>Ga0192245_10001_pt1 | contig 176817 bp, 156 predicted proteins | sample Koala_Koa27_M3_FD_131238 | JGI IMG/M metagenome (GOLD analysis project Ga0192245, IMG submission 131238) | Enriched cells from koala feces incubated with labeled cellulose particles, San Francisco Zoo, California, United States - Koala_Koa2-7_M3 ...
CTATATCATCATCACTTGAACAACCTATTAAACTAAATGCAGCTATTACCACGAGTTGTAATATAACTAATATTCCAGGATTTACTACTTCAATCTTGCTTTTTTGTTTCCATAATTTTAGTTTGTTTTTTTGCAATTTTAAATTAGTTTTCGGGAAAACTAATTGCGGTTGCTAATATAAGGAAAATGTCAGTTAATAGCATATTTTTAACCTATTTTATTGATCAGCGACTCTTCATCTAACTGTAGCAAGTGGAGTACCATAAAATACGTTACATCGGATTATCTGATAACCTATAACGGTAACTAAACAGTATTACACCTGCTGCCGCACTACTACCTACATTACCCACGTAAGTGATATATCCAGTATAGGGCATTCTTGCAATACCTTGTAAACCATTTGTTGTACCATACACCAGTACTGGTGTATTCGCAGATACAATACTTATAGTAGACGCTGATAAGTATGTTTCCAATATCACCGCACTTAGTACAATAGAATCTGATAAATAACTAGCCTCTACCCATACTGTTGGGTTAGGTGCGTGTGATATGCTAATCCTTGCCATTGTAACACCGTTGTACGACAGATATACATAACCAACCCTTGCATTAGGTGCACTTTCATGCAATGATACACTTACACGTAAGAGAGTACCGTCGCTACCAGTAGTAGGTGACACTGTAATCCATGACGTTGAACCACTCGCAGTCCAGTTTACATTACTATTAACCGTTATAAGCTGGTCACTTGCGGTGTAATCAAACAGTATAGAGGTGGTGCTGGGTGTTATATAAGGATCTGCGTCTATAGTAAAATCAGCAGTAAATGTATCACCTATATTAGTTATAGTAAACGTGTAATCAGTAGGCGTTACCGAACCACCAGTAAAAAGACCATTTACCTCAACTATCCAAGTTCCCGCAGGCAAGTCTATATCTGTAGTAGATGTTGCGCCTGATTCCAATTGATTTGGTAGCACTACAGACATATACAAGTTACCACTGTCGTTGGATATTCTCGCTGTAGTAGTGTATATATCAGATGTAAGGTTATTAGTTAAATTAACGGTTAACGTACCTATATCCCATTTCTGTGCTACAGTATGCGTAGCAGTAGCATTACCGTCTGTTGTATCGAATACTATTGATGCTTGCCTAATAGCACCACTATCATTAGCGGGTACAGTAACTGTAATAGTAGCACTACCAGTACCAGATGTAGTATCTAATGTTACCCAATCTGCAGTAGTACTGACTAACCAATCGGTATTGGATGTAACAGCTATAGTATAGGTATTGGCTGCGGTAGTTAACTCAATATATTCAGGATCTATACTTAAGGTAGATATTTCATTAGCACTTTGAGTAAGTGTATGAGTGTCGACACCACCACCTACATCATTAGTAAAAGTAAGTATGGCCGTACGTGTACTGCCAGTGTTATTTGCATCAACTGTAATTAGCACAGAAGTTTGACCAGTACCTGAAGTAGGCGATACAGTTAACCAAGAATAATATTCATGACCAACACATGTCCAAGCATCATCCGGCCATACTTGAACTTCATATAATGTAGCAGTACCTGTAGTTTCTACTATACGAGGTGAAACCCTAATCTCACTGGTTGCAGATACAGTCTGTAGTATAGTATGTGTAGCAGTAGATGTACCATCGTTAGTAGCAAATGTAACCGTTGCAGTACGTGGAGTACCCGTAGTGTTCGCAGTAACTGTTATACTTACTGTAGTAGTACCTGCGTTACCCGAAGTAGGTGTTACAGTAACCCACGAAGTCTCAGATACAGTAGCAGTCCATGCTACATCACTATTAACAGTTACGGCGTATGTTTCACCAGCTGTATCAATCTCAGCACTTGTAGGACTAATTGTGATGTCATTGATCACTACACCACTCTGGGATAATGTATGAACCGCAGTAGCATTACCATCCGTAGTAGTAAAAGTAATAGTACCACCTATTTCATCAACACTTTCGTTTGCATATACGAATACTATTACTTCGGTATTACCGTTACCACTCAATGGAGTAGCTACAATGTAAGGCTGTAAGCTACTACTAACTGTAGCAGACCAACTGGTATTACTTGTAACATTGATCGTATACATTGAAGTATTTACACCTAATACAGTTGTTATTGGGGATACCTCAATAAACGACTCCTGAGCAGCTTGTACCAAAGTAAAAGTATAAGCTACACCATTACTTAGGTTAGCAGTAACCGTAATTTCACGATCCGCACCGATAGTGTTAGCTGCTACAGTAAACAGTATAGCTGCATCATCATTGCCTGACATTACATTAGCTGTCACATCCGTGTTGTTTATATTTAAGGTGTATGTTATATTATTAGGCACATACAGTGTGTTTAGTACTGCTTCCCCGTCCTGTGATACAACAATCTCATCCTCAGCCCAGCCTATATTCTCTACTAATATCTCTACTGTGGGTATATTCATACCTGTAGTATAGTTGATAGTGCTTGGTGTTACAGTAATCCAGTAGCCAGTTTGCTGTACCATACTGAAGCTGTAAGCACCTTCTAATGTAGTAGCCCACATATAGCTAATGTTATCCTCAGTACCGGCTGCTACAGTACCTACTGGTGATGGTATTACCGCACTATTAGGGTTAGTAATGACTATCTGTGATCCATTGAACGTATAGTTACTGCTATTATCTACGTGTATGTTAGCAAGCAGTGTATCGTAATATACGTATAACCAACTATCTGTACTTACTATAGTATGACTCCATGTATTGATTGGGTTAAGCAATTCACTATCATCACACTGATACCCACTTAGGTTATACTGATTATTAACAAAGCTGTATGTAGTACCAGAGTTGAGTAACCAGAAGTAAGGATCACTTGGGTACTTTATCTGTCCTGTTACAGTTGTGTTAGCGTCCGTAGTCTTAAGCATTACCTGATTACCACCGTACCAATAGGCTTGACCATCCGTATCAGTTGTAACTGTGTAACTAACAGTCTGATCAAAGTAGTATTGACCATTAATGTACCAATAACCAAACGAATAACCACTATTACCTGTAGTGGTAAAGTTAACCACAGTATTATCTGCTACGGATACGCTACTACTACCATTTACATAACCACTACCACCAGTAGCAGTAGCCGTCACACTCCAACTGGTTATCTGTATGATCTGCAGTAAGGTAGTGGTGTTCTCCCATCTAACCTGTATAGTGTTTGTTGTTAAGCTTGTAGCAACAGGTATTTGCACAGTAACAGTAGTAGTTCCCGCATTACCTGAAGTAGGGCAAACAGTTAGATTACCACTATTTATTATACGCCAAGAGGTATCTGTTACAAATTGTAGTGTAATAGTACGGGCAGAACCATCTGTACGTAATACTGTAGTAGGCCTATTGCTTGGCCCATCTATATAGTTATAGATTGTACTACCATTGTAGTTTACTATGAAGTTACCATCAACATAACGCTGTGATACATAATTCTGTGGATTCTGCACCTTAACCAAGTCTACCTTAGTAGTTCCAGTGGTTAATGGGTTATACTGGTGGATCTTGTCTATTACCCAGGGTGTATCGTTGACGTATATGAACTTATTAAACAGATCCTCGTGCATATCATCATTAGTAAGGTTAACATAGCATGTCAGTACCTTATTACTGTCAGAGAATCTATCAGCTAAGTAAGTAGCCCAGAATCTATAATAGAGGCTCGAATTACCCTCTAAATCATTATTGATTACTATATCTGCTTCATCATCATTATACACTATTGAAGGGCTGCCAAAGTTGAGCGAATATACATCACCACCAACAGTAACAGTACGACGTAAATCTGGGTATGTGGATGCAACATAACTATTACCAGTGCCAGACCAACAGTAGCCTTCAACTAACATGTCGTCTAAGTCGTCTGTTACCCAATAACCACCATTATTCTCAGTAGTACGTGTACCATTGTAGAATACCAGACTGTAACCTACATCTACACCGTCACCACTGTTATCTTGAAAGTGTGGTAGCTGTTTATTGTCCTTGTATATAGTACTGCTACGACCTAAGTAGTACTGACTGTAATCAGAGGCTATGATCACATTACTGAACATACCACCTTCTAAGTACTCCTTTTCATCATCACTAAACTGGTTACGTGTATCAAATCTCGCACTACCATACTCCCTATTAGTCTTACTTAGGTAATCTACTTCACACTTAGTTTCAGCATCCTTCCATTTAAACACTCCAATCTTATAGTCAAACGGTGTAGGTTTAACTTCATAGGTCTTACTGTAGTCTATCTTATCAGTCCAGTCCCTGCGCTCCATATCACCATAGTAAGTATTACGTGTTAGAATACTCACTTTCTTACGTACAGGATCCTTAATGAAGTACAGCCCAAAGGGCTTACAATAGGACATAAGGAAGTCTAAGCAACTATGGTCTGACCTGATGATGTCTTTATAAGTGATTTCAGAGCCACTACGAGTGCCACTACCACCGGCGGAACCCCATTCATGGGTACCTTTCTGTAGATGTATGGCTGCGGAACAGGCCCTATAATTGGAGTAATCTGAAGTTCTACGCTTCCAACGAGTATCACCAATCATACGTATACGCAGCGTAACCTCACCTGTCATACCCTCAGGTATAGTAGCGTTGCCTTTGAAGTTATAGATAGTCTGATATTCATCAGCGTTAGACTTAAACCCATAGCTCTCAGGATCCCTTGCTGAACCATCATTGTTAGTAGATGTATAGTACCATCTGTTGCCTACAGCGGAAGGGATCTTGTTACACACAGTAGCGTCACGGTACTTATCAGCTGGGTCGGCTTCTAAGTTATTAGAAATACCACGTCCTTCAGTAGGTATACTATCAACAGGATTATTACCTGCGTATACGTCACATTGCACAGTAAGTGTACGACCTTTAGCACACCTGTCATCACGGGAATCCGTATATACAGCATATACTTTGTATAGTAAGTCTATACTTACTACAGTCTCACTGCCATCTAACTGTATAGAATCCAGTGTTACAGGATCGTATACATCAATATCATCACCATACCTCAAAGTACCTTCCTTTGCATCTATAGTACCACTACCCCCACCAACTAAAGCGTCACTATCCGCATCATAATTAGGGCATATCATCCACACCTTATTCCAATAAGGATTGTATGAACTGAAGAATGAATCGTCTAACTCGGTTTCCCAACCAAGACCAATCATGTGCTCTTTTATTTTATCGAATATTACATTGAGTTTAACCATAGGCTTCTGATAGTAGCTGCGATACTCACCAAAGTATGGTGTCCCTGACCAACCTACAACGTCTGTGCGTTCATGTTCCGTTAGATCTTTCCCTGGTAGATACTGTTTATTGTTGTACTTCCAAGTAATCTCACCACTGTTAACTACACCATCTACTCTATCACCTACATAGTAACCACTATCAAAGTTGTCATAGTATCCTTGGTAAGTAGGCACATACTTAAAGATGTCATTGATAGTTACATTAGTATCGATAAATGAGCTATATACAAATGCAGCATCAATTGTATGGTCAAACTGTGTACCAAAGTCTAAGTCAGTTAATTTAATATCAGATAGAGTATAGAAGTAATCACCTAATCCACCATATAGTCTTATCTGGTAATTAGTTAGTGTTGCTTTCTCTAATTGCACATAACCAGATTGGTATAGATTATTGTTAACATACAGCCTAAAATCTGTCCTTATTAAAGTATTAAAGTTTAATGTAATATGATCTATCCGCCATATATTATCGAATATATCATTGTTATACTTAGTCTGTGGTATATTAATGGTAGTACTATACGGTATCTTAGTTGATGTGGGGTTAGTTATATCAGTTAACTGTAATGTAAAAGCAAATGCAGTAGACTGATCTATGTCTACAGGTGTATAAACACCATGAACTTCTAATTGTAATTCTACGGGTTTTAGTGCCATATTACCTCCTTATTTCTTTTTGCGATAATTTCACATTCACTGCGTACTGAACAACAGTGTCATATCTACGCTCCTTAACAGAATAGTTTGTATCTGTTATTAAGCATGATGTAATTGTGTCATCCTCCAGATCATGTAACCATACTTTAGGTGAATAGATCAAATGGTCTATTTTACGAGCGTTAGTATCGGTTAACCAACCAGTATTTAACTGAAATTGATGATCCTGTTCACTGTATATACGTTTCTGTTGCCAATCTCTACGATTTAACCTGTCATCATACAGAGTTACATCTGTACGTGTAGGAGACCATGATTCAATAGATCTTCCACTACAGAGTAACGCATCTAATCCACCATACTTATTGACGTAATACAGTGCAAATCTGTTTCTACATGGCCTTACTACAGTATAAGTGTTAGTACCATAACCTGTCATACCCATAGTAATAGTATCATTAACAGATAACCCTAAAGTATGGAGATTAACTGTCCTTAGATGTATGTTACTGGTGTTAGTAATGGATACTGATACAGCATTACCGGTATTAACCTGATAAGTGTATACTTGTGACCCAGTAGTATTATAACCTGAAGTAAAGATACGCTGACGAGGATCAACCTTATCGTCAATAGGATCATTCAGATACCGAATATCAGCTAATGGTTGCTCATGATCAGTGTTATAATCGTACACTATGGAATAGTTCGTTGTAACATCCTCAACATTAACTGTGAATGTGTTCATACTGCCGAATAAGCCTGAAGTAGGCATAGCAGCAATGTTGGTACTATCTAAGTTCATATCTTCATAGAATGTATCTAAGTATTCAGCACATATGGGTATTATGTCTATATCAATTGTAGCTGATGCGGTATTGTATGGTAGTATTTTACCTTGATATACTTCAGTAGTACCTATTGATATACTATATTCGATAGCAGATGAACCATCTGAAGAAAAGGTGTGTATTGTCGGATAACCGGTACTATAAGCCATTGTTTCTTGTTTAATAGTGTTATAATTAGAATGTACTGTTTAATTCTTTGTAACGTAAATGTATAACATACCATTTGCTATGTTTGTGATTTTATATACTGTATATTTTTCCATCTCAAAAAGTGGAATTCGATTCAGCTACAGATACTCTGGATTGCATGTCAGTTATATCTGATTCTAAGACATAGACTCTCGTTGATTTATTAAGGTCATCATACTCGTAGTCAGTCATATTGTTATGAGTCTCATATATCGGCATTTCTGACTCCGGAAATGAAGGTGTGCTTAACGTAGCAACCGATGCCGCTGTAGATGTATCAGCGGCTCCATCCACATTTACTTTCAGGATACTCTTTACATTCGCAAGTCCTGCGGCTATGGCTGCCCCTGCTGCTGCCGCTCCAAGTGCAGGTCCAACAATGGGAATAGATGCCATAGAGGCATATGCTCCTGTTGCGGCCTGATAGGTTTGAATGGTTGCCGAAGCTACCGACGCTGCCTTTCCGGCGGCTGTGTTTTCTCCCAGAAGTTGTGCGGACGAATCAAGATAAGACTTGGTGCTATCGAGTTTAGAATCCTGAAGCTTTTCTTCGTCATCGTCTAATTTCTTTTGGGCGTCTGCCAGATCCTGTTGCGCATCTTGATAGTCCTTTAATGCCTGTATCCTTACCTCGTAGCTCAATTCCGTATTATTGGCAATATCCCACAGCCTTGCTATCTCTTCGTTATGCTGCTCGATGATTTCTTCAATGGTATAGTCGTTAGGGTTCTCTGCTTTTCTAAGCAGGTCAGCCAATTCAATACGTTTTTCATTAATCTCAATCTCCTGCTCTAACTTAATAGCATCTAATTCCTGTTGTTGCTGCGTAAGTGTATACTGATAAGCTAATGCCTCATTTATCTCATTCTGTAAGGCTATTCTTTCGGTAGATCCTTCCGCGTATTGGTCTCTTTGCTGCTCTAAGGATGCAATTAGTTCTGCATTTGCCTGAATCTGTCCTTCAACAAACTCTATTGCATTACTTTGGTCATTCTGTACTTCATTCAGTTGATCTTGCAGACTAATCCTATTAGTTAAAGCCGCATCTAATTCGGCTTCTATCTTTTTCCTTGCTTCGGCACTTATTTCTTCCTGGAGTAAAGTATTTTGTAATGACTTGATCCGTTTATTATTAGCTGCTATTTCAGCTTCTATATTAGTTACATTCTCTCTATTTACTTCAGCTAATGCTAAATTATTATATTCATCCAGTAATACCCCGGTTTGCTGTACTAAAGTCTGATATGACTGTATTGCTTTATTCCTATCTTGATATGACTTATCTTCATCTGTAGCTGTAGTTAAGTAAGATTGTGCTAATTTTTTATTCTCTTTAATCTCCTCTTTTAAGTATTCTAATCTATCTGTACCAGTTAATGCCGCTGTTCTCTTTGCTTCACTATCTACAGCTATCTTAGTAATAGTGTCCCCATATTCAGTAAATGCTTCTTCTTCATCCTTTCTAAACTTGTCAGCAACTGCTTGCGCTTGCTTGATTGCCTTGTCTGCGGCTTTCTTGTCGGTCGCATTGCGCTTGGTAGCATATTTCCTGTCATAACTCAACTTTTCTAAAAGTGCCTGCTGGTATTCTTTGGAATCCTCGGCATACAAAGACATTACCTGATCGAAATAGTCTTCATATAGCTTTCTTCCCTCCTCTGTATATCGGTAATCACTTCCGTATTTGGCTTCATTTACTTTAATTTGAAAGGATAGAGCATCTATTTGTTCTTTCTGAGCATTTTCAGCTTCTTCCTGGATCTGCCCTTCTCTTTTCTGTGAATTTGATATGGCTCTTTGTGTATATCCATCATCAAAGTTGTCCACAACATTCATGGCGTTTTTAACCTCTTCAAGAGCACCCTTGAAATCACCCTGTAAGATCTTTATGAGGGTTTTAAGCGGCCCGGTAGCTAATTTTATTATGGCAGTGGCAACTCCGTTGACAACCTGTGTTAATCCGCTAACCGCATCACTGGTTCCGGTAATATTTGTTATTAGCTCACTGATCCCAGACCATAATTCACTAACCGTATCGGTGATAAAAGATAGTTCTTTTCTTAAATCACCGAAATAGCCAAGTAGACCGACAACAGCAGCAGTAATGAGCACGAATGGATTAGCCAGAAGCGTTGTGTTAAAGGAAGCAAAAGCCACCCGTGCCTTTATAGTAAGCAGGGAAAGTGAGTTAAACCCATTCGACAGGGCTGTGAGCGACTGTACCAATGCCATTCCTGATTGTAAGCGAACCATTATATCAGCAAGCTTGTCATTTTCAACTCCCAGCAATTGTGCTGTACTTTTGAAGAGCGTGAATCCCGCGGTGACTCCTTTGGCTATGTTATTTACTGCTTCAAGTGATTCTTTCAGGCCAGCGGTTGAATTCTTTGCTGCTTCGTTGACTGTGTCGATCTTACTTTGCGCATCTTTAAGTTCTTTGAGTGTTTGTATATATTCCTGACTCCCAGTATTGAGTTCTAACAGTTTATTTCTGCATTCTTTTACCTTCTTTTCCAGTTTTTCTAACTCATTGTTTGTTGTGGATGTTTTTCATTTATCTGATTGAGTGGTTCTGTCAGATTCTGAATGGATCTTGCCAGCTCCTGATTCTGCTCCGTAGATCTTTCTGCTGTTGCTGTAGCCTTGTCGAATTCTTCAGTGATTTCCGCAGTCGCATTCCTTGTTTGTTGAGATTCCTCTGAGACTTCCCCTAATGATATTGCCAACTCCTGATTCCGGATCTCAGCTGTTTCTGCCATTGTTCCGGTCGCATCCAATTCTTCGGTAACTTCTCCAATTGAGTTTCGTGTTTCCTGATAGGTCTCTATCAGGTTATTTGCTGAATCTTTTATCTGTTGGTGGAGTTGTTCTATCTGTTTCAGGCTTTCTGTCAGTTTTTCCAGGGTCTTCATATATTCCTGGGTCCCTTCGTTCAGATTCGACAGTTGATCCTGATACTTTTTGATCTCTTCCGTAAGACTTTCTATATTCTTTCTGGCTGATTCGGTATCAACTCCGGTTACTATATCAATTCGTTCCTGTGTTGCCATTATAAAAAATTGTGTATTTGATATTTTTACATATTCTGTTAAACTATACAAGCGCATCTGACTAATTCCCCGGTTCAGTGGAATCGAATTGTACTTATTGAGCTATTTATATCCTGTAAATCAGTCTATTATGGCTGCGTTGGGGTGTGATTCTTTACCTGCTCTTTCCCACAGCTCACCATTATCCGTATCTTCAGGAGTTGTTTCTGTGAGTTCGCTGCAAGTATAAAGACAATACTGAAAGTTTATTCCTTCTGTATTATTAAATAAATAGTTTTCCCGGAACGGATGTTAAGGTTCTGCACTTGTAAAAGACACTAATGAATCCTGCTATTTCCTTAAATGCTCTCTATATGTATCGAATGGAATATATAATAGATAATAGATAATAACAATTGTAAGAAGTAGATTGCATATCTGAAATGCTATCTTCTCATGAAACAATACTGGTAATGTAATTACGTTCCATATTAAACAAAGTTTGAACGTATGATCAATTCGCGTCCTTTTACTGATACCTTGTATACTTCTCCTGTAGTATACGTATAAGCAGAATAAGCTTCCGAGGTGGTCTCTATCGTTCCCTCTCTCCAATCTATGATCACTCCCACAATGGAGGAAAATCCATTCAATCGGGCTGTATCCCCATCAGATACCGTAAACTCAATGGTATGGGGTACTACTTCTTCTTTCGGATGAACCCGTGCATCACCTACATACACAGGGGAGATACGGTTGTCCCCTATGTATGGATTGGTCTTATTTGCGTTTGTAAATATCATGTACTTTTCTTTTTTTGATACGATGAAATATAATTTACCATTCAAAACTCCGTTTTATTACTTCTGAGATGTCTCTGGCAAAAGCCTTTTTCAGATCATGGATCAGGCCTGATCTCAGTTCCGTGATCGTTTCGGAGATCAATCCTTTCGGGGCTATACCTTTTTCCTTTATCTTACGACCCATCAGAAATGCCAACTGGTTTTCCGTAGGGATCACCTGCCTGCCGTTGGGTAATGTCTGGGGCCGGGGAAGGATCGGTTTGGTCTGTATATAGTCGATCATACTACGTACGGGGGGGGGATGTCCCGGGCTGACGGCCATACTCTATCCATCTCCAATAGGAACTAAGATCCAGAAAAACACTCCATTTCCCATCTTCGATGGTAACACCCAAAGAGAGGGAGTCCTGCAGGCCTCCGGTGGCCCGGATCGTATTCAGCTTGCCCTTATAGGTCTCAACAAACAGTTGTCCCCACTCCGTGAGTACCTTATTGACGTGGGTGTATGGTATTTCTGCAGGGGTGTTCATCGTCTTCTTCCTTTTCTTCCTTTACGCATCTGTTTTATCTTCTCTTCGACCTGTTTGTTGTGTCTCAGGACCTCACGCTTGCAGGTCGTCGCGTCGTTGAGGAATTCGACTAAACTCATCTCAAATACCTGGTATTTATCTACGTTGTAGGCCTGGACGATCTGCCTGATCACACTGTCCCAGACGTATGCAGAATCTCGTCTGCCGCTTTCTTTGTCTCTTCTATCGCCTTCTCCAGGATCTGTATCTTCCGGGGATCCTTTTCCTTCTTCCGTTCTTTCTTCATTTTCCTGATTGAAGAGTAGAGAGTAAAGGCGGACAACACGTCGAATCTCTTTTGCAAAAAAAACTTATTCCCATACTATCTATATACGGGAATTTGTCGTAGAGCGTTTGGCGGAGTTCCATCACATCGTATCCCTCTCCGTACTTCTTTCCTTTCGGAACCAGCAATACGGCACATAACAGAGCTACGTCGTCGGGATTCTTTTCTAAGGTGAGCTGATAGTCGATAAACTGTCCGGCCGTCATCTTTTCGGCACAGGGGGTCAGCAGGTAAGTAGTCCCCTCTACCACGTATGTCCCTCCTATGAAACGGGGCTTCAGGTTTTGTGCCGTAAGGCCCTCGATCTTTCGCAACAGATCCGTTACCACTTCCAGAGGCATGTTCTTGTAGTTCTCAGACGTTTCTCCTGAGAGTACACTCAGGACATCTATCGCCTTGTCGAGCTCACTCTTTTTCATACCCATAATGGCCAGGATCTGATGGAACTGCCCGATGGATACGTCTTCCCATGTAAACTTCTTTGTCATAATATTATCTCATATTTATTTTCGTCGGATACATTTTCCTGGTAACCCTTGTAAGCAAGCATGAGGGCGATCACGTGGTCGTCGTGCATGCCCGGCGGCGCGTTGTAGGTGACCAGGTTGGTCACAGGGTTTGTCTTTGATTCATAAAAACTGAGTTCGGCCAGCTGTATCGGATCTACCTTCAGCTTCACCTCTTTTCTTTGGAAAGCCACCTGCATGTTCTCCACCAGCTTCCGTTTGCTCGAATTGGTCGTAACGAACGGATGAATGGTATATCCGCGTCGTATGATCGCGTCCGAATAGATCTTACCGATGCTGTTCTGCTCTACATAGAAAGACTTTATTTTCGACCGTACCACTCTTTGTCCCTTGTTGCCTGTATCATCGTAAGTGAATGTATCTACTATTTCACATATCTGCTCTATCTGTTCTCCTGGTGACAGGTCGTTGGTAGTCCATATAAATACCTGTTGGCCAAACTCGTTGATACCTGTCAGTACTGTACGGTCTTTTCCGGAACCTGTTCCGAAGTCCAGTCCCAGGTAGATCTCAAAATAGGGCTGGCTGGTATCCTCCTGAGAAAAACATCCTGAAAGATCGAAAACAGTGCCCTGCGCGTCGATGAATTCGCCTTCGTATTCGGACTGCCATTTCATCGCAGGCATTTTATCCTTTTTGGCAAGGTCTTCCGGTGCGATGGGCACCGGGTAGTTCCGTACCCAGTCGAATGTCCTGTAGTAGGGATTTGTCTGGTTGCATCCTTCCTTGTAGGATTCATAGAAAAAACCGACTTTGAACTTCGGGGTGGAAATGATGATCGTCAGGGCTTTGTGAACGGTGACCCATGGCGCGATGTATTCGTAGAATGTGGTGTCTTTGAAAGAACTCCCCTCATCCACGATGAGCACACCGGTAGTTGTATATCCCCGCAGCGATTCTCCCTGTTTCTCCGAATGGAACCGGATCAGAGAACCGTTGACGAATTCGATGGTCAGCTCCTGCCTGTTCTTGCTGTGTATGAGAGGACGCGCCGCCTTCACTATCTCTTTGAACATTTTCCTTGCCAATCCCAGATCCGGAGTGACGTACGAGTTGACAGAGCGCGGATCGGAAAGCGCGAAACGAAGCAACTCGGCTTTTGTGAATGAAGACTTGCCGAAACGTTGTCTCGCTGCCTTGATAACTATGGTCTCCGCTACTCTGACCGGGCGTTTGCGTGTCTCGTCTATATAGGCATGCACCTGGCTTTGCCACTCATACGGGGAGAGTCTGCCGTATATCTTAACCTTGTGTTTCAATCAGAATTCTATATCGAATCCGGTGACTACCACTTCCTGACGATCGGTATATCCGAAATTGTTTTTCATCAGGAAAATAGCTACGGAAGATTTATATTTTCCACTGAGGGATTTATCTATAAAATCGGCCTGCACTTCTCTCATAAGCCTTCTTGCGACGGGGAAAAACTCTTCGTAACCCTCCGCGTGGCCATAATTCCACAGGGTTTTTATATCCACATCTAAATAGGCTGCTATGGCTTCCGGGGTAATTGCCGCGCCTTCTGCCCGCAATTTCCCGATCAGATCGGATACCTGCCGTTCGAATTGCTTCGCGTTTTTAAACTTCTTCGGGCGGCCTGACAGATTCTTCTTCTGTTGTTGTTCCATTTTCTTTTTTCCGGTTTAGTTTTTCAATGTATTTATCATAATGTGGCTTCAGCAGACTTAACAGTTCGGCCAGACAGGCTGAGCAGAAAATGTTTTTAAGGTATTTTTCTCCCTGTTCCTTCTCGTATATGGCCTTTAGCCTTTTTCTGTCTTTTCTGCCGATATTCCGGCTGTATCCCGACTCTTCCACTGTTTTGAAGTTACTGGTGAATTTGCTCAGGAAGTTGTATTCGTCTTTGGTCATTTGTTTGGTTTTTTAGGGGTATGTATTTTTTTCTGTCTTCTTCCGGGCAGCTGACCTGGCTTTCACGATGAGATCTTCCTTAGGCAAAATACCATCCTTGTTGCCGCAATACCATGCCGAGAGGCGTTTGATAAAGGTTTTGCCCGCGCAGGAGGTGCAATCTTCATTTCCTGTGATCTCCCTATAGATGTTACCCAGTTCCCGGGTGGTATGGTAATCTACGAAATGTGTTTTTCCGGCATGGAAGAATACCTTTTCCAATGTATTCTCATAAGGGCGCAGACGCTCTCTCTGAGAGCTGGTCAATGTTATCATATTATACTATTTTATGGGTTATTTTATCTACCGCGGCTCCGACAATGTCTTTTACGGCGATCAGGATGTATCCGATATTTTCCGCGTAGAATGCCAGTAGTGCCGCGTACATCAGGGTTTCTACTGACAACTGCGACGTGAGTATCAGAAAGGTAATACATGCCCACCAGGTAGAGCAGAGGCTGCAATCCAAAGGTTTCAGCGATATCGGTCTATAGGTCGCTGTTCCTTTCAGCACTTTCCAGATGCACATTTTCATACTCAGGATAGCCCCTGAGAGGTCTACGATAAAGACAACTATGATCGTTATCATGATCAGGTCTTTCAGCAAATTCATATCTCCTGTCATACAAGTGTTCAAATTTTTTTCTTATTGTTTTTATCCTTCCCCGTATGGTTGCTTCCGAGCAATTGTAGATTTTCGCTACTTTCCGGAAGGATGCCAGTTCGGCATATATCAGCAGTAGTCTTCGTTCTGTGAGATCCAGTTGTTTGAATACATCCATCAAAGAGGAGTCTTCGCATCCGAAATATTCATTTTCCACTTCTGTGATCCCCCTGCCTAATTCGGACTCTACGACTGATCTTTTTTTATTCGGTAATAGATTGTCTTCCTCTTTCATACTTTCCATGGATTGAGTTTAAATATTTAATATACTGGTTGCGGATGATTTTGCGTATGAAACTATCCAGTTCTCCCCGCTCGGACATGATCCGTATTTTTTCGATGTCCTTGTATTCAAGCAATACAAGTGCTATCTGTTGAACAAAGTCCGATCTTAACTCACGGTTTCTGTAAGTATTCTCGGAGAAAATAAGAAATCCTGTCATCGAATAAAGTTTGCCTTCCGAGACATATCGGGAAATGATCAGGTCTGCCTGGGTATTACGCATATAGCTGAATTGTATTTTTGATTACGTTGTTCGCATCTTCCCATACGATAGCAACTGACATTGCTTGTATAAGATGTGTTTTATCTGTATACATAAACTTTAGCAAAGCTACAGGTATAAAGAAAAGGCATCAAATAAAAAGGTTGTGAGTTATCGACGCGTCGATAACTCCGATAAGTAATAAGATCTTATTGTCTTTTATCGTGATCAATTCTTTGATGCGTCTGGTTCCATACGATATGGAACTGTGACTAAAACCAAAAATGTTTTCCATATCTACAGGTAAATAGCCTTCACCGCGGAGGAAGTACCAGATAACATGGCGTTTGTCTACAAGATCCATGGATCGGTCGTGACAGATAAATTCGTCATACGTGATGCCTAATTTACGGGCATAGAATATAGCGGAATCTTTCAGTCTTTCTCTCGTATCTGCTTTCTGCATGGGAGTTGTATGTTTCATGTCTATTGTTGTGTTTGTCAGGTTGATTTGTTCCGGTTTTATATATGTTGATATATGTCTCGGATAAGTTGTGGGTGAGGTTCGGGATTTTAAGAGGAGCCGAAGGGTAGATCTTGTTTTTCCATGAAGTCTCTTTGTCTGGTGAATGGTAAGGCAACCGCCTGATACGTGTACCGGGATCAGGTGCGTAGCCTGGAGAGAATAAATGCCTGTGGCATCACTATTTTACCTTTGGATTGTTTTACCTGCAGGATCAGTCCCCAAAGTATTTTGTAATTGCCGGCAGCTATATGCAGGATCTCATCTATACCAGCCGAATGAATCCCCAGTGAAGAGAGTTCGGCACGCAGATCGTCCTTGGTAGTATCTTTTACATACATACTACCTGTTCTGACTAAAGACCTGAGAGCTGAAACTACATTCTCAACTGTGTATCCAGGGTTGGTATATACGTTTTCAATGAATCTCCATACCGGACTGTACTCAGATTCTATTCCCTCGATCCTGCGAACAAATTCCCAGTCGATTGAATTTCAACTGAGAGAATTCTTAAGTTTCAGCAAAGAAGAATTCTCTTCCTCTCTCGTTGGGGCGGGTAGGGTGAACATACCTTTTTGTTTCTGTTTATTATATACAGGGTTACCGTTTTGGTTACTATGTATGTTACCTTTTTGGTTACCTTTCTCGTTACTGCTCGGGTTGTTTTCGGAAACATTGATTATCTCATAAAAAGCACCTGCTTTGCGTCTGTCTCCTTCTTTGTACCTGATCAGCCCTTTTTGCTGGAGCTTGCTGCGCAGCTCACATATGGTTTTGCGGGAAATACCCAGTTCCAGCTCAATGTTTCTTGACGGCAATTCAAATGGATTGAGCCATTTTCGCGTATTGCATTCTTTCAGGAGATAGAAATAGAAATCGGCTTCATGAGCGGTCATGGACCGGATATGCCTTACAGACCAGAAGTTATTGATCAAAAGAAGATAATTCATGTAGCTTTATGATGTGGATATATGTTGGTTTGTATCACACTTTACACTTTCTGATATGTGGCAGTAAAGAGTTGCCTGCTATATCGGTCTATGGTGGAGAGCTTGTGTTTTTTATAAGAATTCATCGTCTTCATCTTCGTAGTCCAATTCACGCATCAATCTTTGTGAGTTTTTGCCTACATAGAAGAACATGTACACACAAAATAAGAATACAGTCCAGTGAACCCAGCAAAAACAAGTGCTGATCATCCAAATACATAGTATATGTCTTGCTTTCATTTTGAATAAGATATTTGTGTTTGTTTCCGGATTTGACTTTTTCTCTCTTTTATTTATGATTTTGTCGGATTATTTGGTTGAAATGTGTTAATCATCTGATGCATCGCTTTGCGATTTTGGTATGATTTTCTATCTTTGTTAATTAATTTATAAATTAACAATGCAAATATAATGCTATTGCATTTGAATAATAAAACATTTGCATGGAATTTTTATGCTTTTGCATTATTTAACGATGGGGCTTTATGGAAACTATCAATGAAAGGATTAAAGAGATCATACAGGTTTTGTATCATGGAAATGCAAGTGAATTTTCCAGGAAAGCAAATATCAAACAACCTACCCTGAATACCATTATCGGCGGAAGACAAAGTAAACCTTCTTATGAGGTTATAAATACTATTGCGTTAAATGTTAAAGATGTAGATCTGGAATGGCTTCTGACAGGTAAAGGAGAAATGTTGAAAAGTAATTATATGGTGCAGTCACAGATCGCGAATACGATAGGTGGACATAATGTTAATATTTCTTCTATGCCGGAAACCGGGTCTCAAAAAATAATAAATGAAGAAGGAATTTTGGTCACAAGGGAATCCTGGCCGAGTGAACGCACTCAGCTTTTGTCGAAAATTTCGGAATTAACGGCAGAAGCAGAGCGACTGAAATTGGAGAATATATTACTGAAAAATAGCTTAAATGATAAAGATAGTTTGATCCGGTCGAAAGATGAGTTTATACAGTATATAAAACAATCTGTTAATTCCAAGTCTAAATAACAAAGATATATAGTATTGATTTTTTATCCAAATAAATGTAATTTTATTACTTTATGTCGGAAATAAAAAACTCACAAAGAGTGTTGACAATAGGAGAGTGGATATTTACTGACCCGGAAAAATGTTAGTTAGTGCCGGACTTAGTCAGGGATTGCCGGGATTTTCAGCGAATTGTTGAGATATTCAAAAGAAGGTAGTAACTGTCGGACCTTTTGTTTCATCACCTGTTAGTTCCATATAAAATAGATGCTGAGTGTGCCGGACTTTGTAGGTTACATTGTAAATCTCTCTGTTTTGCTACAGACTGTTCATTCTATATATCTGGTGATCCGTGGAATAAGAAATGTTATTAGTGGAACCGGTCTGGTTACCAATCTGGCTTAATTTGGTTACAGTTCACTTTGGAATGGTTACTAATTGACCCGTCTTTTTGTGCTGCTTTCCTGGGATCTTCCGGTAATCTTATCAGGCAGGTGGCAAAAAGAGTTTATCCCTGAATTACTGTTATATGGATAGTCATCAAAAAGTACGGTATGTACAGGCATCTATTATACATCCGCATAGCTGGTCTGATCCGATACTTCTTTGACTTAGCTTTGGTACTTTCTTTTAAAGAAACAGGAATAAGGAATTTTTTAGTATAAGATTTTCGATCTTCACTGGTTTTTAGAAACGGGTTTGAAGTTGTATGAAAGTTATTGTTATTATACTCTGACTATCTTGCCTTTGTCTTTATTTACAGGATCCGTTCCATATCTGTCTGCCGGTCTGACTTCATCCTGTTTTTTATGGTTCTTCTTCCCTTTCGTCGAAAGAAATACATGATGCACTATTATATTATCTATATGTTCTATTGAAAGTGCTACATGAAGTACGGATTCTCACCCAGCTATTAACCATATGATCTACTGAAAGTGCTGTAAGCACATTCGACTCTAGCCCAGGGTAAGGAAGACGAAACGCAGTGTAGTCTGACGCAGCCCTGGGATGCAAACGGTATATGATATGGAGTGCTGCAAGTACGACCGGAAGAAAGTGGAGCAGCGGAATTTCGATCGTTCTTTGACTGCGTCGACCGTTGGGTCAGAACTCCATTGGCTGTGCGCATCGCACCCTGGGGTGGCGGCTCGTTCCGGTTCCCTGCGCTTCACCTTACCCCAGGCTGGAATCGGACGTGCTTACAGCACTTTTCCTACTGCTTAGTTGGCTATGTCGATCCGGAATTGTCTCAGTCTACTGTCCGGTTGACTTCTTCGATCTGCGATCCAGGAATCTTTTATAGGAAATCCTGTCTGATTTCTTTCAACTAAAATAAAAAAGAGCTTTTTTATTTGCCAGGGACCGTAAAAGGCCGGCTGGTTTTTTAATATTTACTTAAATCTCTCTCCAAGTGCCTGAAAAGCCTTTTCTTTATCTATTTATAAGCTATTTTAATCCACTCTCTCTTTCATAATCCGGTCTTTTTTGTTTCTTTTGTCTGTACGAAATACCCAAACCTATTCATGAGAAAGATTTTGCGAGAGAACGACGGACTACCTCTTCCGGTACTGGTGATGCTGGCGGTGATTGCCGGTATGACGGTTGCCAATCTTTATTACAGTCAGCCTCTGCTGAACCTGATCCGCCATGAGTTTGGCGTTACGGAATTCACAGCCAATTTCATATCTATGATCACCCAGGCAGGATACGCTGTGGGGCTGCTCTTTATTGTGCCTCTGGGAGATATGCTCCGACGTCGAAATATTATACTAAGCAATTTCGGTATTCTGATCCTTGCTTTGCTGGGGATGGCCTTTGCTCCGAATATTTATTGGGTGTGGGCGGCTTCCCTGGTCGCAGGGATCTGTTCGGTGATGCCTCAGATGTTTGTACCCATTGCTTCTCAGATCTCTACACCGGAGACGAAGGGACGCAATATCGGGTTTATTATCTCCGGATTACTGACCGGTATCCTGGCTTCCCGTGTGGTGAGTGGAATGGTGGGTGATTATTTCGGATGGCGTACCATGTATCTGATTGCAGCGGGCCTGATGCTGATCTGTGCCGTAGTGATCCTTTTATTCCTGCCGGATATACGTCCGACTTTCCAGGGCACTTATCGCAAACTGATGGGATCTATTGGCCGGCTTGTGCGGGAAGAACCGCGCCTGCGTCTTTCCTCGATACGCGCTGCCCTGGCTTTCGGATCTTTCCTGGCTTTCTGGTCTACGTTGGCTTTCAAGATGGAGCTGGCTCCCTTCTATGCGGGCAGTCACGTGATCGGACTCATGGGCCTCTGTGGGATTGCCGGCGCGCTTTCCGCCTCTTTCATTGGTAAGTATGTCAGGAAGATCGGTGTGCGGCCTCTCAATTACCTGGGTTGTGCCCTGCATCTGGCAGCCTGGTGGCTTTTCTGGTTTTCCGGGAATACCTACCGCGGCATTATTTTCGGGATCATTGTGATCGACATAGGGATGCAATGTATCCAGCTGGGCAATCAGACCAGCGTCTTTGAACTTCGTCCGGGAGCGTCGAACCGAATCAATACCGTGTTTATGACTACCTATTTTGTCGGAGGAGCACTGGGTACGTTGCTGGCAGGTACTGCCTGGCAGTCATTGGGTTGGTCAGGGGTAGTGATGGTGGGAGTATCTCTGACCCTGTGTTCTTTACTTATGAATGTATTCGACAGAAGGTATGAATGAGCGTAAGATCCTTCATATAGACATGGATGCCTTCTACGCCTCGGTAGAAGCGCGGGAAAATCCGGAGTTGAAAGGGAAGCCTCTGGCTGTCGGATACGATCATGAACGCGGAGTGGTGGCCGCAGCGAGTTACGAGGCCCGGAAGTATGGAGTGCGTTCGGCCATGTCTACCTTCAAAGCCCGGCAACTCTGTCCCGAACTGATACTGGTCCGTGGACGGATGGAACTGTATAAAGAGGTTTCTGAGTCCATCCATGAGATCCTGCATCAGTATACCGATGTGATCGAACCCCTCTCGCTGGATGAGGCTTTTCTGGATGTTACGGATAATAAGAAGCAGATCGCTCTGGCGGTAGATGTGGCGATGGCGATCAAGGAACAGATCCGCAAAGAGACAGGTCTGGTTGCTTCGGCAGGAGTCTCGTATAATAAATTCCTGGCAAAGATCGCTTCTGATCACCGCAAACCGGATGGGCTGTGTACCATTCATCCCGATCAGGCATTGGATTTCATAGCGAAATTGCCCATTGAATCGTTTTGGGGAATAGGTCCGGTCACAGCCAGGAAGATGCATACCCTGGGTATACATAACGGAGAGATGTTGCGCTCCTGTACGAAAGAGATGCTGGTGCGGCAGTTTGGAAAGGTGGGTACTCTTTACTATGATTTTGCCAGAGGCATTGATCCGCGTCCGGTGGAGCCGCAGCGTATACGCAAATCCATTGGTTGTGAACGTACATTGGGAAAGGATATCTCTCAGACCTCACAGGTGATCCTGGAACTGTATCATGTGGTGAATGATCTGCTGGAACGCCTGCAGGGAAGAAACTTTAGAGGGAATACCCTTACGCTGAAAATCAAATTTCACGATTTCAAGCAGATCACCCGTAGTATAACGGTTCCTTATCAACTGATGGATAAAGATAAGATCCTGCCTCTGGCCAAAGAGCTGTTGAAAGAGGTGGATTATTCCGATCGGCCTATTCGTCTGATCGGGGTTTCTGTTTCTAATCCCAGAGAGGAAGAGTTGAGGCCGGGACAGTGGCAACAACTCTATCTGGAATTTGATGATTGAGAGGTTCGAAAGGGGTTTGCCGGGTTTTTGTTCCGACGTAGTTATTCCTTTATGTATGTATATACCACAGGATTGTCGTCCCGGCTTCGGAACGATCGGTCTACGTAGTTTATATCCATAACCGTGCGGTTGGGATCGGAAACGCATATCAGGCTATGTTCGGACTGTAAGAACCAACGTCCTTTTTCTGCTTCTCCGTTTTTTACCCGTAGCTCGTAGGTATGATCGGGGCGGAGGATCAGCTGCTGTTCGGAAGACCGGTAGGTACCGGTTAGTTCTTCCAGTTTATCGGAGGTACGGTCTTTATCGAACCGGATCAGTTCGGTGATCAGGAGTTGCTCGTTGGGGCCTTCTTCATCTTCTCCTTTCAGCACAAGCGATCCCATAAATTGCCCGTATACAGGGGCTCCGTTCCCGCCTGAGACGTCTTTATATCTTTCTTCTACTTCCCGGAATATGCCACGCATAGCTACCGGAATATGTTTGCCGGTGGCGCTTTCCATCAGTGAGGCGGCATCTGACAGGTAAGTGAACATTCCGTCGAAGAAGTACTCACCGGCCCTGTTCTGTTCATCTACAAGAGCGTCTGACTCCTCCGATGTCTCTGTTTTTGGTCTGTTCTGCTGGCAGGAGAAACCTATGGATAAGCTGAGCGATACTGCGATTGAGAGCAAATAAATTCTTTTCATACTTCATCTGGCTTTTAGTTGTATCCGGATATTCTGAAGCATTTTTCCTCAGAAGGTTCAGATACACATCTGATACGTTTTATACCACTGGTCCTTAGCGGGATCTGCTGATCTCCGTTGACTATTAACAAAAAAAGAGTGCATTCTGTTTGTCTGTTGCAAGGCATTTGACGTGAACAAATAATAAATGAGCCTCTCTTCAGTCGTAGTGTATACTCCTTTTCTGTCTGAGCGCTTACCGGTAAAAAACCGACCTCCTGTCTTTCCTCTTCTTTTAGAAGGTGTATCCACAAAGGTAGAAGGAAAAAATGAGAACGCGCAGAAAATCGCCGGAAATTCTTGCCGATCCGTCAGGGATACTGTTCAGATTCTTCTTCATTACGTTGAAAGAAAAAAGTAGGATTTCCTATAAAAAAGTCCTGAATCACAGATCGACAAAGTCAACACAACAGTCGATACAGTTAATCACAGATCGACGCAGTCGACCGGACGGTAGACTGAGATAATTCCGGATCTACATAGCCAACTAAGCAGTGGGAAAAGTGCTGTAAGCACGTCCGATCCCAGCCTGGGGTAAGGTGAAGCGCAGGGAACCGGAACGAGCCGCCACCCCAGGGTGCGATGCGCACAGCCAATGGAGTTCTGACCCAACGGTCGACGCAGTCAAAGAACGATCGAAATTCCGCTGCTCCACTTTCTTCCGGTCGTACTTGCAGCACTCCATATCATATACCGTTTGCATCCCAGGGCTGCGTCAGACTACACTGCGTTTCGTCTTCCTTACCCTGGGCTAGAGTCGAATGTGCTTACAGCACTTTCAGTAGATCATATAGTTAATAGCTGGGTGAGAATCCGTACTTCATGTAGTACTTTCAGTAGTTCCTATAGATGATAGCTTATCATCTGTTTTTTTCAGCGAATGGGAAGAAGAACCAGTTTTCTCCGGATCAAATATCCACAGGAACTGTCTCCTGAACAGAGAAGAAGGGTAGAAAAACAGGCATAAAAAAAGAGCTTCCCGAAGGAAACTCTTTGGCATTTATTATATTCATACTAAGTTTTTACGCTGCTGTCTGCCTGGATAGCAGTTTCTGGATCTTGCCATTGATCATCTGACACATGGCACCGTTCCGCATTGCCTGGTAACGTTTCAAACGATACTGCAACATTTCGATTTCATTCATACTTTTTTTCATAATTGTCAATTTTTTATGGTCTTTAGTTCCGTAGAGCTGTAGACCGGTTAGACATATTTTACTCTGACAACGCTACAAAGATACGAAATAATGTTAGAAAACTATGTTTTACAACATAAAACTTCGCTTGTTTAAGTGAGATTTAACAGAAGAGTACCTTTATAAAGGTACATGTTACAATGGTGTTACAAAATGAGATATAGATTTTTTATAAATCTATAGTATACCCGGCTGCATATCTCAGAAGCGGCCTGTAATGGATGTATTGGTTACTTATCACAGGATTTGCAGATTGATTCCGGACATATATATTGTATAGAGATCAGGTGTCAGGTATGCATATGCTGCTGCTTGTATAATAGCTTTTTCAGCCTGCTGTTCAGTAATTGACACATGGCACCATTTCCCATATTCCGATACCGTTTGATGCGGTAACGAAGCAATTCTATTTCACTTTTATTTATTTTCATATCAGTTCAGTTTTTAGTTCGTATCCGGATCTCCGCTTTCTCACTCTTCGTTTTCATCAGCTGGCGGGGCGATCTCTTTCTATACCTCCTATCCGGTTTATATTTCTTGTTTTTAATCGGACACCGGAGAAAGGATAGATATAAAAACAATGAAAATGTAGCTTTTGTTTCGGAAAATATGTTCTACAACATGAAAAAAACATTCCAAAGGATGAACTTTTTCTTTTTACTGCTTTCTGAGCGGGGTATATATTACCGGGAGATTACAAAAAAGGATGTATCCGGCAGGATACATCCTTTTTACATTCTATCGTGAAAACTGTTACTTAGCGAAACTTACAGCACGTGTCTCACGGATCACGGTGATCTTCACCTGTCCCGGATACGTCATTTCGTCCTGTATCTTTTTCGCGATCTCGCCCGACAGGTTTTCTGTCTGCTTGTCGTCGATCTTATCTGCTCCTACGATCACACGCAATTCACGCCCGGCCTGTATGGCATAGGTCTTTGTAACCCCCGGATAGGCCATGGCCAACTGTTCCAGGTCATTCAGACGTTTGATATAGGCCTCTACGATCTCGCGGCGTGCGCCCGGACGTGCTCCGGATATGGCATCACACACCTGTACGATGGGTGCCAGCAGGCTGGTCATCTCTGTTTCGTCGTGGTGTGCCCCGATCGCGTTGCAGATATCCGGTTTTTCTTTGTATTTCTCGGCCAGTTTCATACCCAGAAGCGCGTGCGGCAATTCCGGCTCTTCATCGGGCACCTTACCGATGTCGTGCAACAGTCCGGCACGCTTTGCCTTTTTCGGGTTCAGTCCCAGTTCCGAAGCCATCACGGCACAGAGGTTGGCTGTCTCCCTGGCATGCTGCAACAGGTTCTGGCCGTAGGAAGAACGGTATTTCATCTTTCCGATGATACGGATCAGTTCCGGGTGCAGTCCATGGACACCGAGGTCAATCGTGGTGCGTTTTCCGGTTTCGATGATCTCTTCTTCTACCTGTCTCTTCACTTTGGCCACCACTTCTTCGATACGGGCCGGATGGATACGTCCGTCGGTTACCAGCTGATGGAGGGCCAGGCGGGCGATTTCACGGCGTACCGGGTCGAAGGCCGAAAGTACAATGGCTTCCGGAGTGTCGTCTACAACGATCTCTACACCGGTCGCTGCTTCCAGGGCCCGTATGTTGCGTCCTTCACGTCCGATGATACGTCCTTTGATCTCGTCCGATTCGATGTGGAATACCGTTACCGAGTTTTCGATGGCCGTTTCGGTGGCTACCCGCTGGATAGATTGGATAACGATGCGTTTGGCTTCCTTCCCCGCTGTGAGTTTGGCATCGTCCATGATATCATTGATATAGGATTGAGCCTGGGTTTTTGCCTCTTCTTTCAGCGATTCCACCAGTCTTTCTTTCGCTTCATCTGCCGAAAGTCCGGATATGGTTTCCAGTTTTTCGATCTCCTGCTGTTGAAGTTTGTCCAGTTCGTCCTTCTTCCTGTCCACGACAACGATCTGTGCCTCGAGGTTTTTCTTTACGGCTTCGGCTTCCGCTTTTTTCCGCTGTACCTCTTCCTGGCGCTGGTTGATTACCATTTCACGCTGTTTCAGCTTGTTCTCGGCTTGCTGGATCTTTTGATTGCGCAGGGCTACTTCTTTTTCCAGATCCGCTTTCTTGTTCAGGAATTTCTCCTTCACTTCGAGCAGTTTGTTCTTTTTGATCACTTCCGCTTCCGTCTCAGCTTCCCGGAGAATACTGTTGTACTTCGATTTCAGCACATATCTGAAAAGTAAGTACGACAGGATACCTCCTACGATGAAGCATGCGACAGATGCAATTATCGTTGTTATCATTGTCAATTAATTTATATAAATAAAAAGCACCACCAAATACACAGGAAATAATCCCGGTATTTCAGCAGTGCGTGTATCTGATCTCTTTCGGTTGGACAATGGGATCATTTTCTGATATATTGTTCCAGCTCTTTTGTGAGTTCTTCTATCTTGGCTGTATAAGGTTCTGTATCGTTTTTATCCTGCAATTGCAGTCTTTCCAGAGAGAACTGATAGGCTACCATGGCCAGTATTTTGTCTGTATCCAGGGTTTTGTAATGTTCTCTATACGCATTCAGCCTGAGATTTACCTGTTTGGCCGCTTCTCTTACCATTTCCTCATCTTCCCGTTTGATGGTCAGGGGATAATAGGCGTCTGCGATCTGCAGGTTTATTTTTATCTGATCTTCCATACATCTGTTCTTTATCTGAGTTTATTCATTCAGTAAAGCGATGCATTTATCGACTTCACGCACTAATTTGGACAATCTCAGCTTTGTGTCTTTCACATCGCTGTCGTTAAGGCTGATTGCCGAAGCTGTTTTTAGATTCATATAGCAACGTTGCAGCTCTTCATATGCTGCTGATACCTTCTGTTTTTCCTCTTTTTCTTCTTCAAGAAGTCTTTTGAGATCCGCATTTTCACGTTTTAATTCATCGTACAGATACATTAAATGCCGTAATTTTGCTTCAAAGGTATTTAGTAGCTTCTTTTCTTCTGCTGTCATTACTACACCAAATTGTACACAAAAATACAATTAACTTGGAGACTACAAAAACTTTTGCTTCTAATTTAGTTCACTTTAATTAAAAAATGTTTTCCGCAACCCGTGTTTCCTGACAGGATCCTTAAAAAATGCAACGGATATGCAGGCAGGTCGGAGCCTTTTGCAAAATGCAGTCCGGGTAGTTAAGAGGGCAGAGCCGATCCTGTATCCTGTAGAGACGCACGGCGTGCGTCTCAGCATACCGAAATGGAAAAGTGTATGCCATGCGAGAGACTTTTTTGTTGGAGCTGCATCGCAGAAACTCGTGCCTCTATATTGGACCTGCGCCGCGGAGACGCACGCCGTGCGTCTCTACAGGTAATCCCTTTCTCTGTAGAAAAATCATCTTAATAGCTACACGCATAGTATACAGCCTCTCTACTACACGACGGGGCATACGATATACAATGAATAAGGAATATTTATTTATAAACTGCCTATATTAAAAAACAGATATAATATGTTGTTATTCATAAATTAATTTGGTTTATGCTGTAAACTCACTATCTTTGTATAATCGTTAACTGAAAAGATCTTCTCGCAAGCCTTTTTAAGGTCCGGAATAAAATAAGAACTTTGCGGGGATCTTTTGAAGGCTGGCATAGGTCCTGAGCGGGTTTCAGAGCGAACGTGTGGGACTGTACAGGGATAAATCCATTCCTTGTGTCGGTCAACTGGCTCCATTCCCTTTCTTATGAGTCGGGTGTACGGAGCATAAGGACTGCGGAATCGGCTGGCTGAACAAGTGTAATTACCAGCTATATGGAACAGCAGAACGAATGAAAGAGCAGATGATCTTTTCGGTTTACCGGTTGTTGATAAATAAAAGTGTGGTGTTTAAATCGTAACAAGTACACGTATGGAAGACAGGAAATTAAATGAACAGGAGAGTCTGGAACTCATCTCCCGCATGATCCGTAATACGCGGGAAAGAATGGAGGAATATACCGGTATTCACTTTCTCATATGGGGATATACGACGGTGGCCGTGTCTGTGATCGTCTGGTATATGTTTACCTTTTCTAAGGCAGATACTCAGCTTTGGAACTGGTTCTGGCTGGCTATTCCCGTTATCGGAGGGTTGGTCTATTGGCTCTATTCCCGCAACAGTCATCCGCCCCGTTCGGAGTCCTATCTGGATCGGGTGATCTCTTGTGTGTGGATGGTGCTTGGAATTACAGGTACAGGCGTGGCGCTGCTGGCTCTTCTGACTGTGGTACCTATCCCTGTGTTGTTCCTGATCGCTCTGATCATGGGTATGGGAAGTACCATCACCGGACTCATCGTCCAGTTTACTCCCCTGGTAATAGCAGGTATTGCCGGACTGGCGCTTGCCGGGTTGCTGCTGGTGATCCCGGGACCTAACCAAATCCTTTGTTTCGCTTTTATATTTGTGGTTCTGATGATTGTTCCCGGACATATACTGAACTATCTGGGGAGAAGATAATTCAGTATAAGAAAGGATTTACTGTTGTGATTTTAAAGATACAAGAAGATATGTTTAAAGAATTGAACCCGTTACTTCATTCTGAATTACGTCTGGCGATTATGTCGTTGCTGATCTCTCTGCAGGAGGCGGATTTTGTCTATATCCGCAAGCAGACGGGAGCTACGGCTGGAAATCTGAGTGTTCAGATCGACAAATTGAGTAAGGCGGGATATATAAAAGTAAAAAAAATGTTTCGTGGCAAGATGCCCTGTACCATGTGCAGGATCACAAAAGCGGGTGTAGATGCCTTTGAGGAATATGTAGAAGCATTGAAAAGTTATATCAATAAGCTTCCGGAAAAATCCGAACCCAAATAAAGAGATGAGCAAAATTTAAACTGCTTCCTGATGAATAAACCTTTTTTGATCATAACTCATGCCGTAGCGCAGGAGTATGTAGATATCCACTGGCCTTCGGTGGATATTTGTTATGTAAAGACCGGTATCGGAAAAGTGAAGTCGGCTTTCCAGCTGACGGAAGCTATTCTACAGCGTTCACCGGATCTCGTCATCAATATGGGAACTGCCGGAACGTTGGAACATCGGGTCGGGGATGTGTTTGTGTGCAGACATTTTATAGACCGGGATATGCAGAAAATGTCCGGTCTGGGTCTGGAGCATGAGATCGATAGTGCCGGTCTGCTGGCGGAAAGAGGATTCTGTATGCACTGGAACGAAGCGGGTGTATGCAATACCGGAGATAGTTTTCTTACGGAACTCACAGACGTTACGGGCGATGTGGTGGATATGGAAGCCTATGCGCAGGCGTATGTCTGCCGTTCGCTGAACATTCCTTTCATTGCCGTAAAGTATGTGACGGACATCATCGGACAAAATTCCGTAAAGCATTGGGAAGATAAGCTGGCGGATGCCCGCGACGGTCTGGGTCACTTTCTCAATGTCTTGAAAGAGAGGATATGACAAGTGACCCCGATGGCTATACCGGCCAGCAGGATCTTTACCCACCACAGGGAGATCACAAAGAAGATGGAATAACCGATCGTGAGCCACAAAAGGGATACGGAAAGTATCTTCGCGCGTAGAGGGATGGCTTTGTGTTCACGGAAATTCCGGATGTAAGTTCCAAAGTATTTATGGTTCATCAGCCAGTCGTACAGTCGGGGAGAACCTCTGAAATAGAGGGCTGCCGTCAACAGCAGGAAAGGGGTAGTTGGAAGCAGAGGAAGGAAGATCCCCAGTACGCCCAATACCAGGGAGGGGGTTCCAAGAATAATATACAGCACTTTCATGCGGCAAAAATAGGATATTTTCTTTATTTACCCAATCCTCATAAATGAGGATATCACGGGCATTCACCGATAGACAACAGGTTTTTATAAGTTTATAATAGTATAGTACTACAAAAAGTATAAATCTTTAGTCGTGTAGACGAATGAATAGGAAGATAGCGTGAACTACGCTACCGTATCTGCTTGCTACCCTACAATAAAAGCGCATAGTTTATGGTATTCTAAATCGTAAATCGTAAATTTGTAAATCGTAAATCCATTCATACCCCCAGTTTTATGAACAGATCGTTTTTGTTTGCGTGGCTCATCCTGGGTGTGAGCACCCTTTTATCGGCTCAGACCGTTGCCGATTCATTGACTATTGTGCATACTCCGTGGAAGGTGAGTACCCTGCGTGAAGGTATGGTCTGCAAACAAGCGGAGATCCCTTCCTTGTATGGAGTACCGCAGCACATTACTTTTCTGGAGATCGACCCTTCCGGTTACAAATTGGGCATAGAACCCAGCTTTCCCAAAGCGGAAACCAGTGTCACAGCCCGCAACTGCGGCGCGGTGGCGGCCATCAATGGCTCCTATTTCAATGTACAGGAGGGTACTTCCGTCTGTTACCTGAAACAGCAGAAGGCAATGAAAGATACGACGACTACCTCCGAATTCAACCTGAGAGTAACGGGTGCCGTGGAAATACATAAAGGGAAACTCTCTCTGATCCCCTGGGACAAGCAGACAGAGGTGAGCTATAAGAAAAAGAAGAGGGATGTACTCGCATCGGGACCTTTACTTGTATATAAGAGTGAGGTGTGTGACTTTTCGGGGTGTGGCAAAGGGTTTGTAGAAACGAAGCATCCCCGTAGTGCCATTGCCCGCACTGCTTCCGGAAAGATCCTGTTGCTGACGGTAGACGGGCGTTTCCCCGGACAGGCCGAGGGTATTTCCATTCCGGAACTGGCGCATCTGTTGCGTGTATTGGGGGCCACAGCGGCTCTGAACTTGGATGGCGGAGGTTCCAGTACGTTGTGGAGCAGTGAAGCGCCGGACAATGGGGTGTTGAACAAATTGTGTGATAATAAAAAATATGACAACGAGGGAGAGCGTAAGGTAGCGAATGCTATTTGTGTATTTCCCTGATCTTTTAACTTTGTTGCCGGGTGGAGGTGACATTACACCCGGTGATCTTTTATTTTAGTTTTATGTATACAGTAATTAAACGTATGGAGGTGTCGGCATCCCATAGCCTGAACCTCTCTTACAGCAGTAAATGTGAATATCTGCATGGTCACAACTGGATCATCACAGTGTACTGCAAGTCTGCCGGACTCAATGAAGACGGTATGGTGGTGGATTTCAGCCGCATCAAGGAGATTGTCAAAGGACAGCTGGACCACCGGAACCTCAATGAGGTGTTGCCTTTCAATCCGACCGCGGAGAACATAGCCCGGTGGATATGTGAACAGATCCCTACCTGTTTTCGGGTAGATGTACAGGAGTCGGAAGGCAATACCGTTATCTATGAAAAAGATCAATGAAATTTTCTACAGTTTGCAGGGGGAGGGGTATCATACGGGTACTCCGGCGGTATTCGTACGTTTTTCCGGCTGTAACCTGACCTGTGATTTCTGCGATATGCAGCATCAGGAAGGAGTGCTGATGACAGATGACCAGATCGTATCAGAGGTTAAAAAACATCCGGCTTCGGTAGTGATCCTGACAGGTGGCGAACCCTCTCTGTTTGTCGATGAAGCGTTGGTGGATCAATTGCATCAGGCAGGTTTGTATCTCTGTATGGAGACCAATGGTACCCGTCCGGTTCCCGCAGCGGTAGATTGGATCACCTGTTCGCCCAAACCCGGTGCTTCATTGGGTATACAACGTATGGATGAGGTGAAAGTGGTGTATACGGGACAGGATATTTCTGTTTATGAGGGACTTCCAGCCAGTCATTTCTTTTTGCAGCCTTGTTCGGGGCTTAATACGGTGGAAACAGTAGAATATATTCTTTCGCATCCGAAGTGGAGACTTAGTCTGCAAACTCATAAGCTGATCGACATTCCCTGAAATCAGCTCTGTATCAAAGAGGGAAAGCTCTGCGGGAGTGTCTTTTCTGAACAGATGTTTGACAGGACGTGGGTTTTAGTAAGGGGGATCCGTTGCATGAAGAAATGAGACGGAGTTCCGGTATTGGGTTTGTATCTTTTTACTGGAAGGATTTTAAACTGTCACATTTCCAGAAGCTATCCAAATATCACTCATTTCCTCTGATTTCCTGTGAAAACCCGGAGGGTTTAATGTGAACCAACGGTCGACGAAGTCAATAACTTCCAATAAAGCCGGAGGCGATTGGGGTAAACATCGAACTTTTATCTTCAACCCTGAAGCGGGTTGAATTCTTCTACACGACATAATAGGGTATAGAATCCCGGTTATACTATATGGGAAAGCATATTTTCACATTAAACCCGCTTCGGGGATAGCCGTCAGTCTAAAACTGAAACAACAACTATTTTCTCTTCTATTTGGTTATCTGAAGGGCATGGGCTGAAGGCCCTATCGATTCTAGCCCAGGGTCTTCAACCCTGGGTAACAGATATAACCTGACAGGGAGTTCTGGAAGAACGATCGAAAACGTTATATGCAAAACGTAAATCAACCATATGTGTGGAATGATTAGATTTTCGGTCGTTCTTTCAGAACTCTGTCTATTCATTCATTATCATTACCCAGGGTTGAAGACCCTGGGCTAGAATCGATAGGGCCTTCAGCCCATTAAGAAAGCTAAGTTCATTAAGAAAGCTGGGATATAGTGTTATAAGATCGTTGTTTCGATCTTAGCCTGACGACTATGCCCGAAATGGATTGAATTCTTCTGTACGACATGGAGGGTAGTTTTTACACATTTTTTGCCTACGTGTTGGCAAGGTTTTGCCAGTGCATTGGCAACACTTCGCCTGTGGGTTGGCAATATCTTGCCAATGCGTAGGCAAAACTTTGCCAGTCGATGAAAAGGAGTTGGCAAAATGCGGGTCATTTAAATGTAAAGCAGACTGTATGTTCACTTTATAAAAGGACTTTTTCTCAGTACACACACGATACAAAGCAACTACCTCAAACAAAAGCAAGCCATTGAAAAAAACACACAGGAAGTCCATCCACAAAGAGAAGGAAAGAAAAAGGCCATCCCCATCCGATGTGGAGACAGCCTCGTTTACCTGGGGTGGTATGCGGAAAGTGACCTCTGAGCAGGTTGCAGTGTATGTTTCCCACCTGAGACCAGCTCTCCGCATGATCCTACATATATCCCGGATTCTGTCGGAATTCATTCTTATTGGTCACTGCGTCCAGCTGGGTCTGGGGTATCGGACGCAGCTGGTGATGTTGCTGTATATATTCTCCGGCGTTCGGGTTAAGACCTTTGATACGTTCCAGGAATTTTCCGGTACGTTTCAGATCAAAGAACCGATGCTGTTCGCCTGCCAGTTCGCGTGCCCGTTCGTCCAGTATGAAATCCATATCCAGTTCGGACTGGGTAACGCGCATACTGGCCTCTTTACCCAGTAAGGCTCTTTGCTCGCGGAGGATATTCATGTATCTGACTGCTTCGCCCGGATTGTTATTCAGGAGTTCGGATTCGGCCACGATCAGGTACATCTCACCGATACGCAACACAAACGCATCCCTTTTGCTCTCGTATTCCCAACCGGTAGCTTTGGTATAATCTTCGAATTTATAGGTAGAGACAAAATAGTCGCGTGTACCGATCGTCTTCCCTTCCGCGTCATATACATCGTTGAGATCAAAAATGATATAAGGTTTACTCGCCCGGTACTCCTCCGTAACCGGATACTTCAAGGTAACGAACGCCGTATCTCCCAGTACCAGACCCTGTTCATTGTTCCCCAGCATGGATTCGTCGTTCACATACCATGCGGTACGGAATGTGGCGTCGTAGCGTTGGTCGATCGTTTCGTCGAACATCTGAAGGAAGGCTACCGTTGGCATACATTGCACCCAGGGCGCGTGTGTATCCGGAGTTACCCAGACCCCACAATCGGGAACCATCCAGTAGGACATGGCCGAGAGGAGCGGAGCGTGGTTGCCACCGTCGTTGCGCAGGGGCGAAGTCATGCCTTCGTCGAAGTGCTGGTTGAGAGCCGTATCGCTGGTATAATTGACCCACCAGATCGCTTCCCGGTTGGTTTGTCCGTCGCTGTTTGCCATATCAAACGTCTCTTTGAATGTATCATACATTCCCAGTCCGGGGGTGCCGATTACCTCTTTCGCCAGGGTCGCAGCTTCGGCATAGCGTCCGCGGTACAGGCACATCCGGGCTTTGAAGGCTTTTACAGCCAACGCGGTTACCCGACCGTTGTCTTTGTCTGGCGTACCTGCCAGTTTTTCCGCGGCGATATCCAGATCGTCGAAGATCTGCGTATAGAAATCTTCTACGGATGAGCGTTGAGCGGTAGTCACCGGGCCTGTGATCTCGTGGGTATACAATACTACATCTCCCCAGGTCTCCACGATCAGGTGCAGGTACAACGCGCGCAGAAAATGCGCTTCACCTTCCCGTTTCCGGATCAGTTCTTCCGACAGGCCTGAGCCGGAAGCCCGCTCAATGGCGGTGTTACAAGCGTTCAGTCCGTTGTAGAGCAAGTTCCACATATACTCCATCAGTTCCAGGTCGCCCTGCAGATCCTGTGAGTAGAATGCCATCTGCGGAGCACGCCCACAGTCGGCACCCGCACCGGTGTAGCAATCGGTACCCATCTCGGTGAAAGCATACCCGTCTGCCTTGGCAAACCAGACACGGGAATAAGCGTAGCAAGCGTTGATCAGGCTTTCGTAGCCTTCGGGTGTACTATACAGTACATCACCGGTAATGGAATTTCTGTTGGTCTCCGAAAGGAAGTCGGAACAGGAACAGAGCATCAGTATACTCGTCAATAAGGATATAATCTTTTTCATAATGCATCGTACTTTAAATTAAAAACTGGCATTTACACCAAACACAATCTGCTTAGTCATCGGATAAGAATTGGCTCCCCCACGTTCGGGGTCGTAATCACTGAATCCGCTGAAAGTAAAGAAGTTTTTCATGGTTGTGTATAGTCTCAGTTTGGATAGTCCGGTCTTACCGATCATCTGTTTCGGGAACGTATATCCGAACGTGATATCCTTGATCTTCAGGAAATCGCCTTTGCGGTATCCCAAGGTGTTGAAATAGAGCATCGACTCGTTTTTATTGAAATGAGGCCGGGGATACGCGTTGGTCGGATTCTCCGGGGTCCAGTAGTCTACCACGGAAGAGTTGCTCCAGCCACTCGGATGGTAATTCAATGCCGCGTCGCTCCGGATCAGGTGGCCCACACGCGCGTAGAGAAAGAAAGAGAATTCCCATCCTTTGTATTCAAAACGATTGTTCAGCCCTGCGGTCCATTTCGGGGTCTGTTGTCCCAATACCCTTCTGTCTTCTGTGGCATCGATCGAACCACTCTTATCTATGTCGCGCACTTTGATATCGCCGGGCTCCTGTCCGTACTTTGCGGCCTCTTCCGCTTCACTGATCTGCCAGATACCGATCTTTTCATAATCGTAAAAGACCTGGGTCGCGTGTCCGATGAACCAGCCGCTTGCCACATCGTCTTGATGTGTATTCAGTGCCGTGATCTTCTCTTTGTTGGTGGAGAAGGTCAGGTCACTTGTCCACTTGAACGAAGGAGTGTCGAAGTTCACTGTATTGACGCTGATGTCCAGTCCGCGGGTCTCTGTCTTTCCCACATTGCTGATCACCTGGGTAAATCCGGTATGTCCGGGAAGTATCATGGGCAACAACAGGTCGGAAGTCCAGGTTTTGTACGCGTCTGCGGTGGCATAGATCCGGTTGTTGAACACACCGAAGTCAAGACCGAAGTTCAGCACCCTGGTCTTTTCCCATTTCAGCTCCTGGTTGGCCAGGTTGTACGGTCGGTACCCATACGCCGGTTCGTCGTCAAACGTATAGATCGTCTTGCTCAACCCGCCGGTGGTCTGGTACGGAGACACCGCGCTGTTGCCCGACATACCATACGACATCCTCAGTTTCATATCGCTTATCTTATCCACATCCGTCAGGAAATGCTCATTCTTCATTCTCCAGGCCAGACCCACGGAGGGGAAGTAGCCCCACTGGTTGCCTTTGGCGAGTACGGAAGAACCGTCCGCGCGCAAGGTAGCCGTAAGCAGGTATTTATCCAGCCATTTGTAATGGAGACGTCCGAAGTAGGAGAGAAGAGCCGATTCGGTGAGGCTGCTCGCGATCACAAAATCCTGCTGGGTACCGTCGAGATTGTGGAACAGGGACTCTTCGAAAGAGAGCCCTTTTCCTTCCGCGTAAGTATCTTCATACCTGCTTTTGGACATACTGTGTCCCAGCGATACCGTAAACGAATGTTTTTCCAGGTCCTTGTTATAAGTCAGCGTGTTTTCCCAGGTGATCGTTTCCGAATGTTTTTCGGTCTTTTCTACCCGTGCCAACTCTCTGTTGGAGGTTGCGTACGTGGAATTTACCCCCTCAAACTTCCCGTTGCGGCTGTTGCCGGAGTCGAAACCCAGGTTGGTACGGAAGTGCAACCCTTTCACGATCTCGTAATTCAGGTAAGCTGTACCGAAGAAACGGGTCAACCGGGTCTCGTCGCGGTAATTGTCTTTATCCTGGTTCATCAGCAGATTGATGGCTGTGGAGCCGCTGCCTGTAAACGGATATTTATTGAGACTGCCGTCTTCGTTATAAGGCACGCTGTAGGGCTCCTGTGTCTGTGCGTAATGGAACACATTGCCGGGCACCGCATCCTGCAAAGAGTAGTTGAAGAACATCGAAGCACCGGCTTCCATCCCTTTCATGATCCGTTGGCTGAAGTTGAGACGACCGTTGTAGCGGGAGAGTTCTTCTCCTTTTATCACTCCTGTCTCGTTCATGTAATTCAGGGAGAAAGCCACTTTGGTCGCGTCTGTGCCACTACTTACCGACACCTGGTAGTCCTGTGTGATGGCGCTGCCGAAGATCAGATCGTACCAGTCCGTATTCACACCGTTGCGGATGCGTTCCAGTGCCACCGCGTCCCAGATCATGGCGTCGTCTTCCGGCGAACTCCACTGACCTACGGCCCGCATGGCTTCCCGGCGCATGGTTACATATTGTTCGGTATTGTTCACTTTGGGCAGATGGGTGGTCAGGCTCGGGCCGAAATAGGCGTTGAAATCCACCTTGGCTTTTCCCTGTTTTCCTTGTTTGGTCGTAATCAGGATAACCCCGTTGGCACCGCTCGAGCCGTAGATCGCGGTGGTGGAAGCATCTTTCAACACTTCGATCGACTCTACATCGTTCGGGTTGATGGTGAGGTCGGCACCGTAAGGTATCCCATCTACCAGGATCAGCGGCGCGTTGCTGGCTGTGAGCGAACGGTTGCCCCGTACGGTAAAGTTGAAACTGCTGCCGAAGGCACCGCTGGAGCGGGTCATGTCGAGCCCGGCGATCTTACCCTGCATACTCTCCAGTACATTGCTGGTGGGCAAGGCGGTAATGTCGGTCTGCTTCACCGAAGCAATGGAGCCGACCACGTCCCTTTTCTTGACCACGCCGTACCCTACGACGATGACCTGGTCCAGCGTCTGGGCATCTTCACGGAGCATTACATCTATGGAAGATGCTTGCCCTACAACGACCTCCTGGGACGTGTATCCTATATAAGAGAAAAGCAGGACCGGCCTGTCGGAAGCGACAGAAAGCGAATAGTTACCGTCCATATCGGTCACCGTACCTACGGAGGAAGAACCTTTCAGGGTAACATTCACCCCGATCAGCGGTTCGTTGTGGCTATCGGTCACCGTTCCGGTAATGAGTTTGCTTTGTGCGTATACCTGATGTCCCAGCATCAGAGCAAGTACAAAACAACAGGTTCTGAAAATAAAAATGTGTTTGTTTTCCATATGATTAAATAATTGGTAAATGAAATAAACAGTAAGTTTTACATCGTGTGAAGCCCTTTGTATGGGGCAAATGTATGAAGATAGCATAGCGGGGACGTGCATTATTTATTCAATTCCGTACAATTTCTCGCCCTGGGAATGGAGGGATACAAGGAAAGTAATCTGGTTGCAGGCTGTTTGTCTGGAGTAGAGAGGGAATTTTCTCCTATTACGTAGTTCTTCACCCACAGAAGTGAATGGATTTTTTGACTGTTTAATTATCCCATTCTCAAAAAAACTGGTAGTGAAAGCCTCGGAGTTTACGATGTCTGTTTCCCTTTATGGTGTCATCACCTGATTGGGGTGGTTCTTCTTCCTTTTAGTTGAAAATTCGTTTGATAGAAAACATACGATAAATAACTCCTGAATCATGGATCAATGTAGTACATGGATCGTAAAAGAGGAGGTTATTTAAGATAGAGAGGTGTTTACGGCCTGCGTTCTATGCTCTTACAAGGTGTAAAGGCATACCATACAAGATGCATCCGGGTGGATTTCTTTCAACTAAAGGGAAGAAAAACCTTTTGAGTTTACTCTTTTTTAAAATAAAAAAGGTTGCCCGTTTGGACAACCTCTACGCACGGGAGGAGAGGCTCGAACTCCCGACACCTGGTTTTGGAGACCAGTGCTCTACCAACTGAGCTACTCCCGTATTTGCGTGTGCAAAGGTAGCAGAATATTCTGTTTTCGCAAGGATGTGACAAAGGAATTCTAAAACTATTTTATCTCTTTCCATACATCCGGCTGAAAACCAACCTTCACTGTTTGTGCGGTAATGAGCAACGGACGTTTGACCAATTTTCCGTTCGTAGCCAGTAGGGCGATCTGTTCTTCCTCGGTCATCTGAGGAAGTTTGTCTTTGAGTCGCTGTTCTTTATAGAGCAGTCCGCTGGTATTGAAAAACTTCCGGACAGGCAGTTGGCTCCGGGGTATCCAGGTCTTCAGTTCCTCCTCCGTAGGGTGGTCTGTGGTGATGTCGCGTTCGATACATTCGATCCCTTGTTCGCTGAGCCATTTTCTGGCTTTGCGGCATGTGCTGCATCCGGGGTAGTGTAGGAGTAAGGGTTTCATGACGTTTATCTGATTAGAAGTGAAATATTCATGGGATTAACTGCAACTGTGCGAACATTTCCCGGTAGAAAACGGCCTTTTTCTCCACTGCCAGCGGATAGGCACAGGAAGAGGAGGGCATGCGGTATAGCCGGATCAATCTGTCTTTGTAGCGAAATTCGGTATACTCTCCTACTTTGGGCTCTTCTACATCGAACTGCGCGCGCAATGTGTCTGTCGCTTTTTGTCCGGTGGTGACAATGGCCTGGCATAGAGGGATCTGATCCAGTAATTCTCCTATGTCCGTAGGCTCTATCACCTCCAGGAATTTATCGGAAGCATTGTCCTGTAACCGGCGTATGCTGCATGCCGTGTCGAATATGGCTACTCCTTTCCGGGTGAGAAAATCTCTTAGTTTGTCTGGCTGGAACGCTTTCCGGTCTTCCCGGAGAAAATAATTCTTATCTCCGAAGAAGATCAGCCCGAATATCCTCCACATATCGTTGTTGAGGTTGGGGTAGTAAAACTCCATAGACCATCTTTTCCTTTGCGGAGGAAAACTTCCGAGCATAAGCAAACGCGCGTTTGCCGGTAAGAAGGGCTCGAGCGGATGAATTTCTGCTTCTATGTTCTGTGTCGACATATCTATACGGTTTCTATTTTCTTTTCCCTGAGTCCCCGGAAGGAGGGTGACAGGAAAATAAGGTTCAGGATGATTCTTCTATCCGGAAATTGGTAACGGTTTCCGTGTGTTGAAAAGGAAACTCCGGGTATTCATACAACGGGAAGCGATTGGCGGTGATGCCCTGGGTGTAGTTCCAGAGGGTCGCGTACTCTTCGGGATCTTCTCCCATATAGTTCAATTGCCTGAGGTAGGCTGCTATGGATTTGTTTTCCGCGATGTATACTTTTCCCATTCTATCTATGATCGGACTGTGCCTGCGGGTGGCGTCGTGATCGAAACGCAGGATGCGCTTTCCCTCTGCTGTGAAACCTATCAACTGGAATGTCATGCTTTTGCCAATGGCTGGCAGATTGAGCACGTTGCGGTCAGTTGCCAGGAACGGAAGATGGTTTTTTTCAGGAACCTGCGTATGGTGTGTGCCACATCTTCCCGGGAGTGAAGGAGTTTGTTGAGCTCTGTAGCCTGTTCCGTAGTCAGCTCTCCGAAAACCTTCTCTTCTTCCTGCTCCTGTATGGAGCGGCTGTTGGGAGTGAATACCGCGTAGTTCTCCTGGAAGCCTTTCACAGAGAAGGTATAGTAGGTAACTACCCCGATGTGGTTGAGCACTTGCCGCAGGCGGGTGGTATGTCCCCTGCGGGAGGCGGCTACTGTGTATACCAACTGGTTGGTGATAAGCCATCCGGCAGATAGTATCTTCTCTATGGCTTCCCGGGCTTCGGGAGTAACCTCCAACGGGCTCTGGAAATGGGTCTGTATGATGAATTGCTCCACACCAATGGCCGAGGCTTTTTGTTTGAAATCTCTGAGGATCTCTACCAGTTCGTCATTGATGCGCATGGGCAGGTAGGCCAGCAGGCGGGATCCCAGTCTCACCCGTTGCAGTTCGGCCAGTTTTTCTCCCTCCGGACGTTGCTGGTTGGCTTTCTTCTTGCGAAGTGCCATCCGGTATACAGCGTCTAATATATGATATAAGGTCTTGTTCTGGCTCATGAGCGCGTCTCCCCCTGTGATCAGGATATCGCGGAGTTGCGCGTCTTCTTCGAAATAAGTCATCAGGCGGCGCAGCTTCTTCTCCCAGGATTCTTTGGGACGGAGTTTCTCGAACTCGAAATTCAGACGTTCGCTCTGGAAGTCGTACATACGCTGGCAGGAGGCACACAGCCCTCCACAAGCGCGTCCCATAGTGTCGGGGATCAGGATAGCTACTTCCGGGTAGCGGCGGTGTATATTGTGTCCGTCGGGCAGTAGCCAGCCTGCCGCATTGGGTTTGCCGGGCTCCACGATGTCTTCGCGTTCCCAGGCACGGATGTCGCCGTAGGTCTCTACCAGTTCGGGGGAGTACATCACATAGCTGCGGATAGCTTCGTCGTCATAGCCTTCTTTTTCTATGTTCAATAGCGAGAGGTAATAAGGGGTGGCAAAAAAAGGCATGCCTTTCTTACGTGCTTTCTGGAGCAGATACATAGTCTCTCCGGAAAGCGAGTTTCCCAGAAAACGGTTCAACTCCGCCGGAGTTTTGACTGCCATGGTCAGATGGAAACGAAAATCATTCCACCATTCCTGTACCAGCTGGTACTTCTCCGTATAGGAAGTATTCTCTTCGAAGTGAAACCGGGAAGACAGGTTTTTGCGCGATTCTATTTTCTGGATCAACAGATGGATCATGCGTTCCTTGTTGCGCCTGCGTATCTCTATGACCTGCGGATCTGTGCCTGTGGCCCATCGTTCGGAGAATTTCCGCAGTTTACCTGCCGATATAACAGGTGTTTCTGTTTCTTCCAGGCGTTGGAATTGCTGCAACAGATCTATAAAAAGATCGGTCGGTATCTTTTCGGTACGCAATGTACCTTCGAGGAATTGCCACAACAGAGAAAGGGTAGATAGATGTATGTCTGTATCCGTAGAAAGTTCATGGATCTGTTTGCCGTCGTAGTCGATGAGCAATTGGATTTGTTTGCCAGCCTCGGTATCTTTGCGCGGATGCTCCGCTATGTATGTTGCCAGGTAGGTACGAAATTCCTGTTCATTGTTGCTCTGTTCGGCCAGACAAACAAGCTCGGGCATATCATGTTGATACATGTGTCTCAACTGTGAGTGTGTAAGTGCGAGCAGTTTCTTCTGTTTCATGAGCGGTTGTTTTATGCAATGTTAGATAACATAAAGATCGTAAAAAGGTGAGAAGTAAAGAAATCCTGTCCGTCACAGAGGGATATTCTTTACGGTTCTTTTGCCTTTGCTAACAAAATGTAAACTGAGGCAAGACTTTTTATGAAAAAAGATCTTACGCTTTTTCTTGTGCGTCTTTATTTTTAGGCTCTTTCTTGGCCAACAGGACGATGTTGTAGACATATTCCGTCATCCAGGCTTCGGAATATCCCAGCCGTTCTTTGTATTGTCTGACGGCAGTTGCGGTTTTGTGTACATCGTCGGCTTTCCATACGGTCTTGGTGCAGACATCGTGTACGGCTTTCTGAGTGAGTCCATACAGTGTTTTTTTGAATATGCCGGGAATGCGGAATTTCCATTGCATCAGATTACCCATGAGCATCATCAGATCGTTGGAAAAGCCCTGATACATGAAAAGATAAGGTTGTACATCGTTTTGTGTCCGGCAGTTTTTCCTGACGGAGGCATCGATCTCCTTGAAAAAATTCTCACTGATGCCATAATCCTGCATCAGCATTTTACGGGAAGCGGTCTTTTCACCCAGTCCCAGTTTTCCGTTCTGGGTAGGTATTTTGAAGATCCGTTTGAAGTTGGCCACATCCGGTACGAAACGGATATTGGTGATACCCAGGTTCACAGCGATCACAGACTGGAAATAGACCCGTGTGAGTGAGGCAAAGTCTTCTACATTACCTACTACTTGTGGTGAGTTTTTGTTCCCTTTACCGAATATTTTAGAAAATATACTCATAAATGTCTTCTATAAATCTTGTTTTTTTTGATTCAGCGCACGCAAATTTACACAAAAACCTGTAAAATGTAGCGTTTTATATAAAAGAATAAGCGGTTATTGTGTATAAAAGGGCTGTAACAGCAACTTTTAGTTACCTCTGGTGTATATCGTCAGGAGGTGACCCTTGTTTGAGGTAAACAAATATTTTATATGGGATGTTGTGACACAGCATACTGTTTCACATGGGCTATTCAAGTTGGGCAGGGGGAGGAATATCGTGTTTCTGATTTGGATTTTTGTCAGGGAAAATGTGTAAGTTTGCAGCGAACAAACGGCTTAATCTCTTTTTCCATGGAATGGCTGAATTCTTTATTTATTGAACATTCGGGACCACAGGCGGTTATTGTGCTTGCGCTGATCTGTGCCGTAGGCCTGGCACTGGGAAAGATACGTTTCTATGGTATATCCCTGGGTGTGACTTTTGTGTTTTTCGCAGGGATTGTGGCCGGGCATTTCGGCTTGTCGATCGACCGGCAAATGCTCAATTATGTCGAAAGTTTCGGATTGGTGACTTTGTGTATGCGCTGGGATTGCAGGTGGGGCCGGGGTTTTTCAGTTCTTTCCGGAAAGAGGGCATCCAGCTCAATGTGCTGGCCATAGCGGTGGTACTTACCGGTACGGCTATGACCATCGGAGGCAGTTTCCTGCTGGATATTCCGCTGCCTGACATGGTGGGTATCCTGTGTGGGGCTACGACCAATACCCCTGCTCTGGGGGCTGCTCAACAAACATTGAAAAGCATAGGAACAGATGGAAGCACATTGGCGCTGGGGTGTGCGGTGGCTTATCCGTTGGGTGTGTTGGGAGTGATCCTGGCCATTATTTTTGTGCGCAAGGTACTGGCGGGTCAGACAGATCGTAACCTTCGCTGCAAGGAGGAGGAGAATCAGACATTCATTACGGCTTTTCATGTTCACAACCCTGCTGTGTTTGGTAAGAACCTGCGTGAGGTAGCTCACCTGTGTAGCTGTAAGTTTGTTGTCTCGCGTATCTGGCGCAATGGAAAGGTGGCTTTGCCTACTTCAGATACTGTGATCATGGAGGGGGATCATCTGATCGTGGTTACTTCAGAGAAAAATGTAGATAATTTGACGGTCCTGTTTGGTGAGCATGAAGCTACGGACTGGAACAAGGAGGATATCGACTGGAATACCATTGACGGCCAGTTGATCTCTCAACGTATTGTGATCACCCGTCCGGAGTTGAATGGCAAGAAACTGGGCTCTCTGCGGTTGCGCAATCTGTATGGGATCAATATCAGTCGTGTCTATCGTTCGGGGGTGCCTCTGCTTGCTACGCCGGATCTGCGCCTGCAACTGGGGGATCGGTTGAATGTGGTGGGTGAGGCTTCTTCTATTCCGAATGTGGAAAGACTGCTCGGGAATGTGGTGAAGAATCTTTCCGAACCCAATCTGGTTGCTGTATTTGTGGGTATTCTTCTGGGGCTGGCCCTGGGTTCCGTTCCGCTTTATTTTCCGGGTATGTCTACTCCGGTGAAGCTGGGGCTGGCCGGAGGACCTATTATTGTGGGTATACTGATCGGTACGTTCGGGCCGCGGCTGCACATGGTTACCTATACGACCCGTAGTGCCAATCTGATGTTGCGCGCGCTGGGGCTGTCGCTCTATCTGGCTTGTCTGGGCCTGGACGCGGGTGCTCATTTTTTCGAGACGGTGGTAGGTCCGGAAGGTCTGTTGTGGCTGGGTGCCGGTTTCGCACTGACGGTTGTACCTGTACTGATCGTGGGTGTCGTGGCGTATTGCTGGCTGAAATTAGACTACGGTACGGTGTCGGGAGTGATCTGTGGAAGTATGACCAATCCGATGGTGCTGGAATATGCCAATAATATGGTGGATAATGACAACCCGGCTGTCTCGTATGCTACGGTATATCCATTGAGTATGTTTCTGAGGGTGCTGCTGGCGCAGCTGATGATCATGTTTTTTATTTAATGTTCTTCATTTCTTTGCTCCGCCAAAGAAACGAAGCAGAGAAAGGCGGCGCCTGGTCTCTTCGCTACTCCGTTTGATGCACGGAGACGAGCATGAAAAACTCGCTTCGCTCAGACAGATCCTGCTCTGTTGTCTCCGTACATCTGCACTTCGCTTACGCTGCGAGACCACAGGCGACGGTACGCCTGTCCCAGGGGTGTTGCGGATGGGGGTAGCTGCGTTTGATGGCTGGATATATAATTGAGTTCCATGTAAGCATCCACATGTAGAGATGCAAGGCTTGCGTCTCCGCGGTATACGTCCAATATATATATTAAATGATTAGATATATCTATAAACATTTGTATTTCATTATACCTTATACACAGTTTATACAAAAGTTTGTTGCGCTTGCCCTGATTTTTAACCTCTTTTTTTCCTGATAAAAATATAATTTATAAATTAGGGCGTTTATTTCGGGAGGGAGGTATCTACGTTCTCTTTCCTAATTTATCTCAATGAAAAAAGTATGACAGTCAATCACTCCATCAGCCAGGAGAGCATCCTCAATGACCTGCGTTACCTGCAGTTGCTTTCCCGTAGTTTTCCTACCATAGCCGATGCCAGTCGGGAGATCATTAATCTGGAAGCGATTCTCAATCTGCCGAAAGGTACGGAACATTTTCTAACTGATATTCACGGGGAGTATGAGGCGTTCCGGCATGTATTGAAGAATGGCTCAGGATCTGTGAAGAGAAAGGTGAATGAGATCTTCGGAAATACATTGCGGGAGGCGGAGAAGAAGGAGTTGTGTACGCTGATCTACTACCCCAAGGATAAGTTGCGTCTGGTAAAGGCACGGGAGAAGGATCTGGAAGATTGGTACCTCATCACGCTGAACCAGCTGGTGAAGGTGTGCCAGAATGTTTCTTCGAAATATACCCGTTCCAAAGTGCGTAAGTCGCTGCCTCAGGAGTTCTCGTACATTATCCAGGAGTTGCTGCATGAGTCTACTATGGACCCCAATAAGCACGCATATATTCATGTGATCATCCGTACGATCATTTCTACCCGGCGTGCCGATGACTTTATCATCGCGATGTGCAACCTGATCCAACGACTGACCATTGAGACCCTGCATATCGTGGGAGATATCTTTGACCGGGGGCCGGGTGCACATATCATTATGGATACGCTGTGCGATTATCACAATTTCGATGTGCAGTGGGGCAATCACGATATTCTCTGGATGGGGGCTGCCTCGGGCAATCGGAGTTGCATGGCCAATGTGATCCGGCTTTCCCTGCGCTACGGCAATATGGCTACCCTGGAGGAGGGGTATAACATCAATCTGCTTCCTCTGGCTACTTTCGCTATGGAGACTTATGCGGATGATCCGTGTACACAGTTTGCTCCCAAAGGCAATGTGACCGGGAATGCTTTCAATGATAAGACTTTCCGGATGATCTCTCAGATGCATAAGGCCATTACGGTGCTTCAGTTTAAACTCGAAGGAGAGATCATGAGCCGTCGTCCGGAATTTGATATGGCAGATCGTCGTGTATTGGAGTATGTCGATTACGAACGTGGAATATATTCCTGGCAGGGGCAGGAGTACCCACTTCATGACCCTCTGTTCCCAACGATTGATCCGGCCGATCCGTACCGGCTGACGGAAGAGGAAGAAGAGGTGATCGGAAAGATCCATCATTTGTTTGTCACCAGTGAGAAACTCAAAAAGCACATGCGCTGCCTCTATACCTACGGTAGTATGTACCTGGTATGTAACGAGAACCTGCTCTATCATGCTTCGATCCCTTTGAATGAAGACGGCAGTTTCAAACGGGTCACTATTCTGGGAAGGGAGTTCTGGGGAAAGAATCTGCTGGACCGGATCGACCAGCTGGTGCGTACGGCCTATTTCGCGGAAGAAGGTACGGAGAAGAAAGAGTTTGCCCGGGATTTTATGTGGTATCTCTGGTGCGGAAAGAACGCGCCTACGTATGATAAGGATAAGATGACCACGTTCGAACGCTACTTCGTGGGGGATAAGGAATTGTGTAAAGAGGAGAAAGGAGCCTATTATACTTTACGCAATCAGGAGGAGGTCTGTGTGCGTATCCTGAAAGAATTCGGTGTGGAAGGTGGAGACGGACACATCATCAACGGGCATGTGCCGGTGCGTACGCTGAAGGGTGAAGCTCCCATGCGCGCCAATGGAAAGTTGTTTGTGATCGATGGTGGCTTTTCGAAGGCCTATCAGCCGGAAACGGGGATCGCGGGATATACACTTGTCTATCACTCGCATGGACTGGAGTTGGTACAGCACGAGCCTTTTGAGTCTGCGCAGAAAGCGATCGAAGAGGGGCAGGATATCAAGTCGACCAATTTTGTACTGGAGTTCAACTCCCAGCGCCGGATGGTCCGGGATACGGACAAAGGAAGGACATTGCGTACATATATTGGTAATCTGCGCATGTTGCTGGAAGCCTACCGGATGGGATTGGTGCAGGAAAAGGAAAAATGAAAAGATTTACGATTTACAGATTGAGTTTTCTGTAAGGATACCACCCTATCTGATTATTTACATGGAGGTATGTTTACAGTGGAGGAATGAACGATTTTATTCTGAATGTATGAAAGAATGAAAAAGGGTGTGTCAAGCCGATGATGACACACCTTTCTGATGGATGGGATGTATAGAACTTCTTTTTCAGAACAGTACGATACCGCCTTCGAAAATAGCACCTTTATCGAATGTTTTGGATTTGCTATAATATCGGGTGGTTCCGTATCCACCTGTGGCGAAGATAGCAAATTTTTTGGTGAACTTGTATTCGAGATTGAGGCGCGCTGCCAGTTCATATACCTCTCCGGGTATGCCTGCTTCTTTGTCTTTGTTGTTGATCAGAAGGATATTCTGATAACCCAGGTCTCCGCTGATGTAGAGTTTACGGTAGAGAGGAAGTTCCAGCCCGGCCCGGTAGGAGGTACTGAATGTGAACTTGTCGAGGTTACGGTAGCCGCCGCCTACACCCAGAATGGTATAGAAAAGTTCGTTCTTGAAACGGGCGGCTACATTGCCGTTGGTGTTGTTGCCACCGTACATCATCAGCTGTACTCTGGTATTGGGGTTGGCATTCACAAGCCCCAATTGCAAGCCGTCGAAGTTTTCTTTATAATAGTTGAAAAGCCCGATCTGTAGTCCCGAACCATTAGTCACGTAGTTCATGGGAGCCAATTGCAGACCAATCATATGTACTCCCACTACATTCCCTAAACCCGATAGTTGTACACCGCGCAGGGTACCCCCGGTGATGTTGCCCAAACCGGCCATTTGTATACCACTTATATCACCGCCTACTACATTCAGGGCACCGGAGGTCATCAGACCCGAAAGTTGTTCTCCCGTAATACTGGCGAGTCCGCCGATCTGCCATCCTTTCGTTGTGGTCCCGGTCAGGTCGATCAGTCCGCTTATAGAAAGCCCGCGGTTGGTATCTCCTGTGATATTGGCCAGACCGGATACCTGGATGCCTCTGGCGTTACGACCAGCTATATTCACCAGGCTGGTTACAGACATCCCCCGCATATCTTCGCCATTTATATTGGCAAATCCGGAAAATTGCAATCCCTGCATATTTCCATCTACCCGGTTGTAGAAGCCTGATAGTTGTATGCCTTTCGCGTCTTCTGTAACCCGGCTACCTACTATATTCATCGACATACCTCTGAGTTGGTTCATTTTAGAGACAAATCCGATATTCAGGTATGTTGTCTGCAGAGAATCGTAAGGTTGAGTAGCTACTTTGGGAGCGAGAGAAAGATTGATCCCTGCACTTTTATTTTGTGCCTGCAGGGTACAACTTATCAATAATCCTGTCAGTGCCAGGCTACATCCTCTTTTCCAAAGGATTTGCATACGCTTCTCAGCTTTTTTCTTCATCATGATCAGTAAATGTATTAATTAGATCCCACGCAATTTTATTTACGATTTACAAATTTACGATTTACGATTGAAATAACATCTATATAATCTCTTTGTTTATTTCCATTCTTTGGGAAACTCTTGAATATCCAGAGAATAAATAGCTCCCTTACATCCTATCCCATTTGTACTTGCGATCAAAAGATGTAAATAAAGTATCTTCAGTCGTAAATCCTTTTGTTGACTGCCTGGTTGGCTACGTCGGTCTTCGATTCACTTTGTCTACTGTTTGCTCATGAATCCTTGGATCATAGATGATAAACAGATACTCTACACCCATTTCATAGCGATTACGAGGTATAAATAAAGTAATTTCAATCGTAAATCGTAAATCGTAAATCTGTCAATCGTAAATCCCTTTATCCTTTGGCTTCCTGATAGGGGAAACGTTTGATACTCTTTTTGGGAGTCTTTTCAAATTCTTCCGGATAGATCTTCATTTTGGCAATCTGGCTGTAGACCGGAAGTGTGGCATTCAATGCGACGCGATTCTCTTCCATCACGCCCTCGAGGTCTTCCTGTTTGAGGCCATTGGCAAACGCGTCGTCGAAATCGGGATATACCAGACCTACCAGTTTGCCGTTCTGTTGCACGATAATGCTTTCTGCCACGTAGGGCATATTGTTCAACTTATCTTCGATCTCTTCGGGATATATGTTCTGGCCGCTTGGGCCGAGCAACAGGTTTTTGCTACGTCCGCGGATGGTCACATTGCCCGAGGCATCCATTACGGCGAGGTCACCGGTATGCAGCCAGCCTTCCTCGTCGATCACTTCGGCAGTAGCTTCTTCGTTCTTGTAGTATCCCAGCATCACATTCGGGCCCCGGCATACGATCTCACCAACCACATTTTCCGGATCCGGAGAGAGTATTTTCACCTCCATACGCGGGGCTGCTTTTCCGCAGGAACCGGCTTTGAATCTCTGCCAGTCTTCGTAAGTGATGATCGGTCCGCATTCGGTCATTCCATATCCTACCGTATAGGGGAATTCGATCATTTGCAGGAACTGCTCAATCTCCTGGTTGAAGGCTGCTCCTCCGATGATCACTTCCACGAAGTTACCACCAAACGCCTGTATCATCTGCTCGCGGATGGTAGATTTGATCTTGTCGTTGATCACGGGAACCTTCATCAACAGCTTCATCGCGGGAGTTTCGAGTTTGGGAAGGATACTCTTCTTGATGATCTTTTCAATGATCAGAGGCACAGCTACGATCAGGTTAGGTTTTACTTCTGAAAATGCTTCGAAGATGATCTTTGGACTTGGCATGTGGGTGAGGAAATAGATCTGGCACCCCACGGCAAACTCATACAGGAATTCAAAAGCCAGACCGTACATGTGCGCCATAGGCAGCATGGATACGATCTTGTCGCCCGGCTTCAGTTCCAGTACTTCGAAAGCGAATTTAGTATTGGACCAGAGGCTGCGATAGGGCAGCATCACTCCTTTGGAGTAGCTGGTGGTGCCGGAAGTATAGTTGATCGCGGCCAGTTCTTCCGGTTCGTCCTTGTGATAATTGACGTGTTCCTTGCGGAAGTTCTTGGGGAATTTCTTTCCGAACATTTCATTGAGATGTTCGCGCGCATAGGTAAGTTTCTCACTGCGCGAGACAAGGACAGAGAAGTCTGTCATCAACAGGATCCCTTCGAGCAACGGCATAGCAGCCTCGTCCAGATTCTCCCATACGACATCGCCCACAAAAAGGAGTTTGGCTTCCGAATGGTTCACAATGTTGTGTACATTGTCTGCTTTGAACTCGTGCAGGATAGGTACGATCACGGCACCGTACGTGAGGGTTGCCATGAAGGTGACTCCCCAGTGCGAACTGTTGCGGCCGCAGACAGCGATCTTATCCCCTTTTTTAATCCCGCTTTCTTCAAAGATGATATGGAGTTTTTCGATCTTACGTGCTACATCTTTATATTGAAGGGTTGCCCCTTTGTAGTCTGTCAGTGAAGGAAGGTCCCAGTGCTCTTTGATACTGGACTCGACATAAGCATTAAAACTTTGTTCCATGTTGTTGCACAATTGATGTAAATTTGTGCAAATATAGCTCATTCTTTATATTATACAAATAAATAAAACGGAAAATGTAAAATGAGTTTTCTGCTTATTCTTCCAGATACCATCTGTATAATTTATCTACTCCTTCACTGATGTGGATGCGATGATGCCATCCCAGGGAGTGTAAACGGCTGACATCTGTGAGTTTACGTGGTGTGCCATCCGGTTTACCGGGATCGAAATCAATATTACCCTGGTAGCCGACGGTTTGGCTGATGAGGCTGGCCAGGTCGCGGATCGAGATCTCTTCTCCGGTGCCGATATTGATGTGGCAGTTGCGTATTTCGCTTCCTTCTCCTGTCAGATCCGTGAAATTTACCTTCTCCATGATGTAGACACAGGCATCTGCCATCTCTTCGCTCCAGAGGAATTCCCGGAGCGGCGTTCCGGTTCCCCAGAGAGTCACCCGGTCTTCGTCGATCCCGTATTTTTCCAGCAGGATGAGGATCTGTTCCCAGGAGGCATTGCCATCTATACCTTCTACGGGACGTCGTTTCAGATCGGTGCGTATAGCCTGTCTGTCGTTAGTCATCAGATGATGAGCCAGGTGTATTTTCCGGATCATAGCCGGGAGTACGTGGCTCCGCTCCAGATCAAAATTGTCATGAGGCCCATACAGGTTGGTAGGCATCACCGCCAGAAAGTTGGTGCCGTATTGCAGATTGAAGCTTTCACAAAGTTTCAGTCCGGCTATTTTAGCAATGGCATACGGTTCGTTGGTATACTCCAGCGGAGAGGTCAGCAGCGCGTCTTCCCGCATGGGTTGCGGGGCACAGCGCGGATATACACAAGTGCTTCCCAGGAACAATAATTTCTTCACCCCGTGCCGGTAGCTTTCTCCGATAACATTCTGTTGGATCTGCAGGTTGTTGTAGATAAAATCTGCCCGGTACGTGTTGTTGGCCAGGATGCCCCCTACATGGGCAGCCGCCAGGAATACATATTCGGGTTGTTCTTTCTCAAAAAACTCCCGTACCGCTATCGGGTCCATCAGGTCCATTTCGGCATGTGTGCGGCCCATGAGATGGGTATATCCCTGGTGTCTCAACGCATTCCAGAGGGCCGATCCTACCAGCCCCCGGTGTCCGGCGATATAGATCTTTGAGTCTTTATTCATCGTTCCGGCTGTTGGGCATGTAACTTACGTACATATTCCAGGTCGTGTCGCACCATCAGGCTTACCAACTCTTCAAAGGAGGTCTGACGGGGATCCCATCCCAATAACTCACGCGCTTTGGTAGGGTCGCCCAATAACTGTTCTACTTCCGCCGGGCGGAAGTATCTGGCATCTACCTCTACCAGTATCCTGCCGGTAGCCCGATCGATGCCCTTTTCATTGATCCCTTCTCCCTGCCAGTCGAGTTCGATGCCTGCCTGGCGGAAAGCCAGTGTGGCAAATTCCCGTACCGAATGGAACTCCCCTGTGGCAATCACGAAATCTTCAGGAGTCGGATGTTGCAGCATGAGCCACATACATTCTATATAATCCCGGGCATATCCCCAGTCGCGGAGGGCACTCAGATTGCCCAGATAGAGCTTATCCTGCAGGCCCTGTGCGACACGGGCAGCGGCCAGGGTGATCTTGCGGGTCACGAACGTCTCTCCGCGCCGTTCGCTCTCGTGGTTGAACAGGATACCGTTCACGGCAAACATCCCGTAACTCTCCCGGTAATTCTTCGTGATCCAGAAGCCGTATTGTTTGGCTACGCCGTAGGGAGACCGGGGGTAGAATGGAGTGGTCTCTTTCTGAGGTACCTCCTGCACCAGTCCGTACAGTTCGGAGGTAGAAGCCTGGTAGATGCGGGTCTTTTTCTCCATTCCCAGGATGCGTACGGCTTCCAGGATGCGGAGCGTCCCTATACCATCGGTCTCGGCGGTATATTCGGGTACTTCGAAAGAAACTTTGACGTGGCTTTGCGCGGCCAGGTTGTATATCTCATCGGGTTGCACCTGCTGAATGATGCGGATCAGTGAACTACTGTCTGTCATATCGCCATAATGCAGGTTGATCTGGCGTTTTTGTTTCATGTCACGTACCCATTCCTCGAAATACAGGTGTTCAATGCGCGCGGTATTGAATGAGGACGAACGACGCAGGATACCGTGTACCTCATATTCTTTCTGTAACAGGAATTCTGCCAGGAACGATCCGTCCTGGCCGGTGATACCGGTGATAAGGGCCACTTTCATAAATTTGTCTGATCTTTTGTAAACGTCCGGATCTGTCCGGACGGCAGCTTGGTATGATGCGCTGTGACTCCATACGTTTAGCACATGCAATATTCGATATTTTTGGGGAGATAAGCAAGCTTTTTGCGTTTTTACCGATACAAAACCTTCCTGATGGACATTCTGTAAACATTCTTTCCTTATCCGCTGTTCTTTTATAAATTATAGTAAAAGAAAAAAATATGAAAAACGGAATCATGATCCAGTATTTTGAATGGAACCTGCCCAGTGATGGAAACCTATGGAAAAAACTCAAAGAAGATGCCGAGCATCTGCATGAAATAGGAGTGACTTCTGTCTGGATCCCTCCTGCCTGCAAAGCAACAGGGACCAATGATCCGGGATATGGGATTTATGATCTGTATGATCTGGGCGAGTTTGACCAGAAAGGCGCGGTGCGTACCAAATACGGTATAAAAAAGAGTTGATCGCCGCTATTGAGGAATTGCACAAATACCAGATCAGTGTCTATCTGGATGCCGTGATGAATCACAAAGCGGGTGCCGACTATACGGAGAAATTCAAAGCCCGCGAGGTAGATCCGAACGATCGGGGTAAACCGATCAGTGATGTGTATGAGATCGAAGGATGGACCGGTTTCAACTTTCCGGGACGCAACAATACTTATTCTGATTTCAAATGGCATTGGTATCACTTTTCCGGTACCGACTTCAACAATGCCAATGGCAAAAAAGCCATCTATCAGATCATGGGCGATGGTAAATCCTGGAGCGATGGAGTAGACAGTGAAAATGGGAATTACGACTACCTGATGTTCGCGGATATTGATTTCGACCATCCGCAGGTAGTGGAGGAGATGATCAAATGGGGAGCCTGGGTTTCCAAAGAGTTAAATCTCAATGGCATGCGTCTGGATGCGATCAAGCATATCAACGATCAGTTTATCGAACGCTTTTTGTCGGGGGTACGGGAAGTGATGGGAAAGGAATTCTATGCGGTAGGTGAGTATTGGAAACAGGATATCAATTCGCTGAACGCGTATCTGAAAGATGTAAAGTATAAAGTAGACCTGTTTGATGTGCCTCTGCATTATAATATGTATCAGGCATCCAGGCAGGGGCATTCGTACGACATGAGTAAACTGTTCAACGATACGCTGGTGAGCCAGCACCCCGATCTGGCAGTTACGTTTGTAGATAATCACGATTCGCAGTGGGGCAGCTCGTTGCAGTCTCAGGTAGAAGATTGGTTCAAACCACTGGCCTATGGCCTGATCCTGCTGATGGACAAAGGATATCCCTGTGTGTTTTACGGAGACTACTACGGGGTCGGAGGCAAGGAGTCTATGCATCGCGGAGTGATAGATACTCTGTTGCAGGCACGTACCAACTATGCTTTCGGTGAGCAGCGCGATTATTTCGATCATCCAAATACAGTAGGTTTTGTACGTACCGGAGATGAATTCCATCCCGATTCCGGAGTGGCCTTGTTGCTTTCCAACGGTGAGGACGGAGATAAAGTGATGAATGTAGGCGAAGCCCATAAAGGGGAGGTCTGGCACGAGATTACCGGTAGTATGACGGATGTAGTAACTATTGATGATCAGGGGAATGGCACCTTCAAGGTACATGGCGGGAAGGTGGCAGTCTGGGTGAAAAAGAAGGACTAAGGTAGCCGGGTATGAAATATGTTTCATTGTATGAATCATTTATATACATTCCGAACAAACCTGAAAACGATTTTTTGCAATTACATATTGTCAGAGATTAGTTAATTCTCCTGATAAAATTCTGCTGAATGAGGTTTTTTACTAATTCTGACAAATCATTTTTATCTACTTTCAGAAAAATGACTTTGAAAAACAGGAATATGTATAGCGTATTTTTTATACTTATTCAATAAATTGATTGAGAATAAATATTTATGCGGATAATGTGTGCACAGTTTACCTCTATTTTATGCATAGTTTATTTGTAAACTGTGCATAAAATAGAGGTAAACTATACATAATTTATCGGGTGCCTATGATGGAACGTTTGATTTATCATTCAAAAAGAGCGATTTTTCTCTGGAAAGGATAAACGAGAGATGATTTTCTTACTGGTAAATTGTTCGGTAGGGATGTTTTATTAGATTAAAAAGAAAGGGTATTTTTCTTTTTTTAATACTCTTGTATAGCTGAATGAGAGATTTGTGGATTATATGTTTTTGGGGAGAACTTGTTCCCTGGATCTTTTTCTATGGAAGGGAAAGCCTTCTTTAAATAAACGATTCCTGAACGGTTAGACTATCATTTTGTCTATTTGTCAGATCTGCTTTTCCCTTTGCTATTTGTTGGCTTTGTGACTTGTCAGTATATTTTTTTCTATGTAACGGAAGACTGGTTCTAAGAACTGATAGATCAATGCCGGATCTTTTAATTTACCGCACCCATATACAATGAGTGCACCGATAGAGATTCCCACTAATATATTTATTATAGCTGGCATTTCTGAGTGATGGGTGTTTTCCTGATTATGAACTTTCAATAGGGTTACTGATAAAGAGATAGAACAGATAAAAAGCGGTTTATTATCTGGATAAACCGCTTTTTCTGACTCTGACAGGATAGTTCTTACCTCTGTCTTTATATCATATCCGCTTCCAATAAAAGCCAGATGGCCGGACGGCACATCCGTGTACTGTCTTCTGATCCCGGTTTGTTACCGGGAGTTCTTTTTAGCGGTGCTGCCTTCTGATTCGAAACGGCCGTAGAGCTGATCGTCTGAATTTTTGTTGGCCTGATTTTCTGTACTGCTCTGAGCAGTAATGTCTCTTTTGGTCTGGGTATCATTTTTACCCTGAGCGGAAGTGCTGTTTGCACACGATTTGGTTTCACTTTTACCTTTCATAACTTATAGGCTTTAAATTAGTTATTTAGTGGATGGCTTATACACGCTCCAATAGGCTTCTCCAACCGGATTGGCCTCATTCACTTCTTTGCTGCGCTGTTTGCCGATCTCCTTTTCTGTTTTCCGGATTTTCTCTTCCGTACGATCTGTGCCCTGAGGCTTCATCGTAGTGAGTCCGTCGGTCTCCTGCACATACGATTTCGGATCTTCCACATACTGCCATTCTTCTTTCAGACGGCTGCTTTCTCCTTCGTTCCACGGACCTCTGGCATCTTCTCCGCAAGACATATTAAAATACATATTGCTATACCGGGGGTCACCTTGCAGGGTACCCGGTGGGAAGTTGGGCACGATGGTGTCCAGAGCCGCTTCGAACTGCTGGAAGTGAGTGATCTCACGGGTCATCAGGAAACCCAGGGTTTCTTTCACATACGGATCATCTGTAAATTGCAGCAGGTATTCATATACGATCTTGGCACGTGATTCCGCGGCAATGTTAGACCGGAGATCCACTGTCAGGTCGCCGTTGGCATTTACATATGCTCCCGACCAGGGAGTGCCGTTGCTGTCGGTCACACTGGGTCCTCCTCCTGTCAACACACAGAACTGTGGATTGTACAGGGCCTGGTGGATGTACTCTTCTTTGGTAGCTTTTCCTTTCAGCATATCCATAATGCCTTCCTCTTCAGAAGCTTCTTTCAGTTTGCCGTTTACACCGTTGAGGAGCATCTGTATCGTGGCACCCACGATCTCGAGATGGCTGAACTCTTCGGCGGCAATATCCATCAGCATATCGTATTTGTCCGGATAGGTATGCCGGCAACCGAAGGCCTGTACAAAATACTGCATAGCTGCTTTCAACTCTCCGTTTCCTCCTCCGAACTGTTCGAGTAACAGTCGGGCAAAACGCGGGTCTGGTTTGGATACCCGTGCGTTGAATTGTAATTCTTTGGAATGGTAAAACATACAAATAATCTTATAAGGTCAATTTTTTCTTTTTTTATTCGAACACATCATTCAGGCTATACAGAAATGAATTTACATGGAATGTTCATGCATCATATTCTCCGCGCTTCCCATCATGTCTTTCGCATGTTTTTTACCTTTATGCATCTCTTTTTTCAGGGAGTGCATGGCATCATCCATGTAGTCCCAGGCTTCATCATAGAGTTTGGAGATCTTTTTCCGGTTTTCTTTCTGACTGAGTGCATAGGCAACGGCTGCTCCGGCCGCGATACCTATAAGATACTTGTACATCATATTTTTTGGATTTTAAAATGTTATTCCTTTTATAAGACTCTCTATAAACGGGATAACGGAGGTGAGGGTTTAGCGATACACGGTTGGGTTTGTGCCAAATTCTGATAATAAACTGTGAATTTATATAAGATAAACATTTAAACGTGGGTTTCGGTATGCTTTGTGTCGGGCTATAGGTAGTAGCTATAAAACAGCAATGCCCTGTTGTCGAAAGCAACAAGGCATTAGCCAAACCGAAGAAAAGACAACGATTGGTCTTACTCTTCGATCTTGTCGTGGATCATCTGCTCCAGCTCTCCGATCCGCTTTTCGCGGTTGAGCTGGATTTCTCTTTCATACATGTCTTTGTGAAAAGCATTTACATCCGTTTCTATACAACCACAACTGACATCTTCCATAGTGGCTGGAATATCGCTGCAGCCACATGAAAAGGGAGTATCGGGTTCCTGGTCCGCGGAACCCATAAACCCCCTGTCGGCAGGCATCTCCGGACCGGAAGACATTTTCTTTTCCCCGAAATGATGGAGGTTGGAATATTTAGTTGTCATACGTGTGAAATTTGATTTATTCCGGTAAGACGTTCCCGACCTGTCAATTGTTTACGGATTTAATGTAGTTTGCGATTTTCATATACATATTTTATAAACAGATTTGTTTTTCCAAAAGTTCCGGAGATTTCCGTAGAAGAGTATACACGGAGTTTTCTTTCATCCAGGTAATTCTTTTCCCGGTGGTGGGTTCATACACCCTGTTGCCGTACAATCTCTGCAGGGCTATATCATGGTGCGTATAGTGACTTATTGCCTCTCCGGCAACTTCCTCAGAGAGTATTTCCGAAAAGAGAATGTGATATTTTATCTAAAGAAAAAATAGTGGAAGGGGATCCGGTTATCAATATTTGCTCCGGGGTAAAGCGAAGTTCTTTTCGGATGATACCCCTTTCTATCTGTACGTGTTTTTTCTTTTTATCTAAACTTCCTGCTTTAATTCTTCGCATATTGGCAATAAATAGTTAATTTCGCACCCTTAAATACGTTGCGTTGTCAAAACCCGTTTTGGAGAGTGGAACCGATCTTTTGCCGGATCATGGAAAAGACAGATCAGTAAGGACTAAGGAATGGGAACAACGCTGTGAATAAAGGGCATTACGTATGACAACAACAGCGAAATTATTGCTTCACTGTCCCGATCGTCCGGGTATCCTGGCCGAGGTCACGGATTTTATCACAGTGAACAAAGGAAATATCATCTATCTGGATCAATATGTAGACCGGGTAGAGAATATCTTTTTTATGCGGATCGAATGGGAGCTGGCCAGTTTCCTGGTTCCTCAGGAGAAGATAGAAGATTACTTCGAAACCTTGTACGCGCAGAAATACGGTATGAACTTCCGGTTGTATTTTTCTGACCACAAGCCTCGCATGGCTATATTTGTTTCGAAGATGTCGCACTGTTTGTTCGATCTGCTGGCCCGCTATACGGCCGGAGAGTGGAATGTCGAGATCCCGCTGATCATCAGCAATCATCCGGATATGCAGCACGTGGCCGAGCGCTTTGGCATCCCTTACCATATCTTTCCGATTACCCGAGAGAATAAAGCCGAACAAGAGCAGAAAGAACTGGAACTCCTGGCCGAACACCGGGTCAATTTTATCGTACTGGCCCGCTACATGCAGGTGGTTTCCCAGCAGATGATCAATGCCTACCCCAACCGCATCATCAATATACATCATTCTTTTCTGCCGGCTTTTGTGGGCGCTAAGCCCTATCATGCCGCTTTTGAAAGAGGGGTGAAGATCATCGGTGCCACCAGCCATTATGTAACTACCGAACTGGATGCCGGACCTATCATCGAACAGGATGTGGTGCGTATTACCCATAAAGACTCTGTACAGGATTTGGTGAATAAAGGAAAAGACCTCGAAAAGATCGTGCTTTCCAGAGCCGTACAGAAACATATCGAACGTAAAGTACTTGCTTATAAGAACAAGACGGTGATCTTTAATTAGAAAAACACCGTCGGACTGAATGTATGAATATAGCTATTATCAAATACAACGCAGGCAATATCTATTCCGTAGATTATGCCCTCAGAAGATTGGGAGTAGAGGCAAAGGTAACATCCGATAGGGAAGAGTTGCTGGCTGCCGATAAAGTGATCTTTCCCGGAGTGGGAGAGGCGGAGACTACCATGAACCACCTGAAAGCGGCGGGGATGGACCGGCTGATCCTGGATCTGCGTCAGCCTGTATTGGGTATCTGCCTGGGGATGCAGGTGATGTGTCGCCGTTCGGAGGAGGGAAAGGGTATAATAGATTGCCTGGGTATCTTTGATGTGGATGTGAAGAGATTCCGGCCTCAACATCCTACAGAGAAAGTGCCGCATATGGGATGGAATACCCTGGCGAAGACCAGCAGTGGCCTTTTCAAAGGCTTTACCGAAGAAGAATATGTCTATTTTGTACATAGCTACTATGTACCGCTTTGCCAATGGACAGCGGCGGAGACTGATTATATACAGCCTTTCAGCGCGGCACTGCATAAAGACAATTATTACGCTACCCAGTTCCACCCCGAAAAGAGCGGGTCGGTAGGAGAGAGGATATTGAAGAATTTTCTGGAAATCTGAAGGGATTTACGATGAGACGATTTACTATTTACGATTGAAATTAACTTATAGAATAGGAGTAATTATCTGTCCGATAGTAAATATGTATAATATCGTAGATCTGAAGTTATTTAAATCGTAAATCGTTAAATTGTAAATGGAATTGGTTCCCGCTATAGATATCATTGACGGAAAGTGCGTGAGACTTTCCCAGGGCGACTATGATACCAAGAAAGTATACAACGAGGATCCTGTGGAGGTGGCCCGGGAGATGGAAGACCACGGTATCCGCCGGCTGCATGTCGTGGATCTGGACGGAGCCGCTTCGCAACACATTGTCAACTACAAGATACTGGAGAAAATAGCTGCCGCTACTTCGTTGGTCATTGACTTCGGAGGTGGGGTAAAGAGCGATGAAGACCTCAGGATCGCTTTTGAGAGTGGTGCTGCTATGGTGACCGGAGGAAGTATTGCCGTCAGGGATCCGGAGCTGTTTGGCGGATGGATCGATCGGTACGGTAGTGACAAGATCATTCTCGGAGCCGATGTGCGCGACCGGAAGATCGCCGTGCATGGCTGGAAGGATGAAAGTACCGAAGAGTTGTTCCCTTTCCTGGAAAACTACCGGAAGAAAGGCATCCGGAAGGTGATCTGTACCGATATTAGTTGCGACGGTATGTTGCAGGGTCCCTCTCTGGAGTTGTATCAGGAAATGTTGCAGATTTTTCCCGATCTCTACCTGATCGCCAGTGGAGGAGTCAGTAAGATAGAAGATATCTACAGGCTGGAAGAAGCCGGAGTGCCTGCGGTGATCTTCGGAAAAGCGTTGTATGAAGGGCATATCACCCTGAAACAACTGGCTGTTTTTCTGTCATAAAGAGTCAAAGAGAGCGTATTTCTTGCCGGCGTATGCCGACGGTATACTGGCCGGGAACGAACCCTATAAAAAAGAAAAGTATGTTAGCGAAAAGAATAGTGCCTTGTCTGGACATCAAGGATGGACAGACGGTGAAGGGAACCAACTTTGTGAATCTGCGTCAGGCCGGAGATCCGGTGGAGTTGGGACGCGCGTACAGTGAACAGGGAGCCGATGAACTGGTCTTTCTGGATATTACCGCCAGCCACGAAGGGCGCAAGACGTTTACGGAACTGGTGCGGCGCATCGCTGCCAATATCAGTATCCCTTTTACCGTAGGAGGAGGGATCCATGAATTGCAGGATGTAGACCGGCTATTGAATGCCGGAGCAGATAAGATCTCTATCAACTCTTCCGCGCTGCGCCGTCCGCAACTGATCGACGAGATCGCAAAAAACTTTGGTTCGCAGGTGTGTGTGGTAGCCGTAGATGCCCGGCAAACTCCGGAGGGCTGGAAATGCTACCTCAACGGAGGTCGTGTAGAGACCGACAGGGAACTCTTTGAATGGACCCGCGAAGCCCAGCAACGGGGAGCAGGAGAGATCCTTTTCACCAGTATGGATCACGACGGCGTGAAAGAAGGATATGCCAATGACGCGTTGGCTATGCTTTCCGGACAACTCACCATACCTGTTATCGCTTCCGGAGGCGCGGGAAGCCGTGAGCACTTCCGGGATGTATTCCTGGAAGGCAAAGCAGATGCGGCACTGGCAGCCAGTGTTTTTCACTTCGGAGAAATCAAAATTCCCGAATTAAAATCGTATCTTTGCGACCAGGGGATCTCTGTGCGTATCTGAACCCGAGGGAATCCCGGAAAACAACCTTTAGAAAATCATAGAAATGAATATAGACTTCGATAAAATGGATGGTCTCGTACCGGCCATCATACAGGATCAGCATACGCGTAAAGTGCTTATGCTGGGTTTTATGAACCGGGAAGCGTATAAGAAGACAGTAGAGACGGGAAAGGTAACGTTTTTCAGCCGTACCAAAAACCGTCTGTGGACGAAAGGCGAAGAGAGCGGTAATTTCCTGCACGTATTGGATATCAGGGAAGATTGCGACCACGATACCCTACTAATCCAGGTGTCTCCCGTAGGGCCGGTGTGCCATACCGGCGAAGATACCTGCTGGGGCGAAAAGAACGATGAACCTCTGATGTTCCTGAAACATCTGCAGCAGTTCATAGACAAACGCCACAAAGAGATGCCGGAGAAATCGTATACCACCAGCCTGTTCCGGGACGGCGTGAACCGTATGGCACAGAAAGTAGGTGAGGAGGCTGTGGAGATGATTATCGAAGCAACAAACGGAAGCGGCGAACGGATGATCTATGAAGGCTCCGATATGATCTATCACCTGATCGTACTGCTTACTTCCAAAGGATATAGTATTGAAGATCTCGCGCGTGAATTGCAGGTAAGACACAGCGACACATGGACGAAACACTGATCCGATACGAGCAGGTAGCTGTTTGCCAACAGGAGTTGTGTGTACTGGAGCAGGTAGATTTCCGGTTGCACAAAGGAGAATTTGTCTACCTCATCGGAAAGGTAGGCTCCGGTAAGACTACGTTGCTGAAAACGTTCTACGGCGAACTGGCTGTGACGGAAGGAACCGCGGAAGTACTGGGGTACAACATGCGTAAGATCAAACGCAAACACATTCCGCAGTTGCGGCGCAAACTGGGGATCGTGTTCCAGGATTTTCAGCTGCTCACCGACCGCTCGGTGTACGACAACCTCGAGTTTGTATTGCGGGCTACCGGGTGGAAACACAAACGGGAGATCCGGGATCGTATCGAGGAGGTGCTGCAACAGGTCGGGATGGACAACAAGGGGTATAAATTTCCCAACGAACTGTCCGGAGGAGAACAACAACGCATTGTGATCGCGCGGGCCATTCTCAACAGACCTGAGATCATTCTGGCGGATGAACCCACAGGCAATCTGGATGCGGAGACAGGTCGCGAGATCACCACCCTGTTGCACAGCATTTGTGAGGCCGGATCGGCAGTGGTGATGACCACACATAACCAGTTGCTGTTGCAGGAATTCCCGGGGATCGTGTATCAGTGTGCCGATCATCGTATCGTGAATGTGACGGAGCGGTACCGGACGGTGGCTGATGCGGCGGAAGAAACGTGTCGGGAAGGGATAGAAGAAGCCACGGAAGAACAAGTGAACAATAAACAAGAGATAATAAATTAGGAAAGAGGAGAGGCTGCTCTTTTCCGGTAGGGAAAAATGCCAGGCGGAAAAGAGAAATAAGAACGGCTGTCGAATCGTAAATCATTTAATTCAGTTACGACAGATGAAAATTTTAAAGTTTGGAGGTACCTCGGTAGGTTCGGCTCAGCGGATGAGAGAGGTAGCCAAATTGATCACCGATGGGGAAAAGAACATTGTAGTGCTCTCAGCCATGTCGGGCACCACAAACGCATTGGTAGAGATCTCGGACTATCTGTATAAGAAGAATCCGGAGGGTGCCAACGAGATCATCAACAGACTGGAGAATACCTACCGGAAACATGTGGAAGAATTGTATGAGACAGCTGAGTATAAACAGAAAGTCCTGGAAGTGATCCGTTCACATTTCGACTATATACGTTCGTACACCAAAGACCTGTTCGCCTTGTTCGAAGAGAAGGTGGTGCTGGCACAGGGAGAGTTGATCTCTACCGCCATGATGAACTGTTATCTGCAGGAGAGCGGAGTGAAGTCTGTACTGCTACCCGCGCTTGAGTTTATGCGTACGGATAAGAACACCGAACCCGATCCGGTATATATCAAAGAAAAACTACAGGCACAACTGGAACTCCATCCGGATGCTGATATCTATATTACACAGGGATTCATCTGCCGCAATGCCTATGGAGAGATCGATAATCTCCAGCGCGGAGGCAGTGACTATACCGCTTCACTGATCGGTGCCGCCCTCAATGCTTCGGAAATACAGATCTGGACCGATATCGACGGGATGCACAACAACGATCCGCGCATCGTAGACAAAACCTCTCCCGTACGTCAGCTTCATTTTGAAGAGGCTGCCGAGCTGGCCTATTTCGGAGCGAAGATCCTGCATCCGACCTGTGTACAGCCTGCCAAGTATGCCAATATACCTGTAAGGCTATTGAATACCATGGACCCGACGGCGCCCGGTACGATCATTTCCAATGAAACCGAGAAAGGGAAGATCAAAGCGGTAGCCGCCAAAGAAAATATCACGGCCATCAAGATTAAATCCAGCCGTATGTTGCTGGCTCATGGCTTCCTGCGCAAGGTATTTGAGATCTTTGAAAGCTACCAGACTTCTATCGATATGATTTGTACCTCAGAGGTCGGAGTATCGGTCTCTGTAGACAATACCAAGCATCTCAATGAGATCGTAGACGATCTGAAGAAATACGGTACGGTGACGGTAGACAGCGGCATGTGTATCATCTGTGTGGCAGGCGATCTCGACTGGGAGAACATTGGTTTCGAGGCCAGCGTGGTAGAAGCACTGAAAGATATACCTGTACGTATGATCTCCTACGGAGGCAGCAACTATAATATCTCTATCCTGGTGCGTGAACAGGATAAAAAACCGGCGCTACAGTCGCTGAGTCGCGTGCTCTTTAACGAAAATTGAAGATAACATACACAAAGCGCTTTGTTCAGAAATGAGGAAGCGCTTTTTTAAAAGCCTGTTTTTAAAAACAAAAAAATAAGACATAGCATATGAAAGGTACATTTCCTGTAAGTAAATTCCGGGAGTTGCAGACTCCATTCTACTATTACGATACAGACTTGTTGCGGGAAACACTGGAAGTAGTAAAAAATGAATCGGCTAAGTATGGCAATTATGTTGTGCATTACGCTGTCAAAGCCAATGCCAACCCCAAGATACTACGCGTGATCCGTGATAGTGGTATGGGAGCCGATTGCGTGAGTGGTGGGGAGATCCAGGCTTGTCTCGACGCTGGTTTTCCCGCGGAAAAAGTGGTTTTTGCCGGAGTCGGAAAAGCGGACTGGGAGATCGAGCTGGGGCTGGATCACAATATTTTCTGTTTCAATGTAGAATCCATCCCCGAACTGGAAATTATCAATGAACTTGCGGCGGCAAAAGGGAAGGTTGCGAATGTAGCTTTCCGTATCAATCCCGATGTAGCAGCGCATACACATGCCAATATCACTACCGGTCTGGCCGAAAATAAATTTGGTATCAATATGGAAGATATGGATCATGTGGTAGATGTGGCACTGGGAATGCACCATGTGAAGTTTATCGGACTGCATTTCCACATCGGATCACAGATCCTGGATATGGGAGATTTTGTAGCGCTTTGCCACCGGGTAAACGAATTGCAGGATCGTCTGGAAGCACGTGGTGTCTTCTTTGAACATGTAAATGTCGGAGGTGGGTTGGGGATCGATTACGATCATCCCAATGAGCAGCCGATCCCGGAATTCCAGAGCTATTTTGTGACGTATGCCGAGCATCTGAAACTGCGTCCCGGACAGACGCTGCATTTTGAACTGGGACGTTCGATCGTGGGACAATGTGGTAATCTGATCTCGAAAGTCTTGTACGTTAAAAAAGGAACGAAGAAGCAATTTGCTATTCTGGATGCCGGAATGACCGATCTGATCCGCCCGGCTCTTTACGACGCTTATCACCGGATGGAGAATATCACTTCCGAAGCAGCCGTAGAAAGTTACGATGTGGTAGGGCCGATCTGCGAATCTTCCGATGTATTCGGAAAGGAGGTGAAGCTCAATCAGGTGAAGCGCGGAGACTATATCGCCATGCGTTCCGCCGGTGCCTACGGAGAGATCATGGCATCGGGATACAACTGCCGCCAATTGCCACAGGGGTATACTTCGGACGAACTGGTATAATTTATATTTGCGATGTACAGAACCAACGGTCGACGAAGTCAATCGAAGATCGGCGTCGCCACCCACGCGGTCAGCAAAGGGATTTACGATTGGAAATACAAGTACCCCGATGTCAATAAACCATTCTGAAGTTATCATCCTCATGTAGAGACGCACGGCGTGCGTCTCCGCGATGTACGTCCAATGCAGGTATGTAACTGATCGAAAATTAGTTGATTGCCCGATTTCCATGGAATGGATGATCGGGCATCTTTGTTTGAAACCGGGAGTTATATTTTGTCGGATTATATCTCATAGAATGATCTGCACAATGATGTTATACTACCTATATTGGACGTACACCGCGGAGACGCACGCCGTGCGTCTCTACATACAGATGCTTTAAAGTTCCTGAAATTGTTACAGGAATCAAGAGATTCCCGAACGAATAAATTTATACTTTTCTTTACGAACAATGGAGAAGTGTGGTTGTTGTAAGTTCAGTATTTAATAAATAAAAAATAGTGAGTTATGATGACTGAAAAATTACAAATCGCACTCAACGATCAGCTTAATGCAGAGTTGTGGTCTTCCAATCTTTACCTTTCTATGGCCTTCCATATGGAAAAAATGGGCTACAACGGTTTTTGTTGCAAATTCAAGAAGTTGGCACAGAAAGAGACCGACGACGCGTGTGAAATAGCCAGTTATCTGGCCAGGAAAGGGTGTGACGCAAAGATCGATAAGATCAATGTAGTACCTACCGATTGGGGTACTGCCGTGCAGGTTTGCGAGCATCTTTACAAACATACCGTACATTTGGCCAAAATGACCGATAAGCTGTTGGATATAGCCATGGAAGAAAAAGATCATGCTACTAAAATATTCCTGAGCAAATTTGTAGCCTGTCAGATGGAAGAAGAAGCAATGGCTCACGATCTCTACAAAAAAGCAAAGAATGCCGGAGACGCTGGTCTGATGGTCATAGATGCGCAACTGCATGTGGCACATAAGATCCTGTGCAAATGCTGTGAGTGCAAAGCGGAAAAAAGGAAATGAGAGATCATCTTCCGCTGATTTTCCGATAAACAAGTTCTAAGTAACGGTTGAGGTCTTTCCCAACAAACAGATCCGGATACAGGAATGGGCTACATCCTGACAACCAATTAGGAAATATCAGTATCCATAGTTTTATTTTTTATTAAATGTGAGAGATAAAAACGAGACTGTCTCAAAATAGATTTTACTTTATTAGGATCTAACCTTTTTCAGGCCTCTTTATTGAATAAGAGTATCTTCAAGTGCTGCAAGTACGACCGATTCTGACCCATGGTCAGGCGGATGAAGAGAAACGGAATCCGACGCTACCCTGGGTATAAAGGATGACAATTATATGGAGTGCTGCAAGTACGACCGGAATTTCTCTCCATCACTTTCTTTCGGTCGTACTTGCAGCACTCACTTTCGTGTGCGCTTCTTATCCAGGAGCGGCGTCAGGCTACACTATGTTTTGTCCTCCTTACTTCAGGCTGGAATCGGTCGTCCCTTGAGGACTTTGCGGTGCCTTCATTTTTTATAGTGAAGCAGCCTCTTTTTTGGCTCTGAGAGAAAAGGGAACTTATTGTATATCCTTGCCTTTTTCCATGGTACTCAGGTAAATGTCTAAAGAGCGTGTAGAGATCAGTATCTCGTGTATGGAAACTCCCAGGGAAGAAATGAGTAGTAAAAGGGCCAATCCGAATACGATCACAGAGGCCATTTTCAGTCCGATATAGATCAGGAACATACTGATCACACAAAAAAACAGGCTGGATATCCCCAGTACCTGCATGGTACGGGTCAGCGATAAACGTTTCCGCAGATTCTCGATCTGTGCCACTGTCACGTCAGAAGGCTTTTCCATGTACCGGTCGCGCAATGTACGTACCAGCTGGGCATAAGAAAGAAAACGGTTGGTATAGGCCAGTAAAATGAGCGATACAGCCGAGAACAGAAAGGTAGGAGTGATCAGATTAAATTCTTCCATATATTATTTATTTACATACAACTACAAATGAGGGTGTGGCGGGGATGCGTCTTTAGCAAAGTTACTATATTATTTTGTAACAGTATCCCTCCGGTGAATGTTTTAGAAAGAGGCTTCCGGATATTCGGTAAAGGAAACAACCCGGAAGTTTTTCCATTTCCGGGTTGTTTTATTTCAGCTTGTAAGCTATTTTACTCTATGACATTCAGTTCTTTTCCAACCTTAATAAATGCTTCGATACACCGGTCCAGATGTTCTTTTGTATGTCCTGCGGATAGTTGTACCCGGATGCGGGCCTGTCCTTTCGGAACTACCGGATAGTAGAACCCGGTGACATAAATACCTTCCTGCTGCAAACGTGCCGCATACTCCTGGGAGAGACGGGCATCATACAGCATCACCGCGCAGATCGCACTCTGTGTCGGTTTGATGTCAAATCCCGCTTTCAGCATTTTCTCACGGAAATAGCGTACATTCTCTACCAGACAATCGTGTAGTTCATGGCTCTCTTTGAGCATACGGAAAACCTCCAGGCTGGCACCGACCACTGCCGGAGCTACCGAGTTGGAGAAAAGATAGGGCCGACTCCGCTGGCGCAGGAGTTCTATGATCTCCCGGCGTCCCGTAGTGAAACCACCCATGGCACCTCCAAACGCTTTTCCCAGAGTTCCTGTATAGATATCCACCCGTTCATAGGTCTGGAACAATTCACTCACTCCCCTACCTGTGGGGCCTACCACACCTGCCGAATGAGACTCGTCTACCATTACCAACGCGTCGTATTTCTCTGCCAGGTCACATATCTGGTCCATGGGAGCCACATTGCCATCCATAGAGAATACACCGTCTGTTACTACAATGCGGAATCGCTGGCTCCGGGCTTCCTGCAGGCAGCGTTCCAGGTCTTCCATATCCGCGTTTGCGTAGCGGTAGCGTCTGGCTTTACACAAACGCACACCATCGATGATGGAAGCATGGTTCAGGGAGTCCGAGATGATAGCATCTTCCTCTGTGAAAAGAGGTTCGAATACTCCTCCATTGGCATCGAAACAAGCCGCGTACAGAATGGTATCTTCCGTCCGGAAATAGTCCGAGATAGCAGCTTCCAGTTCTTTGTGTATGTCCTGTGTTCCACAGATAAAACGTACGGATGACATACCGTATCCGCGTTGTTCCATGGTCTCCTTTGCCGCGGCAATAAGCCGGGGGTGGTTAGAGAGTCCCAGGTAATTATTGGCACAAAAATTCAGGACTTCTTTCCCGTTCACAGTGATCACTGCCTGTTGCGGACTTTCGATCAGGCGTTCTTCTTTGTAAAGTCCGGCTTCCCGGATCTCGTTGAGCGTCTGGCTCAGGTATTCTTGCATTTTACCGTACATAGTGGTAAGGTTTTTAGTTACTACACAAAGGACACCATTTTCTATGAATAATCCATATCTTTTTGGCAGAAAAATGAAAAAAAGTGCTTACTTTGCCCGACTAAACTGTCTGAGGAAAGTAGCAATCGGATTGGATAGAGAACGTTTTGTCAAGTGAAATAGTTGGCCTGCCATCCAGTGTCATAGGGGCGTAAGGGGAGTGTAGCTATGTACTGAAAAAACTGTCGGACTTGTGACAGAATGGACGAAACTGCAGATACTCTTTATACCAAGGTAAATAATAAAGATCGTTTTTGTATGAGATCTGTCTGACGGAGAGAAAAAATGTACGCCACGTGTAGAATAAGAGGGCAGATATGCCAGATATAAAATGAGAATATGAGAGCCTGTTTAAATTTTGCTCGTTTCTTTATTCAGGCTTATCTTTAGTCCTATTTTCTATTTTTGAGGTAATAACCAGCGGTCCACGAAATCACTAATGGTCTATTTGAGCTGAAAAAAGAGTAAGATAAGGTAAAAGAAGACAGAAGAAAGAGCGAAAATAACGAGAATAAAATATCTGTGGAAAATTTAAACAGGCTCTTACTCATTGCGGTTGTAGGAATGTTAGGGATTGCGCTGTGTAGCTCCTGTTCGGAGCAGAAGAAACAGCAGCAAACTTCACAGGAGGCAGAGATCTTAACAGATACAGTGTTTCCTGAGGAAGAGATATGCCCGGAAGCAGAGGAAGAAGAACCTGTGGAGGCTGTGCCTGACGGATCTTTCTTTGATTTTGTGTATATTTTCGCTACAGACAGCTTGTTCCAGCGAACCCGTATTGTTTTCCCCTTACCCTATTATTATCTCGATGAAGCTTTGCGCATAGAAGAAGCCGGATGGGAATATGATCCGCTTTTTTTTGATCAGTCTTATTATACACTGCTTTTTGATCAGGAAAAAGAGATGGAACTGGCTGAGGATGACGACGAACATACTTCTGTGCAGGTAGAATGGTGGTTCTTGAATACACAACAGGTCAAACGGTATTATTTTGAACGCAAAGAGGGCTTCTGGATACTGGAAGCGATCAATGTACGTCCGATAGAAGAAGACAGGCAAGAGAATTTCGGAGACTTCTTTGCCCGGTTTGCCACAGATAGCCTTTTCCAGGGCGAACGCGTTCGTCAGCCTCTGAAATTTGTAACCGTCGATCCGGATGATGATTTCTCCATTTTCGAGACCACCCTTGACCTCGAACAATGGTATGCTTTCAGACCTCCCTTACCTTCTGAACGTCTCTCCAATATCAATTACGGCCAGCACAATGAAGACAGAGCTGCTACCAAGATCGTAGCCCTGAAGGGGATTGGGAACGGGTTTTCCAACATCCTCTATTTTCACCGCAGACGCGGGGAATGGGGGTTGTATAAGTTTGAAGATGCAAGTATATAACCCTATTTAATCAATGACAAATATATGATCCGGGAGAATTTTTCATTACTTACCTACAATACATTCGGTATTGAAGCAACTGCCTGTCGGTTTGTGGAATACCATAGCGAGAATGAACTGATCGATCTTTTGCAGCAGGGCACCATTGTGACTCCCTATCTGCATATCGGAGGAGGCAGCAATCTGCTTTTCCTTGAAAAGTTCTACCCCGGTACGATCCTTCATTCCTGTATAAAAGGGATAGAGATCGTAGAGGAAACCGGATCAGAGGTATATGTACGTGTGGGAGCGGGGGTCACATGGGATGATTTGGTAGCTTATAGTGTGTCTCAACGCTGGTATGGTGCCGAGAATCTATCTCATATCCCCGGTGAAGTAGGGGCAAGTGCCATTCAGAATATCGGGGCCTATGGAGTGGAGGCAAAAGATCTGATCACGCACGTGGAGACCGTGAACATCCGGGGAGAGAAAACGGTTTTCCTTGCAGATGAATGTGGCTATGGATACCGGAACAGTATCTTCAAAGAGGCGGAGAGAAAAGATCTGTTTGTTACCTATGTCACTTATCGATTCAACAAACAGGAACATTATACCCTGGAATATGGAAATATCCGGCAACAGCTTGACCACTATCCGGAGTTAACGCTGGAGAATGTGCGGAAAGCAGTGATTGCCATACGTGAAAGTAAACTTCCCGATCCCAAACAGTGGGGCAACGGAGGCAGCTTCTTTATGAATCCGGTAGTTTCCCGGGAGAGATTTCAGGAGATCCACGCGCGTTATCCGGATATGCCATTTTATGAGGTAGGTGAAGAAAAGGTAAAGATACCTGCCGGATGGATGATTGAGCAATGCGGATGGAAAGGAAAAAGTCTGGGTGCTGCCGGTGTCTATACGAAGCAGGCGTTGGTGCTTGTGAACCTGGGAGGTGCTACCGGAGAAGATATCCTGAGGCTGTCAGATGCCATACGCGGGTCCATACAAAAAGAATTTGGTCTGGATCTTCATCCGGAAGTCTGTATGGTCGGTCTGGCCGGGAAATAATATACAAGAAAGAATAAGTGATGAAGGTTACTATATTGGGAAGCGGCACTTCGACGGGAGTTCCGGAAATAGGTTGTACCTGTGAAGTGTGTCTGTCACCCGATCCGCGGGATCATCGTTTGCGTACTTCTGCTCTGGTAGAAACGCAGGACGCCAGGATCCTGATTGATTGCGGACCGGATTTCCGGCAGCAAATGCTTCCTCTTCCGTTTGAAAAACTGGATGCGGTACTGCTTACTCATGAACATTACGATCATGTAGGAGGAGTGGACGATCTGCGTCCTTTTTGTCGCTTCGGAGAGATCCCTGTATACGCGGAGAAAGTGACTGCCGACCGGCTACGGACCCGGTTTCCTTATTGTTTTTCCGAACATCGTTATCCGGGAGTACCCACCATCCTGTTACGGCCTATAGAGATCGGTAAGCCTTTTGAGGTAAACACTACTCAGATCTTTCCTCTGCGTGTTATGCACGGCAGTTTGCCGATCGTGGGTTTTCGTATCGGAGAGATGGGATATGTGACCGATATGTCTTCTCTGCCGGAAGAGACCTTTTTACATCTTCAGGGGGTAAAAATCCTTTTTGTCAATGCGTTGCGGCTCGCTCCTCATACTACTCACCAGAACCTCGAAGAGGCGTTGAAGACTGCCGCGCGGATTGGTGCGGAACAGATCTGGTTTATACACATGAGCCATCAGATGGGACTGCATGCGGCGCGGGAGAAAGAACTTCCCGAACCTATTCATCTGGCTTATGATGGATTGGAGATCACCTGGGAAGATCGGTGAAACCCATACCTTAAAACGGTTTGTACAGAGATAGAATGTAAAAAAGTGAAAGGAGCTCTGTTTGCAGGAGAACAGATGCTGTGATTAGGGTTGGGTTTGCAGGATATGAAATATAAATGTGCCTGTTTCAGTAGATAATCCATTCGTGAATGAAAGTTTATATATATCAAATTTTGTTTTTTTGATAAAAGGTGCTATTTTTGTTCAATGGGAGAAAATAGCAGATCATGAAATTACATATTTGGGTTAAAATTATACTTTTTGCACTGATTCTTTTATTCTGTCTGGGAATAGGGACTTATTCTTACAGGCGCTTGTCTGCTGTAGAACAGGCAGAGAATTTTGATCTGTACACTCTGGTCCCGGCAAGTACGACTGCTATTCTGGAAACCGACCATATGGTGGAATTTATCCAGGAGGTCAATGAATTGAGTTGTAGCAAAGAAGGTCGCTTCCTTTTTATCTCCAAATTATTCTCTTACCTCAAATTGCATTTACATACACTGGTGGAGCAAACCCCTCATGGGCTGAGCAAACAGATGAACAAATTGCTGATCAGTTTCCATGCACCTGATAACGAAAGAAATCAAGTGCTTTACTGTACATTAGGCAACGGAGATTATGAACTTGTGGAAAGGTTTATAAAGGAATACTGTATCAGTACATTCCCTTCTAAAATATTTGACTACAAAGGGCAGGAGATACGGATATATCCGATGGCCGATGATCATTTTCTGGCCTGTTATTTTACTACGCAATTCATAGCGATCAGTTATCAGAAAAAGCTGATTGAAGAGGTGATCGATGCGCGTCTGTCAGGGAAGAGTCTGATCAATGATAAGACTTTTGAAAGAGTACATGCAGGCGGCAGGAGAACAAATACTCCTGCTACCATCTATGTACGTATGCATTCGGTAGATCTGGGAAAGACAACAGATGGTATCCCTTCTCAATCGCAGTTGGGCGGATGGACAGAATTTGATATGAAGATGAACGGCGATGTTATCTATTTCTCCGGTATCAGTCATGAAAACGATAGTACAAGGATCAGTTTTACCAATGCGTTGCGATGCCAGGAACCCGTGGAGGGCTTTCCGGGAGAAATCCTACCGGCTTCCACTTTCTTTTTCAATAAGTGGGCGGTTTCCGATCTGCATAGCATGTTCCGGTTCACTTCTTCTCATGAATATTCCACGGCTACCTATTCCAATTATATCAAGGACAGAGATGAGGAAATGTTGGGTTTCTTTATGGAATATGCCGGAGATAATCTGGTAACCTCTCTTTTTCACCCGGTCGATACACTGGAGCAGTTATGTGCGGTTATGAGTTTTCCCATACAGAATGTAACACAGGCAGAGCGTCGTCTACGTAACCTGATACAAACAACTCCGCCCGAAGACACATCGTTGCCGGTAAAACCAAGGGAGTATTACCATTCCATGGGCTGGACCTATACCTTTTATCCGCTTCCCCGCAATACACTGTTCACTCAACTGACAGGTATCACAGAATCTGCGTTGCATACGTATGCTTCTTTTTATAAAGGGCGTTTGCTGATTGCTCCGGACACGGAAAGTCTGTCTTCTTATATTTATTTCTTAAATAGAGGAGAGATCCTCGACGATACACCGGCTTATGAAGAAGGGATCTCCAGCCTGTCTGCTACGTATAATTTCATGCAGATGGTTGATTTCGGGGATATATTCATTCAACCAGAAAACTACGTAAGACTGATCCCTAATTTCTTTTTCCGTAATCAGGATTTTTTCAGACATTTTATCCTGGCCACTCAGTTTACCTGTTCCAATGGAGTAATCTATCCCAATATCGTATTGATCTATAAAGGGTCCTGAATGAATCGTAGTTCTAAGTAACTATCAGGGTTTTGCCTGTTTCTTTATTCAGGCTTGTTTTTAGTCCTGTTTTTCTGTTTTGGATGCGATAACCAACGCTCGACGAAGTCAATAGCGGGATCTCTCAGGCATAGAAAACAGGAAAAGATGGCAAAAAGAAGACAAAAGCAAGAGTAAAAAATACCTCTGATAAATTAGTTGTGGAATCAAAGACCGGCGAAGGCAAAATCCAGACAATTACTTCGGGCTGGCCGGGAAACTAAAAACGGTCCTGTACATGTTCGCACAAGACCGTTAAGTCCTATTCCCTGAATTCCATCCCGGATCAGAAGGGCAGATCGTCCTTTACATCCCCGGGGATAAACTCCGGCGCGGAGGCGGCGGGAGGCGGAACCGGGGAGCCGGTATCAAACGATGCGCCTGCAGCTACACGTTCTACTTTCCATACACGTATGCTGTTGAACCAACGATCCTGCCACTGACGGGCATCTATATCAAAGGATACGGTAAGTTCTTCACCCATCTGGATATTAAACTGACTGAGTTTATCTTCACCAAACACATCGAAGCACATCTTACGTGGATATTGATCGTGACTTTCGATCACAAATTCCTGAGCTTTCCATTCATTGCCCTGTTTGGATACACCTCCTCTGGGAGGGAGGATTGCAATTATTTTTCCTGTAAATTCCATTATGATTAATTTATTTGATGGTGCGAAGTTACAATTTTCCAGGGGATAATTCAAGGAGTTGCGATGGTTTTTCCTATCGTTTTTTGCTGCAACCGGATCTTTTTTGTAACTTCGTCGTTTAAGATATAATAAACATTAAAATACACGGAATATATGAAATTTATCGTTTCGAGTACTGCGCTTTTCAGCCATTTACAGGCAGTTAGCCGCGTGATAAATTCAAAGAACGCGTTACCCATACTGGATTGTTTCCTTTTTCAACTGGAAGACGGTACGTTGACCATTACGGTTTCGGATAGCGAAACCACCATGGTTACCTCCGTAGAAGTGAACGAAAGTGACAGTAACGGAAAGATAGCGGTTACTGCAAAAACTCTGTTGGATGCGCTGAAAGAGATCCCGGAACAACCTCTTTCTTTTACGATCCATCCGGAGACAAAAGAGATCACGGTACAGTACATGAATGGTAAATACAGCCTCATGGGGCAGAACGCGGATGAATTCCCGCTATCGGCTACCTTGGGAGAAAGTGCGGTACAAGTAGAGATGAACGCGGAGATCCTGCTTGCCGGGATCAATCGTTCGGTGTTTGCTACGGCAGATGATGAACTACGGCCGGTGATGAATGGGATCTATTTCGATATTACCACCGAAGACATTACGTTGGTGGCTTCCGACGGTCATAAACTCGTTCGTTGCAAGACGTTGGCTGCCAAAGGAAGTGAAAGAGCCGCGTTTATTTTGCCTAAAAAACCCTCTAACCTGCTGAAAAATCTGCTTCCGAAAGAGGCCGGAAGGGTAAAAATTGAGTTCGACGAACGCAACGCCATGTTTACCATGGAGAATTACCGTATGGTATGTCGCCTGATCGAAGGGCGTTATCCCAATTACAATTCAGTGATCCCACAGAACAATCCGCATAAGGTGACAGTGGATCGTCAGCAATTGATCGGTGCGCTCAGGCGTGTATCTATCTTTTCCTCTCAGGCAAGCAGCCTGATCAAGTTGCGTGTACAGGAAAATCAGATGGTGATCTCCGCGCAGGATATAGATTTCTCTACTTCCGCGGAGGAAACACAGGTTTGTCAGTATGACGGCAATCCCATGAGCATCGGATTTAAATCCACCTTCCTGATCGATATATTGAATAATATCTCTTCGGATGAAGTGATCATTGAACTGGCAGATCCTTCCCGTGCGGGAGTGATCATTCCGGTGGAACAGGCACAGGAAGAGGATCTGTTGATGCTTCTGATGCCGATGATGCTGAACGATTGATACAGATAAAACCATCTTTTGTTTCGGTTCGCGAACCTTAATCATAGGATACACAAACTCCATAAGAATGAAATTAAATCTTAAAAATCCCCTCGTCTTCTTCGATCTGGAGACGACGGGGATTAATATAAATACCGACAGGATAGTAGAGATCTGTTATCTGAAAGTCTACCCCAACGGTAACGAAGAATCAAAAACATTCCGGATTGATCCGGAAATGCCTATACCGGCCACCTCGTCAGCTATTCATGGTATCTATGATGACGATGTGGCCGATTCTCCTACTTTCAGGGAGGTTGCGCGTACCATTGCCAATGACATAGAGGGATGTGACCTGGCCGGGTTTAATTCGAACCGGTTCGATATCCCCGTACTCGCCGAAGAGTTCCTGCGCGCAGGAGTAGACATAGATATGTCTCGCAGGAAAATGATAGACGTACAGGTGATTTTCCATAAAATGGAACAACGCACCTTGTCAGCTGCTTATAAATTTTATTGTGAAAAAGATCTTCATGAAGCTCATACGGCTGAAGCAGATACCCGTGCTACCTATGAGGTATTGATGTCTCAGCTGGATCGCTATCCGGATCTGGTGAACGATGTGGCCGCTCTGGCCGAATTCTCCAGTTTCAACCGCAATGTGGATTTTGCCGGTCGGATGGTATACAATGCGGAGGGGGTAGAGGTATTTAATTTCGGAAAATACAAAGGGATACCGGTCAGCCAGGTGTTGCAACGGGACCCCGGCTACTATGGCTGGATATTGAATGGAGATTTTACACTGAATACCAAAGCCATGTTGACGAAGATACGACTTCGTGAAATGGCGGGAAAACTACTGTGATAAAAACATGCTCAACGGAAAAAAGATAGTACTTGGAATTACAGGCAGTATCGCGGCATATAAGGCTTGTTATATCATACGGGGACTTATAAAAAAAGGCGCGGAAGTGCAGGTAGTTATTACACCCGCGGGTAAAGAATTTATAACCCCCATTACCTTGTCGGCATTGACCGGTAAGCCGGTTATAAGCGAATTCTTCGCACAACGTGATGGCACCTGGAACAGCCATGTAGACCTGGGACTCTGGGCCGATGCGATGCTGATTGCTCCGGCTACAGCCGCTACGTTGGGAAAGATGGCTCATGGAGTGGCAGATAATATGCTGATCACTACCTACCTTTCTGCCAAAGCTCCTGTGTTTGTGGCACCTGCTATGGATCTGGATATGTTTGCGCACCCCTCTACGCAACAAAATCTGAATATACTGCGCTCTTATGGGAATCACATCATAGAACCTGCGTCCGGTGAACTGGCCAGTCATCTGGTGGGTAAGGGGCGGATGGAAGAACCGGAACAGATCATTGCTGTGCTGGAAGATTTTTTTGCTGCCTCCGCGCCATTAAAAGGAAAAAAGATCCTCATCAATGCGGGTCCGACCTATGAGAAAATAGATCCTGTGCGTTTTATCGGTAATTATTCTTCCGGAAAAATGGGCTTTGCCCTGGCGGAAGCCTGTGTGGCCCGGGGAGCAGAGGTAACCTTGCTTACAGGTCCTGTACAGGAGGAGATTGTTCACCCGGCTATACATCGGGTGGATGTGGAATCTGCATCGGAGATGTATGACGTTGCGGTAGACCTCTATCCTCAGATGGATGCAGCCATTCTATGTGCGGCAGTGGCAGATTTCACGCCGGAGGTAGTTGCTGAGAATAAGATCAGGAGACAAGGAGACGAAATGGTATTAAAGTTGGTGCCCACCCGGGATATTGCCGCCGCTCTGGGAAAAATGAAAAGACCGGATCAGGTATTGGTGGGGTTTGCTCTGGAGACAAAGGACGAACACAAGAATGCGGCAGAAAAACTAATACGTAAGAATCTGGATTTCATCGTTCTGAATTCTTTGCAGGATAAAGGAGCTGGCTTTCGTTGCGATACCAACAAGATCTCTGTTTTAGACAGGGAAGATAAAACCGACTACAGTTTGAAGTCGAAGAAAGAGGTGGCCGAAGATATTGTAGATCGGTTGGTTGCGGAGATGAAATCGCATGCTTGTCAGCAGCAAAAGCAATGATCCTTTAGAGAGGTAATTTATCTGCTATGTAAACGGATCGGATCTTCTTAACCCTTTTATCAAACAAAGAGTAAATCACAACCTTCAATCGTACATTGTAAATCAGTAAATCGTAAATCTTTTTATGTTACGTTCACTCTACATACAAAACTATGCATTGATCGAGAAACTGGATATCACCTTCGGAGACGGGTTTTCTGTGGTCACTGGTGAAACAGGAGCGGGAAAGTCGATCATTTTAGGTGCCATAGGTTTGCTGTTAGGCCAACGCGCGGATATAAAGTCGTTGCGTCGGGGAGCTTCCAAATGTATTATAGAGGCTCGTTTTGACATAACAGGGTATGGGATGAATTCCTTTTTCGAAGAGAATGAACTGGAATACGACGACGAATGTATTCTGCGGCGGGAGATACAAAGTAATGGAAAAAGTCGCGCGTTCATCAACGATACTCCTGCTTCTCTGGCACAGATGAAAGAGTTGGGAGAACAGTTGATCGATGTTCATTCCCAACATCAGAACTTATTATTGAACAAAGAAGGCTTTCAGCTCAATGTACTGGATATTCTCGGACATAATCAGGAGGCACTGGAAACCTATCACCGGTTGTACCAGCACTGGAAGCAGTTGGGTTGCCAACTGGAAGAGGTGGTAGCACAGGCCGAACAGAGTCGCGCGGATGAAGATTACATCCGTTTTCAACTGGAGCAACTGGAAGAGGCCGGGCTACAGGAAGGGGAGCAGGAGCTACTCGAACAGGAGATAGAACTCCTGACACATGCTGAAGAGATCAAAGCCGGTCTGTATCGTGTAGAACAGATACTCTCTTCCGATGACGGAGGTTTGCTTGCCGCTTTGAAAGAGTCTTTACAAACCCTCTTACAGTTGCAGAAAGTCTATCAACCGGCCGAAGAACTGGCCGAACGGGTAGAAAGTACATATATTGAATTGAAAGATGTGGCTCAGGATGTATCCGGCCGGGGAGAGGGTATAGATTTCAATCCGGTTCGCCTGGAAGAGGTCAATGACCGACTCAATGTGATCTATTCTCTTCAACAGAAACACCGGGTGCAGACACTGGAAGAGTTGTTGGCGTTGATGACAGGTTTTCAGGAACGTCTTTCTTCTATTACCTCTTATGAAGATAAGATCGCGGAATTGACCTTGCAACGGGACAAGGTATATAAAGAACTGAAAAAACAGTCTGCTCAACTGACAAAAGGAAGGCAGCATGCCGCCCGGGAGGTAGAGAAGCAAATGGTTGCGCGTCTTTTACCGCTGGGTATGCCCAATATCCGTTTCAAAGTAGAAATGGGAAACCGCAAAGAGATAGGGCCCTGGGGAGAAGATACGGTAAATTTCCTTTTCTCTGCCAATAAAAATGGTCTGTTGCAGCCGGTATCTACGGTTGCCTCCGGTGGTGAGATCGCACGGGTAATGCTGTCTGTGAAAGCCATGATCGCGGGCGCTGTGAAATTGCCCACAATCATTTTTGATGAAATAGATACAGGAGTCTCCGGTGAGATTGCCGACCGTATGGCTGATATTATGCAGGAAATGGGAGATTGCAACCGTCAGGTGATCAGCATTACCCATTTGCCTCAGATCGCATCCAGAGGAAAAGCACATTACAGAGTGTATAAATTGGATAATGATGTGGAAACCAATAGCCATATCCGATGCCTGAATGATAAAGAAAGAGTAGATGAGATCGCTCACATGTTGAGTGGAGCCAGGCTGACAGAAGCTGCTCTGTCCAATGCCAGGACTTTATTGGGAGACCGGATCGGAAACGGAAACTGAGAATTTTCTTTAATAAAATGATATACTAAATAGATGTGAATTTACGATGGATCAGGTAATGGTCATGAAAGTAGGCAGAATTTACTAAATCATTCCTGACAAAAGGCTGATTTCAATCGTAAATCGTACATTTGTAAAATATAGATAGCAAAGCGATCACGATCGTACATTTGTAAATTGTAAATCCCTTTATGATAGATAAAAGTGAAATGATATTTGGCGTACGCGCCGTTTTAGAAGCTATTGAAGCAGGTAAAGAAATAGACAAGATCCTTGTGAAGAAGGATATCCAGAGTGATCTTTCCAAAGAGTTGTTCGCAGCCCTGAAAGGAACCCTGATACCGGTGCAGAGAGTGCCTGTGGAGCGTATCAACCGGATTACTCAAAAGAATCATCAGGGTGTGGTAGCTTTCTTGTCTTCTGTAACTTATCAGAAGACAGAAGACCTTGTACCTACTCTGTTTGAGAGAGGAAAAGCACCTTTCTTTGTGATGTTGGACGGAGTGACGGATGTGCGTAATTTTGGAGCGATAGCACGTACTTGTGATTGCGCGGGAGTAGATGCGGTGATTCTACCGGCCAAAGGAAGTGTAAGTGTGAATGCGGATGCCATGAAAACCTCTGCCGGTGCCCTTCATACGTTGCCTGTATGCCGGGAAAAGAGCCTGAAAAAAACTTTGCAATACCTGAAAGATAGTGGATTCCGGCTGATTGCCGCCACGGAAAAGGGTGACTATGAGTATACAAAAGGCGAATACACAGGACCTGTTTGCCTGGTGATGGGAGCGGAAGACACGGGAGTTGCTTATGAACATCTGGCGTTGTGTGACGAGTGGGTAAAAATACCGGTATTAGGAAAGATCCAATCGTTGAACGTATCTGTTGCCGCCGGTATCCTGATGTATGAAGTAGTCAGACAACGGGCATCTGCAGAAAAGTGATCTTCCGGAGAACCATCCGGACACCCATTGAAACAGAAAACAGATAGGATCAGGAAACAAGCAGGAAAGAACCCATCACCTAAGGTGATGTACACAAACAGCAAGTTGCATGTAATCTGAGTGTTAAAAATGAATGTTGTACATATGAAAAAGAATTTATTGTTATTCTTACTTTGCATACTTCCTCTCCAATGGAGTGTGGCACAGGCACCTAAATGGGCAGAAAGAGCCAAACGTGCTGTTTTTTCGGTTGTTACTTACGATAAAGAAGATAATATGCTCCGGACAGGGAATGGGTTCTTTGTTACAGAGGAGGGAATCGCTCTTTCAGACTTCTCTTTGTTTGAAGGAGCACAGCGTGCCGTCATCATTACCTCTGAAGGAAAACAGATGAATGTGGATGCGATTCTTGGAGCAAATAGTATATATGATGTGGTCAAGTTCCGGGTAGGTATCACTGATAAAAAGGTTCCTGCACTGCAATTAGCCGGTATTTTTCCGGCAGAAGGAGATCCTGTCTATCTGTTGCCCTATTCTACACAGAAAGACAAACAAGTAACTTCCGGCAAGGTAAAAGAAGTATCCATACCTGCTGAGGGAAATCAGTATTACACCTTAGATCTGGTACTTGGTGAGAAAATGGTGAGTTGCCCGGTTACCAATGCTACGGGTGAAGTTTTTGGTATAGCCCAGAAAGCTACCGGAGCTGATACCATTTCGATTTGCTATGCTGCGAGTGCCTCTTTTGCCTATGCCCAGAGTCTGGGAGCACTTTCTCATACCGATGTGAACCTGCGTGGTATAGGGATTAAAAAAGGACTTCCCGAAACAGAAGAAGAGGCTCTGGTGGCATTATTCATGGCTTCCGGTTATGCCTCTACGGATGAATATCTGAATCTGGTCAATGATTTTATCAGTCAGTTCCCCCAGAGTGCCGATGGTTATATGCGCCGGGCTACTCATTATATCTACAATGTGGGTGATGAACAAGCCTTGAACCTGGCTACTACCGATCTCGACCGCGCGTTGCAGGCAGCACAGAAAAAAGATGACGTATATTACAATATAGCAAAACTGATCTATAATTACCAATTGGAACAACCCGAAAAAACGTATAAAGACTGGACCTACGAACGCGCGTTGGCAGAAGTACGGAAAGCCTTTGACATAGATCCGTTGCCGGTATATAAGCAGTTGGAAGGAGATATATGTTTTGCCTTGCAGGATTACGCGGGTGCTTTTGCCGCGTATGAGGAGGTGAATCGTTCCAACCTGGTATCTCCCACTACGTTCTTTAGCGCGGCAAAGGCAAAAGAGATGATGGGTGACGATCCGGAAGCGGTCATTACACTTCTGGATAGTTGTGTGGCTCATTGCCCGCAACCCATACTTGAAGAAGATGCCGTGTTCTTACTGGAAAGGGCTCAGGCAAAAATGAATGCGCTGCAATATAGACCCGCTTTATTGGATTATGATGCCTATTACAACGCTGTCAGAGGACGGGTAAATGATGTATTTTACTATTATCGGGAACAAGCCGCCCTGCAAGGAAGACAATTTCAGCGTGCGCTGGACGATATTGTGAAGGCCATAGAGTTGAATCCGACAGAAGTGATGTATCGGGCAGAGTACGGAGCCATTAATTTGCGTGTGGGCAGGTATGAAGAAGCCATTAACGGATTACAGGAAGCTCTGAAGCTTGATCCCGGATATGGAGAAGCCTATCGCCTGATCGGGGTGGCGCAGGTGCAACTCGGACATACCGAGGAAGCATGTACCAGTTTCTCAAAGGCGAAAGAACTGGGAGATGAAGCAGTGGACGCACTCATAGAGAAAAACTGTCAATGAAAACATATGCGTTCGGTATCAGATAAAAAACAAACGAGGTTGTCTCAACATAGAAAAATGCGGGTATATTCAAGTGCTGTAGGCACGTCCGATTCTAATCTGGGGTAAGTGCAGTGAATCCGTAGCGGTAGCGAAGGCGAAACAAACGCCACCCCAGGGCGGCGGCTCGCTCCGATTCCCTGCGCTTTACCTTGCCCTGGGTTAGAATCGGTCGTCCCTTTAGGACTGGGAGAATCACTTGTTAATTTAAAGAGGTTGAGAAAGGTTAGATGCTAAAAAAGTAAAAGCTATTTTTAGACAGCCTCATTTTTGCTTTGAATATGTAACACAACTACTAAAATATTCAAAGATAAGAAACTGTTTTGATTTAGTTCGTGTCTTTATTGACTGCGTCGACCGTTGGTTGAGTCTTATTTTTAGTCAGATTTTTTTATTTCCGATGCGATAACCAGCGGTCGACGAAGTCAATAGCGGGCTATTTAAGCAGAGAAAACAGGAAAATGTGGCAAAAAGAAAACAGAAGAAAGAGCGAAGAATCGAAAAAATAATTATTCATGTGAAATCAAAACTGTTTCTAAAATTAAGGTTTAGGTTAACTTTGGAATAAAAAAGGTTTAGGTTAGCTTTGGAATAAAATTAGTCTGGTATTTCTACTATCTTTTCATTTCTAATAGATAGAATGCGAAAAACAGGGAAATACTGCATCGCAAAGTTTTTTTGAAACTTACTTGATTTTTGTATCTTCGCTGTTGATTGATAGTAATAATAAAAAAAATAACACGAAGAAAGTAATTGCAACCGATAAAGCACCTGGTGCTATAGGTCCATACAGTCAGGCAATTGAGGCAAATGGTATATTATTTATCTCCGGACAGTTGCCTATTGATCCTGTTACAGGGGAACTTGCTCAGGGAACCACCGAACAGGCCCGTCAATCTCTGGAGAATGTAAAAAGTATTCTGGAAAGTGCCGGCCTTACCATGGCTCATGTGGTAAAGACCACTGTCTTTTTGAAAGATATGTCACTTTTTGCGGATATGAATAAGGTATACGAAACCTATTTTGACGGACAATATCCGGCACGTTCCGCTTTCGCAGTGAAAGAGTTGCCCAAAGATGCCTTAATAGAGATTGAGTGTATCGCGGTGCGCTAACAAATCCGCTACAACAAAATTACTGCCTCCTACGAAGATCAGATCTTCCGGGAGGCTGTTTCGTAAAGCCTCCCCTACAGCAGTGGGTACATCCGGGTAACTTTTCCCCTGAAGACCCGTTTCCTGAGCCATAGATAGCAATTGATCTGCCGGAAGTGCGCGTTGCACACTGGCGCGGGTAAAGTAGTAAGTAGCTTCTTCAGGCAATAACTTCAATATCTTTCTTACATCTTTATCCTCTACCATTCCTAAGACGATATGTAACTTTCTGTAAGATTGTTTTTGTAGGTGTTCAACGATATAGGTAAATCCTCCCAGGTTGTGACCTGTGTCACACAGCACCGTAGGATGAGTCTTCAGTTTTTGCCAGCGTCCCATGAGCCCTGTCAACTCGCCAACCTGTGAGAAGCCCCGACGGATGGCCTGGAGGGGGATGTTGTAACCGGATTTTTGCAGTATCTGCAAAGCATGCAGCACAGTATTGCTGTTTTTTTGCTGATAGCTGCCTCCTAACTCTCCATATAAACGGCCATACACAGACGTTTCGTAGATCCAGCCCTCTTCTTCATGTTCAGCCGGGAATGTCTGTGTGATCAGAGGATCATCTTCCGCGAACACAATGGGGGCGCAAACTTCATTTGCTTTCACCAGAAACACCGGTTTAGTCTCTATAGTAGATTCTCCGATAACAACAGGAGTATAAGGCTTGATGATCCCGGCCTTTTCCCAGGCGATTTTCTCCGGAGTTTCTCCCAGGAGTTGTGTATGATCGGGGCTGATATGGGTGATGACGCACAGATCCGGATCAATTATATTTGTACAGTCTAATCTTCCGCCCAGTCCAACCTCTATGACTGCTACATCTACCCGCTCATCTGCGAAATAACGGAATGCCATCGCTGTGGTCAGTTCGAAAAAAGAAGGGTGCAACGGTTCGAAAAAATCACGGTGTTTCTCCACAAACCCTATTACATATTCCTCGGATACAGGTTTCCCATTGATCCGTATTCTTTCTCTGAAATCCAGCAGGTGAGGCGAAGTATAAAGTCCGGTCTTGTATCCTGCTTCCTGCAAAATTGCAGCCAACGTATGAGAACAGGAACCTTTTCCGTTCGTTCCGGCTACGTGTATGGTGTGATAGCAAGTGTGCGGATGTTGCAAATAATCATCTAAAGCTATGGTATTAGATAATCCTTCTTTATATGCCTGATTTCCTACTTGTTGGAAAAGTGGGGCACTGTTATATAAATATTTCAGTGTTTCCTGATAGTCCATTTCATATTATTTAACGACGTCGGAGACGGGAGTTACTTACACATTTGTTATATTTAGGTACAAATATAAGGAACAGCGGTTCCTTATGCGATATATGATGCAAATATAGTGAAAGCCGAAAGGCGAACCAAGTTTACTTGAGTTAGTCTGAGGCGCATCCTATATTATATAAATATAGTGAAAGCCGAAAGGCGAACCAAGTTTACTTGAGTTAGTCTGAGGCGCATCCTATATTCTTAAAATATCAACAAATAAATCTGAGAAAACATGGGAGCAAAGAAAAATTTCGTACTTGACACAAATGTGATACTTCACGACTATCATTGTCTGAGGAATTTTGAGGAAAATGATATCTATCTTCCCATTGCTGTTATAGAAGAACTGGATAAATTCAAAAAAGGGAACGAACAGATCAACTTCAATGCGCGTGAGTTTATCCGTGAACTCGATTCCATTACGGATGACAATCTGTTCACCAGGGGGGCTTCGATAGGACCTGGATTGGGAAAGCTATTTATTATGGCCAACCATATAGAATCCCCTCGTGTATTCCAGGCTTTTTCAGAGAATAAACCTGATCATCAGATCCTGGCCGCGGTAGATTATCTGGTGAATAAATATCCGAAGAAGAAAACTGTGCTGGTAACCAAAGACATCAATTTACGTATGAAAGCCCGGTCGATAGGTCTGTTGTGTGAAGACTATATCAATGATAAGGTGATCAATGTAGATGTCTTTGATAAGATGCACGAAACATTTGAAAATATAGATCCTGCGTTGATAGATCGGATCTATTCTTCCAAAGAAGGGCTGGATATAAATGAATTTGATTTCAGAAGCCTGCTTCAGCCCAATGATTGTTTTATTCTGAAAAGCGACCGGAACAGTGTATTGGCTCGTTATAACCCTTTTACACATACCGTACAACGTGTCAATAAAATCCGGCATTACGGTATTGAACCACGGAATGCGGAACAAAGCTTTGCTTTTGAAGTCTTGAATGATCCGGATATTAAATTAGTTGCCATTACGGGCAAAGCAGGTACCGGGAAAACATTGTTGGCTCTGGCATCCGCATTGGGAAAACTAATTGACTATAAACAAATATTGTTGGCTCGTCCCATTGTCTCCTTATCCAATAAAGACATCGGTTTCTTGCCGGGAAGCGCGTTGGAAAAAGTATCTCCCTTTATGCAGCCTCTGTTTGATAACCTGAATGTCATTAAGCACCAGTTCGCAGCCAATTCCACGGAAGTGAAACGTATCGAAGAAATGCAGAAAAATGAGCAATTGATCATCGAGGCACTCGCGTTTATCCGGGGACGTAGTCTGAGTGAAACGTATTGCATTATAGATGAGGCTCAGAACCTTACTCCTCATGAAGTCAAAACGATTATCACCCGTGCCGGTGAAGGTACTAAGATTGTATTTACAGGTGATATTCAACAGATAGATCATCCATACCTGGATAGTCAGTCCAATGGATTGGTATATATGATAGATCGCATGAGAGGACAGGAGATCTTTGCCCATGTCAATCTTTTGAAGGGAGAGAGAAGCCAGCTGAGTGAACTGGCCAGTAATTTGATGTAAACAGGTTTTTTGTATATCGAAAATATGTTATATCTTTGCCTGTGGAATATACATCTGGCTTGTATAAAAATGTGGTTATTTATTCTGATCCGGTTACAGACGGATACAGACGATTCTTTGTATGCATATTGCGCTGATTTTATATTGGGGAGGATAAGGCAGCAAAGTTGTAATGGACAATAGAAGATTTAAAAAGCTAACAATCGTTAAAATGAGACATACAATATTTCATCGATATCTCTCTTCACGGGTACTTCCCATTTGGACTGTTCTGCTGATAGATATTTTTATTACGGTTATCTCCTGTCCGCTGGCTTATGCGTTGCGGTATGATTTCCGTAGCATATTTATGGCTCCTTCCACGGTAGATCGTACCATACTATGGGCTGTTTTTGTGAATCTGGTTTGCTTCCGGTTCTTCCGTACTTATTCCAATGTGCTTCGCTTCTCCTCTTTTGTAGACATCATGCGCATTTTTGTTTCGCTGACAGTCTCTTATGGAATTCTGATGGTAGCCAGTCTGGCTCTGGAAGCCTCTTTGAATATAAGGATTGGTACTCCCAGTGTATTATTCATTGCCTATGTACTGAATTTCGCTATCATGACCTGTTCGCGGGTGATAGTGAAGATGGTGTTTGAACTGCTCAATTTTGATAGTCGCCACAGTTCCAATGTTTTTATTTATGGAGCCAAGGAGGCCGGAGTAAATATTGCCAAATCCCTGAAAGTCAATCTGCGCAATCACTACCAGTTGCGAGGTTTTGTGGCCGATGAGCCGGAGCTTATTGGAAAAGTGATGATGGGGGTTAAAGTATATCCGAATGACGAAGCACTCATCGAACTGATGAACGATAGAAACGTTCATATTCTTATCGTATCGCCTGCGAAAATGGATATATTAAAGAAAAGCGATCTGACAGATACGTTGCTTGCCAGTAACATCAAACTGCTTACGCCCCCCCCATTGAGTGAATGGGGAGGTCAGACGTTAGACCATACTCAATTGAAGAAAATTCAGATCGAAGACCTTCTTCAGCGCGAGTCTATCGAAGTAGATATTCACAAGATCGCCTCTCATTTAGAAGGCAAACGGGTGATGATAACCGGAGCGGCAGGTTCTATCGGAAGTGAGATCATGCGACAGGTAGCTTCTTTCAATCCGCATAAAATGGTACTGGTAGATCAGGCCGAGACTCCGTTGCATGATATACGTCTGGAATTGCAGGAACGCTGGCGCAACCTGGATGCGGACACCATTGTTGCCGATGTCTCTAATCTCACGCGTATGGAGGCGGTGTTCCGGACCTTCAGACCTCAATATGTATTTCATGCGGCTGCGTACAAACATGTGCCTATGATGGAAGATAATGTATCGGAGTCCATACAGGTAAACGTGTTGGGAAGCCGTATCATGGCAGATCTGGCAGTCAAGTACAAAGCAGAGAAGTTTGTTATGATCTCCACCGATAAAGCGGTGAATCCGACCAATGTTATGGGATGCTCCAAGCGTCTGGCGGAGATCTATATACAATCCTTAGCTAAGAAACTGAATCAGCAGGGGGGGCAACATGTGAAGTTCATCACTACGCGGTTTGGAAATGTATTGGGTTCAAACGGATCGGTGATCCCACGTTTTCGTGATCAGATACAGAAAGGTGGTCCGGTAACAGTTACCCATCCGGAAATTATACGTTATTTCATGACTATCCCCGAAGCGTGTCGGCTGGTACTGGAAGCAGGAAGCATGGGCAATGGAGGCGAGATCTACATTTTTGATATGGGCAAGCCGGTTAAGATCGTAGATCTGGCCAAACGCATGATCAGCCTGTCCGGCAGCCCCGATGTTCGTATTGAGTTCACCGGATTGCGTCATGGAGAGAAATTGTATGAAGAATTGCTGAATGCCAAAGAATTGACCAGGCCTACTCATCATGAAAAGATCATGATAGCCACTGTGCGCGAGTATGACCACGATGAAGTAAAAGAGCGTATCGATACTTTGATCCGGGAAAGTTATACGTACGATCAGATGCGTATTGTTGCCGCGATGAAGGACATTGTTCCGGAATTTATCAGTAAGAACTCCTGTTTTGAGGCGTTGGATAGAAAAGAAGTCGATGCGGCTATATGTAATGGATAGAAAAGAGATACTATTTATACCAAACAGGCCTCTTCCGATGTTACCGGAAGGGGCCTGTTTGGTATAAATAGTATCCTCTTATGTAGGAGTACCATTACTAAAGTATTTCAGGAACTGAGTACGTTCGAACATATTTATTCCTCGTATGTCTTTACTGTTTAGAGTCCTGTTGAATTGCGCAATGTGAGTGAATCCGTGTCTTTGCATCCATTCTTGCAGGAAAGTGAGCATTTCTTCGATATACGCATTACCGTGGCGATAAATGGTACTGCATATCTCTACGGCAGAAGCTCCTGCCAATAAAGATTTGGCTACGTCGGCCGGTGCGTGCACTCCCCCTGATACGGCATACTCCATCTTATTTACTACAGAGGAAGCAATGCCTACCCAACGCAATGAGTCTGAGAGATCAGCCGGATGGCTCAGTACATCTCCTGTTTTATGTGTCAGGTGTTCTATATCAATGTCCACCGGATAGAACCGATTGAATAGTACCACCGCTGCCGCGCCATTGGCATATAGCTGTTCGATCAATGCCACAGGATTGGTGAAGTTGCTTCCTAACTTCATAATTACCGGTATTCCGATACTCTGTTTGATCTCTCTTAATATATCAATATGAAGCTGTTCAAAGGAGCCATATTCATAATTCCCTATGGAGGGCAGACTCAATATATTGATCTCTAACGCGTCGGCGCCTGCTTGCTCAATGTGTGCGGCAAACTCTGTCCAGGTAGTGTTCGTATGGCAGTTGATACTGGCGATCACTGGTATGTCGCACACGGCTTTACTGTCCCGGACCAGATTCAGGTATTCGCTCAGAGCGTGTTCCCGTATGTATCCTTCTAAGTATTCCACTCCTTCCGGATAATAGACCGTATCGATCACTTTTTCGATCTCCAGGACAATCTGTTCTTCAAAGAGAGATTTCAGAACAATGGCTCCCGCGCCGGCTTCTGCCAGCTTTTGATTCTTTTCCGCGCTGTTTGTCAATCCCGAACTACTGATGATAATGGGATTTTTCAGTTTCAAACCTGCAAATTGTGTAGTTATATCTATCATACTATCTTAGGTTAATGGATACGAATATACTATGTACGGTTTAATAAACCAAACAATTTGTATATTTGTTTGACAAACACAGACGCTTTGCTATTTACGATTGGACGATTTACTATTTAAATGGCATAAGATAATTAAGAGCTTATGTAAGATTCAACTTATACCGACCACGCGGTTGGCTATGCTGATCTTCAATCTTCAGTTCGTTTTCCTTCAGGTTACTTTTATTGTTGTGATCCGTTGGTTTTTATTTTTGCCCTTTTGAGATACGAAATGAATCTCTATATACCCTATTTTGACTACATTAGCCGTTGGTTCAGAATGATATATTCTCTTATAGTATCTCCTTATATTTTTAAATCGTAAATCGTAAATTGTCCAATCGTAAATAGCGAAGCCTTAGGTTCTTTCTCCAAATATACGACTTCCCACCCGGATAAGAGTGCTTCCTGCTTCTATGGCCAATGGATAGTCATCGGACATTCCAATAGATAACTCCCGGAATTCGGGCCGGTCTTTGAAAAAAGCCTCTTTTATCTCTGTGTAAAAATCACCCAGACTATGAAATTCTTTACGGATCTGTTGCTGATCATCTGTGAAAGTGGCCATTCCCATCAGTCCGCATATACGAACGCAGGAGAGTGTTTTCCACTCCCCTTCATTCAACATGTGCCGGCATTCCTCAAAACTGAAACCGAATTTTGTCTCCTCTTCCGCGATATGGAGTTGCAACAGACAATCCAGTGTACGATTTACTTTGGCAGCCTGTTTATTGACCTCTTCCAATAGTTTGTAAGAATCCACTCCGTGGATAAGAGACACAAAAGGCGCAATGTACTTGATCTTATTCGTCTGCAGATGTCCGATAAAATGCCATTCGATGTCTCCGGGCAGATTTTGTTGCTTATCCGCCAGTTCCTGCACACGACTTTCGCCGAAGGTCCGTTGGCCTGCTTCATAAGCCTCTATAATAGCTTCTGACGGATGGAATTTGGAAACAGCCACCAACCGTACTCCATCGGGAAGAGTGGCCCGGATCTCCCGGATGCGATCCCCGATACTCATGTTACACCTCCGGTTTATCGTTGGGCTCACTCCGGAACGGATAGACATCCATGATCGGAGTCTCTGTCACCGCAGCGATCTGATAGTCGGCCATTGTGCCCTTCATACCCTCGTCCAATTTCCGTACCGCGTCACGCAGATCAGCTGCCTGCACCAGCACCTGTGTAGCTGTCCTTTTTTCCGCACCGCTCTTTTCATCTAATGTGATAAAAAGGATCTTGCATTTAAACCACCGGTCAGCAGATTCTTCCTCACTGAAAAACAGTTCGCTGTAATTGGCTCTCTTTATGTCCGATACGGTAAACTCTCCCGAAATGAACGGGGTGATCTCCTCAATGATCCTTGCCTCTGCTTCCGTGAAGCTGAGTGCGTCTACCAGATACGGTTCGGTCACTTTCTTATTCATTCCATTCTCCATCGTTTTATCATACCGTATCTTGCATTCAAACCACGTATGCGTCATCATTCAATTGTTTTTATAGATTATAATTTGTTGATAATAAACAGATACCTGTGTAAGGCTATATACCAACGGCAGGTATCCTGTTGTTCAGGCAAAGGTAAATCTTTCTTTCCAAAAATGATCTCCTAAGCTTGATTTTTCTCTGAACGAAAAATATGACCAGGAGAATTTGTTTGAAGTAAAACAAGATTTTATTTCGCACCCGTGTCAATTTAGTAAAAGACTATGAAGAGAATTTATTAATAATGAATGGATAAATGACAGAATAAATACGATGAGTAAAATCGAACTCGGCAACTTTTTTCAGAATGATGTCTTCATCGTGGAGGTATCTTCATCGTGGAGGTAAAAGAATAGGATGCCGTTGTATTCGTAAAGTACCCTATAGTTACAACAGTTACGTTTATGATGTTTTTTCATATGCGGTATCTGTTATAAGTATTACTTTCTATTACAAAATAAATCTTTATATACTTTGATTGGTGTGTAAGTTTTGATGGATTTTACAACTTAACTGTACAAATGTGTACATAAAGTCACATAAAGTCACATAAAGTCACGTAAAGTCACGTAAAGTCACAAAGATGTACATAAAGTCTCAAATCTACCAGTTTGTCGATTTTCCCTTTTTGACAGCCTGTATCTTTGTATCACAAGAGTTCCGGAACCTCTTTGCAAGCCCTATTTAATTACAAACTTAATTTGAAAAAACAATGGCAGTCGTTTACAAAAAAACATTGAAAAAAAATCCCATCAACCCGGATACAAAGAAGTATTATCCGCAGTTGGTAACCCTTGGTAAAAGTGTGGGTGAGGACTATATCGCCCATCAGGTGAAAGAACTGAGTTCTCTTTCCAAAGGAGACATTCAGAGTGTGATCACCAATTTCTTAGATGTAGTACGAACCGCTTTGTACAGCGGACATTCTGTGAATCTGAGGAACTTCGGAATCTTTAGCTTATCGGCCCAGACAGAGGGTGCTGCTACCAAAGAAGAGTGTACGGCCAGGAACATCAAATCGATCCGTATCAACTTCAGGGCTTCGAAAAGCATCCGTCCGGATGTGAATGCCTCCCGTGCCGATGATAAGATCGACTTTATTGACCTGGAATCGTACATCAAACGAATGTCGGGAGTATATGTTCCTGATGGCAACAACAAGGAGGATGATGAATCAGGAATGTTAGGATAGTCCCCCCTCACTTACGTGAATATAGAAGACCGGAGCATACCATGTATGTCTCCGGTTTTTGTTCGTTTATTCTTCTGTCTGTTCAATTATTCAGTGATCTAACCCAATTATCCCGTGTTCTTATCAAATTATCTGGTAATGAGCCCATGTATAAGCCGTAATGAAACCGGATTTTCAAGTAGTCTAACCGAATTATCCGGTAATGAAACCATCCATTAGCAGTAGTGAAACCTCTCCTTTGCCGTAGCGGGACAACTATTTTCTAATAACAAGAAGCTTTTTATCTGATTTTGGTTATAAACCTCACCGTTAAAGAGATTGTACATTCTGATTTTAAAGAAATAACGGTAAAAATAAATAAAAAATCATATTTTTAAAAAATGAAATGGCTTCGTTACCTATAATCATCAACGTATATTCCTTGTCAAAATCCGTTTCGGCGTACCATGCAGATACCCATCTGAGCCTTAAACCGACTGTCGATGAAATCAGGTTTTAAATAGGCTTTTCCTCTTATATTTTGTCTCTCAAAAGTTTTGCTATTTAGATTATTGGTTTTACCTTTGCAACCAATAAACATCGGCAGATTCTGGTTATTATCTGAAAAGATTGGTCTGAACAGGTCTGTTTTTTATTTTGTGATCTGGAATGAAAAACTGATCACAAATGGCGGGGTTATACAATAGTTGTTATAAGTGATCCTTTGTAAAGAGCTCAAACACAAGTAAATGTTGATTTTGAGTTAACGGATATTAACTATAACGGTGCTACCGCGCTAACTATTACACTTACTATTTAGCAATGGAACATCCGACGAAGAAATGGTATGTCCTGTATGTACGGCATAATACGGAGATCAAAGTAGAATCTCATTTAAAGAATGAGGAATATACTTGTTATTTACCCATCCATACCGTGTATCGGGAATATAAAGGGAAACGTATTTCTATAGATAGACCGTTGATTAGTGGATTGGTTTTTGTTTATATCCATGCTGATGAAATTCCTGTCATTGAACAATTCCCTAATGTATATCGCTTTTTCTGCCATAGAGAGACAAATGCTCCTGTTGTCATTCCCGACAAGCAAATGGCAGATTTCCGCTTTATGACCGATCTCTCCGGAGAGCAGATTCAGGTAATAGCAGAAACGATCCCTGCCGGTACACTCGTCACTATTGTAAAAGGAAGTATGCAGGGTATACAGGGCGAATTGGTAAAATACAACAAACACTATTGCATCGTTGTGCGTCTCAACGAATTAGGGTGTGCCTTAGTGAATATACCTATCAGTTACATACGACGAAATAAATAACATTCTCTCTATTTTTCTTTAAAATGAATATTAGCCTCTTTCCGGGGTATAATAACACCACTTTATATGATCAAACAAGCGGAAGAGTTGCAAGCTCTTGCTGATGAACTGCTGCGTCTGGGTGAAGATGGAGGAGCGGTATATATAGACCAGTTCTGTCGGCTCAATCAGAAGATCCGGGAAAAGACAGAGTTACTATTTTCACAACAGAGTAAAGATATAGACCAGGAAGCATACCTCTGCCTGACATTGTTAAAGGCATACTCTGTTGTTGCCTATTCTGTGGATTGTGAGGACCAGAAAATTCAGATTATATTGGATCGTTGTTTTGCTTTGTTATCTAATCATACGAGATCTTTACAGGCTTTTATGAAGGGTAAACTACTTATTTATTGTTATTATTTTATTGGAGATAAAGAACTGGAAAGAAAAATTCAATCTCTGATAAATGATTTGCAAGTCCAGGACTGCATTGAAGAAACAAAGGAGTTATCTATTCTTTGTCGAAATTTAGCTTCAAATATTACCTGTTAAGATTTAGAAATTCAATTGATATTTTTATGAAAGGAATTGTTCTGGCAGGCGGTTCGGGTACTCGTCTGTATCCGATAACTAAGGGGGTAAGCAAACAGTTATTGCCTGTTTTTGATAAACCGATGATCTATTATCCGATCTCTGTATTGATGTTGGCCGGTATCCGGGAGATCCTGATTATTTCTACTCCTTATGACCTTCCCGCTTTTCAACGTTTGTTAGGTGATGGTTCCGATTTTGGAGTGCGCTTTGAGTATGCTGAACAGCCCTCTCCCGATGGATTGGCACAGGCTTTTATTATAGGAGAAGAATTTATAGGAGAGGATCCTGTTTGTTTAATACTGGGGGATAATATTTTCTATGGACAAGGATTCACGAGTATGTTGAAGAGTGCAGTCCAACGGGTAGAACAGGAAAATAAAGCTACAGTTTTTGGGTATTGGGTGAGTGATCCGGAACGTTATGGAGTTGCAGAATTTGACAAAGCGGGAAATGTATTACACATTGAAGAAAAACCTTTATCTCCGAAAAGTAATTATGCTATAGTAGGGCTTTATTTTTATCCGAATAAAGTAGTCGGTATTGCTAAAAATATAAAACCCTCAGCTCGTAAAGAATTAGAAATAACGACGGTAAATCAACAGTTTTTGCACGACAAAGAATTAAAAGTGCAATTGTTGGGACGTGGATTTGCTTGGTTAGATATGGGAACTCATAACTCTTTGAGTGAAGCTTCGACCTTTATTGAAGTTATCGAGAGACGGCAAGGTCTGAAGGTCGCTTGTCTGGAAGAAATAGCATTTAATAGTGGCTGGATTTCTATGGAGAAATTGAAAGAAAAATTGGATGAAATGAATAATAGTCAATATGCTATTTCTGTTTGGAATTTGTTATCAAAATAAATATTCTCTTTAATCTGGAAAAATAAGTGTCCTCAAATAAAGTTGCAAAAAATACACTCGTATTATATATAAGGATGTTTCTCATTATGGGAATGACCTTATATACTTCTCGTGTAATATTAAATGCATTAGGAGAAGAAGATTTCGGAATATATAATATTGTTGGAGGAGTTGTTTTACTTTTTTCCTTTTTAAATACTGCGATGACTAGTGCTACTCAGAGATATTTAAACATAGAGTTAGGAAAGAATGACATAAATTCTATGAATGATATCTTTTGTAAAAGTATGACTATTCATATATTTATAGCTATTTTGATTATTATTCTGGGTGAAACAATCGGACTCTTCTTTTTAAATACTCAGTTAAATATACCACCTGAGAGAATAGTTGCTGCTAACTACGTTTACCAATTTTCTATATTGACTTTTTGTTTACAGGTTATTAGAGTTCCTTATAATGCTACCATAATAGCTTATGAAAAAATGACGTTTTATGCTTATACAACTATAGTGGAGGTGTGTTTAAAATTAGGGATTGTATATGCTTTGCTTTTTTACACAAAAGATAGATTAATATTATATTCCTTACTATTTTTTATGGTAATACTTATTATAAACATTGTTTATAAGATTTATTGTCAGCAAAAATTTTCAACTTGTAAATATAAGTTTTTCTGGAGTTATTCATCTTATAAAGACTTATTGAATTTTTCTGGATGGAGTTTATTTGGTAATATGTCCAATGTGGCAGTTCAACAAGGTATAAATATTTTTATTAATATTTTTTTTGGAGTTCTTTTAAATGCGGCTGTAGGAATAGCAAATCAAGTTAGTAATGCTATTTATAGTTTTGTCTCGAACTTTCAAGTCGCATTTAATCCACATCTGGTAAAAACATATTCTTCCGGAAATATTAAGAGTACAAGAGAACTTATTTATCAATTATCGCGATTTTCATTTTTTTTATATTTTATAATAGCTTTACCTTTTTTTATATGTACAGATTTTTTGTTAGAAAAATGGTTAGGTATAGTACCTCAGTATGCAGGTATTTTTACGAGACTTATACTGATTTTTTTATTGATAGATTGTATATCTGCACCTCTGATTATCACAACACAAGCTATTGGAAATATAAAGAAATATCAACTTACAGTAGGTATAATAACATTATTCAATTTACCCTTGTCTTATTTAGCTTTACATTACAATTATGCTGTAGAGATAGTATGGGTGATTAGAATATTAATAAATATAATTCTATTTGGTTATAGGATTATATATATAAAAGACAGAATAAGTATTTCAATTTCTCTTTTTTTGAGAGACGTTATTGTACCTATCCTTTATATTATAATTCTTTCTTCTCTTATTCCTGGTTTTCTTTATTTATATTATGCAACAAGGATGAACTGGTTCAGTTTTATAATTATAGGAGCAACTTCAGTGATGTGTAGCTTAACATTTATATATTATACAGGATTGAAAAAGTTAGAACAGGAGAAAATAAATAATTTTATAAAGAAATATTCACGATAAAAAATGAAGAACTATATAAAAAAGTATGGATATAAAAAGTTTTTTAAGATAACGAAAAACAAAGTTCTTATAAGTATTGCAATCTTTTTTTTAAAGATCAAGAATATATTTGCAGTAATATTTTATAAGAACACTGTTCTGATTCAGGCTTCAGTTAATCCTATAAGCAAAAACTGGGGTGATGACGTAAGTACTGTTATTGTGAAAAAACTGGCTCCTGCAAAGCATATAATTGTAGCTAAATATACTTGGAATTTTAGGAATCTAACAGAATATCTATGTATAGGAAGTATTATTACCTGGATGACTAAAGAAAACTCTGTAATTTGGGGTGCAGGAGTTGTTTATCCGGATCAACCCTTAAAGTATAAACCTAAAAAAGTTCTGGCGGTCAGAGGACCATTAACCAGAAGATATTTAATCAGACAAGGAGTCGAATGCCCTGAAATATATGGAGACCCTGCCTTGTTATTTCCACACTTTATAATTCCTCCGAGAAATAAAAAATATAAGTTAGGTATTATTCCTCATTTCAGAGATAAAGAAAATCCTTTGTTAAATAAATATAAACAAAGAAATGATATTCGAATAATAGATGTGGAGAGTAAAAAATGGAATTCTTTTATAGAACAAATATGTGAGTGTGAAATAGTTATTTCTAGTTCACTACATGGATTAATTATTTCAGACGCTTATGCAATACCTAATTACTGGATTGAGTTTGAAGGTGGAGAAAAAAAGAGATTTGCTTTTTATGATTATTTGTTATCTGTAAAAAGAAATAGATGTAGACCTATTATTATAAATAAAGATTTTTCTATTGAAGATTGGATTAAGCAGAAAGAAACTTATCAGTTGCCTGTAATAGATATTACTGACTTATATGCTGTATGTCCTTTTATAAATTAATTATATGAATAAAGTTTTATTTGATGGAACTGCGCTTCAGACCTCAATAAGTGTAAAGTTTCATGGGGGGTCTGAATATGCTAAATGCGTATTAACAGCAGCATTGCAACAAGGGAAAATTTTTGATATAGTTTTTGATAAAAATATGGATATAGATTCCTCTATACTCCAAAAGATAACAGAAAATCATGCTATACAAGTGTTTTGGGTCGAGAAAAAGAACGATATTTATAAATTATTGTCTGAATATGAATATGATATTTTTTATTCTGCTCTTCCTTATAAATATGAAGATTATAATTGTTCCAGAACTAAATTTATAATGGTAATTCATGGTTTAAGACCTTTGGAGTTACCCTGGGATTTTTACCGATATAAGTATGTAAATAATATTTTTAAAAAAATATTATTTTATCTCTTTTCTTTTTCTCCTTATTTGATTGAAAAAAAGCAGCAAAAACATCTTAAACGTTTGACACAATTATTAAGTGTTCAGAATAAACTTATTGTAACTGTATCTACTCATTCCAAATTTTCTTTACTTTTTTTCTTCTCTTTCTTAGCAGATGAAGAGATAATTGTAAGTTATTCTCCATTCAATTTTGAAGAAGTTAAAATAGATAGTTCTTTGATCGTTAATGAATATTATTTAATGATCAATGGAAACCGTTTTGAGAAAAATATTTATCGGGCCATGGTCGCTTTTGATCTCTTATTCTCTAAAGAACTTCTGTCAGATAAAAAAGTCGTGATTACAGGTGGATTAAGTACTATGTTAAATTGGGTAAAAAACAAAAATAAATTTATTATCATGCCTTATGTCTCTAAAGAAGACTTTAATAATTTATTTAAGAATGCGTATGCATTTGTATATCCTTCTTTAAATGAGGGATTTGGATATCCTCCTTTAATAGCTATGAATTATTCAATCCCTGTTTTGGCATCTTCATCTACAAGTATTAATGAGATCTGTGAGAATGCTGCACTTTATTTTAATCCATATAAAATTGATGAAATATCCAATAGAATTCTCCAGATTGAAAATAGCGTTTCAACCAAAGAAAAATTAAAACTTGAATCCCGTTTACAAGTTGACAAAATAAAATTAAAACAAAATAAAGATTTACAACTTTTAGTAAAGAAAATCTTTCAATGAGATGTTCTCTGGCCATTTTAAGAAGAGAAATAAATACGATGTATATTATTTTTCTTTTAAGTGTTATTTGTCTGTATAAAATTGAATTTATTAGCCTGTTTTCTTATATTTATACACTTACTGTCTTTTTATTAATAAATTCCTTTTTAGATAAGAGTAAACAATATACTAATATTATAAATTTTCATTTTTATTTATTTTGTTGTATTACAATATATTTAATACAGCTTTATATTATGCCCAATTATTTGGGACTTACAGGGCCTGAAAATGGAATAGGGACTGATGATGTCAGATACTATTATCAATTGTCTGATCATCCTTTGCCTTTTGAGCCATCTGTTATTGTAGATTCATTCTATCCTTATTGTTCTTTCTTGAAAATATTATATCCTTTTTCTATATTATCTCCTTTAAATATTTTAATACCTAATTTATTAGGGATAGCTTTTTTACCTTATTTTATAAATAAAATATCTGTACAATATTTGGGTGATGAGAAAGTAGGTTCTTTAGCAGAAAAGTTAATGCTTTTCTGTCCTTTTACTATTTCTGTAGGAGTTATACTAATGCGTGATATATGGATTGCCACTTTTCTTATTATTGCATTATATAATTTTTTGAGAAAAAATTATTTATTGTTTATTGTTTTTGTTTTTGGTATTCTTTATATCCGATTTGGATCTGTCGCATTTTTAGTGAGTGCATTATTTGTATTATTTAAAAATTATTTGTATCCTAAATTTGTAAACCCAATTCAAGGCAAAATTGTATATATGATCTTACTTTTTTTGTTTGCAGTAATATTTATTTTTTCTTTTCCTGTATTTGTGTCATTATCTAATGGTAAATTAGAAGAATCTTTATTTAGAGAGGGATTTGCCTCTATTCTAATGCGTTTGGATGAAGATGCTACTTTATTAAAAATAATGGCTCTTCCAAAATATTTAAGTATTCCTCTGTTAAGTTTATTTTTTCTGTTCTCTCCTTTTATGTCATTTAAGTTTTATACTTTAGGATATTTCAATATTAGAACTATTTTAGCAACTACTATCTCACCCATAATGTTAATTTTCTGCTGGAAGTATATTCTTATATCTTTTTTTGCCTCTTTAAAGAAGAGTAAAATATATGATATTTCATTAATTGTCATACTTTTTGCAATATGTTTAGGTACCATTTCTTTGCAGGCCCGCCATAAAACCATATTAATGCCCTTTTTATATATAATGACAGCATATGGATATTACAATCGATATTTGGTTAGTAAGGCTGTTCGAATAATTTGTTCACTTTTTACTTTTTGTTTTTTTATTCTTCAATTATATTTTATTTTAAGATAATAGTTTATGAAAGTTTGTTTTGTTCATGATCATCCATTTTTCATTAAAGATCAACAAGTTTATTCTCCTGCAGGATTATCTTATACAGTTTGGAATAGATATCTGCTAAATAGAGAAAATCATTTAACTGTATATGCAAGAGAGCAATTTGTACAAAATAAGGGTGTGGTCTCTTCTGGACAAAATGTTACATTTAAATTATCATCGTGTTATAAAAAACCCATCCATGCATTGTTGTATAAAAGAAGAATAGAGAAAGAAGTTCATGATTTGATAGTATCTAATGATGTTTTTGTAATCAGACTTCCAAGTATACTGGGATTTTTTGCTATCAATGAATGCTTGAAATGTAATAAGAAATATGTTGTAGAAGTAGTTGCAAATGCATTTGATGCCTATTTCTATTATGGAAATATATTAGGAAAAATAATAGCTCCATTTCCTCATTTATTGACTAAATATTTTGTGAATAAATCTTTGTATGTTTTATATGTTACTAAGTTCTATTTACAGAGCATATATCCTGCTAAAAATGCAATAAGTACAATATCTTGCTCTAATGTTGTTTTAAATGTTAGCAAGCAAAATCTTCTTTTAAAACGTCTCGACCGAATTTCCCAACAATCTTTATCAAACACATTAGTTTGTGGACAGATAGGGAATGTCGGGATTAAATTTAAGGGGTATCATGTGATGCTTAAGGCTGTCAAATATTTAAAATTGAAATATCATATAAAAGTTAAGTATGTTATTGCCGGTCCTGGTAATTCTGAGAATTTAGAAATCTTGAGTAAAAAACTGGGTATAAGAGACCAGATAGAATTTATTGGGGGATTGAGCAGAGAGGAAATTTTTGAGTTTTTAGAGAAAGTAGATATATATGTTCATCCCTCTTTTCAAGAGGGACTTCCAAGAGCTGTAATTGAGGCTATGAGTTGTGCATGTCCATGCGTAACTTCAAATGTAGCGGGAACTCCTGAATTACTATCTTCTGAAATTTTACATTCTCCTGGGGACTATAAGAAATTAGCAAATGATATTTATCTTTTGTACAATAATGTAGAGTTGAGAAAAAAAATATGCTGAAATGAACTATGAAAAATCCTTTGATTATGCATATGATAAATTGGAGAAACAAAGAAATTTGTTTTTTAGGAACTTTTTTAATTCACATAGATGAGGCAAAAGTCAGAGAAGTAATGGTTTAACAATTTTGAGAAAATTATATATCTATTGGTTCTCTTAGATAAGTTATTTCCACGTGTTATTAATTTTTATTTTATTATTTAGAAATTAGGAAGAAAATTAGGCATTTTGATAAAATGCATATGAATATCCCATATAGCTAAAAAATGTGGTAAAAATATTAGTATTAAACAACATATATATATATAATACAGAATTTGACTTTAAAATCTAATATAAGTATTCATCCTTTCTGTTACATGGATGCTGAAGGAAAAATTTCTATAGGAAATAATGTTTCTATCGCTCATCATATCTCTATTTTAAGTTCGAATCATACCTGGGATGATTTGTCTTTACCTATACAATATAACCCGATGAAAAAAGGCAAGGTAATAATAGAAGATGATGTCTGGGTTGGGTGTGGAGTTCGGATTTTATCTGAAGTTATGGTTAAATCACGGAGTATAATAGCGGCAGGCTCTATTGTGAATAAAGATGTTCAATCTAATACTATTGTAGGGGGAAATTCTGCTAAGGTATTGAAAAATATGGAATTATTATGAGGCAATCTTTATTTATGATCGTAAATGTTGATTGGTTTTTTCTTTCTCATCGCAAGGAGATCGCTTTAAGTGCCCAAAAAGCTGGCTATATTATTACTATTGTGACCAAGAATACTGGTAAGAAAAAAGAGATTGAGGCTCTTGGGCTGAGAGTTGTTGATTTGCCCATAAATCGTTCGGGACAGAATCTGTTGGAGGAGTTGAAAACTTGTTGGTTTCTTTATAATTTGTATCGTCGAGAGAAACCAGGTATAGTACATCATGTCGGATTGAAAACAATCCTTTGGGGAACGTTAGCGGCTAAACTTGCAAGGGTACCCGGTGTAGTTAATGCAGTGAGTGGGCTGGGTATTTTCTTTTCAGACGAAAATAATTCCTTGGTTTCCAAGGTTCTGCCTGCAGTTCTTCGTTTTTCTCATCATCGTAATAAGTTGGGAGTAATCTTTCAAAATAATCAGGATAGAGGCTTATTCCTGAAGAATCATATCATCAAAGAAGAACAGGCTTTTATGATTAAGGGTTCGGGAGTGGACTTGAGTCAATTTTGTTATACTCCGGAGCCTGAGAATAGTAAAATTATAGTGCTGTTAACTGCCCGGATGATTGTAGAAAAAGGAATTTTCATTTTAACGGATGCGGCTTTGCAATTGAAAGAACAGTATAAGGATAAAGTCGAATATTGGCTCTGTGGAGGATTAGATGATAATCCTAAGGCAATTAGAGAAGAAGAGTTGAAAGCTGTTTGTGATGGTGAGTATATTCAATGGTTAGGGTATCGAACGGATGTTTTAGAACTATTAAAAAAATGTCATATAGTAGCTTTCCCATCTTATTATAAAGAAGGACTTCCCAAATCGTTGATAGAAGCGACCGCTATAGGGAGGCCTGTTGTAACAACAGATTTTATTGGTTGTAGAGAAACAGTAGTTCATGGATATAATGGTTATTTAATTCCAATTAAAGATAGTAAAGCGTTAGCGGAGAAACTGCAAGTTTTATTTGAAAATAAGCATTTACGACAAAAAATGGGTCAGCATTCTCGAACGTTAGCAGAAAAAAAATTTTTCTGTTGAAAATGTAGTGGAGAAGCATCTTGAAATATATCATACAGTCTCAAAGTAATAAGGTATTTTCAGCTAACATATTCGAAAAATATAAATAATCAGTTTTTCAGGTAGTCTGAAATGGACGACAGAAGTCAAAATATCCTCATTAATATTCTTACAAAATGAGAGGTAAATAGCTTTTATTTCTCCGGTTTCTATGGCTATACTTATTCCTGGTATCACGGTTTCCAATTCTGAAAATCCTTTATTCGTTTTTATGGTTTGAAATAATTAATTCCTTTTTTCTTCTTATGAAAATATTAGTTACCGGTGCAGCCGGTTTTATCGGTTCTTATGTTTGCAGGTATCTGCTCAATCGTGATGATGAAGTAGTTGGTTTAGATAATATCAATGATTATTATGATGTGAATCTAAAATATGGTCGTTTGGCTACTTTGGGCATTCAACAAGAGATTATTGAATGGAATCGGTTTGCTCATAGTAGTCAATATCCTAATTTTCGCTTTGTACGCATGAATCTGGAAGATAAAGATGCTATATTGCATCTCTTTGCTACTGAGCAGTTGGGAGCGGTGATACATTTGGCTGCTCAGGCAGGTGTTCGCTACTCCCTGGAAAACCCATATGCTTATATTCAAAGTAATATAAATGGTTTTTTACATATTTTAGAAGGTTGTCGCTATCATGAAGTCAAGCATTTGGTATATGCCAGCTCCAGTAGTGTATATGGTCTGAATGGGACAGCTCCTTTCTCTGAACAGGATAGCATTGCGCATCCAGTGAGTCTGTATGCTGCCACGAAGAAGGCCAACGAATTGATGGCGCATTCGTACAGTCAACTGTATAATATCCCTACCACCGGACTCCGTTTTTTCACGGTATATGGTCCCTGGGGAAGGCCGGATATGTCGCCTTTTTTGTTTACAGATGCTATCCTTAATAATCGCCCGATCAACGTGTTTAATAACGGAGATATGTTGCGAGACTTCACCTATATTGATGACATTGTGGAGGGAGTGATTCGGGTCCTGGATCAAATTCCCTCAGGTGACGAAACATGGATCAGTGAAACTCCCGATCCCAGTCGTTCCACTGCTCCCTACCGAGTATATAACATCGGTAATTCCTCGCCAGTTCGGTTAATGGATTTTATTCGAACTATTGAAGAAGCTGTGGGCTGTGAAGCTGTGAAACATTTCCTGCCGATGCAGCCTGGCGATGTATACCAAACCAATGCTGATACCTCTCTATTGGAGCAAGCTGTAGGATTTAAACCTGCTACTCTCTTGCGCGAAGGTATTCAAAAAACTGTATCCTGGTTCCGAAACTACTATAATCTTTAAAAATAGAATATGAAAAATCTGAAACATGCTTACTATACCTTCTATAATAAGTCAGATCAGTTATACCATATTTTCTCCCCTTATAGAGTTTGCCCATTAGGTGCTCACGTTGATCACCAACATGGAGTGGTTACTGGTTTCGCTTTTGATAAAGGAATTGATTTTCTATTCTCTAAAACCAACAATAGCAAGGTTGAGATGTGTAGTCTTTCTTTTGAAGGTCTTATCTCCTTTGATATGAATCAGAATTTAGAGTCCCGGCAAGGCAATTGGGGTGACTATTTGCGTGGTGCCGTGTACGCCTTAAAGAAACGTGCCTGTAGTCTACAATATGGAATCAAAGGTGTTCTACGTGGTAGTATGCCAATTGGCGGACTTTCTTCTTCCGCTGCGGCTTTAGTGGGTTATGTGATGGCTCTGGACAAAGTGAATGGTCTGGGACTTACTCCCATAGATATGATACAAATAGCTTCGGAAGCAGAACGTGAATATGTTGGTTTGAAAAATGGTATTCTGGATCAGGCTTGTGTGACGCTTTGCAAGCAAGACTCATTGCTCTATCTGGACACTCGCAGCAACGAGTATGAATTGATTCCTCAACATGCAGATATGCCTGCTTTTGAATTGGGTATTTTCTTTTCCGGATTGACGCGTAGTCTGGTGGGGACGGATTACAACCTTCGGGTGAGCGAATGTAAAACTGCAGCCTGGAATGTATTGGCTTTAAAGGGTCATCCACTGAATACCCTCGAAGAAACTTTTTTGCGAGATGTGCCAGAAGAGGAGTTTCAAGAAATGAAATATAAGATTCCCCACCGTTTTGCAAAACGTGCCACTCACTTCTACTCAGAATGTGAACGTGTGCACAAAGGAGTTGAAGCCCGGAAAGCAGGAAACCTGTCGGCTTTTGGTCAGCTGATATTTGAAAGTTGCGAAAGTTCTATTCATAACTACGAATGCGGTAGTGATGAATTAATAGCCCTTTATGACATTATGCGTGAAGTGAAAGGCATCTATGGAGGACGGTTTAGTGGAGCAGGCTTCAAAGGTGCTTGTATCACTTTGGTTAATCCTCATTATAAAAAAGAGATCGAGGAGCAGATTACCGAAGCATATTTAGCACGTTTTCCGCAATACAAAAACGTGTTTGAAGTATTCTTTTGCCAAATAGATGGTGGTGCGCGATTTGTTGAAGTATAACAGAGTCGATATACAACTCTCTTTTTATGAGTGATTGTTCATTGCTCGTCAATCAAAAATAAAAAATTATAAATCGTTCATTCTTATGATTAATATCGTATTAGCTGCAGGTTATGCTACGCGCCTTTATCCATTAACTGAAAATTTTCCCAAACCTCTTTTGAAAATCGGACATAGTACGATTTTAGATCGTCTGTTACATGATATAGACTCTTTTGTAGAAGTGACGGAACATATTGTGGTAACTAATCACAGGTTTATTTCTATCTTTCAGGACTGGGCCGACAGAAGTATACTTACTAAGCCTATCCATTTGTTAGATGACGGTTCTACAGATAACGATCAACGTCTGGGAGCTGTCAGAGATTTGATTCTTGCACTGGAAACGTATCATATTGCAGATGATATTCTGGTGGCTGCCGCGGATAATATTCTGGATTTTTCGCTTCGCGGTTTTGTTGATGCATTTTATCAGAAAAGAACCTCTATACTGATGTGTCATTATGAATATTCGATAGAAGCACTTCAACGTACAGGTGTGATTGAAAGGGATGAAAATAGTAAAATCCTGATTATGCAGGAGAAGCCTGAAAAACCGGTATCAAATTGGGCAGTTCCTTCTTTCTACATATACAAGAAAGAAGATCTTGATTTAATTCGTTCGAGTATAAAGAATGGATGTCGCACAGATGCTCCGGGCAACTTAGCTCATTATATGTTTCAGCGAGTACCTATGCATGCCTAGGAGATGCCCGGTAAACGATATGATATTGGTACGTTAGACACGTATCAAGTCATCAAAGAGCGGTTTAATCACTAATCGCATTACCACGTTATGGGATAACCTAATTTTAAAATTACAATAAAGAAATGAAAATCGCGATTGTTGGAACCGGATATGTCGGCTTGGTGACAGGAACTTGTTTTTCTGAAATGGGAGTAGATGTTACTTGTGTCGATGTTTTGGAGCAAAAGATTGAAAATCTTAAAAAAAGGAATTTTACCGATTTATGAACCGGGATTGGAAGATATGGTTCATCGCAACTACCATGCCGGACGTTTGAAATTTACTACGGATCTATCGACTTGTTTGGATGATGTAGAAGTTGTCTTTTCCGCGGTAGGTACTCCTCCTGATGAAGATGGCAGTGCGGATCTGAAGTATGTGCTGGAAGTTGCTCGTACAGTGGGAAAATACATGAATAAATATGTGTTGGTTGTAACGAAAAGTACAGTTCCTGTAGGTACGGCACAAAAAGTAAAATCTGTTATACAGGAAGAATTGGACAAACGAGGAGTCGAAATTGAATTTGATGTTGCATCTAATCCGGAGTTCCTAAAAGAAGGGGATGCGATAGATGATTTTATGAAACCCGATCGTGTGGTAGTAGGTGTAGAATCTGATAAGGCAAAAGCTATTATGGAAAGGCTCTATAAACCTTTTATGATGAATAATTACCGTTTGATCTTTACAGATGTACCTTCTGCGGAGATGATCAAATATGCAGCAAACTCTATGTTAGCTACCCGTATTAGTTTTATGAATGATATAGCCAATCTGTGTGAACTGGTAGGAGCGGATGTGAATATGGTTCGTAAAGGTATTGGTTCGGACAGTCGTATCGGTAATAAATTCCTTTATCCGGGATGTGGATACGGAGGATCGTGTTTTCCTAAAGATGTCAAAGCCCTTATTAAAACAGCAGAGCAGAAAGGGTATTCTATGAAAGTTCTGAAAGCGGTAGAAGAGGTAAATGAGATCCAGAAAGGAGTTTTATTTGATAAACTCTTGAACTGTTTTAATGGTGAACTGGCTGGTAGAAGAATTGCTGTATGGGGACTGGCATTTAAGCCGGAAACAGATGATATGCGTGAGGCACCTTCAGTGGTATTGATTGAAAAAATATTGGAACAGGGTGCATCTGTGATAGTCTATGATCCTATTTCCATGGAAGAGGCGAAGAGACAATTAGAAGACCGTATGGAATATGCAAAAGATATGTATGATGCAGTCCTGGATGCAGACGCACTTTTGCTGGTAACAGAGTGGAAGCAATTCCGTCTGCCCAGTTGGGGTGTGTTAAAGAAAACAATGCGGCAACATATTGTATTGGACGGACGTAATATATACGATAAAAAAGATTTGAATGAACTTGGTTTTATATACAGTTGTATTGGAAAATAAATCTATATGAATATATTGGTTTCCGGAATACATGGATTTGTCGGTTCTAATTTGGTGAATAAATTGAGAGCACAAACAAAAATATATGGATTAGATATTGTAGATATGTATAATCCTGGTATTGCCGCAAACTTCGGATGGGATATCTTATCGGATAAGGACACTTTTTCTTTGAACTTACCTTCTTTAGATTGTATGATTCACCTTGCCGGAAAAGCCCATGATACCAGGAACGAATCTGCTGCTCAGGAATACTTTGAAATAAATACAGGATTGACTCAAAAGATATTTGACTTTTTTTTAGCTTCTTCCGCCAAGAAATTCATTTTTTTCAGTTCGGTAAAGGCTGCTGCGGATGTGGTTGAGGGAGATATACTTACAGAAGATGTGACTCCGGCTCCTAAAGGACCTTATGGAGAAAGTAAGATAAAAGCAGAAGAATATATTCTGGAAAATATGGCTCATTCGGAAGCCTGCCGGTCCGGGAACAAACGGGTATATATTCTTCGTCCCTGTATGATACATGGTCCGGGCAATAAAGGTAATCTGAATTTGCTTTATAACGTAGTGAAAAAGGGGATTCCCTGGCCATTGGGTGCTTTTGAAAACCGGCGTTCTTTTGCCTCTATAGATAACGTTTGTTATGTGATCGAAAATTTATTATCTAAAGATATCGCGTCCGGTATTTATCATATCGGAGATGATGACGCACTTTCTACCAATGAGTTAATAGAATTGATGTGTGAAACATTGGGAAGAAAAGTTCATATTTGGCGATTGAATAAAGGATTTATGCAAGGAATTGCCAGGTTAGGCTCTTATCTGCATTTGCCTTTAAACAGAGAATGTTTGCAAAAACTAACGGAGAATTATGTGGTGAGTAATGAAAAGATCAAGAACGCGTTGGGTATTGAAAAAATGCCTGTCAGTGCGCAACAAGGTTTTGTGAACACCATTCGTTCGTTTGAGTCATTTGTGGATAGTAAGGAGAAATGATAGTATATTATATTTGTATTATTTTAGGATTGTTTGCTACGGAACTTATTTATTTCCGGATAGCAGACAGATGCAATATCATTGATAAACCCAATGAACGCAATTCTCATAGTCGTATCACCCTGCGTGGCGGAGGAGTTATTTTCTATCTGGGTGCTCTGGCATATTTCGTGACGAATGGGTTTATTTATCCCTGGTTTATGTTAGGCCTCACACTGATCAGTCTGATTAGTTTTGTAGATGATGTACGTTCCGTATCTCAGAGAACAAGACTTTTGTTACATTTCACTGCGATGGGACTGTTGTTCTATCAGTGGGGACTTTTCGCGTTTCCCTGGTGGTGGCTTCTGATTGCTCTGATTGTTTGTACGGGTATTATCAATGCTTATAATTTTATGGATGGCATCAATGGGATCACAGGAGGATACTCTCTGGTGGTTCTGGGATTTCTGGCCTATATCAATCACCAGATGATTACTTTCGTGGATCCTGTATTTATCTATGTGATGCTGATCGCTGTCGTGATATTCAATTTCTTCAATTTCCGTAAGAATGCCCGGTGCTTTGCCGGAGATGTCGGATCAGTCAGTATGGCTTTTATTGTGGTTTTCCTTATAGGTAAACTGATGATCCTGACCCGGGATCTGAGTTGGATCATTCTTTTGGTTGTTTATGGTGTGGACAGTGTGTTTACTATTCTTCATCGTCTGATGTTAAAGGAAAACATTGGTTTGCCTCATCGTAAACATTTGTATCAACTGATGGCTAATGAGCTGAGCATTCCTCACTGGTTGGTTTCCTGTGGGTATATGGGAGTACAAATTATTATGGGAGCCGGATATTTGTATCTCTGGCAGTATGGCTATGGGTATTTATTTGCTGTCACAGTTTTACTGGGCATTGTATATATTGTGTTTATGAGAAAATATTTTCATCTGCATATTCGATAGGAGACTGTCAGAACACAAAAAGCCGGATAATTGATAAAATTATCCGGCTTTTTTGTGTAAAAGAAAAAATGAGAATGGAGTATCAGTAACTCATTTCTTTATTAAATCGGGTAGATATTACATTTCCTGAGGAGCCATTTTCTTTTTTTTCTGAAAAAGGGTATAAAATTCATCTCATCTGTAGTTCTTCTGAAGTGTTTGTTGAATAGGTGAAAAAGCAGAGATTCTTCTTTAAAGAAACCTCTCTTTTCAGAAAGATCTATGAATTTATTCTGTGATTGAAATAGTGAAATATATGAAAGTAAAATAGATATTATTTTCGGACTTACTCCAAAGGTGCTTTACTATCTATGATTGCTGCTTATCTTATTCAAGTTCCGGTAAGGACCTATTTCAGACATGGTCTGGTATAGGAAATACCTTCTTATTGGAAAGTTCTGTCCAACTCCCTCCTGGAAGCCTCTTCGATGGAACTTCCCGTATTAACCATCCGGGTGACTGGCTGCTGAGATTCCATTATAGAAAATGTGACTGTTTTTTTTTGTAGATCATACACAGGATAGCTTATAAATTGTTTGATCCGGGATCCTTCTCTGAGGAAGCGATTGGGGCGGAACGGTCGTCAATTTGTAGTCGGGAAGTCTGATCAGAAATTATATGGAATGAGATGGAACAACTTTATTTATAGTGGAGACTCACACCAAGTCGGTTTTTGGGTATACCTTTTAGGATTACAAGTAAAATACAGAAAGTTTACTTGGGTAAACTCCCGAATACTCCTCTGGTTCCCTGGTATTTGATGCTATCAATGGGTCTTTACCTCTCTTTTTCTGTATCCAAACCGGCTACAGATCTGTTATCTCTTTGGAACTATGTGCAAGTAAGTATACACCAGCGTATGATATACCTTTGCAGAGGAATAGCAAACCGGATAAATTACATGGTGAAATAGGAAAAGAATATTCAGGCCATCCTGCATATTTTTGCTTGTGCAGCGAAAATACGCCTGCAACAACCCAATGAATGTCATGGATACGGATAAGGGTATCTGGAGCAAAACACTATAGGATTGTTACGTGTTTGCATGGAAATAACAGATGGTTTTCAGTATCGGGATCGTCATTCAATTCTGATAAAGATAGCTTGACTAAGTTTAGTTAATGTTTAAAGGAAGGTGGCTTAATTTAAAACAATAGCTGAACCCTTTTGTTAATAGTAGGAATTAAAATAATTTATACAGACTTTCCTTGATACAGTCTGTAATATAAGTAATATATTCTAAATTCTGAGCCGGACAGTATGTCTCGTTCAATTGCGAAGCGTATCCTTTTCTCTCCTTTTAAAGATGAATTTTATTATTTAAATGGTTGATAATCAAAAATATTGGTTTGTGGCTTGTACTCCCCGGAATCAGGAATTAACTATTCGGGACACCCTGGTGAAAATGGGTATAGAGCATTTTCTTCCTACTCAGATCGTAGTACGGCAACTGAAATACAGGAAGAAGAAAGTGGAAGTCCCTGTTATAAAGAATCTGATATTTATACATGATTCCAAATGTCACACATGTGAGATAGCCAATGATTTCGGAGTAAAGATCTTTTATATACATGACCGGTGTACCCGGAGTATGCTTATCGTTCCGGACAAGCAGATGAAAGATTTTATGTTTGTAATGGACCTGGATCCGAATAAGATACAATTTGATAATGATATCTTTAGAGTAGGTACCAAAGTGCAGGTTATTAAGGGTGACCTGAGTGGTGTAGAAGGTGAATTGTTGAGCATCTCTAATAAAGCATATGTCATGATCCGTATACCGCAGGTACTTACCGCCAGTTTCAAGGTCCCTAAAAGTTACCTGCGTGTTGTTTCCGGATAAATCCTCAGGATTCTCTCCGGAAAATTCCGTAAAAAGATTTTTTTCTTACTCCGTGAAGCCAATAACAGTTATTTGGGGTATCCATCCTCCTTTCTCCCTGCCACATGTGTCGCGGGTAAGGTGCTACAGCGGTAGTGCCATGTGGATAGGTTGAACGTAGAGTCTACTATCGATCCCTATAAAGTTTTTAAACTATCTCTCTTAATCACAAGGTCTGTGAGAAAATAGATATCACACTCTTCCTCATTGCTCATACAGCATTCAGGAATTTCTTTTACCGGAAAGATGAAGTGGTCCTGGATTTTGGCGGAAAAAGAAACTGTTTTTATCTGACTACGTCGAATACAAAATTTTTAAGCCCTGAGTCCTGACTTAGTCAGATCTCTCTGTGTTCAGTAAGACAACTAACGGCTGTTGGGGGTAACAGTGAACCATTCGAGGCAAAAAAGAGGGAGATCAGAAAAAACGCCAGGGTATTTTCTATCCTATATAATCTCTGTATAACTAACTATTTGTTTGTAGTATCATATGTCTTTTAAAAAGGCTCAGGCCAGTCAACTTCAGAAAAAGGTTTTTGAACTGTACCGCATAGGTGAACAGGAGAGCCCTCTTTATTTTGAAGAGTATTGCCGGTTAAGTAAGGAGATCTTTGACCTGTCGGAGGATCTTTTTTCATACCGGGGCAGTACCTCTGAAGAGGAGGCACTGCTCTGTGTAGCTTTGTTGATGGGGTATACGATTACAGTCTATAATTACGGAGATAAAGAAGAGAAAAAACAAGAGATCCTCAGAAGAGCCCTGGAGTTGTGGGAGAATTTACCGGATGGATTGTTGAAATGCCAGTTGCCGACCTATTGTTACGGTGAAGTTTTTGAAGCAGAACTGGCCAGAGAGGCCTGGCGCATTATCCGGTCCTGGAAGGGACGGGAGTTAAGTGAGGAGGAAAAATGGATACGGGAAACCCTCGAACACATGGAGTCCCATCCTTATCCGGCGGCTTATATAGAGAATTGATATATATATATTATGTGTGTGAACCTATGAAAGGAATCGTTTTGGCTGGTGGTTCGGGTACCCGTCTGTATCCTGTCACAAAAGGGGTCAGTAAACAATTGTTGCCGGTTTTCGACAAACCGATGGTCTATTATCCGATCTCTGTATTGATGCTGGCGGGCATCCGGGAGATATTGATCATTTCTACTCCTAACGATCTGCCTGCTTTCCGGCGTTTGCTGGGAGACGGTTCGGACTACGGGTTGCGCTTGGAATATGCCGAGCAGCCTTCGCCCGACGGACTGGCACAGGCGTTTCTGATCGGAGAGGAGTTTATCGGAAAGGACCCGGTGTGTCTGGTCCTGGGAGATAATATCTTCTATGGACAGAGTTTTACACGGATGTTGCGGGAAGCCGTACGAAGTGCGACCCGGGAGAACAAGGCTACTATTTTCGGATATTGGGTTTCCGATCCGGAAAGGTACGGAGTGGTGGAGTTTGATGCAAACGGGAAAGCCATTCATATAGAGGAAAAACCGCTACATCCCCGATCCAATTATGCGGTGGTGGGACTGTATTTCTATCCGAATCGTGTGGTAGAAGTAGCCCGGAGTGTGAAGCCTTCGGCGCGGGGCGAACTGGAGATCACATCTGTCAATCAGGTTTTTCTTGAAAGAGGAGAACTACAGGTACAATTGCTGGGGCGTGGATTTGCCTGGTTAGATACCGGTACCCATGACTCCCTGAGTGAAGCCTCTACATTTATTGAAGTCATTGAAAAACGGCAGGGGCTGAAGGTTGCCTGTCTGGAAGCCATTGCCTATCAGCAAGGCTGGATCACCTCAGAAAAGTTAGGGGAGATATGCCATTCTTTATCGAACAATCCATATGGACATTATCTGGAGAAAATCATGCAGGAACAGAAAGATACGATAGGATAATGCGAGTGGCCTGGCCTCATGGGTCTTCCTGTGTGAAGAATAAGTAGAGAACATGACAGAATCTCTGAAGAGCAAAACGTACAAAGGAGCTTCCTGGAGTTTTATAGATAATATCGTGCTTCTGGGAGCCAACTCTGTGACAGGTATTGTCCTGGCGCGTTTGTTGACTCCGGCAGAGTTTGGTATCGTCGGGCTCATCACGGTATTTCTGGCCGTATCCACCAGTCTGGTAGATAGCGGATTCAGTCAGGCCCTGATCAATAAACAGGACCTTACGGATGTAGATTGCGATACGGTATTTGTTTTCAATCTGTTGGTTTCGGCTGCATTGGCCATGCTGTTGATCGCGGCATCGCCGTGGCTGGCATCTTATTATGGGCAGCCACTTCTGAACCCGGTGATAAAAGTGATGAGTTCTATTCTGGTGATCAACGGGCTTTCCTTAGTCCATCGTACCCTGTTGATCAAGAAGATCGATTTCAAAAAACAGGCCATTGTCTCCTTTGTTTCTTCCGTAACGGGCGGGATCATTGGTATTGTAATGGCTTACAGAGGATATGGAGTGTGGAGCCTGGTAGCGCTGAATATTTCCAGGCAATTCTTAGTCACCTGCCTGATGTACATCTTAGTAAAATGGAAACCTCACCTGCGTTTTTCTATACAAAGTTTCAAAGGGTTGTTCCGTTACGGATTTAATCTGTTGTTGTCCGGTCTGATCTTCACGCTATCTAAGAACATCTATTACCATGTCATTGGAAAATATTATTCGGCAGCCAGTCTGGGACAATATACAAGAGCCGAGCGATTCAATAACATCGGTACTACAAATCTTACCAGCATTGTGCAACGAGTCTCTTTTCCGGTATTGAGCGCGGTGACAGACAGTGATCAGATGGAGATCATATACCACAAGGTCATTCTCAGTACCTGCCTGCTTGCCTTCCCTTTTATTCTGGGAGTAGCAGCCATCGCTTCTCCTCTGGTCTTGTTACTGATCGGAGAGCAGTGGCGGGACGCGGCCTGGATGTTGCGCCTGTTGAGTCTGGCAGGCTTGTTTCATCCGTTGATCAATCTGAACCTGAGTTTAGTGAAGGTAAAAAGCCGTACCGATCTTTACCTGCGTCTGGAGTTTCTGAGAAACGTGTTACTCCTGATCCCTTCTGTGGCAGCCGGGTTGCTGTTTGGCATCCGGGTCATGCTCATTGTGAATATAGGGATGGCAGCGGTCGCTTATCTGGTAAATGCTTCGTGCTCCGGTAAACTGAGCCGGTATACGTTGAGAAGGCAGTTGAGAGATCTGGCACCTGTACTTTTAGTCTCCGCCGGAATTTCGGGAGTGATCTATCTGTATACTTTTTTTGTGGGCTCCCTGCTCTTGTGCCTTTTCCTGCAGGTGACAACCGCTGTCGGATTGTATATCCTTATCTATGAGATGCTGCGATTGCCTGTCTATCTCGAGATCAGGAATGAAATAATGAAGATGATAAAATGAGAATGTTGTTTTTGATCTTTCAGGATCTGAAAGAGTCACACGGAATAAGTAATAAAATCATATACCAGTACGAAGCGTTCCGGGATTGGGGGATGGATATCGATCTGTGTTCCCTGAATCTGGATGAGACGGGCAGGAGGAACTATGTGGTCAGAGACCGTATACTGGGTAGTATCGGGCGCGGACCATTGTCGCGGTTGCGCTTCTTCGCAGACTACCGGGGGATCTATGATTTCATCCGGGAGCAGGAGATAAAAGTCATTTACATACGCTATACTCATTTCGCGAATCCGTTCTTTCTTTCTTTTCTGAAAAAGCTGAAAAAACGTGGGGTACGGATCTTTGTAGAAATCCCTACCTACCCGTATGACGGGGAGTTGAAGGTCTCCACGTTCCTGAGCCGGATGAAGAAACGCGTAGAGCATATCTGCCGGGATCGTTTTCACAACTATGTAGACAGGATCGTTACGTTTTCTGACGATGAGATAATTTTCGGAACACCTACTATACGCATCTCCAATGGGGTGGATTTCAGTAAAATACCTTTGAAGCGTTCTGCCGGAGAAAAAGGAGTATTCAATCTGTTGGGGGTGGCAAGTATGGCTGCATGGCATGGATTTGACAGGATCATAGATGGGATGTATGCGTACTACAGAAAGGGTGGAAAAGAGCAGATACACTTTTACATTGTCGGTGGCGGATCGCAGGAGATCATAGATCTGTATAAAAGGAAAACAGAGACATACGGCCTGTCGGCGTATGTGCACCTGTCCGGGCCGGCTTCCGGAAAAGTCCTGGATGAATATTTCGATAAGGCTCATCTGGCCATTGGATCTATCGGAGGCCATCGGAACAATGTATTTCAGTCAAAACCGCTGAAAAATGTAGAATATGCGGCGCGGGGTATTCCTTTTGTCTATTCCATCAGGAACGGGGATTTTGACCACCAACCCTATATCAAAAGAATTTCTATGGACGATTCCGCGGTATCTATGGAAGAACTGCTGGCTTTTTATCGTTCTGCCGCGTGGTCACCGGCAGAGATCAGGAAAAGTGTAGAACCCAGGCTTTCCTGGTATCATCAGATGGGAATTGTACTGAAAGAGTTGCCCGGAATCCTAGAATAGTTACTATGAGTATTTCCCTGGCGATCATGCTTTGTGTGATCTCTTGCCTGCTGATCTTCTCGAAAAAAAAGATCCTTGCTTTCGGATTGCTGGGAGTGTATTGTCTGTTCATTATGAATAGATCAATGAGTGTACCTGATACAGTGCCGTACGCGGAGTTTTTTACAGAATTGCAGAGCGGCAACTTCATCAGCCTGGATTACTATTATTTCGAACCGGGCTTCCAGGCTTATACGCATCTGATGAAATTGACTTTCAGGGGGCAGCTGAATTTCTATTTCGCCTCTATTGTATTGACAAATGTAGGGCTGATCATGTGGACTGCCAGAAGATATACCGGGCAACGTCCGGATACATTTAATTTTATCCTGCTTCTGACCCTCTATTTCGCTTTTTTCGGCTACTACTACAATGCCATTGTTCTGCGGGCGGGTATAGCCATTTCTTTGCTGCTTGCCGCCGCGGCAGTCTTATACAAAAAGAAGTTGACTATGAAACAACTCCTGCTGGGAGTGGGTCTCTGTCTGCTTGCGTGGACTTTCCATATATCCTCGGTGATTGGTATAGTAGCCTTGTGGATCATGCGGTACAGTAAGAAACTGACTACTTCCTCTTACCTGTTGTTGTGGCTCATCATTTTCACTCTTTTCTTTACCGGGTTCAGCAGTTGGTTACTGACTTCCGTATCGAACTATCTGATTGACAACATTCACCTGCTGGAGGATACTACCTTCCAGAGATTGCTGTACTATGTGGAGGAGCTGATGGATATAAAATATATATTGCCCTATCGGGTTGCCTTCCAGGTGTTCGCGGGTCTTTTTCTGATATTTCCGCCCGTCAGAATGTCGCTGGTGTATTACAAATGGCTGAATGTCTACTTTTTCGGTCTGTTTATGACGGCTTTGTTCTGCTCTGTCGAACAGTTGGCCCGCATCACGGATTTCTTTCTGGTCTATTCGGTATTTCTTTTCTGGGCCTATTTCAGAGAAGTGGTCAGATGCAGTGTTCCTTATTTTACCTTGTTCGTAGGAGCTGCTTTCTCTCAATTGATTTTTGTCTTCAGAATTATAAACAAATGAAAAAGATCACAGTGATTATTGTTACTTACAATTCCCAGAAAGACATCTATGATTGTCTGGAGGCTTTGTATCGGTGCAACGATATTGGTGATCAGCTGGAGGTGATTGTGGTAGACAATCATAGCAAAGGAGCAGAAGCTATGTTCGGACGGATCTCCCGGGAGTATCCCGGAGTTTTGCTGATCAGCAACCCCGAAAATCTGGGTTATGGTCATGGAAATAACATCGGTATCCGGAATGCCCACGCGCCTTACATGGTCATCATGAATCCGGACGTGAGGCTGGTGGAACCGATATTCGCAGCATTATGGGCAGCATTTGAACAGAAACAAGCAGACCTGATCGGTATGCGGCAATGTGAGCGTGCAGACAGGCCGGGACAATCGTTCCTGATGCTATATCCTTCTTGTTTCAACCTGTTCCTTCACAAGTTCTGTACCAGAACCGACCTGTTCCTGAAACGGAAATTCTGTTTCAGCGGTGCTTGTTTCGCTTTCCGGAAAGAGAGCCTTGAGGCAATCGGTCTGTTCGATGAGAAGATATTCCTGTACGGGGAAGAAAGATACATTCATCTGCAATTGCTGAAGATGGGCCGGTCACGTATCTATTACCACCCTGAGTGGAGATACATACATCCTGTACACGAGCGCGCTTTCTCAGAGAGAGAGGTCAGGCAGGGACTGAGATCGTACCAGTATACCCTTCGTAAAATGGGATTGAACTGTAACAAACGTCTGAGAAAATTCAGGAATATGTATAGGCTATTGTATGCACGTTCTCTATTTGCAGGGCACAGGAACGAGGCGGATCATTACAAAAAGTCGTGAAAATAATCAATGAAAACAACAGATAATATGGAACACATGAAGATCGCGGTCATTGGCCTGGGATATGTCGGATTGCCTCTGGCAAGACTCTTTTCAACAAAATTCCCGACAGTCGGATTTGATCTGAACCACGAGCGGGTGGAGCAACCGATGAAGGGGACGGATGTCACCCGTGAAGTCGACGACACCTTGTTGCAACAAGCCATTGAGAATGGTTTTGTCTGTACTACGGAGCTGGAAGACCTGGCAGATTGTAATTTCTATGTAATAGCCGTCCCTACACCTGTAGATATAAATAACAGGCCCGTACTCACTCCTCTGATCAAAGCCAGCGAAACGGTAGCCCGGGTGATTAAGAAAGGAGATGTAGTCGTGTATGAATCTACGGTATATCCGGGAGTTACGGAAGAAGAATGTCTGCCGGTAATTGAAGCACACTCCGGATTGAAATACAATGTCGATTTTTTCGCGGGCTACAGTCCGGAGCGTATCAATCCGGGTGATAAAGAGCATACCGTGGAGAAGATTGTCAAAGTGACCTCCGGATCTACCGAAGCGATCGCCGATCTGGTAGACGGAGTATACAATGCCGTGTTGGAAAATGGTACGCACAAAGCATCCTGTATACGTGTGGCAGAGGCTTCCAAGATCATAGAGAATGCGCAGCGTGATGTGAACATCGCGTTTATGAATGAGTTGGCAAAGACATTCAACGCGATGGGTATCGATACACAGGAGGTCATAGATGCCGCTTCTACAAAGTGGAATTTCATCCGTCTGAGGCCCGGATTGGTAGGAGGGCACTGCATCAGTGTAGACCCCTATTACCTGATCCAGAAAGCCCAGGTCTACGGTGTATTGCCCCGTCTGATGTCAGATGCCCGCAGGCTCAATGACGGGATGGGAGAGTACGTAGGGGAACAGGTCATCAAACTGCTTAATAAGAAAGGGGTCTTAGTCAAAGACGCGAAGATCCTGATCCTCGGAGTCACATTCAAAGAGAATTGTCCGGATATCCGTAATACAAAGGTAGTGGATATTTATACTACTTTCAAAGAATATACCTCTTTCATCAAAGTAGTAGATCTGCACGCCAGGGCCGCGGAAGTATGGGAAGAGTACCATGTGGTGATACATCCGGAGCTGACGGAGGCGGATAAGGAGGCGTTTGATGCTGTGGTGTTGTGTGTGGCCCATGATGAATTTAAAGAGTTAAAATTAAGAGATCTGCTCAGATCCGAACAGGGTGTAGTCTATGATGTCAAAGGAGTATTGGACAAAGCGATGGTCGACGGTCGTCTGTGATCCGGAACATCCGGACTGCTTGTTTCTCATATACGGATCTGTATACATCGTGTAGCGTATGGAAGATAAGACTTGTTGCATCTTTAACATAGCGGCCCACTACAGGGCACCGATCTATACCCTGATGGACCGGAAACTGAACTGTGACTTTTATTTTGGAGATCAGGTAAATACCAAACTCAAAAAAATGGATTACGCTTCCCTGAAAGGATTCAGGAAGGAACTCCCCAATGTCTATTTTTCTCAGAATGTGTACTGGCAGAAAGGCGTGGTACCTCTTCTGTTCCGGAAACAATATTCCGCGTATATATTGACGGGCGATCTTCACAGCCTTTCGAACTGGGTCTTTATGGTATTGGGTTTTTTCAGCCGGAAAAAGATCGGCCTGTGGACACACGGTTGGTATGGGAAGGAGGGAAGAGTAAAGAAGTTTTTCAAAAGGATCTACTTCGGATTGGCGGATATGACCTTCCTGTATGGAGATTATGCCCGCAACGGAATGATAGCAAACGGGTTCGACGGAAAGAAGTTGTATTGCGTATATAACTCTTTAGATTATGACCGGCAGACAGAGATCCGAAAAGGTCTTTCCTATTCTTCGTTGTATAAAGAGCATTTCAGAAATGAGTTCCCTGTGATTATATATGTGGGCCGTATTCAGGAAAATAAGAGATTGGATATTCTTTTTGCAGCTTTGTCTGAGTTGAAAGAGAAAGGCAGGAACTACAACGTGATGCTGGTAGGAGAAGATGTGGAGAAAACGGGACTTGCCGACTCCATAGACCCGGATATGCGAAAAAATGTGTGGTTCTACGGGCCTTGTTACGATGAAAAGATACTGGCCGATCTGATCTATAACGCGGACCTCTGTGTCTCTCCGGGCAACGTGGGGCTCACGGCCATCCATACCTTTACCTATGGTTGTCCCGTTATTACACAAGACAATTATTGCAACCAGGGGCCGGAGTTTGAAGTGATCACTCCCGGCGTCACCGGAGACTTCTTCCGGGAAAATGACGCGCACGATCTGGCGGATAAGATACTGAAATGGACAGAGACCATGCAAGGGAACAGAGAAACGATCCGACAGCGATGTTTCGAACAGATCGAAAGTAAATACAATCCTCATTATCAGATAGAGGTAATCAAAAAGGCACTTTCCGGTCAGCCGGAGATGTCATAAAACAGTCAGATAATCCGTACGAAGAGTTTGCAGATGAGCAGGAAGATACTTCAGATCAATGTAACTGCCAATACCGGCTCCACCGGACAGATCGCGGAAGAGATCGGGCATTTGGTACTGGCTGCCGGATGGAAAAGCTACATCGCTTACGGGCGCGCGGCCCGATCCAGCCGGTCGGATCTGCTGAAGATCGGTAGTCCGGCAGATAACCTGTGGCACGGCCTGGAGTCCCGGCTGCTGGATCGTCAGGGATTGGGTTCCCGGTCGGCTACGGACAAACTGATCCGGATGATCGGGAGCATCGGCCCGGACCTGATCCATCTGCACAACATTCACGGATATTATCTGAACTACAAGATACTTTTCAACTACTTGTCCCGTGAAGATATACCGGTGGTCTGGACGTTTCACGATTGCTGGCCGTTTACCGGACATTGCTGTCACTATAGAGACTGTGACAAATGGAAAGAAGGGTGTCATCAGTGTCCGTTGAAGACCTCTTACCCGGCCAGCCTGTTCGCAGACAGGTCGGAAAGGAATTACAGAGACAAAAAAGGTGTTTTACTTCCCTGAAAAACCTCACTATCGTATGTGTATCGAAATGGCTGACCGCGCAGGTAAAGCAGTCTTTTTTCAGCTGCTATCCCATTCGTACGTTGTACAATGGATTGGATACACGCGTGTTTTCTTCCCAACCGGATATGCAGGAAACACACCCTTGCGAAAAACAATTTGTGATACTGGGAGTTGCCAATGTCTGGGATGCGTGTAAAGGGTTGCGGGATTTTCTGCGTCTTTCGGAATATCTCCTGCCGGATGAAACCATCTGGCTGGTTGGTTTGTCTGCTTCTCAGATGCGCGGTCTGCCGGAGAATGTCCGGGGCATGGGGCGTACGGAAAACAGGACCCAGCTGGCCCGGCTGTATGCGCTGGCAGATGTCTATATAAACTTCTCGGATCAGGAAACATTTGGGCTGACGATCGCCGAAAGCCTGGCTTGCGGCACTCCGGCGGTTGTATACGATGCTACGGCATGTCCGGAGATCGTATCTCCGCAAACAGGGTTTGTGGTTCCGACGCATGATGTAGCAGGTGCGGTGGAGGCGATGCGTACAGTAAAAGCGAACGGGAAAGCAGCCTATACCCGGGCTTGCAGACAGCGGGCAACAGAGCTGTTTGACAAAGATCACAGGTATAGAGACTATATAGAACTATACAGGGAACTGCTGGACGGTAGGTAAACTCCCTTTGAAGGAAAAACAGCAACACATCTGTCACCCCCAACAGGATGTGAGAATATATGAAATGAAGTAAGTGATCATCATTCATTGTATATAAGCACCGCATGAGCTTGCAGAGAGGCGGTATCGTATTTATCTATAAGCATATTCACAAGGTGAGTCTTATTTTCTGGTCTACAGAGAGGGGGATTGGCTGTAGAGACGCACGGCGTGCGTCTCCGCGGTGTAGGTCCAATAAAAGGGGTGTGCGTCTCTGCGATCTACGTCCAACAAAAAGGCGTGCGTCTCCGCGGTGCAGGTCCGACAAAAAAGCCTCTCGCATAGTCTATGTTTTCCCATTCGGTATGCTGAGACGCACGCCGTGCGTCTCTACAGGATATTGGAGTAGTATACATACAATTAATTAGGAACAGCTATTTAGATAAACATTAAAAACATAAAGATATGTCTGTATTTAATAATGAAGTCTTACTGATCACAGGAGGTACAGGTTCGTTTGGGAACACGGTATTGAGGCGTTTCTTAGATTCGGATATCCGGGAAATCCGGATCTTTTCCAGGGATGAAAAGAAACAGGATGATATAAGACATCAGTTGCAAAGTCCTAAGATCCGGTACTATATCGGCGATGTACGCGACCGTGGCTCGGTAGATGCCGCTATGGAAGGAGTAGATTACGTATTTCATGCCGCGGCATTGAAGCAGGTTCCTTCCTGTGAATTTTTTCCGATCCAGACGGTTCAGACAAACGTCCTGGGTACGGGAAATGTATTGGATTCGGCTGTGGCACATGGTGTGAAGAATGTAGTTGTACTCTCTACAGACAAAGCCTGTTACCCGATCAACGCGATGGGTATCAGTAAAGCCATGATGGAAAAGGTGGCCATTGCCAAAGCCAGGCATCTGGGATCCGACGCGGCAACCACCATTTGCTGTACCCGCTATGGTAATGTCATGGCCAGCCGTGGTTCGGTGATCCCCTTATGGATCGAACAGATCAAAAAGGGAGAGTGTATCACAGTGACGGACGCGCACATGAGCCGGTTCATGATGACCTTAGACGATGCGGTAGATCTGGTGATCTACGCGCTCCGGAACGGTCGGAGCGGCGATCTGTTTGTACAGAAAGCCCCGGCAGCTACTCTGGAAGTGCTGGCACAGGCCCTGAAAGAATTGTATAACGCCGATACCGCTGTCCGGGTGATCGGTACCCGGCACGGTGAGAAGTTGTACGAGACCTTAGTGAGCCGGGAAGAGATGGCCAAGGCCGAAGATATGGGAAAATACTATCGGATACCTTGTGACGCGCGAGACCTGAACTATGATAAATATTTTGTGGAAGGTGAAGAAAAGATCGCTACAGTCGATGATTACCATTCACACAATACCTATCTGCTGAATGTGGAAGAGATGAAAGAATTGCTATTGAAGCTGGACCTGATCCGGAAAGATCTGAGAATGAATGTCCCGGTTACTCATCCTTCGGAATAAGAATGAAAGGTATGATCAGAGTAGGTATTACCGGACAACAGGGGTTTGTAGGGAGTCATCTCTACAACTGACTGGGACTTTCTCCGGAGTGTTTTCAGCGTATTCCTTTTGAAGACAGTTATTTTGGCACGCCGGACGCGCTGCGGGATTTTGTCAGGCAATGTGATGTCATCGTTCATCTCGCTGCCATGAACCGCGACCCCGATCCGGAAGTGATCTATCGGACCAACATCGGGTTGGTACGGCAGCTTGTTGCCGCGATGGAAGCCGAACAGGTGAAACCTTATCTTCTGTTCTCTTCTTCCATTCAGGAAGAGACGGACAATCTGTACGGCAGATCCAAGCGGGAGGGACGTGAGTATCTGGAGTCCTGGGCAGAAAAAGCAGGAGCCTCCTTCACCGGGTTGGTGATCCCCAATGTATACGGTCCGTTCGGACAGCCTTATTACAATTCATTTGTGGCTACTTTCTGCCATCGGCTTACGCACGGAGAATCTCCGGAGGTGATGACGGATAGTTGGGTCAGGCTCATCTATATCGATAATTTGTGCAGCTATATCCTGAATAAAATACGTACGGTGGCAGTGGCCGAAACTCCCGTTGTAGAGCGTGTGGAGGTTCCGTGGGATCTGGAAAGGCAAGTGTCTGAAATATTGCGTATGCTGACCGGATACAAAACCTGTTACTTCGATCAGGGCTTTATTCCTGTATTGAAAGACCGGAATGAGGTCAATCTGTTCAATACCTTCCGTAGTTATATCGATCAGGCAACGTGTTTTCCCCGGCAGCTGACTCTCCACCAGGACGAGCGTGGGATCTTTGTAGAGACGATCAGGCTGGGAGTGGGCGGGCAGGTCTCATTTTCTACCACGCTGCCCGGTATCACCCGGGGAGATCATTTTCATACCCGTAAAATAGAACGTTTCACCGTGATCCGCGGCAAAGCACTCATCCGGCTCCGGAAGATCGGAACCGGAGAGGTCCTGAACTTCGAACTGGATGGTACTTCTCCCTCCTATGTAGATATGCCGGTCTGGTATACCCATTGCATCACGAATACGGGTACAGAGGAGTTGTATACACAGTTCTGGATCAATGAATGGTACGATCCGCAGGATGCGGATACGTATTTCGAAAAAGTCTGAACGCCCGCAAAGGGTTGATTAGAAAGTAAAAAGATGGAAAATCATATGAAACGACTGAAGGTGCTGACGGTGGTAGGCACCCGGCCTGAGATCATTCGCTTGTCTTGTGTGTTGCAGAGGTTAGATGCCAGTCCGGCTATAGAACATATCTTGGTACATACCGGACAGAATTACGATTATGAGTTGAACGAGATCTTTTTTCAGGATCTGGGCCTGAGAAAACCCGATTATTTCCTGAATGCCGCCGGGAGCAATGCTACCGCTACGGCCGGACAGATCCTGATCCACATCGATCCTGTATTGGAAGAGGTGGCTCCGGATGCTTTCTTAGTGTTGGGAGATACCAACTCCTGCCTGTGTGCCATCGCCGCGAAGAAACGCCACATCCCGATCTTCCATATGGAAGCCGGCAACCGCTGTTTCGATCAGCGGGTTCCGGAAGAGAGCAACCGGAAGATCGTAGACCATATCAGTGACATCAATCTCACCTACAGTTCCATTGCCCGGGAATACCTGTTGCGGGAAGGTCTTCCGCCGGACCGGGTGATAAAGACCGGAAGTCCCATGTATGAAGTACTTCACAGGTATCTGCCACGGATACGTCAGTCGGATATTCTGCAACGCCTGGGACTGGAAGAAGGAAAGTATTTTGTGGTGTCTGCCCACCGGGAAGAAAATATTGCCAACGAAAAAAACTTCTCCGCTCTGGTAGATATACTGAATCGCATCGAAGAGATCTACGGATATCCTGTCATTGTTTCCTGTCATCCGCGCACCCGTAAGAAGATCGAACAGGAACAGGTGGTTTTCCGGGAGAAAATACATCTCCTGAAGCCTCTGTCTCTGAGCGACTACAATCAGTTACAGATCCATGCCAACGCCGTATTGAGCGATTCCGGTACCATCAGCGAAGAGTCGTCTATCCTGAATTTCAGAGCACTGAATATCCGGGAAGCACACGAACGTCCGGAGGCTATGGAAGAAGCCAGTGTCATGATGGTAGGCCTTCATCCCGAGAGGGTATTGCAAGGACTGGCCCAGCTGCAAAGTGAACGTACGGAAGGTCGTACATTCAGACCAGTAGCCGATTATTCGATGCCCCATGTAAGTGACAAGGTGGTCCGTATCATCCTGTCCTATACCGATTATGTGAAACGGGTGGTCTGGAGTGAAATAGAATAAATAAGAAGATGAAGATCCTGATCGTTACGCAATATTTCTATCCGGAAGATTTCAAATGCAATGACATGGCTTTTGATCTCTCTGCAAGGGGGTATGATGTGACCGTACTTACGGGTATTCCCAACTATCCTTCCGGTTCTTTTTTCAAAGGGTATGGCCTGTTCAGGAAGAGGTCTGAGGTGATCAACGGGGTAAAGGTAAAAAGAACCTTACTAATTCCCTGCGGCAAAGGGGGTGGCCTGCGGTTGGCACTGAATTATTTCAGTTGGGCTTTCTTCGCCTCTGTCCGGGCCTTCTTTCTCTCGTTACGTTACCGGTACGATGCCGTGATCGTGCATCAGATCTCTCCGGTGACACAGGGCATACCGGCCGTTATAGTCCGGAAGATGCAACGTATCCCTCTTTATTTCTGGGTATTGGATCTGTGGCCGGAGAGTCTGGTCTCCGCGGGAGGGGTGACCAACGGGTATGTATTGTCTTTTTTTTGAGAAGATGGTCAGGTGGTTATACAACAACTCCGATAAGATACTGATCAGCTCCAGAGGGTTTGAGCAATCTATTCTGGAAAAAGGAGAGTGCCGGAACAAACTGATCTATTTTCCCAATTGGGCGGAAGATGTTTTTTCGGAACATACGGATGTGCAGATCCCTGCTCTGCCGGTCGGATTCCGGGTGATGTTTGCCGGTAATATCGGAGTAGCCCAGGATTTTGATCACATCATGCAGGCTGCTTTGTACCTGAAAGCGATGAAACACATAAAATTTATTCTCATCGGCGACGGGCGGAAGAGATCCTGGGTGGATGAATTTGTCCGGAAAAACGGCTTGCGGGAGACGGTTTACTGTCTGGGTAGATTCCCGCTGGAAACGATGCCGGCATTTTTCGGAGAGGCAGATGTGATGCTTCTGTCTCTGAAAGATGAACTGATCTTTAATCTGACCGTACCCGCCAAATTGCAGGCCTACATGGCGGCAGGCAGACCTGTGATGGGCATGCTGAATGGCGAGGGGGCAGCTCTGATCGCTGAGGCGCGTTGTGGAGTTGCTGTGCCTGCGGGAGCTTCCCGCGATCTGGCAGACCAGATCACAGTACTGAGTAAGATACAGAAAAGCCAACTCCGTGAGATGGGAATAAGTGGCCAACGGTATTATCAGAACAACTTTACTAAAGACTTATGTATGGATCATCTGGTGAACATACTGGAAGAAAGGAGGGGGAAATGAAGGTTCTTATAACGGGTATTCATGGCTTTGTGGGTACCAATCTGAGGAAATATCTGCAACATGCGGAGTTGTACGGAATAGATAGGGTGCAGCCAGCTGTTCCGGAAGTGATAAAAACATTCTGTTGGGAAGAGCTGAGAACAGAAGCTGCTCCATCCGGAGATCTGCCTGACCTGGACGCGATCATTCATCTGGCAGGAAAAGCACATGACACCTGCAATGAAGCGTTGGCGCAGGAGTACTTTGATATAAATACGGGACTCACCCAACAGGTCTTTGATTTTTTTCTGACCTCTGCCGCGCGTACCTTTATCTTCTTCAGCTCTGTGGCAGCAGTTACAGATTGTGTGGTGGGGCATACCCTCACGGAAGATGTGATCCCTACTCCCAAAGGACCGTATGGGGAGAGCAAGATACGCGCGGGGGAGTATATTCTGGATCGTTGTGCCACAGATCCCTATTGCGTAAGTGGCAAGAAGAAAGTATACATTCTTCGTCCCTGTATGATCCACGGACCAGGGTATAAGGGTAATCTCAACCTACTGTACAATGTAGTAAAAAAAGGCATTCCCCGGTCTCTGGCTGATTTCGAGAATCGCCGTTCTTTTGCTTCCATAGATAATATCTGTTATGTGGTAGAACAACTTCTGAACCGGGATATTCCCTCCGGCATTTACCATGTGGGAGATGACGAAGCGATCTCTACTAACGAACTGATCCGGCTGATCAGTGAAATTACGGAAAAAAACACACCCAGCTGGAAATTCAACAAAGGATTGATGGAGAGGTGCGCCGGTGTCGGCTCCCTGTTGCATCTGCCTTTGAATATAGAGCGGTTGCGCAAACTGACGGAAAATTTTGTAGTCAGCAATGCCAGGATCAAAGCTGCGTTGGGTATAAAAGAAATGCCGGTCCGGGCTGAAGACGGACTGAGAAAGACCATCCGTTCTTTTGAAACAGATAAAGTGGCAGTTGAAGATCTCTGACCTGGCTATGTCTTACCTCATCCTGGTGGCTCTGTTTCGGACGAACCGGTAGTAAGTGATCAATAAGTATTCATCATTCGTTGTATGTGGTGCCATACGCTGTTAGCTTGTAGAGACGCACGGCGTGCGTCTCCGCGATGTATGTCCAACAAAAAGATTATATACTTTCCCATTCGGCATGCTGAGACGCACGCCGTGCGTCTCTACAGGGTACCGGAGTAATATATTATCTATACAATGAAGGATGAATTTCTGCTTTAAGTAATCTATGTATTATATCATCATGTTGATTCTGCTTTGGGGAGCAGAACTTTTTTATTTCCGGATTGCCGCTACCACAGGCATTGTAGACTGTCCCAATCAGCGCAGTTCCCATGTCTGCACCACGCTACGGGGCGGAGGGCTTGTCTTCTACCTGGGGGCACTCGGCTGGTTTCTGACAAATGGCTTTCTTTATCCCTGGTTCATGGCGGGACTTACACTGATCAGCCTGATCAGTTTTGCGGATGATATCCGTTCCGTATCTCAGAAAGTACGTCTGGGTGTCCATCTGATTGCCATTTTCCTGCTATTCCGGCAATGGGATAACTTTTTTCTGCCTGGATGGGTGATCTTTTTCTGTGTGATTGTATGTCTGGGTGTGATCAATGCCTATAATTTTATGGATGGGATCAATGGCATCACAGGAGGATATTCGTTAGTGACCCTGATAGCCCTTGTTTATATCCATCTGAAGATCGTCCCTTTTGCAGAGATCGGATTTATCTATACATTGATACTGGCCGATCTTGTTTTTCTGTTTTTTAATTTCCGTAGTCAGGCCCGATGCTTTGCCGGAGACGTCGGATCGGTAAGTATGGCTTTTATCCTGCTTTTTCTTATAGGAGCGTTGATGGTACAAACCAGAGATGTAACATGGATTATCCTGCTGGCCGTATATGGTGTGGATACAGTCCTTACCCTTCTGCATCGGATCTTGCTGCGTGAACGTATTCTGCAACCTCACCGGAAACACCTGTATCAGCTTATGGCCAATGAATTGAAGATCCCTCACCTGATGGTTTCTTTGATCTATATGGGTGTACAGGTTGTGATAACGGTCGGATATCTGTATGCCCGTGTAAGTGGTTATCAATATACATATGTGATCGCGGCTGTGTTCCTGTTAGGGCTGCTTTACCTGTGGTTTATGAAAAAATATTTTCATCTGCACCGAATAAGTTGACAGAATAGAGTTAACCGGGTACAGTTTCTTACATGTAGTTGATGAGATACAATGAGGAACTAATTCCGAATGGGCTGAAAACCCATTCGGATAGAATAGGCAAACAGGTCATACAGATTATCATGAAATCAGTATTCAATTTAAATAAAAAGATACAATGAAAGCGATTGTAGCGTTGGAAGAGATCAGGCAATTTCTGAGTAAAGAAGAAAAGTTCCGTAAACTGAAGTTTGACTATCTCGCTCCCGATACCCTGAAAGTCAGCTATATCTGGAGTGCTGAAGTCAAGATCCTTGCCGTAGAGCCCCGTAGCATTCTTTTAGGTTATAAGATCAGCGGATTTAAAAAAATGGATGCTTGGTGCTTTTTCCGGGTTCATCCAGTCCAAAGTAGATGCCCGTGTGCTATCCTGGGATAGAGAAAATAGCCGGGTTCATCTGTGGTTGGACCATATCGAACAGCTTCAGCCATTTTTTATGTATGCCGAAATAAAAGATCTGCATATTATGGCGGAAGATGTAGTTCTGGATCTCAATGTCCTGTAGAAGAACTTTTCCGAAGATCTGTTTATCCGGGGTCTGCTCTGTCCGGAAAGCCTGCTATTTCCTGCGTCTCCTGATCATTTTCCTGTGAACTTCCTTACAAAAAGCTGGAATACGGTTCAATTAATCCGCTCTGAACCTGTAAGTAAACAACAATGTCAGGTAAATTACCTGCAAAAGCCTTAAGGTTTAGTTGAGCCCACAAATGCAGGCCCATCGGCCCACAATTGTGGGCCGATGGGCCTGCAGATCTGAACCGATCGGCCCACAGATGTGGGCCCAACTAAACTTTAAGGCTTTTATGTTTAATCTACTATGGTTATATACTTAATCAACCGTGATAAACCGGTTCATATAGCTGTATAGCGCAACCACAGATTGCTTTTATGGTAGATTGAAACAGGATATACTCTCAATCTACCTATGTAAAAATGCGTAGCATCCATTCGGAAAACGAAGATGCTACGCATTTATTTGTAAAGAGCGGTATGTTTCTATCTGTCTGCCCCGGATTACATTTTATGGAGTTGTAGGGTAAATCCTCCTCCCGGAGCCATATACACCTTCAATGTACTGCCATTATCGAGCGACAGAGATTCTTTTTTGTAATCTGTTCCTTTGCGGTGGGCATTCACTCCATCTTTGAATAAAGTGGCGTTGTAATTGCCTGCGGGGAGGAAAGAAAGATCTACCTCTACTTCTCTCGGCGTCCAGTTGGTCAGACCCCCTACATACCAGTTCTCTCCCTTTCTGCGTGCCGTCAGGATATACTCTCCGAGTTCACCTTCCAGGGTGATCGTCTCGTCCCAGACAGTAGGGACCTGCGTGATGAAATCCAGAGCCTCAGGCTCCTTCATGTAATTGGTCGGAGAGTCACAAAGCATATTGAACGGAGATTCAAAGACGATGTAAGTAGCCAGTTGATGACAGCGCGTTCCCTGACTCATCGGCTCGCTGTTGTTGGGAAAATAGTTGCCCGGTGCCGCGTTGCGCATAGCTCCCTGTGTATAATCTACCGGACCCGCCACCTGACGGATGAAAGGAATGGTCACGTCGTATTTCATCTGGTCTACGGAAGCAGGTCTCCACTTCATCTGTTCCAGTCCGTGCACACCTTCAAAATTCAATACATTCGGATAAGTCCGGTTGAGCCCGGCCGGCTTGTACATTCCGTGCAGGTCTACGATCAGTTTGTATCTGGCGCATGTTTCCGAGGCGCGGTAGTTGAACTCTACCATCTCCTGATCGTCCCGGTCCATGAAGTCGATCTTGAACCCTTTGATACCCATATCCGCGTAGTGTCTGCATATGTTTTCCATATCCCGGTTGAAGGCATGGTAACCGGCCCAGAGGATCAGGTCTACATTCTTTTCCCGGCCATAGGCAACCAACTCCGGCAGATCGATCTCCGGAACCACCTGCATCAGATCAGCCTGTAGATTCACAGCCCATCCCTCGTCTAAGATCACATATTCGATACCGTGTGCCGACGCGAAGTCGATGTAATACTTATACGTATCGTTGTTGATCCCCGTGATGAAATCCACACCTTCGAGATTCCAGTTGTTCCACCATTCCCATGCCACCTTTCCGGGTTTGATCCAGGAGGTATCCGCGATACGGGAAGGAGAGGCCAGCTTATAGGTCATATCACTATCGGCAAGTTCTTTATCGTCTGTTGAAACAACGACAGCCCGCCAGGGAAACGTGCGTGGTTTATCTACTTTGGCTATGTAATCTTCCCGCTCCGTCACTAAGAGTTGCAGCATGTTATGCCCTCCCTGTACGGTCTCTTTCGGATAGGGTGCCATTACGCCGGTCAGCGCGTGATTGCCTCCCACGTTGGTCAGGTACACTCCCGGATAACTTTCCAGGTCCGACTCCGTGATGAGCAATCTTTTTCCCTGGCCCACATCCGCTACCAGAGGGAGGAACATCAGACGTTCCGGATTGAGTGCCGACAGTGGAGCAGTGGTATAGGTATTCTCGAACGAGCTCATAAACTGCGCGTTATAGTCTCCGTCTTCTCCGACTTCCACGTAGGGAACGTGCGCGGTCACATCTTCAGTGAATTGATAGACTACCTCCTCAGACTGTATGGTAAACGGCTTTTTGCGCTGGCTGAAGAACCGGTAAGCAACTCCATCGTTATAGGCACGGAATTCTACGCCCCATTGTCCCGTGAAGATCAGGCGCAGTTCATTGTAATGATCCTCAATCTCTGCCTTTTTATAGAACGGAGAGGGAATGGTCTGAGAAACGGTGCGGCTGCGATTTCCCGAGAGCCGGGCATTTCTGCCCCAGACTTCGCCATTTGTGAGAGAGACCGAGAGGGGAGAAGCAGCAAGCAGGGGTTGCCCGTCGTGCAGGATCTCATAAGTCAGTTTGTCCCCGATCTCTATGTGGGTTGTGATACGTCCGTCGGGTGAGTCGAGCCGGAAACTTTTCTGACTGTACACCGAAGAAAGCCATACAGTAGTGCAAAAGAAAAACAGAACTAATTTTTTCATGGATTGTATCTCTTTAAAGTAATAAAAATCTGTTTGGTAAAAGACATCTTTCCTGTCCTTCGCGACAATTGGGATTCTTTTCTGATCCCTTCCGACCGACCTGATCTCCCTTTTTCCGGTCCGGGAGTTTCAGAACGTACCGCGCCTGTTGCAGGTCACCTACCAGTTGTCCGTACGGAAAGGATACAAAGGAAGTCCTCTGTGGTCGGCGATATTCCCCGGCAGGTAGTTGCGGAAACCGTAACGTACGGCAACCGGTTTACTTACCTGCGGACTGGATACGATGATCTCTCTGTTCCAGTTGACTTCCGCCCCGGCCGGATAAAAGACACGGTCTTCGCCTGCTATTTCAAATCCTGTGATCTCTTGCATCCGGCTAAAGCCCTCTTCTGCCCGGTCGAAGTGCAGCAGGATGCTGTCTCCCTGTATGTCCATGGACCGATACGACGGTCCTCCGGAGCGTATTCCCTGCACGTCATAGGTCTCGGAAAGGGCTATGTAGGCCAGTCGTCTGCCTATCTCTGTCTTGTTGCGCGGATGGATGTTGTATGATTCAAAAGACTCAACCAGATCATTGGTCGAGATCATTCCACTATTAGGAATGAGTGTTTGTGCCCGGAACTGTGCTTCACGCAGGTAGGCTCCCCAGTCGCCCGGGCCATATTCGTATGGCGCGATCTCAACGAAATAGAAGGGCAATTCCCCCAGTTCCCACTCCTCGCGCCAGAGAGATACCATCGTGGCCAGCCGTTCGGCATATGTGTCGTGCCTGCCTACGTTAGACTCTCCCTGATACCAGAGAAATCCGCGTACGGTATAGTTTTGCAGAGGCTTCAGCATTCCGTTGTACATGATCATGGGTTGCAGCCATTCTGTTCCCTCTTTGCTGCCTGCCTGGGAGAGATCTACATCGGGGTATTGCGCGAGTATCTTTTCGGGCAGCCATCCCTCTACTGTAGAGCCTCCCCAGCTACAATGGATGATGCCCACCGGTACGTTCAGTACACTTTGCAGCAGGGTAGCGAAATGATACGCAGTAGCACTGAACCATTGCGCGTTTGCCGGGTTGTTTTCCACCCATTTGCCCGCGCAGCTCTCCTGGGGAGTCAGAGCGGCAGTCTTGGGAATGGTAGCAAACCGGATAGCCGGATGATTGCCGGCAGTAGCAATCGTGTGGTTAGCACCTGAGATCGGACAATTGAAAAAGCCATTGAGGGGCATTTCCATGTTAGACTGTCCGGAACAGAACCATACTTCTCCGATAAGGATATGATTCAGAGTAACGGAAGATGTTTCGTCGGATATGGTTATCCGGTGTGTCTGATAGCTGGCCTCAGGAGTAGGGATCAGGATCATCCATCTGCCTTCTCCGTCACTTTCGGTGGTATATGCCGTGGCCTGTGTACTCCAGCCGGGAGAAACCGATACGGCAGATCCGGGAGTCGCTGTGCCCCAGAACTTCACCTGTGTGTGTTGTTGCAACACCATATAGTCGCTCAGGATATCAGGCAGCGCGATGCGTGCAGACATACCGAGCCCGATACATACCAAAAGAAAAGTGCAACAAAGTCGTCGGATCATAGTATTTCATTTGAGATTCGTGCTACGAAGATAAAAGAAAAAGGCCGAAATCCGTATCGGAAGTAGACAAAGTACAATAAAAAATCAAACAAGTACCATTTGAGTTTGAAGGGATAAGTTTTGAGTTTTAAGTTTTTGAATGGGGAAATTTATGTGAGAAATGTCAGGTTGTAAATCAAGCGGGTGTGTCAGCATAGAAAATGGCTATTTATAGGGACATATTTTTCCTGAGATAGTCTTTTAAATTCTTTTTAAAACTTACAGGTGTTTGTGATATGGACTGGTTTTTATGTAGAAAGAATATCTCATTCTAAAATAGTCTCCTTACTTCATACATGGCATACTTATCATTTAATTTATTATTCCTTAGTTCAAGCTTATCACATACAATACGTTACTCAGCACTCATTACCCAGCATTCATTCTTCAACGCTCATTACTCAAAACTTATCACTCAGAACTCAGAACTTATCACTCAGAACTTATCACTCAGAACTTACACCTTATTCTTTGTATTCTACAGCAGGAAAGTTGTATATCCTGATCGGGCTTTTTGGGAAGAATGTTTTGATAAATTAATTATTTTTACGAAGTTTGCATAGCTTATCAGACAGTCATGTCATACCGTATACCAACGTATAACAATAACCCTGTATGCCGGGCCAGCCTGATGGTTCTTGTGGAAAACCTGATTTAAGAAAAACATACATATATGAAAACGACGTCTATCTTTTATCCTTTGTGCCTGACCTTACTCTTTTCTTTTTTCTCTTTTACGGTCTTGTCGCAGGAGCAATTTATGTTCAGGCATCTGGCTGCCAGAGACGGATTGTCGCACAATCAGGTAAACTCGATCTATAAAGACAGTCAGGGATTCATGTGGTTCGGAACTACCGGAGGGCTCAATCGCTACGACGGATATGATTTTCGTACGTTCCGTTACGACGAGAAAGACCCCTGGTCCCTGATAGATAATTACATCGAAGAGATCCAGGAAGACCATAACGGTAATCTCTGGATATATACCGCTTCCGGGTACGTGATCTATGACAGAAAGAGTGAGACTTTTCTGCGTGACATTCCGGCGGTATTGAAGAAAACCGGGCTTGAGTTTGACGGTGCTGTAGAACGGGTGCATGTAGATAAGAGAAAAAACACCTGGCTGTATGTAGCGGGAACGGGAGGGTTCCAGTACCAGCATGAAGACAAAAAATGGATCTTCTATCCGCAGGGTGGACCTGGCGGACTGTCGGAAGGTACCGTCACCGGTATCAGTGCCAGTGCCGAAGGAGGATTGTTCCTGTTTGAGGACGGACGACTGGAATGTGTCGATTTCCATGCCGGTAACGTCATTCGCCGCGATACCTATATTCCCGATCATTCTGCTTTCATTTCCAATAAGTATTCCCTGTTTGTAGATAGTCGGGGCGACTACTGGGTCTATTCCAAAGCCTCCTCAGGTACCTGGTATTTCGACCGTTCGCAGGCGAAGTGGCAGCATTTTACAGACAACAGCCGCAGCTTTCCCTACCGCCTTTCCAGTAATGTGATCCAGGGAGTGGCCGAAGACCGGAAAGGACGTATCTGGCTGGCCACTGACCACGGAGGGGTAGACATTATAGACAAGTCGACCGGATATTTACAGAACCTGCGCCATGAAGTGACCGATTCGCGTACCATTTCGAACAACAGTATCAATTGCGTATACATCGATGATGTAGATCTGATATGGATCGGTACCTACAAAAAAGGGGTTTCCTACTACGGAGAAAGTATGTTCAAGTTTGCGCTGGAAGATTTTGCCGAGTACAAGCTCACACGGAACTTTGATTCGGATATTACCTACATTCAACCCGACAATCAGGGATACATCTGGTTGGGCACCAATGGTAACGGACTGATTCGCTGGAACCGTGTCACGGGCGACAAAAAATGGTACCAACCTGACCCCGGGTCCCGTGGCGGACTATCCAGCGGGGTGATCGTGGGCATGTGCGCGGCACGTGACGGCAAACTCTGGATCGGCACCTATCTGGGTGGGTTGAACAGTTTCGACGGGCATACATTTACACACTATATGCCAGAGCCGGGCAATCCCAACTCGCTGGCGGATATAAATGTATGGTCTATCCTTGAGGATGATGACGAAACGCTCTGGATCGCTACCCTGGGAGGAGGGCTTCAACATTTCGATCCGAAATCCGGTCATTTTACCACGTATGCCGGTACAGAGTATCTGACTTCGGACTATGTCTCCTCCATCTGCTTCGGACGAAACGATGTCATCTATATCGGTACCGCGGTGGGGCCCACCATTTATCACAAGAAGACAAAGCGTTTCGAGCAATTGGCCGGCAATCGCAGCGGTAGCAGGGACTGGTCCAATTACAACATACATCAGGTATTCGAAGACAGCAGGGGGCTATTGTGGATCGGGACAAGAGACGGACTGAATATTTTTGACCTGAAAGCGGATACGATCGGTGTGATCCGTCAGGCCGATGGGCTGGCCGATGACATTATCTGTGCCATTACGGAAGACAACGACCGTAATATCTGGGTCACTACTTCCAATGGCGTTTCCAATATCGTTGTCTCTACCGACCCGAGGACCGGAAATTACACATACAATTATCATAATTATACGGATGTGGACGGACTGCAATCCGGTGAGTTCAATATGCGTTCCATTGCCCGTACGTTCCGGGGGGAGATACTGATGGGGGGCAACAATGGTTTTAATATCCTTCAGCCGGGGAACATACATTACGATGCCAGCCAGCCCAAAGTCGTTTTCACTGGACTCAGGCTTTTCAATCAGGAAGTGAAAGTCGACTCCCTGTACAGCGGCAATAAAATATTAGACGTATCTCTGGCAGATACGGATCAGATCGAACTGAAATACCGGCAGAATGTATTTTCCATCTCATTTTCGGGAATGAACTATATACTTCCGGAAAAGACAGAGTATGCCTATATGCTGAAAGGGTTTAATCCGGATTGGCTCTACGCGCAGGATGGCAGGCATAGTGTGACTTATACGAACCTTGCGCCGGGCAAATATACCCTCCTGATCAAGGCAGCCAACAGCGATGGAGTGTGGAACGAAGAGCCCACCGAACTGTCGATCCTTATCCGGCCCCCCTTCTGGCGTTCGAGAGGAGCCTATATCTTGTATGCTTTCCTGATACTGTCGGCTTTGCTCTTTGCCCGTTACCTGTTGCTGCGCGGTGAGCGGCATAAGTTTGAGGTGAAGCAACTGGAACTGGAGTCGGAACGCAATATGGAACTGAATGAGATGAAGCTCCGCTTCTTTACCAACACCAGTCACGATCTGCGTACACCCCTGACACTGATCATCTCTCCGCTGGAAAATATGATACGCACCATGCCTATGGAGGAATATAAACAGAAACTGGTGATGGTGCATCGCAATTCGCTCCGTCTGCTCAATCTGGTGAATCAGCTGCTCGACTTCCGTAAGAGCGACGTAAGCGGGCATTTGCTGAGTCCCATTACGGAAGACGTGATCCCTTTCCTGAAGAACATCTGCCAGTTTTTTGTGCAGATCTCCGAGAAGAAAGGAATAACCCTGCATTTCTCTTCTCCGCTGCATGTCCTGTGGATGGAGTTTGACGAGGATAAGTTGGGGAAGATCATGATGAACCTTCTTTCCAACGCGTTCAAGTTTACCGAAGAGGGAGGAGAGGTGCGTATTTTTGTGAATCTGTTGCCTGCCACGGCCGACAAACCCGAACAGCTGGAAGTACGTGTCGCGGATACCGGAATAGGGATACGCGACGAAGACAAAGAGCGGGTATTTGAGCGTTTCTACCAGGTACAACATTCCGATGAACACAAATTCATAGGCAGTGGTATCGGACTGCACATGGTCAAAGAGTTTGTCACTCTCCATTACGGGTATGTCTGGGTAGAGGACAACAGACCCAAAGGATCGGTGTTTGTCTTTACCATTCCTGTGGTGCGTACGGCCCTGAATAATGAAGAACTGACTACCTTGCAGCCGGAACAGCAGGAGGGGGGTGAAGTGACCTTCGTACAGACCTCCGGGGTGGAAGTCTTGCAGGAAGAAGAAATGCCGGCCTCTCTCACAGAGGCTCCGCTGGTATTGCTGGTGGATGACAATGCCGACTTCCGTTACTTCCTGAAAGACTGTCTGAAAGGTAATTACCGGATCGAAGAAGCCGCTACCGGACTGGAAGCGTGGAAGATGATCCCGGATCTGCAACCGGACATCATTATCTGTGATGTGATGATGCCCGAACTGGACGGACATGAGGTGTGCCGTCTGGTCAAGAGTGACATCCGTACTTCTCATATTCCCCTGATCCTGCTCACTGCCCGTAGCGCGGACGAGGAGAAAGTAGAGGGGCTTTCCATAGGTGCTGATGACTACATTACCAAGCCCTTCAACTTTGAAATACTCTCTCTGCGTATGAAGAAGTTGCTCGAGATCTGCCAGCAGCAACGGGAGCAGTTCAGCGGACAGATCGGCCCCGTACCCAGTGAGATCGCCATCACTTCGCTGGACGAGAAACTGATCCGGCGCGCTATACAATATGTCGAAGACCATATGAATCGCAGCGATCTTTCCGTAGAAGAATTGAGCCGTGAACTGGGCATGAGCCGGGTGCATCTGTATAAGAAACTGATGGCCATCACCGGTAAGTCTCCCATTAAGTTTATCCGTGTGATCCGTCTGAAACGCGCGGCGCAACTGTTGCGTGAAAGTCAGCTGAATGTCTCGGAGATTGCTTACGAAGTCGGATTCAACAGTCCCAAGTATTTCAGCAAGTATTTCAAGGAAGAATTCGGGGTTCTGCCTTCCGACTACAAGGGTCGTTAACAAACACGACCCTTTCGGGAAACATCCTATAGCCCCCGATCATACAAATCGTACCTGCTTGTAAAACAAAGTATCATTTCCGGTTTTTTCAATTGTCGTATTTTTACGAGGATGAAATTAACAACTAAAATAGTTCAGGAAATGATGAGAAACATGTGTTTGTGCCTGTTGGCCATTCTTCTGTTCACGGCCTATGGAAACAAAGGCTATGAGAAGACCCGCAACGGGATCGTAGTAAAAGTGAAGCAGGAGCAACCGGGAGATGTGAGCCGGGTGCGGCTGGAAGTCGCGGGTGAGAAAATAATACGCGTCTCTGCTACCGCGGAGAACAGGTTTGTCGATGAGAAAAGCCTCATTATTATACCTCCTGCCGATATTCCCGCTTTTGATGTGGAAGCGAATGAAGAAGAGGTGACCCTCTCTACCTCCGCTTTGCGTGCCATTGTGACACGGGCTACCGGTGAAGTACGCTTCACAGATACGGCAGGCAATCCGATCTTGCGTGAAAATGCCGGAGGAGGAAAATATTTCAGGGCTATTGAAGTAGAAGGCACCAAAGGGTACGAACTGCGTCAGGTGTTTGAATCTCCTGCCGATGAGGCTTTCTACGGATTGGGACAACACCAGGCAGACGAATTCAACTACAAAGGAAAGAACGAAGAACTCTTTCAGTACAACACGAAAGTATCCGTGCCTTTTGTGATCTCTAATAAGAACTACGGTATTTTGTGGGACAACTACTCCCTGAGCCGTTTCGGTGACAGCCGGGACTACGCGCAACTGAATGATGTATTTAAGTTGTATAATAAGGAGGGCCAGGCGGGTGGACTCACCGGTACCTATGTACCCTCTGCCCGTAGCGGGAAAGAGACCCTGGTACGTACGGAGCCTTTTCTCTATTTTGAGAATCTCAGTGCCAATAAAGAATTTCTTCCGAAAGACTTTCCGCTGATGGACTCCAATGTGGTTTTCGAAGGCGAACTGGAACCCGCGGAGAGCGGTGAGTTTCGCTTCCACCTCTACTATGCGGGTTACGTGAAAGTATACTTAGATAACGAACTCATTGTACCCGAACGCTGGCGTACGGCCTGGAACCCCAACAGTTATAAATTTGCCGAGAATCTGGAGGCAGGTAAGAAAGTGCCTCTGCGTATCGAATGGGAACCCGACGGAGGTGAATCTTACTGTGCGTTGCGGGTATTGTCACCTGTGCCTGAAGAGGAGCAGACCAAGCTGGCACTGTTCAGTGAAATGGGCAATGAGATCGACTACTATTTCGTGTATGGAGATTCGATGGACGAAGTGATCAGCGGATACCGTACCCTGACCGGCAAATCACCCATCATGCCCAAATGGGCGATGGGCTACTGGCAGAGCCGCGAACGCTACAAGACCCAGGAGGAGATCTTAGACGCGCTGAAAGGATTCCGTGACCGGCAGATCCCGATAGATAACATCGTACTCGACTGGAGCTACTGGCCTGAAGATGCCTGGGGTAGCCATGACTTTGATAAGGCGCGTTTCCCGGATCCGAAAGGTATGGTAGACAGTATCCACGCTATGCACGCGAAGATGATGATCTCCGTATGGCCGAAATTCTATATGACCACAGAGCATTTCAAACAATTTGATGAGAGAGGCTGGATGTATCGCCGCGCCATCGAAGACAGCATCCGCGACTGGATCGGACATGGGTATATCGGATCTTTCTACGATGCTTACAGCGAGGGCGCGCAGAAACTCTTCTGGAACCAGATGAGAGACAAACTCTATCCGTTGGGCATAGACGCCTGGTGGATGGATGCCAGTGAACCGAATATACGTGACTGTACCGATATGGAGTATCGCAAAGCCTTGTGCGGACCTACCGCGTTAGGACCCTCTACCAAATACTTCAATGCCTACGCCCTGATGAACGCGAAAGCGATCTACGAAGGGTTGCGTGAAGAAGATCCCAACCGTCGCGTGTTCCAGCTTACCCGCTCCGGATTTGCCGGATTGCAGCGGTACGCGACTGCTACCTGGAGTGGAGATATTGCTACCCGTTGGGAAGATATGAAAGCGCAGATCTCGGCCGGACTCAACTTTGCCATGAGTGGAATCCCTTACTGGACCATGGATATCGGCGGTTTCTGTGTGGAGCGTCGGTACGAGATGGGACAGTATGAGTTTGACCGTACCGGTCGTGAGAACGCCGACAACAAAGAGTGGCGTGAACTCAACGCGCGCTGGTATCAGTTCGGGGCGTTCTGCCCGTTGTTCCGTACGCACGGTCAGTTCCCTTACCGCGAACCGTGGAACATTGCTCCCGAAGGCCATCCTGCTTATCAGTCTATGACCTATTACAACAAGTTGCGCTACAACCTGATGCCTTATGTCTATTCATTGGCCGGAATGACCTATTTCAATGATTATACGATCATGCGCGCCCTGGTGATGGATTACGGCAAAGACACCAAAGTAAACAATATCGGTGATCAGTATATGTTCGGACCTGCCCTGATGGTATGCCCGGTGTATGAATACGGCGCCCGCGACCGGGATGTCTATTTCCCGGAAACGTCCGGCTGGTATGATTTCTATACCGGTCAGTACATCACGGGCGGACAAACGCGTAAGGTGCCAGCTCCTTACGAACGCATTCCTCTCTTCGTTCGTGAAGGTGCCATCATCCCTTACGGTCCGGATATGCAGTACAGCGATGAGAAGCCAGCGGAACACATTACTCTGTATGTGTACGCGGGTCAGAACGGCACATTTACATTATATGAGGATGAAAATGTGAATTATAACTATGAAAATGGTAAATTTGCCATGATCCCGTTTGAGTATGATGACGCGGCCCGTTCGCTACTGATCGGAGCGCGCGAAGGAGGGTTTGATGGCATGCTGCGGGAACGTACGTTCCATATCGTTCTGGTAGACCAGGAAAATCCGGGTGCGTATGAAGCCGGACAGCAGGGACAGACGGTCACTTACGACGGAAACCGACAGATTGTAAAACTATAAATATTACGTTTATGAAAGACCGCACAGCCTGTATCGCCTGAGTGAGGACGGAGAGGTTGTGCGGTTTTCGTTTATTCTGATTGCTATGAAGAATATTTCCTTATTTGTTTGGTTATGCCTGGCAGGATTGCTGACGGGATGTGCAGCCCGGAGTGAGTCTGCAAGAGAACACACGAGTTTCAACGCGGACTGGACCTTTCATCTGGGAGATGTACCGGAAGCGTCTGCTCCGGAGTTTGATGATTCCGGGTGGCGTCGTCTCCAACTGCCTCACGACTGGGCCATAGAGGGCTCTTTCAGTCCCGATAATCCTTCCGGCAGCGGAGGAGGGGCACTTCCCGGGGGTATTGGCTGGTACAGGAAGACTTTTGTGCCGGATGCTTCGGCAGCAGGTAAAAAGACCTTTGTAGATTTTGACGGTATCTATATGAATGCCGAGGTATTTATCAACGGTACTTCACTGGGTATACGTCCCTACGGATATATCTCTTTCAGACACGATCTGACCCCTTATCTGCGTCCGGGTGAGAAGAATGTACTGGCGGTGCGGGTAGACAACAGCGAGCAACCCAATTCCCGCTGGTACAGTGGGTGCGGCATCTACCGCAATGTGTGGCTGACGGTGACCGATCCGGTGCATGTAGACCTGTGGGGTACGTACATCACTACTCCGGTGGTTACCACGGAAAAGGCCGTAGTAGAGATCGCTACTACCTTGAAGAACGACGGAGACACAGACGCGCGGGCAGAGCTGACTTCCGTATTGCTGAACGCGTCGGGTAGCACTGTGGCGAAGGTCACTACTCCGGTCTCTCTGGCGAAAGATCAGGCCGCAGAGACCCATCAGCAGATCGCTTTCGATCGTCCGACACGCTGGACCCTGGAAGATCCTTACCTGTATACCGTACGTACCGAAGTGTGTGTGGATGGAAAATTGGTAGATAATTACGACACGCGGATCGGGGTGCGTGATTTTCATTTTGACGCGGACAAAGGTTTCTTCCTCAATGGACAACCGGTGAAGATCAAAGGGGTGTGCCAGCGCCATGATCTGGGATGTCTGGGAGCTGCCGTGAATGTACGGGCACTGGAACGGCAACTGGAAATACTGAAAGAGATGGGATGCAACGGCATCCGTTGCGCGCACAATCCGCCTGCTCCCGAACTGCTGGAACTGTGCGACCGTATGGGATTTATCGTACAGGATGAGACTTTCGATATGTGGCGCAAACGAAAGACGGCTCACGACTATTCCCGCTATTTCAACGAATGGCACGAAAGAGACCTGACCGATCACATCAGACGGGATCGCAATCACGCTTCCATCTTTATGTGGAGCATTGGTAACGAGGTGCTCGAACAGTGGACCGATGCCAATGCCGATACGTTGGATATACAGTTGGCCAATCTGCTTCTTAACTTCAAACGCGATCCGAGTACGTTGGCTGCCGAAGGAGAAGAGATGAGTGTCAACTCCCTGCTCACCAAGAAACTGGCGGATATGGTAAGGGAACTGGATCCTACACGTCCGGTGACTACCGGTAACAATGAACCCAGCCCAAGCAATCATCTGTTCCGGTCCAACGCGCTGGACATGATCGGGTTTAATTACCATGAAACTGACTTTGCCAATGTCCCTGAGAATTTTCCGGGTATGCCGTTCATTGTGACGGAATCTACTTCGGCACTGATGACGCGCGGATACTACCGGATGCCCAGTGACTCGATGTATATCTGGCCCGTGCGTTGGGATGTTCCTTTCTATGACGAAAGTTATTCCTGCTCTTCGTACGACAATTGTCACGTACCCTGGGGTACTACCCACGAAGAGAGCTGGAAGTGGGTGAAGAACCATGATTTCATCAGCGGAATGTATATCTGGACCGGATTTGACTATCTGGGAGAGCCGACCCCTTATTGGTATCCGGCGCGCAGTTCCTATTTTGGTATCATCGACCTGGCCGGATTTCCGAAGGATGTATATTATATGTATCAGAGCGAATGGACCGACAAGACTGTCTTGCATCTTTTTCCACACTGGAACTGGGAGCCGGGACAGACCATTGATCTGTGGGCCTATTACAGCAATGCCGATGAAGTGGAGTTGTTTGTGAATGGCGTATCTCAGGGCAGCAAGAGCAAAGAGACGGATACCTATCACGTGTGGTGGCGTGTGGAGTATCAGCCGGGTAGTATCAAAGCCGTCTCCCGCAAAGACGGTAAGGTGGTGAAGGAGCAGGAAATACATACGGCGGGCGAACCCGCCCAGATCCGTCTGACGGCAGACCGCGACCTGATACACGCGGATGGTACGGACCTGAGTTTCGTGACGGTAGAGATCTTAGATAAGGATGGCAATCTGTGTCCCAACGCAGACAATCTGGTGCACTTCGATGTGCAGGGTGCCGGCTTTGTAGCCGGCGTGGACAACGGAAGCCAGACTTCTTTAGAGAGTTTCAAAGCTCCGCAGCGGGAAGCCTTTTATGGAAAATGCTTAGTTGTGATCCGGAATGATGGCAATGCCGGAGACATTCGCCTGACAGCTACTTCCACAAACCTGAAACAGGCGGATGTTCGTTTGCAGGCAAAATGAAGGGATTTACGATTTACTGATTTACGATTTACGATTTGAAATGCAAGTATCCTTATGTTGTCATATACTTGTAGAGACGCACGGCGTGCGTCTCTGCGGTTCAGGTCCAACACTGGTATGTAACTGATGGGACATACAGCTTCCATTTACAATGCGCAGTTGAAAGCATTTCAAATAACCAATCAGATTTTTTTAATAATGTATCATTGTCTTTTATAAACATGAAAAAACAGACCCTAATTCTTTTTGCTCTCGCAGTTTGTTGTGTGGTAAACCCTGTCAGGGCGCAGCAACCTGTATATCTGGATGAGAGCAGAGACCTTGAAGAACGTGTGCAGGACGCACTCAGCCGTATGACGCTGGAAGAGAAAGTCAAGCTATGTCACGCACAGAGCAAATTCAGTAGCAGCGGAGTACCCCGGCTGGGCATACCCGAACTCTGGATGAGTGACGGACCTCATGGAGTGCGCGAAGAGATCCAGTGGGATTCCTGGGGGAATGCCGGATGGACCAACGACTCCTGTACGGCTTTTCCGGCACTTACCTGTCTGGCCGCGACCTGGGACCCCGAAATGTCTGCTTTGTATGGTATGGCCATAGGAGAGGAGGCGCGCTACCGGCGCAAGGATGTATTGCTGGGACCGGGTGTCAACATCTACCGTACGCCACTGAACGGACGTAATTTCGAATACATGGGCGAAGACCCGCATCTGGCCTCTGTATTGGTAGTTCCTTATATACAGGAAATGCAGAAGAATGGTGTAGCTGCCTGTGTGAAACATTACGCGCTCAACAATCAGGAATTGTGGCGTGGACACATTGATGTAGAACTGAGCGATCGAGCGTTGTACGAGATCTATCTGCCGGCTTTCAAAGCCTCTGTGCACGAAGGAGGGGCCTGGAGCATCATGGGAGCTTACAACAAAGTACGTGGCCAGCACGCCTGCCACAACGAATTGCTTTTGCAGAAGATCCTGAAGCAGGACTGGTGATTTGATGGTTGCGTGATTACCGATTGGGGTGGGGCACACGATACCCGGGAAGCTGCCTTGTATGGACTGGATATAGAAATGGGCTCGTATACGAACGGACTGACTTCGGAATCGGAGTTTACTTACGACGATTATTACCTGGCTCGTCCCTATCTGGATATGTTGAAAAGTGGCGAAGTACCTATGTCTACCATAGACGATAAGGCCAGCCGGATACTGAGACTGATCTTCCGTACGGCTATGAACAGCCAACGTCCGTGGGGATCTTTTGCTACGGAGGAACATGCCGAAGTGGCTCGCCGGATAGGAGAAGAGGGAACCGTATTGCTGAAAAATGTGGCTCCGGATAAGAAAACGTCTCCTTTGCTTCCGATCGATGGCAGCAGATACGATCGTATACTGGTTGTCGGTGAAAATGCCACCCGTAGCCTGACCAAAGGAGGAGGATCGTCCGAATTGAAAGTAAAAGAAGAGATCTCTCCGCTGGCAGGTCTTCAGGCGATTTATGGCGATAAAGTTGTATATGCCAAAGGGTATATGTCCGGCCGCCCCATGTACAGTAATATCCAGGAGATCCCGGTTTCTGTCATGGATTCGTTACGTGCAGATGCCGTAGCCCAGGCCCGGGAAGCCGATCTGGTGATCTATGTGGGAGGACTGAACAAAAACCATCAGCAGGATTGTGAAGCCGGAGACAGGATCACGTACGGATTGCCTTTCGGACAAAATGAACTGATCGAGGAGATCCTGCAGGTGAATAAGAATATGGTTATGGTACTGATCAGTGGGAACGCGGTGGAAATGCCGTGGATCAAAAAAGTTCCTGCCATTGTGCAATCCTGGTATCTGGGGTCGCAGGGAGGCCATTCCATTGCTAACCTCCTTTCCGGGGAGGTGAATCCAAGTGGAAAATTACCGTTCTCTTTTCCCGTGAAGTTATCTGATAACGGGGCACATGCTTTTGATTACATGAGCTATCCGGGAGACAGTATCCGACAGATCTATAAAGAGGATATACTGGTGGGCTACCGCTGGCACGATACTAAAAAGATCCCGGCTCTGTTCCCATTCGGACACGGATTGAGCTATACGACGTTTGCTTATGGCAAACCACAGGCGGATAAGGTGACCCTGGGCGGTATTGATGACCGCATAGTAGTCACTGTTCCGGTGCGCAATACAGGAAATGTTGCCGGAAAAGAGGTGATCCAGTTGTATATCGGAGAGAAAAAAGTGCTGTACTCCGTCCTGTCAAAGAGCTCAAAGGGTTTCATAAAATAGAATTGCAGCCCGGTGAGGAAAAAGTAGTCTCTTTCACCATTGAACCGAAAGATCTGATGTATTTCGATGAAAACCTGCACGACTGGAAGGCAGATCCGGGCAAGTTCAAAGCCTATATCGGATCCTCCTCAACGGATATTCGCTCTACATTGTCCTTTGTGCTTCAATAGCCAGGATAGAACGAGGTGTTTACGATCAGGCGATGGAAGATTAAGAAAATATTCCTTCGTTGTTGCTATATGCGACAACGGAGGAATATGTGTATAGAAGAACAGCAGATGTACTTCCTGTACACAGGATACACCTTTTTCACACTCCCTGATCCCGGGAAAGTTACACTTCTTCTGTTTTCACAACGTAATCTGAGTCTTTGTTTCGGTTATACAGTCCTTTCAGTTCGAACGCGAGCATGATGCGGAACATTCCGATCGCTAAGAAAGTGAAAGCGATCATATATACAGCATACAACGCGCCGATCAGAGGTTGCCACAGAATAATGATGGAACAGATAATGGCCAGAATACCAAATGCCAGATACCATCCCCATTCACGTGTACCGTAACGTTTGAGGTCGAGTGAGTAACCTGCGGCAGAGAATCCGCGGAACATAAGCCAGAAAGCAATAATAAAAGGTATGACTTCCATACTCAGCCACGGATAAGCCAATAAATAGACACCCAGGATAAGGTCTATAATACCTCCTGCCAGATACCAGCCCCAGCTGCTTATCTGTTTCCGGTTGCCAAGGGCAAAAACGATCTCTACAACTCCAGTCACCAGCATGGTGATGCTGAACAGGAGACTTAACGCGACATAACTACTTAACGGGTTAATGATCAGAAAGATCGCGACAATCAGGTAAAGGATACCCAATAACAGGGACATCCACCAATGTTTGATGGTATATTCCAGGTTATCATAAATTTTTCTCATACAAATGCTATTATGATTAAATGAATATGCAATTAACAGCCGGAGGAACAGATGAGTTTGTAATTATCTATAAAAGATATATAAATAAATATACCGCGGAACATCCGGAAGAAAGGTTTGTTCGTTATATAAGAGTCTGTTTACATTTTCCGCGGAGCCAGCGGTCGACGCCTGCCAGATTAATTAGGGGTGTCCTTTCTCCTTTTTTCAGCCCTTTTTGGGTTTGTTTTTCCTCTTTTCAGACGCAAATACGCGTCTCTACATAGCCCGGCTATTGACTGTGTCGACCGTTGGTTATCCCTTCAGAAAAAGAAAAAACAACCTAAAAACAGGACTAAATAAAGAAATGAGTAACATGTAAACAAGCTCTGAAAAAGTAATGTATATTTGTTTCTTGTATACAAAGTAGTGTAAACTTAAAATGTGAAGATATGAAAACAACCACTGTAAGAGGTACCCGGGTGAATCTGAACAATGAATTTATCACAGTGGGCAGCATGGCTCCGGATTTCACTCTGATCAGACAGGATATGTCTTCTTTGTCACTGAAAGACTTCAGAGGCAAATATGTGATCCTTACTATTTTCCCGAGTCTGGATACACCGGTCTGCGCGACTTCCGTACGTAAGTTCAATCAGGCAGCTACCCGGTTGCCGGAGATTGTAGTATTGGCTATATCCAAAGACCTGCCTTTTGCCCAGCAACGTTTTTGTACGACCGAAGGAATTGAGAATGTGATCCCGCTTTCGGATTTTCGTCCGTCAGATTTTGACGACCGGTATGGAGTGCTGATGGCAGACGGCCCTCTGGCCGGATTACTGGCACGTGCCATCGTCATCATAGATAAAGAAGGAAAAGTGGTATATACAGAGATGGTTCCTGATATAGCTCAGGAGCCTGATTATGACAAAGCTCTTGAGCAGATCAAAGGATATGCCAATTATTGAATGGGCAACCGGTAGCTGGGTTCGGTCTTTGGCAGGAACCTGTCACCTGTCTCAGACCGTTACGCTCTCTTTCTGGTACCTTTATATATAAAGAAACCTACAATAAAGATACCTACTGCGATAAACACATAACCGATCTCTTTGCTGTATTCGGTCACCTTTGCCAGCAGTTGTTCCTCGGTCTCTATGCCGGGTATAGTAGACATATAGTAGCCGATAGCTGCCAGTATGCTGTTCCATATTCCGGCACCCAGTGTTGTGTAGAACAGGAAGGTAGAAAGTTTCATACGTGCCAGACCCGCCGGGATAGAGATCAGTTGTCTCACTGCCGGTATAAGCCTGCCGATGAAGGTAGACAAAGCACCATATTTCTCGAAATACTGTTCGGCATGTTGCACTTTGGCCTCGTCTATCAGACAGAGGTGACCCAGGCGGCTGTTTGCGAATTTGTATACGATCGGCCTTCCCAGGAAACGGGCTAAGTAATAATTGACTAAGGCCCCTATGTCCGCGCCTATGGTAGCAAACAACACGACTAAGTATACATTCATTTCATTATTTACTGCTGCTTTGTAGGCCGCGGGCGGAACTACTAACTCTGATGGAAAAGGGATGAAAGAACTTTCGATGGCCATTAAAAGAGTGATGGTCCAATAATTGAGATGCTCTAAGCACCACTGAATGAATGTAACTGACTCCATTTTTTTATTGTTCAGGATTATTTTCTTCTTGATCATTCTTCATCAGCTTTACCTGCTCTATGAGTGCTCTTATAAAACCTTCTTTTTCTTCCTCAGTGGAATTCTGCCAGTAAGGTTTCAGATCACGGTTCCAGTATTCGCTGTTGAGCTGTTCCAGAGAACTTTCGATCTTTGGATAATATCTATAATGCAGATAGACATTCAAAAGTTCTAAATCTATATTTTTAAAACCACTGTCCAGGCTTTTCACTTTCTCAAAAGCCTGTACGGCATACTGATAGAATTCGGTCTGCATACAGATCTGTCCCAGTTCATACAATTCTTCCGCCTCCTTAGCCACTGTGAGGGTTTCTTCAATGGCTTGTCCAGACTAATATCGTTCTTCGCTGCCGCGCTTATCCGGCACCAGAGCAGATGAGCCTGCACATCCCGGGGGCAGTACTTCAGCCATTCGTGGCAATACTTCCGCGCTTCTGCTATTTCTCCGGTGATCAGCAGAGCGGAGGGCAGGTAGTAATATACCGATACGCGCAAATGCGCTTGTTCGTCCGGGATCTCTTCCAGTACATTCATCAAATAGGGAATAGCCTCCTTGTATTTTTCCTGTGAAAAATACTTCAGTGCAAAGAATAGATTATTCAGTACGGAAGGCAGGGACTGGAAGGTCGTACTCTTCTGGTATTCCGCAATGGCTTTCTGATCTTCTCCCAGCATAAAGAGCGCATCTCCCCTGAAAAGATGGGCCATGGTAAACTGTTCTTCGGCGGCTAAGGCAAAGTCACACGCCTCTATACATTTTCCGTATTCCTCCAGATCGTAGTAACATCTTGCCAGGGCTACCCAATACGTGGCCGAATAGGGGTGCCTGTCCAGCAGTATATTGAAATATTTGATTGCGTCTTCCAGCTTGCCAACCTCCTGACAACTTTCCGCATACAGGCTCAGGAACTCTTCTTCCCCCTGGTATTTGTCGAGGAAACGTTCCAGAAAAGCTAAAGCCTCATCCGCGAATCCCGTATCTAACCAAACACACGCGATACGTATGATCTGTTCTTTATCCTCCGCGTAGTCCAGCGTCTCGAACAACCGTCTGGCCTCTTCTACGTTTTTATCGATCAGGCTCAGCTCTACTTTGAGAAAAACAACTTCTTCGTTCCAGTCTTCTGAGAGGTCCCGGATCACTTCCCGGGCTTTTTCCGGTTGATCCATATCTAAGTAATAGAAACCTTGTTCAATCCGGATCACCGGACTGTCCGGATGAAGTTTCAGACCATATTCGATTACTGCAGAAACTTCTTCCATTTCCATCAGGTTAAGGTAGTGGTTAGCCAGGTCAGCTATCTCTTCCGCGTCCAGATAGCTATAGTTTCCCGAAGCCTTCATCGCTTCGTACCGACTCAATAAATCTTCCCACGCATCATCGTCCGGAATCTTATTGATTCTTCCCATGTATTGTAATGTATTAAGAGGGGTTATTTGCCTTTTTTCCCCAGGTATCTTTCAGACCTACCGTACGGTTGAATATCAATTGTTCTGTGGTAGAATCCGTATCTATATGGAAATAGCCGATCCTCTGGAATTGCAGATAGTCCGTAGGTGTCAGTTGTTGTGCATACTTCTCTACGTAACAATCGGTCAGCACTTTCAGGGAGTCAGGGTTCAACAACTGACGGAAATCGGCCTCTGGTTCCACACCCGGATTTTCTACGGAGAACAACCGGTCATACAGCCGCACTTCCGCCGGCAGGCAATGCGCGCAGCTGAGCCAATGCAGGGTACCTTTTACCTTTCGGTTTGCCTCAGGCATACCGCTGAGCGTATCCGGATCGTATTCGGCATATACTTCCACCACTTCCCCGTTCTCGTCTTTCCTGCAGCCGGTGCAGGTGATGATATACGCGTTTTTCAATCTGACCTCTTTGCCAGGGGTGAGCCGGAAATATTTCCTGGGAGCATCTTCCATAAAATCCTCCTTCTCGATCCACAGTTCACGGCTGAATTCAATGGTATGTGTGCCGGCCGACAGATCTTCCGGGTTGTTGACACACTCCATTTCTTCAACTTTACCTTCCGGATAGTTGGTTATGATCAGTTTCACCGGGTTAAGTACGGCAGAAACACGGGTGGCACGGGTATTCAGATCTTCGCGCACAGCAGCTTCCAGCATCGAAATGTCGTTCAGTGCCTCAAATTTGGTATAACCGATCATATCAATGAATTTCCGGATAGATTCCGGAGAATAACCCCGCCGACGGAAACCGCATAAAGTGGGCATACGCGGATCGTCCCAACCGTTGACTAATCCTTCTTTCACTAAGGTAAGCAATTTACGCTTACTCATTACTGTATAGGTAAGGTTGAGACGGTTGAACTCGATCTGTCGGGGACGATAGTCAGCAGCGAAGGCCAGTTGAGGCACTTCCTGTAGTTCATCTATAAAATAGTCGTACAACGGGCGGTGGACCTCAAATTCCAGTGTACAGAGCGAATGGGTGACACCCTCGAAATAGTCGCTCTGTCCGTGGGCAAAATCGTACATCGGATAAGCTTTCCATTTGTCTCCGGTGCGGTGGTGAGGATGTTTGATCACCCGATAGATGACCGGATCACGGAAATGCATATTCGGATTGGCCATATCTATTTTGGCACGCAGCACCATGGCACCTTCTTCTATCTCACCGCTGTTCATCTTCTCAAACAGGTGCAGACTCTCTTCCACAGGACGATTGCGGAAAGGACTCTCTGTTCCCGGTTGTGTCGGAGTCCCTTTCTGCCTGGCTATCTCTTCCGAAGACTGTTCGTCTACATATGCTTTTCCACGTTTGATAAGTTCAATGGCAAACTCCCAGAGCTGATCGAAATAGTCGGATGCGTAATATATATTTTCCCACTGGTAGCCCAGCCATTGTATGTCTTCTTTGATAGAGTCTACATATTCCGTATCTTCCTTCACCGGATTGGTGTCGTCGAAGCGGAGATTACATATCCCGCCATACTTTTGGGCCACACCAAAATCCAGACAGAAAGCTTTTGCATGCCCGATATGAAGATAACCATTGGGCTCGGGAGGAAAACGGGTCTGTACCTTATGGTTGTTCTTTCCCTCTTTCAGATCATTTTCAATTGCCTGCTCAATAAAATTGAGATTTCTCTTAGCCACATTTTCTTCGTTTTTGTTCTCTGCCATAATGGTTAAATCATTAACTCGTTTGATTCTGCAAAATTAGGATATTTTTTTCGTTTGTCCTTTATTTAAGGAAAGAATATATACCTGCCCCGGGCAGAGCTATGGACGGCAGGCGTATCGGATGTATATTTCCGGGATCCGGATGTTCCGGGAAAGGGAAGTCGGATACATGTAAACCGGAGATCATCCTATGCATGAAACAGATGAATGCTGTTCCGATAGATGAGAGGATCAGAGCTCTGTTTGTACGCAACAGGGGCCCGGAAAAGCTTTGTAACATAAATGTAATCTCTTTGAAACATATCCTTCAACTCCCATTCACAGGTTTTTAACAAAAAAGGCTTTCTTTGTTGCCTGATAGAAAATCTCTTTTTCACAAAGACTCTTATTTTTGCAAGAGCCAGGGAAGAAGGAGTATATATAAATAGGTAGAACCGTTCGTCAGGTATATCCGTATGTGGAAGGTCATACGGATTCAGTCCCCGTCCGTTCAGTGCGCCTTGGTGAAACAGAAAAACCGTATAAATTCAGAATATAAAAATGGTAAAGTTTATAGAATCGGAACTGATGCTCCTGAAAAAAGAGATAGATGAGATGTGGACGCTTGTCTATAATCAGGTAGATCGTTCGGGAGAAGCAGTCCTGACAATGGACCGCGAGTTGGCTCAGCAGGTGGTTGTACGCGACCGGAGGGTAAATGCCTTCGAACTAAAGATAGACAGCGATGTAGAAGACACCATCGCTCTCTACAATCCGGTAGGGGTAGATCTGCGGTTTGTACTGGCCATATTAAAGATCAATACCAACCTGGAACGTCTGGGAGATCTGGCCGAAGGGATCGCACGGTTTGTGATTAAGTGTGAAGACCCTGCGTTGGATGCGGAACTTCTGAAACGGTTGCGGTTGGAAGAGATGCTTTCGGAAGTACTTTCTATGCTGGAGATCACCAAACGGGCCCTCAATGAAGAGAGCCTTGAACTGGCCACTTCTGTTTTTGCCAAAGATAATGTGCTGGATGAGATCAATGCGGAGGTTTCTTCCATCCTGGCAGATTATATCCGGGAGCATCCGGAGAGCGCCATTACGTATCTGCAATTCATAAGTGTGTTCCGTAAACTCGAACGTGCAGGAGACCATATTACCAATATCGCAGAAGAAATCGTTTTCTTTATTGATGCTAAGGTGTTGAAACATAGTGGTAATACCGAAGAAGGATATCCACGTAAGCTCTGAGCACAAAGTTTTTCCGGATTCTTTTTTTAGCTGAAATTAAATTAAAATTTTATATTTGTTTTCCGGTAACGTTTGCAAAAGCGGGTTTAGTCACTAAATGATAATAAAACCAAAGAAAAGACAAAAATATGTTATAAGACATGTTTTATTATTTGGTCTGTAAGGTGAAAAGCCCCTATATTTGCATCGTTATCCTGAAAACAATCTTTTTACCTCAAAAAAACTAATACCTATTGAAAACTGAAAAATAGGGCTTTGTGAAAAGCCCTATTTTTTTTATACCTGCTCTGAGAACCTGTTTTTCTTCTTTTCTTTGTATCTTTGTAGAAGATAGGATACCCCTTACGCAAATCCGGGTAAGTTAGGATGTATTTCCCGGCTTTCCCTCTCTGTGAAAAAGAGCCTGGTTCGGGGATTCCTTTCCGGTTCTGTCTGCGGGGAGTGATCCGAAGAGAGAGTGTAATCGTAAAATTAAAAAGAACAGCTTATGTTTTCCGGAATAGTAGAAGAGTACGCAACAGTGGTTGCATTAGAAAAAGAACAGGAGAATGTACACCTGATCCTGTCCTGTTCGTTTGTCAGGGAACTTAAAATAGACCAGAGTGTCTCTCACAACGGTGTTTGTCTTACGGTAGTCGGAACTACGGAAGATACCTATACCGTGACAGCCATGAAAGAAACGCTGGAGCGTTCGAACCTGGGGTTGCTGGAGATCGGAGATAAAGTGAACGTAGAGCGTAGCATGATGATGAACGGCCGTCTGGATGGTCATATCGTGCAGGGACATGTGGATCAGACCGCTGTTTGTACGGACATACAGGACGCGGAGGGAAGCTGGTACTATACTTTCCAATATACATTTGATAAAGAGATGGCCCAAAGAGGATACTTTACGGTAGACAAAGGTTCGGTTACCGTGAACGGTGTCAGCCTGACAGTATGTAATCCTACACAAGACACCTTCCAGGTAGCGATTATTCCTTATACCTATGAATATACCAATTTCCATACCTTTCGTGTGGGTACGGTGGTGAATCTGGAATTTGATATCATAGGGAAGTATATCAGCCGGATGATCACTCTGAACGGATCTGCCAACTGATATGACGTTCCTGGAACTGGCTTTGTCCCGTCAGAGCGATCGCTCTTTTGATCCGGATCGTCGGGTAGAGAGTGAGAAGCTGGAGCGTATGCTCGAGGCTGCCCGTATGGCCCCTTCTGCGTGTAACGCTCAACCCTGGAAGTTTGTTGTAGTTACCGATCCCGAGCTGGCCCGTAAAGTGGGCCGGGCGACTGCCGGATTGGGTATGAACAAGTTTGCCAGAGAAGCCCCTGTACATATCCTGGTCGTAGAGGAATCTGCCAATATCACCTCTCTGCTGGGAGGAAAGTTAAAAGACAAACATTTCCCGTTGATCGATCTGGGGATCGCGGCTTCTCACCTCTCTCTGGCTGCCGAGGACGAAGGCCTGGGCTCATGTATCCTGGGATGGTTTGATGAAAAGGAGATAAAAGAACTGACCGGAATCCCTTCATCCAGGCGGTTGTTGCTGGATGTTGTGATAGGCTATCCCCTGAAAGACAAACGGCGTAAGATCAGAAAACCCAAAGAAAAAGTGATCTCTTATAATAAATATTAGGTCTGTGCCGGTATAGAGGGACAGTTGTCCGGGAAACTGATTACAACTTTTTATTCCACACCAGAGAGCTGCTTGTTTGCCTCTGGTACTTGAATATGTCTGTATGTAGTATGGGATTCGTTTATTTAGTAGGACTCCTCGGGTAGATCCTTAAATCACATCCTATTTGTAAGCCTGCATTGAGACTATTAAATGAAAAGAAATTTCAATCGTAAATCGTAAATCAGTAAATCATAAATATTATAGGTCTTTCAGCAGCACCTGGCTGGCATTCCTGTAATATTCTTCCCGGGCTTCGATCAGTACCTGCCAGGGCTGACTATATTCTGTTTCTGTATCTATTTTAAAATCCTCCGAACCAAATGTATCTATCCGGTCGAGTAAGGTAGCCACATTCAGCTGATTGATATCCACAGAAGGCAGGAAACCTATCTCCTGGGTTTTATCATCAATGATAAATTCATGGATCAATTTGATCTCCTGTAGTTGATAGAGGACTTGTTTGGTGAGCCGGATCGGGATCTTATATGTCTGAGAGATCTCTTCCGCTGTATAAGGAGTTTCATTGCTCTGAAACTGTTTCACGATAATAGACATGATCAGGATGGAAATGAAATCCCGGTACCTGCGGCTGATGTTCCGTGTATCCTTGTCGAAGCTGAAATTATTCACATTTTGTCCCGCGTATGTAAACTCTACTCCGAACAGACAGATCGTCCAGGAGGTCTGAAGCCAGAGCAGGAACAACGGAAGAGCAGCGAAACTACCGTATATCGCATTGTAGCGGGATACCCATAACTGTCCGCTGATATATATGTATTGAAACAACTGATAAGCAGTACCGGCCAGTATACCCGCCACAAGAGCATACCTGAATTTCACTTTGGTATTAGGCATGTACATATATAAACCGGTAAACATGAGCCAGACCAATACGAACGGTACAGAACGTATCAGGAATTTGATGATCGGTGCCAGTATCACAAAATCTTCTATTCCCTTCATGATGGTGCTGACGAAAATAGAAGCTCCGGCAGAGATCACAATGAGAAGCGGTACCAGCAGGATGACAGAAAAGTAATCGGTCAGTTTCCGGTAAGGTGTCCGCGATTTTTTGATATCCCATATCTGGTTAAACGTACGTTCGATGTTGTTGATCAGGTTGATCACGGTCCACAACAGCAGAATAAGACCGATGCCGATAAAGATACCGCTCTTGGTCTGCGACAGGTAAGAATCCACAAAATGAAGTATGGTTTCTGTCGTATCGTTCACTCCTCCGAAGGCATCCCGGAACTGGTTTTCCACCAGATTGGCAAAACCAAATCCCCGTGCGATGGCAAATACAATAGCCAGAATGGGTACAATAGCCAGCAACGTACTGTAGGTAAGTGCGGAAGCCCTGTTGAGGATACGATCTTTAGTAAACTGATCGATAGCGATATAGAGCGTTTTGATAATCGTATAGAAAGAGAATTTCCTTTTTGTAACTTCATCCTCTGTTACCCGCCAGATGTCGTTCGAGATGAACTTCCAGAATTTAGCAACCTGTTGGCCTATTTTCATTTTTCCGAGAATTAAGATCCTGTTTTAAATTTTGACTACGTCGACCGTTGGTTCCACAAATAAATTATTGTAGAATTTTTCGCTCTTTCTTCTGCCTTTTTCCATTTTCCTCTTTTCTCGGCTCAAACAGCCCGCTATGGACTGCGTCGATCGTTGGTTATCGTCTCAAAAACAGAAAAATGTACCTAAAATAAGCCTGAATAAAGAAACGAGCAAAATTTAAACAGGCTCTTCATGAAGTAGATAAAACAATTGCAGGCTCCGGGGAGTTTGGGCCGGTTCCCTATAAAACAATAAAAAAGCAGTCAGCCTGTAAGCCGGGTTCTGTTCCCTGCAAGCAGGGCGTTTGTCATTTATCTGAGTGAAACGTCACCGTTCCACTTTAGCGGTCTACCCTCCGACATGGGGCGAGCCACCCTCTTAACGTCGGTATACATGACCTTACAACCCCTAAGACGTACAGCCCTTATGTCACCATAAGGCTGGTAGGCTCTTACCCCACCTTCTCACCCTTACCGTTTCCTCCAGGAAAACGGCGGTTCTTTTCTTCTACGTTGCTCTACCCTCACGGACAGCTTCCCGTTAGGAAGTAGGGTGCTCTGTGTTGCCCGGACTTTCCTCCCACAACCATACTGTGAGCGACAAACCGTCTGACTGCTTTATCAGACAAAGATACAGTATTTCTATGGGTCTGACAAACCGGACCTTTTATTATTTACCTTGTACTTCCTCTGACACATCGACAGGAAAAGTCTGTGCAATGCCGCATAAATGAGTGTATCCTGTATCGGAAAGAATAGCTTTCTTAATTTTCCTGAAAAAGTGTATCACAAGTAGAAAATATCCCTATCTTTGTGTACATAGTTAACTCCCTAAACATAAAGTTCATGAGAAAATACCTCTCCTTATTCCTTTTTATCGGATTATGCTATGCGTGTACGGAAGGCACAGATAAGAAGTTGCCCAAATCCATACAACAACTCCATGATACCTTGCGTCAGCAGTATGCTCCTGACAAGAGAGTGGCCCTTTTCGATGTAAATTATGATGTCGCAGGGAAGAGGGTTACCCTGACGGGAGTTACCACCTCCGCGGATGCGAAGTCCTCTCTTCTTTCGGGACTCGGGCAAGCGGGTTATCAGGTTACGGATAGTCTGCGTGTGTTGCCGGATGAAGAGAAGCTGGAGGGTAAAACCTATGGTGTGGTCAACCTTTCTGTGTGTAATATCCGTATTCAGGACGATTTTTCATCGGAGATGGTCACACAGGCATTGATGGGAATGCCGGTACATATTCTGGATAAAAAGAGCTGGTACCGTATTCAGACCCCTGATGATTACATCGGATGGGTACACAGCGCGGGAATACACCCGATGACAAAGGAAGAATACGATGAGTGGAACCGCGCGGAGAAAGTCGTAGTTACTGTCCATTACGGATTTGTGTTTCAGAAGCCGGATCTGCGTTCTCAGACGGTGTCGGATATGGTTTCCGGCGATCGGTTCCGCTTAGAGGGTTCGGAAGGAACTTTCTACCGGATCAGTTATCCCGATGGGAAACAAGGTTATCTTTCCAAATCTTCAGGGATGCCGGAGACGGTATGGAGAAATTCACTCAGACAGGATGCGGATGCCATCCTGCAAACGGCTCATACACTCCTGGGGGTTCCTTATCTGTGGGCCGGTACTTCTGCCAAAGGAATAGATTGCAGCGGTTACGTACGTACCGTATTGTATCTGCACGATATTATTATCCCGAGGGACGCTTCGCAGCAGGCGTATGTCGGCGAACATATAGAGATTGCTCCGGACTTTTCCAACCTGCAAGCCGGCGACCTGATCTTTTTCGGGCGCAAGGCAACACCGGAGCGTAAAGAGAGAGTGGTGCACGTAGCTATTTCCCTGGGAGGTAAGAAGTTTATCCATTCGCAGGGAGATGTACGTATCAATAGTTTTGATCCGGCAGACGAGGCGTACGATGAGTACAACCTCAATCGCCTGCTCTTTGCCACCCGTATATTGCCTTATATAAATAAGGAAGACCCCGCACTCAACACCACAGAAACAAATCCTTATTATAACTGACACAATTCACCTTATAAACCCATAGAAACATGCAAAATCGCAGAGACTTTCTGAAAACGGCTGCACTGGCAGCTGTGGGCACCGGTCTGATGGCCAATGAGACGCTGGCTGCCACGGTACCTTCTCTTTTTTCGGTCAATCGCCTGGTAGGCGCAGACAAAAAACTGAAACTCAGATTCAAACCGTATGAGCTTAAACTGGAATATGTATTCACCGTAGCTACCTATTCCCGGACAACCACGCCGGATATTCAGGTAGAGGTGGAATATGATGGTGTGATCGGATACGGAGAGGCTTCCATGCCTCCTTACCTCGGAGAGTCTATAGAGTCGGTAACTCATTTCCTCAATAAGGTAGATCTCGGACAGTTCAGCGACCCGTTCCAGCTGGAAGATATTCTGGCGTATGTAGACCGTGTGATGCCGGGCAATACGGCAGCCAAAGCATCTGTGGATATTGCACTCCACGATCTGGTGGGAAAACTGCTGGGAGCTCCTTGGTACAAGATCTGGGGATTGGATAAGGACAAAGCACCGGACACTACCTATACCATCGGGATAGATACTCCGGACAAGGTACGTGAAAAGACGCTGGCGTATGCCGAACGTTTCAATATACTGAAAGTGAAACTGGGGGGGTGACAATGACAAGGAGATGATCGAAACCATCCGTTCGGTGTGTCAGTTGCCTCTGGCAATTGATGCCAATCAGGGCTGGACAGACAAACACTACGCGCTGGATATGGTACACTGGCTCAAAGAGCAGGGCATTGTGATGATCGAACAGCCTATGCCCAAAGAGCAGTTGGAAGATATTGCCTGGGTCACCCAGCAAAGTCCGTTGCCGATCTATGCCGATGAATCTCTGCAACGACTGAGTGATGTGCCGGGACTGAGACATGCTTTCACCGGGATCAATATCAAGCTGATGAAATGCACCGGTATGCGTGAGGGATGGAAAATGGTGAATTTGGCCCGTGCGTTGGGTATGGATGTGATGGTGGGTTGTATGACAGAGACCTCCTGTGCGATCTCTGCCGCGGCGCAATTCTCACCGGCTGTGGATTTTGCCGACCTGGATGGGAACCTGCTGATCGCTAACGACCGTTTCGACGGAGTGAAGGTGGTGAAAGGTAAGCTCACGCTGAACGATAAACCGGGTCTGGGAATTACCTTATTATAATATACATACAGAATCTGGAGTCTCATACAGGGATAAAAGAAGGGGAGTACCTGTCTTTTGTATCCCTGTATGGATCCATTCAGATATACCTCATAGAAAACAGGATATGAAAAAACTACTCTATCTGGTGGGACTGCTGGTCTTCGCATCGGCGTGTTCCCATAAGCAGCCTGCCAAATCGTATAGTTGGGAAGAGGATCTGGATCATCGCATCCGTGTCGATTTCCGTCTGACGGAAGCTCAGGTAAAAGAATACATCCGTCAATACATTCCGGATGTGACAGACGCGCAGATGCGTGCCTGGGAAGAAAGTAACGCCTTGGAATACCGGATCATTGATGGCGAGAAACGCTATTTCCGCAATGCCGGTCCCAATCTTTTCCGGGTAGACTCTGCCTGCTACAACATCAAACTGGAAAAAGAAGGATTTGAGATGAGCGATAAAGACCAGGTCAATCAGACCCATGTTCCTGAGGTGATAGCCGCGGTGAAGAAAGAAAAGAACCCCCGGGTAGAACCCAGGCGGATGCGGGTAACGTATACGCTCACAGTAGATACCAACGCGGTGCCTGCCGGGGAAGTGGTCCGTTGCTGGCTGCCCTATCCACGTACGGATCATCCCCGTCAGACCGATGTAAAGTTGATCAGGACCAGTCAACCCGACTATCAGATCGCTCCGGATTCGTATCTGCACAAGACGTTGTATATGGAGCAGGTGGCCCGACAGGGGCAACCGACCCGCTTTTCCGAAACCTTTGAGTTTACTTCGTATGCCGAGTGGCACGATCTGAAGCCGGAAGATATTCTGCCCTATGATACGGAGAGTGATCTCTATAAAGAACATACCGGGGAAAGGGAAACACACATTCGCTTCACACCCCGTATCCGTGAACTGGCAGAGCGTTTGTCCGAAGGAGAGAGTAACCCGCTGTTGCTGGCACAGCGTTATTTCCGCTGGATCAGACAGGTCTATCCCTGGGCATCGGCCATTGAGTATTCTACCATTGAAAACATTCCGGAATATGTGGTAGAGAACCGTAAAGGAGATTGCGGACAGGTGACGTTGCTTTTTATGACCCTGTGCCGTTACAGCGGGATCCCGTGTCGCTGGCAGAGTGGATTCATGATGCATCCGGGCGCGTGGAACCTGCACGACTGGGCCGAGGTCTATTTCGAAGGGGTAGGCTGGGCACCGGTCGATCAATCGTTTGGTATTCCCGTATTTGCCCGTACACCGGAAGAGAAGATGTTCTTCATGGGTGGGATCGACTCCTGGCGTCTGATCGTGAACAACGACTACTCTCAACCTCTCTATCCCGGGAAGCAATATCCACGCAGCGAGACAGTAGATTTCCAGCGTGGTGAGGTAGAGTGGGCGGGTGGTAATCTCTATTTCCCACAGTGGAAATGGAAAATGGAAATAGAGTATGTGGACTAAGTCTGTCTTCGAAAGCGTGTTCCCATACAGCGTGCCCCTCAAAAGTGTATATCTGACTTTTGAGGGGCATTTCATCATAGCCTTTCCTCTGTGGGGGGTATATAGAAAAGCCTATTATCATTGTAAGGTCGATCTTTCAGAGACTGTCTGGCTTTTCCATGGAAAAGCCAGACAGATGCTCAACTTACTCATTGCTTTTTCCACTTCTCCGTCACCTTCCACATAGACGGGTCTACACTGTTGAAATGCCAGAAACCGATCTGGGAAATTCCCAGTTCATCCGCCAGCCCCAACAGAGCTTCCGTACTTCTGGCGTCACTTGCGTAAAACAGATGCCGATGGCCGTCCGTAGCATCATACAGGTAGATGTTTACTTTTTCATAGCACAACCAGATCGGATCAGGCAAATCACCACTTACGCTGTCAGGCACGGATTGATAAATTTGTCTTCCTTTCCTGTCACCTGTTACCGCGTAATCATTCGCGTATGCCGGTAGCGCCATCACTAATTTATCTCCGGGAATACGTCTGATCCAGAAAGACATGGCCTGTTTGGTCCACAGATAGTCGGCCGTAGGTCCCATACCCGCACAATCGTCCCTGTGCCGCAGGTCTGTCTCACCGATGCCCGGCGCGTAATACATATCGTAACACATCACCCTCACCAGGTCGCACGTCCTCGCCAGCACGGCCGGGTCGTAGAACATTTTCGTATCTTCATCTACGAACGACGCGGGATAAAAACTCACGCAATGACTCATTTTTTTCCGGCGGCATGCAGCTTCCGGGAAGCAAGTTCCAGGAATTGGCTGTAGGTTTCCCGGAACTCAGGATCCAGATGTTCAAAATCCAGATCTATACCGTCGTATCCATAGGTGGTACACTCCTTTATGTATTCATTGACAAGTGCCTCTGTTTTCTCTGTTGTATTTATATTTTCTTCGCTTCCGCCTACCGCCTTATAGACTTCGATCTGATTGCGATGACATTCGTCAATGAAAGATCGGGGAGGATTTCCGAAAATACTGATGGAATGAATGATGTCTTTTACAGGCTCTAATTCCTTGAAAGAACTTCCCTCTTTATAGATATACCAGGGAAATACTTTTTTCCCGGGGGCAGCGGGTGTTTCCTGCTTGCAGGAAACACTTGCCAGTACCCATAGCGCGCAAAGCGCAACGGTTCGGAGTGTTTTTACATATTTCATGATCTGCCGGAGTTAATATTCGTATTTCTTATATTCAAAATAATCGTAGCTGGCCATATACGTTCCCTGAGTATCCCGGTCGCCCTGCCATCCGCCACCGTTGGCAAAGGTCACAAAAGAGAAACCGAACCGGAACTCTTCCGGAGTATACCAGGTATCGAAGGTTTTCACTACATCCCCGTCTATGATCCATGCCGCGCTGTACGCACCGTCTTTGAGCCTGAGATCGATCGTCAGGGTATGTTTGCCCGGATTGACAGGCACACCGTAGACTCCCAGTGACTCTGTATAGCAGCGTACCAGCATCTGTCCCGGAAGGGGTGTGACCTGGCAGGCCGCGCGGTCATCTTCTGTACCGGGGAAGACAAACATCGAGAACGATCTTTCCTCTGCGTTGGTAGCGGCTATGTTGCCACCGGCCAGCCATTTTTCTCCTGTTCCTATAGCGGGAACGTCGATCTCCCAGGTATATTTGCCGGGTCCTACCTCGGGTCCGTAAACGAAACTGGTTCCATTGGGCAGGTTTAAAGTTCCGTTGGCGATGGTCCCTCCTGCGTTGGTCCAATCCGCGGGGATCTCCTCACTTTCAAAGTCCCACCGGGTTGTGGTGCCTTCCGGTTCGGGAGGAAGCTCACCTTCCACGATAGGCTTCATCGAATAGTCATAAGGAACATACTCCAGATAATCAAATAAGGCATAGTTTTCCTGAGTAGCCGCGTGGTCGCCCATGCCGTACAGGTTCTCCACACTGGATATGGCACGGAAATAAGTCTCTTCACCGTAATCCAGCTGCGCTTTTTTCAGGCTTTTTCCATCTACCAGCCATTCTGCCAGGTATTTGTCATTTTCCAGTTTCAGGTCTAAAACAAACGTATGCCAGGCGTCGGCTTTGATAGGAGTGTATTCCGAGAAGAAAGGATTTGCCTGGCTGGAAACCAGACACAACATATCGTCTGGTCCCGCGTTGTGCGCGCTACGGGCCGCGGCCGTACCGGAGCAGATCTCAAAATCCAGCTCATGAGCATCATCAAAATATACGAATGCTCCGATACTGGTCCGGTCGTTCATACCGAATTTAGGTACATAGACGCGCCATTCGTAACGGCCCGACCCGAATTGTGTCGTGGTCTGCACCTTAAAGCGGTCTCCGTTAGTACCTGAGTATTCCTCACCCGGTCGTGTATAGATGCGCAACGCTTTCCCGTCTTCACATTCGTCATTGTCTACAATGGTAATGGGATCTATCCCTGCTACAAGCCCTACTTTTTGCAATCCCTCGAAATCGCCGTAATGGTATATAAAACCGTTATAGCCGTCCTGGATGATCGTTACCGTACGGAGCTCGGCATTTCTTGCTGCTACCGTCAGGGTAGCACCGCGTCTGGGGCCACTGTTCTTTCCGGCAGAAACAGTGATCGTGCCATTCCCTGTTCCTTCCGGCGGAGAGACTGTGAGCCAGTCGCCGCCTCCCTGATCTACCGCTACTTTCCACTCTGTCTCTGACGTGATGTCCACTGTCTGAACTTCGGTCGGGGAGACTTCAAAGGTCAGGTCATAGGTAGAGACTTCGCATCGGACCAGCTCCGTCTTTTCTTTGAAGCTATCGCCACAGGATAGCAGAGCTATACTATATAACGCGCCGATTGCCGCATACACATATCTTCGTTTCATAATAGATGTTTTTATAGGGGTTTCATTCAATTATTCAGATTCGGATTGATGGATGTGTCTACAAAAGGACGGGGAAGATACATCTTACTGTCGCTCCACGTACCGGATACGGGAACCGCTTCTTTTCGGAATACCCCCGGAGCTACTTCGATCTCCGGATTTGATTTTCTGTATTCGAAATGATCTTTGATGCGGTTCATGCGGAACATATCTCTCGCCCGGGTAGCAATGTTGCCCCAATAGTATCCGGCTATTTCCCAACCGTGTTCGTTGTAGGCTGCTTCCGCCAGTTCGTCATACGACATGGTTGGCTGATACATATCTCTTTCCGCTACCACAGATCCGTTGGCACGGTTACGTACCTCGTTCAACAGATTGACTGCTTCTGTGATGCTACCGGTTTTTGAACGGCCTACTGCTTCGGCATACCAGCAATACACCTCTGCCAGGCGGATGAGCTGGTGTGTTTTTTCTCCGTCTTGATTCATGGAGATCCCCGGGTGGGTATAGTCAAACTCTTCGCCGGTGGTAGTTTCTGCTTTTTTCACGAAACAGGGAGCGATCACCACACGGGAGGTAGCCGGGTCGGGATCTTCCCACCAGTCACGCAGCTGGGTTTCATTCTTCAATACGATTTTCGGGAAATATGTCGCGTCTTTACGTGATCCCTCCGGGAAATCATACCAGAATTTGATCTCTCCGTTCGTATCGCCCCATCCGCCGCCACCGTAGGCATAGTCTGCCAGGAAATCGGCCAGGGGAGCATTTGTAATGGCGTTTACTCCACGGTTGTAGTATACCCCAAGCAATACCTCCGGATTGTTTTTGTTATATTCCATGGAATATACCTGCCCGTAATCAGGCAATAGCCTGTAGGAATACGTACCGTTTTTCGAAGCGTCGATCACCTCTTTCGCCTTTGCGGCAGCCAGCTGATAATATTCTGTTCCTTTGTTCAGCGGCCATCCTGCCATAGCCATGTATACATAGGCCAGTGTGGCTTTTACCGCTCCCTGGCTGACGGCGATATTTACTCCGTTCCTTGCGTAAGGCTCTCTCGTGTAATGTGCGGGAACCATGGCTTCTGCTTTTTGCAGGTCAGAGACGATCAGTTCGTAGATCTCGGGAATCGTTGCCAGAGGCATGTTGTAGTTGATCTCGTCTTTCACCACCAGAGGCACTTCTCCCCAGGCCATTACCAGATAGAAGTAAGAATAGGCACGCCAGTAATGAGCCTGTCCGATGGCGGCGTCTTTCTCTTCCTGAGTTACCTCCGGAGTTCGTCCGGCATTATCGATGATGAAATTAGCAGCTTTCACTAATCTCCAGCGGGCTCCCCACAATTCGGTCACCCACGAGTTGTTATCCGAAACACTGTATGTATCTACTTCACGCAAACCCTGTTTGTTGCCCGCGGGATGGGTGGAGATATCGTTGCCCATTACCGCTTCGAAACCGGCCCAGATATTCGCATACATATCGCTTGCCACTTTAGAGTACAGTCCGTTCAGTGCCAGGTCCAGATCACCTTTGGAACTGAAGAAGTTATCTACTGCCAGCTGCCCTTTGGGATCTTCCGTCAGCAGGTCTTCACAGGATACCATGCCAAGCACCAGCCATGCCAGCCCCGTGATGCTGAGTATTCTATATATTGTTTTCATATCCATTTGTAGTTAGAAGATTAAAAGTTGAGTTTCATACCAAAAGTAAATGTTCTCGGAACGGGATAAGACCCCATGTCCACGCCATTGAACCCATAATCTGTTTCGCTGTACACTTCCGGGTCCATACCTGTATATTTTGTCAGTGTGAACAGGTTCTGCGCGCTCACGGACAACTGGATATCGGCTATTCTCGTTATCTTTTTGGGCAGGTTGTAGGAAAGGCTTATGTTTTTCAGTTTCACGAACGACGCATCTTCCAGCCAGAAATCAGAGTCGGGGTAGTTCCTGTTGTCCGGGTTTTTGTGACTTGCATACACGGCATCTGCTTTATGGGCTACCTGATCCCAGCTTTTGTAGTAAGCATCGGATAAAGAAATGAAACGATATACCCCTGTCATGGAAGACATGGCATAGCGGCTTACGTTCAGTCTGTCCTGTCCTGTGGCGGCATTGATAAAGAGATTCAGGGTCCAGTTCTTCCAGGTGAATGTATTGTTCCATCCGAAGGTCCATTTCGGTTCGGCCTGTCCCATAGTAATGAGATCGTCAGCACCCGGATTGGTAGTCAGACTTCCATCGGCCTGGCGTCTGTACAGGTTGGCACCCTGATCGTTGAAGTTGGCCCATTCATACAGATAGAAAGACCCGATCGGATGACCTACTTTCCTGATCTGCATCGGTCCGCCGCCGATACTTGTGTAATTCTCTCCGACAATGAATTCGCTGCCTGCCAGGTCAATGATCTTATTTTTCAGGTACGATGCATTCAGGGAGGTCTCCCAACCAAAAATGTCTTTGTCGGTCAGCGGAATAGCAGTGAGGGTGAATTCAACCCCGGAGTTCCTTACTTCACCCTGGTTGACCCAGAAAGAGCCGCCGCCGTTGTATTGCGGAGCGGGTTTGCGAAGCAACAGGTCTTTGGTATCTTTCCGGAACCATTCGGCTGTAACGCTCAGGCGTCCGTCTAAAATACTGGTATCTAATCCTATATTGTACTGGTAGGTGCTTTCCCAGGTTACGTCTGGTGTGGCCAGGTTGCCGGACCAGTAGCCGGTATGGATCGCGTCGCTGCCATAACCGTCGTAATCCGTGGCAGCTAACATGCCCAGTGTGCTGTAAGCACCGATACTTTGGTTACCTACAATACCAAAGCTACCTCTCAGTTTCAATTGCTGAACGATGTTCTGGCTATTCATAAAGTTTTCTCTGGCCATGTCCCAGGCTATTGCCGCCGACGGAAAATACCCCCACTTATGCTTCTTCTGGAATTTGGAGGAGCCGTCGGCACGGAAAGTACCGGTCACCATGTATTTCCCTTTGTAGTTGTACATGATACGTCCGAGTCCCGATACGATAGCTTCCGCGGAATAGCCGTTGCTCCCGTCACGTGTATTTGCGTTCTGTGCGTTCCAGTAACCCACAAACTCATTGGCCAGTTCGCTACCGGTCAGGGTGAGGTATCTGCTCTCGGCACCACTTGCTTCAAATACAGCCGTTGCGGTAAGTTGATGATCACCGAAACGGGTGTTATAGGTCACGTTGTTGGTATTCTGCCAGAAAAGATTCATCCGGCTCGAATTTTCCATACCGCTGAGTTGTCCGGGTTTGGCCAGTGACGAGGTGAAGGAGTAGCTCGGGATATGCGAGTAATTGGCCGCTCCTTGTACCGACAACGTCAGACCTTTCATGATCTTGAAGGTCAGATCCATATTGCCGTTCAGACCGTATACATAGGTATCGCCGTAATTGGCCACGCGGGCACCGTAAGGGTTCGGATTGACTGAATTATAGGGGTCCATGTTGTATACACCCGTTTCCGGATCTCTCATTTCCATCGTAGGGGAGTAGTTGAGAAAATTCATAATGTCAATCCCCCCGTTGTGGCTGTGGGTGCGGGAAGAGTGGATCCGGGTAGAAAGTGTCAGCCACTTTGTCAGTTCGTTATCCAGATTGATACGCAACTGCGCGCGTTGATACCGGGTGGTGATGGTCATGGCTGTTATATCCAGTAAGTTGGCAGAGATAAGATACTTGTTTCTGGCCGTTCCGCCGGAAATCCCCAGTTTGTAATCCTGACTGATGCCTGTCCGTAACATCAGATCCTGCCAGTCGATCCCCTTAGAACCATTCTTATAGGCCTGCATCTCTTCTTCCGGGAATGAAATACCATTGTACTCTTTTAGCGCGCTGGCATATTCATACGCATTCAGCAGATTGTATTTCTTCAAGATGTTGGATACGCCGATGGCTACATCCGCATAGATCTGCACCTTGCCTTCCACCCCTTTTTCGTGGTTACCAATACCACGCCATTCGCACCGCGTGAACCGTAAATGGCCGTTGCCGAAGCATCTTTCAATACTTCAATGGATTGGATATCGGCAGGATTCACGTCCAGCCCACCGGCCATTATCCCATCGATCACGTACAGGGGTTCGTTGCTTGTATTGATAGAAGTGGTACCCCGGACACGCACCTTGACGCTACCCCCGGGCAAACCGTTGACGCTGGTCACTGCCACGCCCGCGGTCCGTCCCTGCAGGATATCTTCTACCCGCTTCACGGGCTGGTCTTTGAACTGTCTGGAAGAAACGGAGGCCACCGCACCGGTAATATCTGATTTCTTCACTACACCGTAACCGATGACCACTACCTCACTCAATTGGTTCTGGTCTTCCTGCATCGTCACTTTCAGGCTGGTATTTTCTCCCAGTCTGACTTCTTTAGTCACGTATCCGATATAGGAAAACAAAAGGGTAGAACCGGCGGGGGCACTGATAGAGAATTTTCCTGAAAGATCCGTAATGGTACCCGTTCGCGCGTCGTCTTTGATGGTAACGTTGACACCGATGATGGGCTCGTCGCTATCCACGTCTGTAACAGTGCCCGAATACATCGTTGCAACCTGTGCATAAACGGATGTCGTTGCTGCAAAAAGGAACAACAGCAGGCAACTCAGTGTTTGTTTTAGTTTATTCATATACTTTTCATTGATTAGATAAGGAAATCTCACGAAGCAAATATAGATGTATGTGCAGAACCACACATCCGTTAGCGTACAAATAAAATCCTGATTTATCCAAAACACCTCTTTCTGAGAGATCAGAGGAGGTATACTGTACAAAAGAAGACCTATTTTTATTGGGTGGTTGCGTAAGTTCTTCTATATTTGTAGAATATAGGATGCGGTTCGGACAAAGATCTCAAACAAGTTTGATCTTTGCCGCTTACCTTTCACTATATTTGCTATACCAACACGTATACTATGGCACAAAAACGACACCTGAGCATATGCCTGTCTGTTATGGGGATGCTGTTCTTTGTACTCTTTGCGAAGGCCGAAGAGCAACACTACTACTTCAAACAAATCTCTTTAGAGCAGGGCCTGTCACAATCCAGGGTGCAATGTATCCACAGAGATCACCTGGGAGTGATGTGGATAGGTACCAAATGGGGACTGAACAGTTACGACCAGTCCGAACTGAAAAACTATTTTCACGACCGCGATCAGCCTCACTCTTTGCCTGACAACTTTATCCGTTTCATCACCGAAGACCATCTGGGTCAGTTATACGTATCTACCCAGAAGGGAGTAGCCACATACCATAAGACAGAAAACCAGTTCCACTCACTCCTGTACAAAGGAGAACTGTTCCAGGCCTGGTCGTATCTCCCAACCGGCAACGGCTTTGTATTCGGAGGAGAAGAAACACTTTATACCTATGATCCGGCTGATCAAAGCATCCGTCCTGTTTTCCCACATACGGACGGGGATGCCCGGAAATGTATCAACCGCATTTTTCAGTGGCGGCCTGATCTGTTGATCGCCAGCAGCCGCAAAGACGGTCTGTGGATGTTCGATCTGGCCGGGAAGAGAATGTATCGTTGTCCGTTCGTCGGAGAGCGTGAGATCAACACCATTTTCGTCGATTCCCACAACCGGCTCTGGGTCTCCCTGTATGGCAGGGGTCTTCTCTGTTACTCCGGGGAAGGGAAACAACTATTCAGTCTGTCTACCGCAAATTCTGGGCTGAACAATGACATTATCTTCGATCTGGTAGAGAAGGACGACCAGCTCTGGATAGCCACTGACGGAGGAGGTATCAATATCCTGGATCTCTCCACCCTGAAGTTTTCGTACCTCAAGTATATTTCTGATGACAAACAATCCCTGCCCGGCAATTCCATCTATTGCCTCTATAAAGACCGGATGGATAATATCTGGGGCGGTAGTATCCGCGGAGGTCTGTTCGGTATCAGGAAGGTGTTTATCAAAACCTATAAGGATGTACCGCTGGGCAACCGGCACGGTATCAGCGAGCGAACCGTTACCAGCCTGTATGAGGATACGGATACCTTGCTCTGGATCGGGACCGACGGAGGAGGTATCAATTCTTTCGACCGGAAGACAAATGCATTTCGTCATTACCCTTCGACCTATGGAGAGAAAGTCACCTCTATTGCCGACTTCTCCGGAAGTGAATTGTTGTTGTCCTGTTTCAATAAAGGGATTTTCGTTTTCAACAAGTTAACCGCGCAGATGTACCCTTTCCCGGTCATCAACGATTCCATTTCCGGAAGAGAATTTTCTTCGGGTGATCTGGTCAATCTCTATGCTACAAAAGATCATATTTACATCCTGGGCACCCGGGTATATGTCTACGACAAGCATACCCGGCAAACGACTATTATCTATGCTCCCCGGATAGAGTTTGAGCGCAAAATAGCTATGCAGGCCATTTATTCCGACGATGACGATCTGTATCTGGTGGGTACCAACGACCTGTTCCGGTTAAACAGGAAGACCCATGAACTTTTTTCCCTGGTCAGTACGGAAGAGGGCGATGAGTTTACCTCTGCGTGCAGGGACGATAAGGGTAATTTCTGGATAGGAAGTACTGCCGGGCTCCTGTGCTACCATACCCGGGAAGGTACAGCCGAAAAGATACAGACCAGCCTGTTCCATAGTGTATCCGGGCTGGCCTGTGACAAACAAGGAAGGATCTGGATCGGAGCCCAGAATATGTTTTTCGCTTACATTATCCATGAGGAGCGTTTTGTGATCCTTGACGAGTCGGACGGAATGCCTTTCAACGAACTGATATTTACTCCCCTTCCGGCGTTGCGTACCAGAAACCTTTATATGGGAGGTACCATGGGGCTGGTGCGCATCGACACGGATATTGCTTTTGAGAATAATTCGTCTCCTGTTCTCCAGTTGCTGGACGCGAAGCTGAATGGCAGATCCACCCTGGAACAGATCCGGGACAGGCGTATCTCCATTCCCTGGGATCATTCTTCATTCAATATCCAGGTAATTGCCAACGAAAAGAGTTCCTTCCGGAAACATCTTTTCCGGTATACCATAGCCGGAAAGAACGAGACGGTAATCGAGAGTTATCTCCATACCCTGGAGTTAGGTACCCTGGCTCCGGGAGAATATACCATCAGTGTGGCTTGTGATATGCCCAACGGCGAATGGATCGAACCTACGGAGTTAGTAACCGTTATTGTCTCTCCTCCCTGGTGGAAATCTGCCTGGTTTGTTCTCATATGTATTTCCCTGGTACTGTGCGCGGGTGCTGTCGTTTTCTATCTGTTGCTCAGGAAGAAAGAGAACCGTCTGAAACAAAAGATGCGTGAACATGAAAAAAGACATATGAGGAGAAGATACGGTTCCTGATCAACATCAGCCATGAATTGCGCACTCCGCTGACGCTCATTTACGCTTCCTTAAAAAGGATCCTGGATGGAGAAGTGAAACAGCAGGAGGTACCGGAATACCTGCAAGGTGCCTGCAAGCAGGCTGACCAGATGAAAGACATCATTAATACCGTACTGGATGTACGCAGAATGGAGGTCGGACAGGAAGTACTGCACATCTCCTCACATTCCCTGCATGAATGGATCCGGGAAGTGGCAGATGGCTTCCGGATGGCATCTAAGGCAAAGGAGATAGAGGTTGTATACAACTTTGACGAGCGTATACAGCGTGTCGCGTATGACGACACCAAATGCAGGGTGGTGCTTTCTAACCTGATTATGAACGCGTTGAAGTATAGTCCTGACCGTGCCCGCGTCACTATACAAACAGTGCGTACGGATGAAAGTGTACAGGTACTTGTGCACGACCAGGGCATCGGACTGGATCCGGAAGATATGGATAAGCTGTTTACCCGTTTCTACCAGGGCAAACATAACAAAGGGGGAAGCGGCATCGGGCTGTCTTATGCCAGGATGCTGATCGAACTGCATGGAGGCAGGATCGGTGCGTTCAACAACGAGGACAGGGGAGCTACTTTCTTTTATGAGTTACCGGCCGCTCTGCAGGAACAAGAGGTTTCATGCCCCCGGCACGCTTATCTCAATGAACTGATAGGTGCTCCCGAAGAGGAAACGGAAGAAGGACAGGCGGGATCTGTATCTTTTGATCTGCAAGGATATTCGTTATTGATCGTGGAGGACAAACAGGATTTAAGGAAGTTCTTAAAAGAGGCGCTGCAAGATCAGTTTAGGAAGATCTATCAGGCAGAAGACGGGATAGAAGCACTCCGGATGATCAGGCAACAGCAACCGGACATCGTGGTCAGTGACATTATGATGCCGCGGATGAATGGTTATCAACTGTGCAGGGCGATTAAAGAAAATCTGACTATCAGCCACATTCCGGTCATCCTGCTCACCGCGCGGGCCGACTCCGTGAGCCAGTTGCTGGGTTATAAGTTAGGGGCGGATGCCTACCTGGCGAAACCGTTTGAAATGGAGATGCTCCTGAGCGTGATCCGCAATCAGATCAGGAACCGTGAGTATATCAAATCCAGATACAGAGACCATCCATTTGTGCTGACGCCACAGGAAGCGACATTCAGTAACGCGGACGAACAGTTTATGATCAGACTGAATGAGCTGATCGACCGGCACTTGTCGCAATCTGGTCTGGACGTTAAGTTCCTGACTGCCCAACTGGCAATGAGCCGGACTTCCTTGTACAATAAGATCAAGGAACTCACCGGAATGGGGGCAAACGACTACATCAACCGCAGACGGATCGACAAAGCGACTGTCCTGTTGATCCAGTCTGACCAGAGTATAACGGAAATATCGGAGCAGGTCGGTTTCACATACCAGCGGTATTTCAGCACATTATTTAAAGAAATGAAAGGCGTAACTCCTTCTCAGTTCAGAGCGCAACACCGTACCCATCGACAACAGTCGGAGTAGTTCCGGTATCTTTATGTATCAGTACTTATGAAAAACAGATGGCCGCAGACAAGCTGAATGAATATTCCGACGCGGATTTGAACATTTCCTGACTTGAAATGACTAAATCCGGATGCGTGTAGAAGAGGATTCCTCTACTTTTGCAGCATACAGTAAGAGGCTGTGTACTTTCTTTTTCAGACGTAACGGTGCAACGTAACTATGAAATGTAAATGGGAGACGCAAATATGTGTCTCGTATGTTTGCCTGTTTAAGTTCTGAGTTTTAAGTTATAAGTTTTGAGTTGTATGTATAAATAAGATAAAAAGAACCCATACACTGAAACTTATAACTTTTCAATCGTAAATCAGTAAATCGTTAATCTCTTTGCGTCTCCTGTTTGCGTCTGAAAACAAATGCGCGTCTATTCAATAAAGAAACAGGCAAAGTTGACCCGATCCTGAACATTATAAAACGAATAAACCTCAATTCATTCAGCATGAGAAACTATTATTTGACACTGGCACTGGTGTGTATGTGCAATGTGTGCTTTGCACAACAACAGAAAAATGGTAGAGTTACTGAAAATCCGCCGTCCAGAGAATGGAATTTCCATACGCTGGACGGATGGGAATATGCACATCAGGATAAGAACCCGGACAATCAATGCCTACTGGAAAACGGTTACCTGCGGATCTTTACCCGGGCTCATTCAACAGATCGGAAGAAGGTCCGTACAACAGACCGGATCTACACGACGGGAAGATATACCTGGCGCACTCACATACCCCGGATGGGAACAGGAGACCAGTGCAGCGTAGGTTCGTGGATCTATCACGACGACCAACATGAACTGGATTTTGAAGTAGGATATGGAAAGGATTCGGTTCGCCGGGCACTGAACGCCGCTCCCGACGAGATGATCGCTTACATGACCTCACAGGCCTGTCCGTTCTTTTCCGTCCCCGTAACGATAAGTACCGGATGGCATCTGTTCGAAATGGATCTGACCCTGAAGAATGGAAACTATTACGTTACCTTTCTGATAGACAACGAACCGAAACATGAACTTCAACTCGGATTCGGAAAAGAGATCGCATTCTATATCTTCTGTAGCGTAGAGAATCTGAGATTTATCGGAGACTACCCGCCCCGACAAGAGAACTCCGGATTGTTCGATTTTGTCAGGTATGAGTATCATAACTGAAACCTCATTGTTTCTTTTTGAATATTTTTATAGGTTGGATGTGATTGTATAGCTACCTCTACCCCGTATTGTAGGTGAAAATTAACTTTCTTTTATCTGTCTTCGAAAGTTTTTTATAACTTTACGTGGTTATATAAAAGAATAAATAATGAGAAAATATAGGTTTTGTTTCTTGTGGATAGCATTTTTCTTTGTCGTTTCTTGTGCATATACTCAGGATCATACAATTGAACTTTTACAGCAAATACTCTCCCGGCAATGGGGATTTTATCCGGAAGTATTGATAATGGATCCTACCTATGATTCCAACCATAAGTTAACAGGCTATTCCCTGGGCGGAGTACTGAAAGTGGACTACTGGCCTCACGGGACTGCATATCCTGAGAAGAAATCTGTTTTCGCCTGGAATCAGTTTCTTGACAGATGGATGGAAGTAGGCGGAAGCCAATATGTATACGACGACCGGATGCGTTTGCTCAGTGAAACTATATACCAGTTGGGGTTAGAGCCTCATTTCCGGAATGAGCCTGTATGGCAAGCCCATTCTATAAAAAAATACAGCTACCAGGAGGAAAACGGCAAAGAGGTAGTACAGGTAGAACTTAGACATTTCTCTACCAGTGAAATTATGGTAGAAGATGCTGATACAACCTGTCCCACTGTAGAAGAATATAAAGAAGCAGAACCTGAATTTACCCTCGCAGAAGTCCACGATGTGGTGGAGTATGATGTCTCAGAGGGGAAAACGGATGAAGAGGGAGGATGGTATTACAGTATTTTCTATACTGAAACCCGTATATTTACTGGCGATGGGTTGCTTGATACGGTTGTTTACAGTGAAAGAGGGCAAGAGTATATGAAAATGACCTGGCACTATGATGAGGATCAGAATCCTGTCCGGGTTACCATTTCTTCAAAAGATGAAGAGTGGAGAGACTATTTAAACCTACACTTCTCTTATCAGGATAATCGGGTTACCTATACCCTATCGGGTACCGACCTTTTTCATACTCTCTTTCAAAACTGGGAAGAAGAACTTGGTGACTCGGAATTTGACAAAGGGCCTTATCCTGCCCTATATCGTATGTATGACGGTCCCCTGGCTTTCAGTTTTGAATTTGACCCTGATCAGCGTCTTACCTCTAAAACGGTAGCGTTGCGGAAAAAGCCTTTACTGAATGTCCGGTATGCTTACGATACGAAAGGGCAGCAGGCTGTAGATGCAACGTTTGATGTGGCATCTACTTTGCTATTCTCAGGAGAAACTGTGTCTGAGGAGATTTTGCATCAGTTACGGAATCTGGAGAATATGTCATATACGGTCAGGTACGACAAAGATGCCTACCGGACATCTGAGTTTTTCATACAAGAGCAAGGGAGCCGGAAATCTTTTAAAAAGGCTGCCATTACCGACAAGTATGATGCGGAAGGCAGATTGCTCCATTATGATTTCAGCCGGTATGATCCGGAAAATAGTAAGGAACGGAGCAGGAATCTGATCATCATTGACTACGGGACAGAAGAGGGAGGGATCACATGGAGAGAAGAAGCTACCTGGCATGCCATTGAAAAACGGGAAAATATTTACGACAATCCGCTCACGAGAACGTTGACGAAAAAAGATGCACAGGGAAGGGACATCTATGTGAAAAAGGAATTCAATTATGACAAAGATACGCGGCGCTGGAGCGCAGGAAAGATCAGTCATACGGGCTACGATGAGAACGGGTACGTCAGTTGGGAAGAATCCGGGTTTTACAATAACCAGAAAGACTGTTGGGAAAACAGCCGGCAGAAAAAATGGTCAATGATGCTCTGGGGCGTTTACTTTTTGTCGAATGGGCTACCTGGGAAAAAGGTGCGTGGAAACCAAAGGGCAGATATCGGTACGCGTATGACAATTATGGCAATCAGACCACTGAAGAAGAATATATCTATTCCCGCAACCAATGGCAGGATCATATAAAAACAGATCAGGAGTATGATAGCCTGGGCAATATACTGTTGACCGTACGTTACCTCTGGCCTAATGACTACGGTGATTGGATACCCCAAACCAAAGAAGAAATAAACTATTACGAATACGGTAAAGAAACAATTAATAGCAACTGGCAGAATGGCAACTGGCTGCCAGAGCGCAAATGGTATTTCTCTAACCGGGAAATACCACTCAAAGAAAAAATCAGCCAGAGATGGAGCTGGAATGCGTCCTGTGCAGACTGGCAGCCGGAAAGGGTATACATGGAATACGAAACAGATAAAAATACCCATGTTCTGGAAAATTATAAACGGTACGATGATTATTGGGGCATAGTAGGTAGTAAATATGAGATCACTACCCGGACCGACACTACCTCTACAGTCGTTTATCATTTCTGGAATACGAAGACAGACCAATGGGAGAGAATACTTCGGTATACCAGACCGGTAATCGAATATCTGCAGGAGGATACTTTCCTGATCGAACTATACGATCCTGTTACAGGCAGCTGGATCAATGAAAAGAAGATATATATAAGGATGGGTGAGGAAGAGACAGAAGGAACTGGTTTGGTACTGTATACTACAATCGCCGGGTGGAGAGAAGAGGATCAGAACTGGACAGAAGAACTGTATATACGCACTGTTTGGGAAAGTGCTTTAGTTAGCGGTGAGGCCTTCCGGTATCACCCGGAAAGCGGCGAACACACTCCCTTTGCCTGTTTTATCAAAAATAATAAAGAAGAGGGGTGGCCCGATGGTAACCTTTATTCGTTGTGGGATACTCAGACAAACTCCTATCAACCTTTTTATATAGGATACGACTATAACTACCAAAATAACGGATATTACTGGGACGCTGTCAGTAACACATGGCACTATGCTTCTGACTATCAGACTGCCGGAGATAAAAACGAACTGTGGGAACAGACATACACGCTGAGGACTCTGTTCCCTGTCGAACCCGATAAAATGATACATACCTATTTCAGTAAATTGCCTGAGAATTTTTTGTATTTCCGGTGGGATTGAACAGCATCTGCCGGAAGTTTAATTAAAAAACAGGGTCAGAAGAAGGACGTTGTTTGCTAAGGTGTGTTCTGAACGGTTCTTTCTTTACCTATTGATTTTTTCTTATTCTTTTTGTTTATAAAAATGAAACATGAATTTCAGGCCTGATGCTTTCTGTAGATCCATAACGCAAATTAAGAATAGACCAATTTGGGTAACCGATCCGGTCCGGTTTGGTTACCAATTTGGTGTGGATCGGTTACT
>Ga0192245_10002_pt1 | contig 154495 bp, 128 predicted proteins | sample Koala_Koa27_M3_FD_131238 | JGI IMG/M metagenome (GOLD analysis project Ga0192245, IMG submission 131238) | Enriched cells from koala feces incubated with labeled cellulose particles, San Francisco Zoo, California, United States - Koala_Koa2-7_M3 ...
AAAATAAATGGCACCTCAGAAGAAAACTTATGCTCAGGCACTGGAACAGCTTGAGAAGATCGTACATCAGATTGATACCCACGAATTGGAGATCGATGAGTTGAGTGAAAAGATACGGGAGGCAAATGAATGGATCGCTTTCTGTACGGAAAAACTCACGAAGGCCGACAGGGAGATCGAAAAATTACTGGCAGAAGGACAGGAATCTGAAGAATAAAAGCTATTTTTGTTCTTTAATCGCGAAGATCAGGGCTTGTTTGCATGTTGCTTGCTTGTTTATGAGCTCCGCTGACCCCCGGGGTTAGTTTCATCGGTCTGCGACTGACCGCGTCGGCTGTTGGTTCCGGCATATTTTTAGTTACATTTTTCTTTTTTCGAGGTGAGAAAGAGATGTATGATGTACTGAACCAACGGTCGACGCAGTCAATTACGATTGAAAAGACACATAGGCTTGTGTTACCATCCAGCTGTAAAGATGTATATCTGCTTTTCCATATTTATTTCTGAAAAGAGGAAAATGCGGCAAAAAGAAGACAGAAGAAAGCGCAAACATACTATAATAAAATATGTGTGGAAATATAGCGAAAACCGAACGGCGGATCAAGTTTACTTGGGGTTAGCCTGAATCACATCCTATATTCTTTACATGTAAATAGTCTGTAATTTATACAAGAAGATATGAAATCAATTGACTGGGCCAATTTGTCGTTCGGCTATCTGCCTACCGACTACAATGTGAGAATAACGTATCGCGATGGCGAGTGGGGCGAACTGGAGGTAAGCGACAGCGAATATATTCCGATGCATATGGCCGCCACTTGTCTGCATTACGGACAGGAAGCATTTGAAGGATTGAAAGCCTTCCGGGGTCAGGACGGTAAAGTACGTATTTTCCGTATGCAGGAGAATGCCAGACGGATGCTCTCCTCCAGCCGGGGAATTATGATGGCGGAACTGCCTGTCGAACGTTTCGAAGAGGCTATCTGCAGGGTTGTCAGATTGAACGAACGTTTTGTGCCTCCTTATGAGAGCGGTGCCTCTTTGTATATCCGTCCGCTGCTGATAGGGACAGGTGCTCAGGTGGGGGTGAAGCCTGCTGATGAATATCTTTTCCTGGTTTTTGTGACTCCGGTAGGACCTTATTTCAAAGCCGGGTTCAAACCTGTTCCGGTATGTATCATGCGGGGGTACGACCGTGCGGCTCCTCTGGGCACCGGTACTATCAAGGTTGGTGGTAACTATGCAGCCAGCTTAGTAGCAGGCGATAAGGCACGGAACCTGGGATATACGGCAGTTCTTTATCTGGACCCGAAAGAGAAAAAATACTTAGACGAATGCGGCCCTGCCAATTTCTTCGCTATCCGTGGCAATAGCTACATCACGCCTGCTTCTCAGTCGATCTTACCCTCTATTACCAACAAGAGCCTGATGCGGCTGGCCGAGGATATGGGAATGACGGTAGAAAGACGGCCTATCCCTATAGAAGAACTGAGTACGTTTGAAGAGGCTGCCGAATGTGGTACGGCTGCTGTGGTTACTCCGATCTCTCAGATCGATGATCTGGATGAAAACAGGTCGTATATTTATACGCCTGATGGCAAACCGGGAGCGGTATGTGAGAAATTATACAATAAGCTGCGTGCCATACAAACGGGTGATGAGCCTGATGTGTACGGTTGGGTGACTGTACTGGAATGACCCGAAACGTATACATACCGGATCGCCACAGGGGTGGAAAACGGTGTATGTAACAAAGGGCAGCAGGCCCGACAGGGTCTCTTCTGCAGACCGTGCCGGAGTCGGCGTGTATCTTATGGGATACCGGCGTCTCCGGACTTTTTATCAGTCAGGTGGGGATCGGTCTGCGGGAAATGCCCCTGCGGGGCTTGATTCCGGGATCGGAACCTTACGCAGAAATGACCGGATATTGTGTGAAGATACCGGTTGTATAGAAGGATAGAATAAGAGAGTTATGGGAAAAAATAAATTGCAGAAATTTGTCGATATGGCAGCCTATCCGCATGTCTTCGAATATCCTTACTCCGTAGCGGAGGAGGTGCCTTTCGGTATGCGGGGAAACTGGCATCGTGATTTTTTCCGGAACGATCGTCCGATCGTTCTGGAACTGGGCTGTGGCCGGGGAGAGTATACAGTAGGATTGGGAAGACGTTTTCCGGAAAAGAATTTCATCGGAGTAGATATCAAAGGAGCGCGTATGTGGAGCGGAGCTACCGAAGCGATGGAGGAGGGGCTCAGGAATGTAGCGTTCCTGCGTACGAACATTGAGATCATCGACCGTTTTTTCTCTTCTGGTGAGGTAAGTGAGATCTGGCTCACTTTTTCTGATCCGCAGATGAAGAAAGCCACCAAGCGACTGACCTCTACGTACTTTCTCGAACGTTACCGACGTTTTCTGATTCCCGGCGGACTGATCCATATAAAGACCGATAGCCACTTCCTGTTTACCTATACACGCTCTCTTTTGGAAGAAAACAAGTTACCTGCCGAGGTAATGACCGAAGATCTCTATCATGCCGGAGAGGCGGATGAGATCCTGAGCATCAAGACCTATTACGAGCAGCAGTGGCTCGATCGGGGATTGGATATCAAATACATTCGTTTCCGTTTGCCGCAGGGAGTACAGTTGACCGAACCTGAGGTCGAGATCGAACTGGATACGTATCGGAGCTACAATCGCAGCAAGAGGAGCGGACTTCAGACCAGTAAATAAGTGGTGAGTTTTAAGTGCTGAGATTTAAGTGTGAATGCTAAGTAGGAAGTGAAGTAATCAACTATCTGTTATGACAATTTATCCGAAGTTAATCATAGATGCCCTGAGCCATGTACGCTATCCGGGCAGTGGAAAGAACATTGTGGAAGCCGGCATGGTCGATGATAATATACGCATTGACGGCAATAAGGTCTCTTTTTCCTTGATATTTGACAAACCGACCGATCCTTTTATCAAATCGGTAGTTAAAGCTGCCGAAACAGCCATACAGGCTTATATAGGACCTGAGGTAGCGATCTCCGGAAACATCCGTGTCGTTACCCGTCAGGTAGCTCGTCCGGAGGTGGAACAGCTGTTGTCCGGCGTACAGAATATAATAGGTGTCTCCTCCGGTAAAGGGGGAGTCGGGAAGTCTACGGTTGCCTCCAATCTGGCGGTAGCATTGGCCCGGTTGGGATATCGGGTGGGTTTGCTCGACGCGGATATTTTCGGACCTTCCGTTCCGAAGATGTTCGGTGTGGAAGAGGCCCGTCCGTATGCCGAACAGATCGGTGGGCGCGATCTGATTGTTCCGGTAGAGAAATACGGAGTGAAGTTACTCTCGATCGGCTTTTTTGTAGATCCCGATCAGGCTACTCTCTGGAGAGGCGGCATGGCAAGTAACGCGTTGAAACAGCTGATCGCCGATGCCAACTGGGGCCCACTGGATTATTTTGTGATCGATCTGCCGCCCGGTACCAGTGACATTCATCTGACCATTGTACAGACTTTACCGCTGACCGGAGTCGTCGTAGTCAGTACTCCGCAAGAGGTGGCACTGGCCGACGCGCGGAAAGGGATCCAGATGTTTACCAACGAAAAGGTGAATGTGCCTATTCTGGGGCTGGTAGAAAATATGGCCTGGTTTACTCCGGCCGAACTACCGGAAAACCGCTATTATCTGTTTGGCAGAGAAGGAGTGAAGAAACTTGCTCAGGGCATGCAGCTTCCGCTTCTGGGACAGATCCCCCTTGTGCAAAGTATCCGTGAAGGGGGCGATGAGGGACAACCGGTTGCCCTGAATGGCGATTCTGTGACCGGACAGGCTTTTCTGCAACTGGCGAAGCAGGTTGTGGACGAGACAAACCGCAGGAATGTGGGACAGGAGCCTACGCGGATTGTGGAAATGCGTAAATAAACAGTGGCGATGGGGCTGGAAGAATCACTTATGTATGTAAAGAGGTTGAAAAAATCAGACTCTAAACAGGCTAAATCTATAGTGAGACAGCTTCTTCGTTCATCCTGTACCCGTACCTGGCAGACAACTCCCTTTCCATCTCTTTTTTCACTTATCTATTGATCCTCCGCGTGGTCTTCCGGCAATCGGAACGCGAAAAGGAATACATACCTTACCCGCACTCCCCGTTGGCGTGCTTTGCATGGAATCCAATAGGGCATGGAATGGAGCACTCGTATCACCTCTTTGTCCAGATCCGGGTCTACCTTTTGGATGATGTTTATATGTGTTGGTTGTCCGTCCGGCTCAATGATGACTTCTGCCACCACCCGCCCTTCGATCCCATCTTTGCGTGCTGGTTCGGGATAATGCAGGTTCGTGGCAAAGAACTCCCTCAGGGCTTGTTGTCCTCCCGGAAATTCGGGCATACAATCTTCTATGACGATAAAAGGAGCATCATCCATCCCCAGATCAGCACTATCTGCCCCTGGAAGGGAATCTGTGGGCACCATACTCCTGGGTGAAAAGATCAGGGAATCTTTCCCCGGTACAGTATCTATAGAACCCTTCTCTGGAAAAGCAGCATCGCTGTTTCCTGTTTCATCAGGCGGATAGCCACATACGATGTCCGCCGGAATTTCCGTTTCGCTGGCCCACAGATACAGATCCTGGTCTGTATTTCCGGCAGATCTCCCCTGTATCAGCAGATACGGACCACAGAGCAGAAGTAAGAAAAGATATTTCATAAATGTGTTGTATGCATGGACGAAACTGTTATACAACAAAGTGGGTGGGTTTCTCTTCCGGCTTATGTCTTTTCAGGTAACTTGAATCGGATCGGTACCGTATATCTAACCTTTACTACCTGATTCCGTTGCCTGCCGGGAATCCATTGGGGCATATCGGAAAGTACACGAACCGCTTCCCGGTCCAGATCAGGATGCACACTTCTGACTATGGTAATATCGGTCGCATTCCCATCCGTGTCGATAACCATCTGTGCGATCACACGCCCCTCTATACCTTCCGTGTATGCCTGCTCAGGATAACGGATGTGCTGAGAGAGATACCTCATCATGGCCTCTTGTCCGCCCGGATATTGGGGCATCTGCTCTACCACATCAAAAATAACCTGGTCGTTTTCTTCAACAGAAAGAGGTATTTCTGTTTCTACAGCCTCCGGAAGAATCTGTGTAGAACTCACTGATCCCGCCGCAAGCTCCTGCCGGGATGGCGCAGGCAAAGGTTCAGAGAGAGAGAGTTGCGGTTGCGGCACAGGAAATCCGATGGTTTCAGAAGCAGCAGCAGAAGAAGAAGAAGTCTGGATATAATGGGTGATCCTCTGGCTGAATTGCACTGTTGTACGCGCCATCATTTCGATGTTACTGATCAGCATCAATACAAATAACAGGGGGATCCACGCGATGTACTTGGTGTAATGGGTAGGGTGACTACGTTTCTTATTCATCATCTGTATACGGCTTTTCAGAGGCAACCTCCGGAAATGGTTCATCAGCGTGTGCCGGGGCTGCTGCAACATCATGCCAAGCAGATGATATTGATAAGCTTTCCTGTCGTGGCCTGCCGCAAGTACCTTTTCATCCGCCAGGTATTCCAGATTGATCGAGATCTCTTTCCGCAGCAACCAGACAAACGGATTGAATCAGCACACCATACAGGCCAGCTCGCTCAACAGGATATCTACCGAATGCCACCCGCGACAATGGGCCTGTTCGTGGGTCAGTATCTCCTGTAGCTCCTCTTCCCGGTGCAAAGAAGGGTTCAGAAAGATCCAACGGAAAAACGAGAACGGAGCAGCAGACTGTTGCGACGTCCACAGTTTACATCCCTTCCTCTCTGTGGGTATGCTTTGCAAACGGAGTCTCAGGATCACCAAAAGCTGCCCCAGTAATTTTATCCCCAGAAAAAGAGCAATCAGCACATACATTCCGCCAATCAGGGCAGACCACGACAGGCCGGGAGAAAGCGCCGGAGACGCGCCTTCTACTGTAACTTCCGGCAGCAGGATGGTCTGATACAGATCAGCCAGTGCCAGCGCGGGAGTATAAGAGGATACCCAGTTCCCGGGATGTAGCAGGGGATACATAAAAGCAATCACCAGAAAAGCCTGTAGCACCATGCGTCTTGCCCCGAAGAAAGTATCCCGGATCAGGAACAAGCGGTAAAACGCATAGAACACAGCCAATGCAAGATTTACTTTCAACAGATAGATAAACAGAACTGTCATAGTCGTACAAAAAACAGATGGATAGTAGAAATTAATCTTCCGTTTTCCCTTTTTCTATCATACCGATAATGTCCTCAAGTTCCGTAGTTGAGATCTTCTGTTCTTTGGCAAAGAACGAGACCAGTTCCTTATACGAATCTCCGAAGTAATTGCGTACTACCTGGCTCATAAAACTCCGTTTGTATTCGCTTTCCCGGATAATTGGCCGATAGAGATAGGTATTTCCCATACGACGAGGGGTTACATACCCTTTGCGCTCCAGATTTTTGACTATGGAGGCTACGGTGGTGTAAGGAGGGGTGGGAGCAGGGAATTTGTTTACGATCTCTTTGACCACACACTCTCCAAGATCCCAGATATATATCATTACTTCCTCTTCCTGAATGGTAAGTTTCTGCATACAAATGTGTATTAAAAATGGATCAGAGCCTGTTCAGAGGTTACTTGTCCGTACAGAAATACGTCTTAGTTCCGGTACCTGTAAACGGACCCTGTATACAAATCTACGAATAAGTCGTAAAAAAGGAACAGATCATGCGTTAAATATTTGAAACGACTCTCCTTCTTTCGGTTTGCCACAAAAAACAAACCGTGTGCCGGATCAGTTGGAAAGGTGTGTGAAAAAGTGTACTTTTGGGAATTCCCGGAAATTGTATTTCGTCCTGGTAACTCGTTCTGATGAAACGAGCCTGAACTTTTTTCCTGGTTGGCCTTCTACGGGCGGAAACAGCGGGTTGTGTATAGCCTTCGTAGTAAAAACAGATGATTTGTATGATGAAAAGACTTTGCTTTCTGGGTTGTCTGTGTATAGGCCTGCTGGGCAGATCAGTACCCCTCTTTGCCCAGTATGCGTATCACGATGCCTCTTTATTCCCCGTCTGGGGTAAAGCTACCTCAGTGACTGCCAACCGCTATGTACGGTTGCCCGATTCCCTGGAACAAGTGAGCCGTCCGTCACTTTGGAAGCTGGCAATGAACAGTGCCGGACTCTCTGTTCGTTTCCGGTCCAATTCCACGGCCATTGCCGCGCGTTGGGAATTGCTTTTTGATAACCACATGAACCACATGACCGATACAGGTGTCAAAGGACTGGATCTGTATTGTCTGGAAGGAGAAGAGTGGAGATTTGTTAACAGTGCCCGTCCGCAGGGAAAGAAAAACGCGACTGTCATTGTCTCTTCCATGGAACCGCAAGACCGGGAATATATGCTCTGTCTGCCTCTCTACGATGGGATCCTGTCTCTGGAGATCGGTGTAGATTCTCTGGCTACCCTTGCTCTTCCGGCTATAGAATGGCCACGGCGGCACAAACCCGTTGTTTTCTATGGCACCAGTATTTTGCAGGGTGGCTGTGCTTCACGTCCCGGGATGGCCCATACCCATATTCTGTCCCGGTGGTTCAACCGGGAAATGATCAATCTGGGATTCAGCGGCAACGGGCAGCTGGATATGGAGATCGCTCCTGTGATAGCTGGTGTAGATGCCTCGGTGTTTGTACTGGACTTTGTGCCAAACGCTACAGTAGAGCAGATGGAAGAACGTATGGAGGCTTTTTACCGCGTCATCCGGGACAGACATCCCTGTACACCCATCCTGTTTGTCGAAGATCCGGTGTTTACCCATACCCGCTACGATCGTCGTGTCGCGGAGGAAGTGAAAAGAAAGAATGAGATGCTGCATCGTATTTTTGCTGATATGCAGGAGCAAGGGGAGAAGCATATTTACCTCTTGTCTTCGGAACGAATGATCGGAACAGATGGAGAAGCTACAGTAGACGGTGTCCATTTTACGGATGTCGGGTTTCTGCGCTATGCGGAACTTCTCCGGGAGGTGTTGTCTCCGTGGCTTTCAGACTATGGAGCGGGCGAGAGGAGCCCTGGGAGATGTACGATTGAAAAGACACATAGATGAAAGATGGATAACCTTCACCTGTAGAGACACAAAGAGATTTACGACTGGATGATTTATAGGTGAAAAAATATGTTATCATCCGTTTGTAGAGACGCATCTTTGCGTCTTCCTGTTTGCGTTTCTGAGGTATATAATCCCTTTTCTGAGACGAAAGAACATGCGCACAAAAAAAGAGAGATAAAACCTGTCCAATGAAATGAAGCAACTATGTAGAGTAATTTCAATCGTACATCGTAATTAGCTGTGCTGACCGTTGGTTGAATTCGTGGACCGTTGGTTCAGTACATCGTAAATCACAAACTCATTCTCTCTTTCTTTGTTTTCATCTCCCGGTGGCATTCAATCCTATGCAGGCGGCTTTTCAGGATCTGCCAGCGGTACACCACACAGGTCGTGATGAAGTAGATTCCTGCCTGCAACCAGAGGGCCTGATATTCCCAGCGGACTTCATGTAAGGTAGCCCCCATATTATTGATCCGGACAAAACCATTGATGCCGAATGTAGAAGGGAACAGCCAGGAGAAGTATTTCCAGAAAGCAGGCACAGCACTTCCCGGCCAGGATATTCCTGATATGAACAGCAGCGGTACGGACGTAAACACAAAGATCAGCATACACGTTTCCCGGTTGCGTATGGTAATAGAAGCAGTCATGGCGAAGAAGATACATGCAGCCAGATAGGGCAACAGAAAGAGGATCAGGTCACTGGGTAGCCCGATCTGGTTGAGACGGAAAAAGTGAGGCACCGCGCACAATACATATACCGCAACGATGGAGTATACCATGTAATAACTCAGGCCTTTTCCCAGAACGATCCGGAGGGTGCCGCGATAGTGGCGGTTGATCGGGACCAGATCTTTAAAACGGTTTTTCTCTCTGGCTGTACCCGCGGCCAGACCAATACCCAACAGCAGCGTTTGTTGCACCAGCAGGATCAATACTGCGGGAAGCAGGAACGCAGCGAATCCGTTGGTCGGGTTGAACATCGCTACATCCTGATATTCGATCGGGTATCCTGTCACTTCGTCTTCACGCTGAGTGAAGTTGCCTGCCCGTTCGATCTTGATCTCTTTGTTCATTTCTAAAGAGACGGCCGTATTGACGAGCAACATACTTTTGTAGTAGAGCAGTCCGCTCATATCGCAGTAGATACTTACCTGTGTCTGCTTTCCCTGTACAATGTCGTCGTTGAAGTGAGAAGGAATATAGATAATACCGTAAGCTTTGTGTGCCTTCATCCATTGCTTCGCTTCTTCCATATCGCTGCAATAAGAGACGATCTGTATGTCGGGGGTCGCATCTACCCGCCGCAGGTAGTCGCGGCTGGTATGGGTACGTGAGTGGTCTACGGCCACCGCAGGCACCTCCCGCACCGTCTCGTTGGTATAGATAAACGCATATAACAACGGATATACCAAAGGCACGATGACGAAAAAGATCAATACACCCTGATCACGGAAGGTGGTTCGGAACTCCTCCCTCCATATATAGAACAGGTCGCCTATTCCCTGTTTCACCTTGTCTTTGAATGTGAGCTCTTTCATGGATTAAGGTACGTATTTGTAATAGATCAGTGCCTCCTTCAGGCGATGGACCACTAAGAAAGGCAGCAGGATGAATATCAGCAGTGCTACGTAATTGACCCACGAATAGATCATGTCGTATCCGTTGAGCGCCTGGTCTACATAGATCAGGAAATAATGTCGTAGCGGGAACAGGTTACTCAATGCCTGCAACACCGGGTGCATAGCCATCACCGGAAAAGAAAATCCCGAAATAGAGAACGAGAGTACTCCCCAGAGCGATGCGAAACTCAGTCCCAGACGCAACGTAGGCAGCACGCCGATCATCACAATACCGCAACTCTGCGAAGCAAGTACCAGCAACAGGGTAGCTAAGATCATCGGAAAGATGCCACTGTTGCACGGAAAATCCAGCATACCATAGAGGTAGACATTGTAGAAGATCCCCATCAGGAAAAAGACAGCCGTTTGTGGCAGGAATTTCCCTGCCAGAGCTATATAGATCGAGTTGTTGCCGGCGCGTAGCCATTCCCGCGCCGTACGCTCTTTGATCTCTGTACCGATGGAGAAAACCGTCACCATAAAGATCATCAGCATCAACACACCTGGCACTAATGTGTTGCACAGGTAAACGGAATAGTTGAGCCACGGATTATTCAGCGCGTGTGTATCAATTACGATCGGTTGCAGCAGAGCCATGGCCTGGTTGTCTGTAGCTCCCTGCGCCAGCATGACCGACCGGCCTGCTGAACCGGCAGCCAGCTCACCCATCATTTTCATATCCCGGAACAGCAGAGAGCCCGCGATCAGGTAGGAGTTGTTGGTATAAAAGGAAAGAGTGGGTTGTTGCTGTGTCTGTGCTTGTTGCGACAGCCCTTTCGGGATGTAGAAGAAACCATATATCTCTCCCTCCTGCATGGCAGTCCGGGCTTCATTTACACTCGCGTAGTGCGCTACGATAGCCGTTTGCTGGAAGGCATCCAGATTGCGTAAGATATTCCGGGAGGTAGAGGTGTTGTCCAGATCCACCGCGCCTACCGGCAGGTTGGCAGGTAGGCCCGAGTCCATCAGCGTCGTGAAGAACAGATAGCAGAACAGCGGGGTGATCACCATGCAGAACACGTAAAGCGGACGCGAGATGAGCCGGCGGCATTCACGGGCCATCACATTCCGCAAGGCAATATGTTTCTTCTCCTTTCCTCTCATTTCATTTCCGGATGATCACAGACATTCCCGGGCGTAGTCCTTCGATCTTCTCTATCGGCTGTGCCCGTACTTCAAATGTTTTCAGGTCAAACTGTCCGGTAGTCTTGGTCGCCTTCCAGGCGGCATACGTTCCCAGGTCTTTCAGGTAGTAGACTTTCAGGCGCACGGTACGGTGGTCAAGCGCCGGAACAAACGCTTCAAATTCCGCCCCCATGGGCAGATCACCCAGCAGGTCTTCCCGTACGTTGAAGGTGGTCCACATATCGTCTAAGAGGGCAATGTTCATGACCGGTGCTCCGGTCCCTACCAATTCTCCCAGAGAAGGGAATATCTCAGAGACCTCGCCCGCTGTCTGGGCAATGAGGTAGGTCTCTTTCAGGTAAGATTCTACTTCGGCCACCGCGCCCCGCGCTCTTTCCACCGTTGCCGCGGCTGCCATTTTATCTTCCCGCTGGGCTCCGTTGACCGCCATATCATACTGGGCCTTCGCCGCTTTTTCAGTGGCCACGGCGGCATCCCGCTGTGCTGTGATCTCATCTAATTTCTGTGCCGGCATCACACCCTGTTCATGCAGGTTACGTATACGTATATACGATTTTTCCGCGACCTCTACACCCGCCCTGGCCTGTTGCCACATCTCATACGCGGCTTGGATCTGTTCCTGCCGAGCCCCTTTGATGGCTTTCTCATTCTGTGCCTGTGCCGCGGCTTCGGCAGCCAGCGCCTGCTCTAATTTGGCCTGTACGTCCGGAGCCTCCAGAATGGCTAAGGTGTCTCCGGCATTCACCCGGTCTCCTTCCCGCACCCGGAGCTCCCGGATACGTCCCGGCACTTTACTTGAAACCCGGTATTCGGTTACTTCCGCTTGTCCCTGTATCATCTCGGGACCTTTCCGGAGCATGAAGAACCCTGCCAGAGCTACCAGGGCAATGACACCCAGCAGGGTAGGGAAGGCCAGCAACATATTGCTGTTTTGTGATCTTTTGTCCATAGTATATGCAATTGTATGATGGATTGTTGTTTGAATCAGACGTGTCGGTACCTGTTCAGGCAGGGTATCTCTTTACCTCAGTGTACCCATTGCTTTATTCAGATAGATTTCTGTCAGTTTCACGTCAATCTGCGCGTCTATCTTTTCCGACTGGGCGGATAGCCATGCCGTATGTGCCTCAAGTACGTTGCTGGCAGGGATCACTCCTTCTTCAAATCCCAGAGTCGCGTAACGCAGGTTCTCATTGGCTTTCTCCATATTCTTTTCGGCCATGATCAATTTTTGGGTAGCTTCCTGCACCTGATGGGCCGATTGGCTGACTTGCAGTTCGATTTTTTCCCGGGCATCTTCCAGCTGGTAACGGGCGATATTGGCTTCGGCTCTGGCCGCTCTTACCTTATATGTCCCTTCTCCCCAGTTCCAGATGGGGATCTGTACCATCACTCCGGCACCCCAGGTGCCACGGAATTTATTTTCCAGCCCGTTGAACGCGCTGGGGCTGGTGGTCAGGTAACTTCCTGTCAGGGCTACCGTAGGCAGATGTTCGGAGCGGGTCACATTTACTTTCTGCCGGTATATATTTCCGGCCAGTTCTAAGCTGCGCAGTTCGGACCGGTTGGCAAAAGCTGTTTCTACATCTGCATTTGCCGTACGGGGAAGTACGGGCAGATTGTCCATTGCTTCATCAGCTAAGTAGAGTGGTGTGTGCAGGTCCAGACCACAGATCTGGCACAACAGCATACGTGCCAGGGTGAGTCCGTTGTCCACCTTGGTCAGCGTCATTTCCGCTTCGTTCACTTTTACCTTTACACTCAGTCCGTCGGCCCGGGTAGCTACCCCTTCCCCGATCAGCTTTTCCATATCGCTGTCCATCTTATTCAGCAGTGCCAGATATCCCTCTGCAAGTTTTTTCTTATGTACCAGCGATACCACCTGCCAATAGGCCTGATCGGTACTGAGGATCACCTCCTGCATCTCTGTTTCGTGCTGCTCACGGGCCAGCTCTTCCGTATAGCGGCTGATCTTGTTGTAGGCGCGGATCTTTCCTCCCATATAGATGGGCTGGGTCAGTGTGATAGCTCCCACGTAGATGTTCCGGGTATGGGTCGTCAACGCGTCTACCAATGAACTACCGATCCCGTCTAAGGCAGCCGGCAACGTACCTCCTAATGAACTCATCAGCGGAGCAAGGTCAGGGTATTGAGCGACTACCGACTGGGCAAAGTCCTGGATGCTTCCTTGCCTGTGTGTGCCCAGTCCGTTGAGAGCCTCTTTCTGTTGATCACTCAGCAAAGAGATGTCTTTTCCGGAATGCAGGTAAGCCCCTGTTCCGGAGAGGTGAGGTAGGTAGTTGGTAAAAGCAGCTTTTCTCTGGTAATGAGCCGCCTGAATCTTTTCCGTACCAATCATCAGATCTTTATTCGTGGAGATGGCCAATGCACGACAACTATCGAGCGTAAGTATTGCCTGTGCTGCCAGGGAAGAAAGGAATAAGGATAGCAGTATCAGAGTAAACAGTCTTTTCATCGTATCTTATACATTATTAATGTGATAATGGAAATTTTTCTGCTCTGAACACAGTTGCGGCAGGAAAGAAGATTCTTTTTGCCGGGTTAGTCAGTTTACATTGTATATAATTGCATAAACAACAATACAAATATAGAGGGCTTTATTAAAAATACAAAATGTTTTAACTGTTTTTAAAAAGGTTCTGGCAAGAAAGGATACATAAAGATTACTAAACCGGGACAGATCCTGGTACAGGAAGGTAAGAGAGGGATCGGATATTACTTTTTCCGGAAAATATTACTTGTGGGGAGAAGGTAAAGAGAAACAGTCTGTCTGGAAAATCCAATCAAAATAATCCCCATCCGTCAGACTGATTATCTCTGAAATAAGACGAGAGTTTTATCTTGGATTTTTCAGCTTTGCTTCATTTGGTACCTTTTATCTTCTTTCTTTTTTGTCCTTATGCTCTTTTGTCTGATACAGAACAGAAAGCCTACGTACATTGTAACTCTTTGTCTACTGGATCAGTTTAGTGTAAACTGTTGTGAGCCGATGAGCGTATTTTCAGCAAAAATATCTACCCGGTATTCTCCGGCGTAGAGAAATTCTTCTACATTCCAATATACCACTACTGATTGTTCTTCACCGTCGTATTCGATGTATTTTTTGATCGAATAGGGCAGTGTACGGTTTTCGTAACTGAATGTATTTTCCGGATTTTTTGTCAGTACGTCGTTGTCCGGTTTCATGATACGTACGTATAACGTACGTTCACCCGTCTGTGCGGTGATGTTTTTGACGATGGTGAAACTGATATCTAAACGGGCGACATCTTTTACCTTTTTTGCCGATTTTTCCCGTTTGTTTTTAGGATCGATACGGATGTGTGTCGCGTCTAATTGCGCGGCCAGTGTGACCTGTTTGCCCAGGTTCTCTTTTTCCCTGGAAAGCGTACTGGCTCTCTGGGTAGCATCCTGATATTTTCGGGTCACATCCTGGATTTGTTGTTGTTGCTGTACGGTGACCCGGTTGAGAGAATCTATCTGAGTGATGTAGCTGACCATTACTTCCCGTAAAGTCGACAATTCTTTTTTCAGACGGCGTATCTCGGCAGCGTTGCTGCTCTTTACGGTACGCAATTCTTCCAGCAGACGCTGTGTCTTTATTTGTTCTTCTTCCAACAACCGTGCCAGCGAATCGTTGGTGACGTTTATTCTCAGTTCGTCATACTGATGTACAAAACGGGTATATTCTTGTTCCAGGTCTTCTTTTTCCAATTGGTACAATTCAGTAATGGCACGGGATTCTTTTTTCTCTGAAATAAGTAACCAGGTTATCCCCACAATGGAAATAACGAGTACGGCTACGGCCGCTGTTAATACGGTATTTTTTTTATCCATAATATAGAGTTTGTGCGGTAAAGTCCTGCAAAAATAATGTTTTCGCTTGATAGTCAAAGAATCTGTTAGATTGTTTTATAAAATATCCCGTTACCGGGCTATTCGGAAAGGGATAAAAGGCATTTGGTCCTGGCTGGCTTTTTATGGATAGCCGGGACAACCGTGGTGGTATCGGGACAGTTCTCTGAAGACAGACAGGAGATGATTGAAACAGGCTTGTTGTGAGGTGGTTAACTCTTTCTTCATCCGACGAAGCTCTGACGGAGGTATACTTCCCGGACTGCATAACTCTTCCTATACCTGTTGCGCTTTTGTTTGCTCCTGTATGAACACTACCCGTAGCGAATCGTTGGAGTTATATCATATAAACTCCCTGCGCTGATCCATAAAACAGAGGTAGTCTTTTTCGAGTTCTTCTTTTTTCTCCTGCGCATGTAACTCAACTCTGGCGTGGTGCTTCTTTTTTGCAGAGATAAATAACCCGGTCATCCCTATGGCAAATTATGGAAACTGCTGTTACTAAAATGCTGTTCTTTTTGAGTATATGCCTTAGTGTGTGTAGAGTAAATTCTCACAAAATCAGTACTTTCTCCGGATACATCAACGACTGATAAGAGGATTTTGATATATTTTATTTTCTGTATTTACGGATAGGAATTGAGTATATGCCGGGAAGTGTGAAGAAAGCCTGACCTGTTTTTTACAGCTGATATTTTTTATGAAGTACAGGAAATGTGTGTGAGATAAAGGCATATCCGGGAATCTGTGTGGCTTTAACTAAAATTATTATGGAAAAAATTCTTTAATTTGGATTATCGTTGTATTTTTGTACCCTCCGGGAGCAGAAACTCGGCTCCGATGGAGAGGGTATCTTTTCTGAAAAAGTATATAGAGAATTAAACACTATATGTAAACAAAAAACCTAAAGATTTATGTCAAAAGTAACCGTAATAGGCGCAGGTAACGTAGGAGCTACATGTGCTAATGTTCTTGCATTCAACGAAGTGGCAGACGAAGTGATCATGCTCGATGTAAAAGAGGGTGTATCGGAGGGTAAAGCGATGGATATGATGCAGACAGCACAGTTGTTGGGATTCGATACTACCCTGGCAGGATGTACCAATGACTATGCTCAGACCGCAGATTCGGATGTGATCGTGATCACTTCGGGAATCCCTCGTAAACCGGGAATGACTCGTGAGGAATTGATCGGTGTAAATGCTAACATTGTAAAGAGTGTAGCAGAGAGCGCGTTGAAATATTCTCCGAACGCCATCGTTGTAGTGATTTCCAATCCGATGGACACGATGACGTATCTGGCTCTGAAATCACTGGGCTTACCTAAAAACCGGATTATCGGTATGGGAGGTGCGCTTGACAGTTCACGTTTCAAATATTACCTGTCGCAGGCTCTGGGTTGCAATGCCAATGAAGTAGAGGGTATGGTCATCGGCGGTCATGGCGATACAACTATGATCCCGCTGGCCCGTCTGGCTGCTTACAAAGGAACTTCGGTGAGCGAACTGCTGAGCGCGGAAAAACTGGAAGAAGTGGTACAGGCTACCATGGTAGGCGGAGCTACACTGACCAAGTTGCTCGGAACTTCGGCCTGGTATGCACCGGGAGCCGCCGGAGCCTATGTGGTAGAATCAATTATCCACAATCAGAAGAAACAAGTTCCCTGTTCTGTATACCTCGAAGGAGAATACGGTGAGTCGGATATCTGTATCGGTGTTCCGGTGATCCTGGGTAAGAACGGTATTGAAAAGATCGTTGAACTCCAATTGACGGAAGACGAAAAAGCGAAATTCGCTGCCAGTGCGAAAGCGGTTCGACAGACCAATGAAGCATTGAAAGAAGTAGGAGCTCTTTGAGTTATAAGTTTTAAGTAGTAAGTTATAACTCAAAACTTGCAACTCAGAATTTCAAATAAAACAAGGCCGTCCGGAATTTTCCGGCGGCCTTGTCCGCTTAAAACATTATTTTTTTCACAGAAGGATCCAGATTAAGGTTTTGTCGAAAAATTTAGTTTAGAGAAATGATTAGAGGCTTGTTCTCACGAATGATCCTCTAATCGCTCCAACACCTATTGAATCAACATGTAAAGAATACATTAACAAAGGTCTTCATGCATTAAGGTCAGTAGAAAAGCTAGTTAATCAGTATAACTGAACTAAACAGAAGTTATATAGATTAGGTTAGCACTTGTTCTTATTCCATAAAATCATTGCGGAGTTCCGGATCGTCCCAATCGGATACAAAATGATTGTAGGGATCTACCTGCATCGTCTGGTCACTGATCCGGGCGTTTTGTTTTTGTATGGGTACTGTCCATTCCGTGATAAAATAACTTTCCTGTGTGAAGGTTATGTTTATATCCCTGTTCGAAAATCCATACTCCTGTACTTCTTCTTTCTCCGGATAACCAGCGGAAATACCAGTATGGACTTTTTTAATTATTTTCCTACCCATTTTCCTATCCTCCCGATCTAATGATTTTATATAGGTCCTGCCTCTTGTTACTAACCAGAAAGCAAGAATAATTACCTCTCAGTAACGTGTTATAAAGATAGTGACCGGGAGCTGAAAAAATATGATGCAAGAAGAGTTTTTCAGAAAAGATTGTAACGAATTCAGGAATCAGCGGGAGGTTATCCTCATTTTTCGTCAAAAAATACCGGATATTTCTATTTGTTACGGAAAATGAAAAAAGCGGGAATAGGCTTTACTGAATGGATAAAAAAGTTCTTTTGTCAGAAATTGTTTTTGCCTGTCCATAAAGGGATAGCGAAATAGGAAGAGCGGCACAGAGAGATACATAAAAATCCGGAGAGTAGGACGGTTTGTCAGTTTCTTGCGTCTACTCCCCACATCAACTTGTTGCGTAAGGTATCGAAGAAAATGTGCTTGTAACGTTTGATCACTTTGATCGTATAGTTGGCCCGGCATATGGTCAGATGGTTGTGTTCGTGGCAGGATTCACTTCGTCCGTCAATGGCTACCAGAAAGTTATGACTGCGGCTTTCCACTTCCAGGGTGATCTTCCAGTCGTCACAAATCACAATAGGGCGGATGTTCAGACTATGAGGGGCTACGGGGGTGATGGCGATGGTACGTGAATGAGGCACAATAATGGGGCCGCCTACACTTAATGAGTAAGCCGTAGACCCGGTAGGTGTAGACACGACCAGTCCGTCTGCCTGATACGTTGTCAGGTAAGCATCGTTGATGGAGGTATGGATGGTGATCATGGAAGAACTGTCTCTTTTGAGAATAGCGATGTCATTCAGACCAAAAGGGGGAGAAGAGAATGTCTTTCCTGCTGCGGAGACCTCCAGCACGCTTCTTTCTTCTACCGTATACCGGTTGTGAAAAATATCCTGAAAAGTCTCTTCCATCTCTTCCGGAGAAATATCTGCCAGGAAGCCCAGCCTGCCCGTGTTGATGCCCAGGATCGGGATGTCTTTCCGGCCCACCCGACTGGCTGCTTTCAGGAAGGTTCCGTCACCTCCCATGCTGATCACTATATCCGCCTCAAAAGAATCATTGTCAAATAATTCCATATCAGGAAACTCCATAGGGTACCAGGAGCATAAGAACTCATACAGTTCTCTATCTACACAGATCTCTACTCCGTAGCTCCGCAACAAAGTAAAGAGTTTTTCCGCGTGGGATGATTTCTTTTCCTGATAGACGTTTCCGAAAATAGCAACTCTCATTCTTGTTCTTATTTATGATACTGTCCCTTCTGTAGGGTAACTACCGCTTATCTGCCGGTCTGCATCGTATATAATACGATACCATTTACGCCAACATAACATCTGTATGGAGGGAATGTTTATTCCGCGAAACAAACCATTGGGTTTACGATGTACCTATCTGCGATGCAGGATTTATTCCTTCGTTATGCCCCTTATCAGATTACGTTGAGCCAACAGATATTCCAATGATATATCATACCTGGATTGGATCTGGATCGTGGAGAAGCACGCCGTGCATCTCCACAGGTGGATGATACCTATTGTTTGTGTATTTGTCTTTTCATCTTTAACAGTGCTGTAGAGCCTTTACTTCCTCTTTGCAAAAATGGGATTTTTTTTTGTATTGCTGTTATGGTATCATGAATATTTGTACTTTTGTCACAAACATAGAAGGTCTATGACGAAGTTAAGTGTGAATATTAATAAGGTAGCTACATTGCGCAATGCCCGTGGCGGACAGATACCGGACCTGGTGAAAGTAGCTATGGACTGTGAAACCTTCGGTGCGGATGGTATTACCGTACATCCTCGTCCGGATGAGCGCCATGTACGCAGGACAGATGTGATGCAACTCAAACCAGTACTGAAAACAGAATTTAATATAGAAGGATATCCCGATCGTGATTTTATGGATCTGGTTATGAAGGTAAAGCCGCATCAGGTAACACTGGTACCGGACGATCCGTCGCAGATCACTTCCAATGCCGGATGGGATACAAAGGTCCATCTGGATTTTCTCACAGAGATCCTGGATGCTTTGCGACTCGCGGACATTCGCTCTTCTGTATTTGTGGAGGCAGATCCGGAGATGGTAAATTATGCGGCCAAAGCCGGTGCCGATCGGGTAGAATTGTATACTGAACCCTATGCCGTTCTGTATCCGAAAGATCCCGAAGCGGCTGTAGCTCCTTGTGTGATAGCAGCGAAAGAGGCCCGTAGACTGGGACTCGGATTGAATGCCGGTCACGATCTGAGCTTAGAGAATCTGAACTACCTGTACAAAAATATACCCTGGCTGGATGAAGTGTCTATAGGTCATGCACTGATCAGTGACGCGCTCTATCTGGGATTGGAAAAAACAATACAAGCTTATAAAAACTGTCTACATCCATGACTACACTTACGTTACTGGCCCAGGTGGCCCCTGCCGCGGTAGATTCACTGATTGCCGCGAATCCTGAACTGACTCCTGTTGTTTCCGAATCAGATATGAACCTGTTGGATATGGCATTCAAGGGAGGATGGATCATGATCGTACTGGCAGTCCTGTCCGTGGTCTGCTTCTATATCTTTTTTGAACGTATGTATGTGATCCGTAAAGCCGGAACAGAGGATCCGATGTTTATGGATAAGATAAAAGATTATATACTCAGTGGCGATATCAAGTCTGCTATCAATTACTGCCGGATCACCAATACCCCTTCGGCCCGTATGATCGAGAAAGGGATCCAACGCCTGGGACGCCCCGTCAACGATGTACAGGCCGCTATAGAAAATGTCGGTAATATGGAAGTTGCCAAACTGGAGAAGGGTATTCCCGTGGTGGCTACTATTGCCGCGGGAGCACCGATGATCGGTTTCCTGGGTACAGTGACCGGTATGGTACGTGCCTTCTATCAAATGGCTAATGCCGGCAATAACATTGATATGACTTTGCTATCCGGCGGTATTTATGAAGCCATGATCACCACCGTAGGTGGGTTGGCAGTAGGTATTGTCGCTATGTTCGCTTATAACTATCTGGTGATCCTGGTAGACCGGGTGGTACATAAAATGGAGGCTAAAACTATGGCTTTTATGGATTTGCTTAATGAACCCGCGCGGTAGGTTGTTGTAAGTTCTAAGTTTTAAGTTCTAAGTTTTAAGTTTTAAGTTCTAAGTTTTAAGTTCTAAGTATCATGTGATACAAAAGGTTTACCACTACAATCTTATTCAAAATTTAAAACCCGGTACTCAGAAATCATAAACTTAACCCCCAAAACTTACAACTTAAAACTCAGAACTTAAAACTCAGAACTTAAAACTCGAGAGCTCATGTTACGACGTAGAACCAAGATATCACCCGAATTCAGTATGGCATCCATGACGGATGTGATATTTCTGCTGCTGATCTTTTTCATGATCACTTCGACCCTGGTCTCTCCTAATGCGATCAAGGTGCTGCTTCCACAGGGCAAGCAGCAGACCTCTGCCAAACCGCTGACCCGGGTGATCATTGATAAAGAACTGAATTTCTATGCGGCGTTCGGCAATGATAAGGAACAGGCGCTGACATTGGCAGAATTAACTCCTTTCCTGCAAAACTGCGCTGCCCGGGAACCGGAAATGTATGTAGCACTTTATGCCGATGAGACAGTCCCTTACCGGGAGATCGTCAAGGTATTGAACATCGCCAATGAGAATAAATTCAAGATGGTATTGGCCACTCGTCCTCCCGAAGGGAGATAAATGCAAGGATAGGGATGGAAGAGAAGAAAAAAGGCAGATACGCAGGTGCTCTGGGTGCGTTTTTAGTGCATCTGGCACTTTTTGCTCTTCTGGTTCTGGTGAGCTTTGCTCTGCCGGAGCTTTCTGAAGAAGGAGGAGTACCTGTGGTGATGGGAGATGTGGCCGATGCTTATGGCGGATTTGATCCGGGTTCTTTAGTAGATGTAGAAGTGGTTCCCGAACATACACCGGAAAGTTTTCCTGTCGAATCGGTCGAACAGGATCTTCTGACTCAGGCAGATGAAGAGACAGTAGCTATCCCTCCGGCAGCCGATCCGAAAAGAGATACTCCCCAACCGGAGAAAACAGCTGCCGAGCGGGAGGCAGAAGCCCGCAGGCTGGCCGAAGAGCGTGCCGAACGTGAACGTAAAGCGGCTGAGGAGGCTGCCAATCAGCGGGTTGCAGGTGCTTTCGGACGTGGCGCGGAGATGGGCAGTCGCGGAGATACACAGGGAGAAGGAGCGCAGGGAGGCAGAGATGGCAACGCCTCCGAAGGAGCCACTGCGGGTACGGGTGGATATGGAACATTCAGTCTGGACGGACGTTCCATAGGTGTGGGAGGCTTGCCCCGTCCGGTATATAATGTGCAGGATGAAGGTCGCGTGGTGGTAAACATCACGGTGAATCCTGCCGGACAGGTGGTTGCTACCGGTATCAATCCGCAGACCAATACCGTGAACGCGGCGTTGCGGAAAGCAGCGGAAGAGGCCGCCAGGAAGGCACGTTTCAGTGAGGTCTCGGGAGTGGGTAATCAGACAGGAACCATTACGTATTATTTTAACTTGAAATAAAGGAAGTTATAAGTTGTTAGTTTGAAGTAAATAAGTACCCTGCGGACACGAAAAAGTTCTGAGTTTTAAATAGCAGGTGGATACGAGAGAGTTTACAACGCATCGTATAACGCATGACTTTACACTTGAACTCCACAACTGATCCCTAACTCCAGTACTTACAACTTAAAACTCATAACTTAAACCTCCTAACTTAAAACTTAAAACGAATGAATACAGTTTACATGTTTTTCGCGGATGGCTTTGAAGAGATCGAAGCCCTGACTACGGTAGATATACTCAGACGGGCGGGTATGAGTGTGCAACTTGTATCAGTCACTGGCCATCAGACAGTGACAGGAGCGCATCAGGTACCTGTGGTGACAGATGTGTTGTTCGACGCGTGCGACTTTTCTGACGCGGATCTGCTGGTGCTTCCCGGGGGAATGCCCGGCGCGGCTACATTAGGTGAACACGCGGGATTGCTTGAACTCCTGCTGGATTATGCGAAAAAGGATAAGCCGTTGGCTGCCATCTGCGCGGCTCCGATGGTTCTGGGCAAGCTGGGACTGCTGAAAGGAAAGAAAGCCATTTGTTATCCGGGCTTTGAACCTTATCTGGAAGGAGCGGAGATCGTTTGTCAGCAAGTGGTAGTAGACGGACAGATCGTTACAGGACGGGGTCCTGGCGCGACTATAGAGTTTGCGCTGACTCTGGTAGAGATACTGGAAGGGAAAGAGAAGAAGGAAGAATTGATCCAGGCCATGTGTATCATTCCCTGATTTGTAGTCTGTATGTCGAACGCTGTGGTAGTAGTGGCCGGAGGCAAAGGCCTTCGTATGGGACAGGAATTGCCTAAACAATTTCTTCCCTTAGTAGGTCGTCCTGTGTTGATGCATACCCTGGAGGTCTTTTACGCGTACGATCCCTCTATGAAGATCGTACTTGTGCTTCCGCAGGCTCAACAGGAATACTGGTCGCAACTTTGCAGACAGTATGACTTTTCCATACCCCATCTGGTCGCCGAGGGAGGAAAGACACGCTTTCACTCGGTGAAAAACGGTCTGACCCGGATTGGTGACGCCTCTCTTACGGGTGTGCACGACGGTGTGCGCCCGTTTGTTTCACCCGCAGTGATCGGACGGTGTTACGACGCAGCCCGCACCTTTGGGGCAGTTGTTCCGGTTATTCCCGTAGTAGATACCTTGCGTCAGGTGCAGGGTAGCGACAGTCAAACCGTGGTCCGGGAAGCCTATCGCCTGGTACAGACCCCCCAGGTTTTCGATACCGGTTTGTTGCGGCAGGCGTATGAGCAGGAATACATTTCCTCTTTCACCGACGACGCTTCGGTGGTGGAAGCTCTGGGAGAACACATACACCTGATAGAAGGGAACCGGGAGAACATAAAGATCACCACACCTTTTGATCTGCAAATAGCCCGCGCGTTGTTGCCATGTTCGACCTGACCACGCGGGACATAAAGTTTATTTCCGGAGTCGGCCCCCAACGCGCGGGCATACTCAATAAAGAGCTCGGCATCTACTCTATGCACGATCTGCTCTATTATTTCCCCTATAAATATGTAGATCGCAGCCGGATCTATCAGATCCGGGAGGTAGATGGGAACATGCCCCATATCCAGCTGAAAGGAACTATCCTGGGATTCGAGACTTTTGGCGAAGGCCGTACAAAAAGGTTAGTGGCTCATTTCTCGGATGGTACGGGAGTGGTAGATCTGGTCTGGTTCCAGGGAATTAAATTCATTCCCGGTAAGTATAAGCTACGTGAAGAGTATATTGTATTCGGCAAACCCACTGTTTTCAACGGGCGTATCAACCTGGCTCATCCCGATATAGAGCATCCTGCCGATCTTCGCCTTTCTGCTATGGGGTTGCGTCCTTATTACCATACGACAGAGAGGATGAAACGCGGTTTTCTCAACTCACAGGCGCTGGAAAAGATGATCGCCGGGGTGATGGCCCTCATCCGTGAACCGTTACCGGAAACTTTGCCGGACTATTTACTTACCGAACATCACCTGATGCCTCTGACGGAGGCACTCAGACAGATCCATTTTCCCACCAATCCCGAACAGTTGCGTCGCGCGGAATATCGTCTGAAGTTTGAAGAACTTTTCTACATACAACTCAACATCTTGCGGTATGCCAGAGACCGCCACAGAAAATACAGGGGATTTGTTTTTGAGTCTGTAGGAGGAATTTTCAACACCTTCTACAACCGCAATCTACCTTTTCATCTGACCGGTGCTCAGAAACGGGTATTGAAAGAGATCCGTTACGATGTAGGATGTGGCAGGCAGATGAACCGGCTCCTGCAGGGGGATGTAGGGAGTGGAAAGACGCTGGTGGCCCTGATGAGTATGTTGATGGCACTTGACAATGGATACCAGGCATGTCTGATGGCCCCCACGGAGATATTAGCCAATCAGCATTACGAGACCATCCGTGAATTGCTTCATGGCATGGATGTGCGGGTGGAACTGCTGACCGGTTCTGTGAAAGGGAAAAAGCGCGAACCTGTTCTCGCTGGCCTGCTGACCGGTGATGTGCATATCCTGATCGGTACGCATGCGGTGATAGAAGATACGGTACATTTCTCTTCGCTGGGGCTGGTTGTTATTGACGAACAGCACCGTTTCGGGGTGGCTCAGCGGGCCCGGCTCTGGGGGAAAAACAGGCAGCCGCCGCATGTGCTGGTCATGACGGCTACTCCCATTCCGCGCACCTTAGCCATGACGGTATACGGAGATCTGGATGTCTCGGTCATAGACGAGTTGCCTCCCGGACGTAAACCCATCACTACCAGCCATCAGTTTGATAACCGCCGGGAAAGCCTCTATCAGTTCATACAAGGACAAATCGACGAAGGCCGCCAGGTGTATATCGTATATCCTCTGATCAAGGAGAGTGAGAAGATTGACCTCAAGAACCTGGAAGAGGGCTATATGCAGATCTGTGAAGCTTTTCCCGATCATAAGGTCTGTAAGGTACACGGCAAAATGAAGCCGACGGAAAAAGACGAACAGATGCAACAGTTTGTGAGCGGAGAAGCCCAGATCATGGTAGCTACTACCGTGATCGAGGTAGGGGTAAACGTGCCCAATGCCTCGGTCATGGTGATCGAGAATGCCGAACGGTTCGGATTGTCTCAGCTGCATCAGCTACGCGGGCGCGTGGGGCGAGGAGCCGATCAGTCGTATTGCATCCTGGTGACCAACTACAAACTTTCTGAAGAGACCCGGAAGCGGCTGGAGATCATGGTACGTACCAACGACGGTTTTGAGATTGCCGAAGCAGACCTGAAGTTGCGGGGGCCCGGCGATCTGGAGGGCACCCAGCAGAGTGGTATCGCTTTTGATCTCAAGATCGCTCACATTTCCCGCGACGGACAGTTGATGCAATATGTCCGGGAAATAGCTGAAAAGATCATTGATGCCGACCCGCAGGGGGAAAGATATGAAAATACCCTGCTGTGGCAACAGTTAAAAGTGTTACGAAAAACTAATGTTAATTGGGCCTCAATAAGTTAAACAGCCGTTAATAACCTTCATGGTCCTGAAATATGCTCTAAAACATATTTCTTGTCTATTCCTCCTATATCTAAGCATTTATGACTTGTTTTTCGGGGATTGTTCATGTCCAATCAACAAAAAAAGTTAAGGATTTCTTTCTCATATCATTGATATTTAGTATCTTTGGAAGAATTTTTTTCAAGCAATAGAAAGATAACCTTCAAATACTATAGCAGATGATTGAGAAAACATTAGTTATCTTAAAACCCTGTACCGTACAGCGCGCGCTTATCGGAGAGATCATTCAACGGTTCGAACGTAAGGGGTTGCGCCTGGCAGGCATGAAAATGATGCAACTGACGGATGAGGTTTTAAGCGAACATTATGCTCATCTGAGTGGAAAGCCCTTTTTCCAGCGTGTAAAGGATTCCATGATGACATCTCCTGTCGTAGTATGCTGTTTCGAAGGGGTGGACGCGATCCAGACAGTCCGGACGTTGGCGGGGCCAACCAATGGTCGTCTGGCAGCTCCGGGTACGATCCGGGGCGACTACAGCATGAGCTTCCAGGAAAATATTGTTCATACTTCCGATTCGGTGGAGACAGCCATAGCCGAACTAAATCGGTTTTTCCGACCGGAAGAGATCTTCCGGTACGAGCAGCTTACCTTCCCTTGTCTATATGCTTGTGATGAGTATTAATTGAAATGAAGCAAACCAAGGACATGAAATTTAAGTGGATTCAAACACTGACAGTTGCTGCCGCAGCCTTATTCAGCCTGAACTCTTTTTCGCAGGATCTGATCGCCCGCCAGGCACCTATTGATAAAAAACTGAAAACGGTGGATTCGCTGGCTCTGCAAAAGCAGATCCGGGCGGAACAATCGGAATATCCGGCGCTGGATATCTATCCGAACTGGACCAATCAATTCGTCAATTCGTACGGAAGTACAGCTATTGTTCCGGATGTATATGAAATAGATCTGACCAATTTTGCTATGCCTACTACCAATACCCGTATTACTTCTCCGTTCGGACCCCGCTGGAGACAGATGCACAACGGTATTGATATCAAGGTACAGATCGGTGATACCATTGTTTCCGCTTTTGACGGAAAAGTACGGATCGTGAAGTTCGAACGCCGGGGATACGGTAATTATGTCGTGATCCGTCATGACAACGGGCTGGAGACCGTATACGGCCATCTTTCCAAACACTTAGTGAAAGAAAATCAGTTGGTCAAAGCCGGTGAACCTATCGGCCTGGGAGGCAATACCGGGCGTTCTACCGGTTCACACCTGCATTTCGAGACCCGTTTCCTGGGCATACCCATCAATCCGGCATTGATGTTTGATTTTCCACGGCAGGATATTGTAGCAGATACTTATACGTTCCGCAAGAATACGAAAGGAAATTCCAAAGGTGGTTCCAATACCCAGCTGGCCAGCAATGGCACAATCAAGTATCACAAGGTAAAATCCGGGGATACGCTATCCAAGATCGCCAAACAGCAAGGGGTATCCATTGATACGCTGTGCAAACTGAATGGTATCAAGCGGACCACCACGCTGCGGATCGGTCAGGTATTGCGTTGTTCGTAACCTGTGGGAGCGTCCGGGTACAAGGCCATGTTTACAGGAGCCGGGCCAGGACATATTTGTGTACTTTACATAAAAAGACATAGAAATTAGCTTATTTGTCAGGTCCTGACCCTGTTGTATAGATAATGAAAAGAGGGTGATTTTATATTAATTAAAATCACCCTCTTTTCATTATTCTTGATTTATTGCTACCTTTGTGATCAATTTGAAAGGAGATGAAAGATACCAGATCACAATTCGAACATGTTATAGCCCTTTGCCGGGATCTGTTTGTCAAGAAGCTTCATGATTACGGACCGTCCTGGCGTATCATGCGTCCAGGTTCTGTTACTGATCAGATCTTTATCAAAGCCAACCGCATCCGGAGTATAGAGACCAAAGGTGTCAATCTGGTGGGAGAAGATATACGTTCGGAATTCATAGCCATTGTCAATTACGGTATCATTGGCCTGATCCAGCTGGAAGAAGGCTACGGTGATCCGGCCGATATGACGGTAGAGGAGGCCATTGCCCGCTATGATCGCTTCGCTCAGGAAGCCCTGGAGCTGATGATGACCAAAAACCATGACTATGACGAAGCGTGGCGAAGCATGCGGGTCAGTTCCTACACGGACCTGATCCTGATGAAGATATTCCGTACCAAACAGATCGAATCCTTAGAAGGAGATACGCTGGTATCCGAAGGGATTGATGCCAACTACATGGATATGATTAATTATTCGGTTTTCGGGTTGATCAAAATAGAATTTGGAGAATAAGACCACACATACGATATTGTTGATATGGACCAATCTCTGTCGGTTCGTACTGGCCGGATTGTTCATTTTTTCCGGATTTGTCAAAGCGGTAGATCCACTGGGGTTTACTTATAAGATACAAGACTATCTGGTGGCATTCGGGATGGCCGAATGGTTTTCGTTCTTCTTTCCGTTGCTGGTGGCCATTTTTGTCTCTGCCATAGAGTTCTGTATCGGTGTCTTCCTGTTTTTCGGTATCCGCAAACACCTGTCAGTTACACTTGCGCTGTTGCTGATGCTCTTTATGACTCCGCTCACCCTTTATCTGGCTGTGGCCAATCCGGTGTCGGATTGCGGATGCTTCGGAGATGCCTGGATACTGACCAACTGGCAAACCTTCTGGAAAAACGCCGGTTTGCTGATCGCGGCCGTGACCCTGTTCCGCTGGCGGAAGCTCATGGTACGCTTTATCAGCCGTAAGTCCGAATGGTTAGTCTCCATGTATACCCTGATCTTTATTTTCTTCCTCTCCTTTTATTGCCTGCGTTATCTTCCGATATTGGATTTCCGGCCCTACCGGATCGGTACCGATATACGCGAAGCCATGGCTATTCCCGAAGGAGCGCGGCCGGCAGTTATAGAAACGGTGTTTATCCTGGAAAAGGAGGGAAAGAGACAGGAGTTTACCCTGGAAAACTACCCCTATGAAGATAGTAGCTGGCAGTTTGTAGACAGGAAGGATGTCATCCTGGAGAAGGGTTACGAACCTCTGATCCATGATTTCTCGTTGACAGAGACGCAGACCGGCGAAGAGATCACCGATCTGGTCCTGAGTGATCCGGGCTATACTTTTCTGTTGATTGTTCACCGGGTAGAACGGGCAGACGACAGCCGTATCGATCTGATCAATGAGATCTATGACTATAGTGAAGAACATGGGTATGGTTTTTACGCGCTGACCTCTTCCTCCGATGAAGAGATTGAATCGTGGAGAGACAGGACCGGGGCAGAGTATCTTTTCTGCCGGGTAGATGACATTACATTGAAAACCATGATACGGTCCAATCCGGGTTTGTTGCTGATCCGTGACGGTGTGATCCTGCGCAAATGGAGCAATGCGCGCATACCGGATGAATATGTGTTACATGACAAGTTGGAGCATCTGGCATTGGGACAGTTGGAGGTACCCAGGGATGCTTCTACCATCGGGAAAGTATTTCTCTGGTTTGTCATCCCTTTGCTGCTGGTATTGGCTGTAGATTTTCTCTTTATCAAAAAGAGAAGCTCAGAGAAGAAAGAAGATACATATCACATAAACCCTTTAATAAAAAACAAAATGAGAAAAAACATTGTTGCAGGAAACTGGAAAATGAACAAGACCCTTCAGGAGGGTATCGAATTGGCTATCTCTTTAAATGAAGCATTGGCTGCAGAAACACCCAATTGCGAGGTCGTGATCTGTACTCCTTTTATACATCTGGCTTCTGTTACTCCTATCGTAGATGCGGAGAAGATCGGTGTAGGTGCGGAAAACTGCGCGGATAAAGAGGCCGGTGCGTATACCGGGGAGGTCTCTGCCGCTATGGTTGCTTCTACCGGAGCCAGATATGTGATCCTGGGACACTCAGAACGTCGTGCCTATTACGGAGAGACGGTAGAGATCCTGCGGGAGAAGGTGAAACTGGCGCTGGCCAACGGGCTGACACCTATTTTCTGTATCGGTGAGGTCCTGGAAGAACGTGAGGCCGGAAAGCAGAACGAAGTGGTTTTCGGACAACTGGCTTCCGTATACACCCTTTCTCCGGAAGATTTCTCTAAGGTCGTATTGGCTTATGAGCCGGTATGGGCGATCGGTACCGGTAAGACCGCTACTGCTGCTCAGGCTCAGGAGATCCATGCCTATATCCGCTCTACGATCGCGGAGAAATACGGTCAGGAGATTGCCGGCAATACTTCTATCCTGTACGGAGGAAGCTGTAACGCGTCTAACGCGGCAGAGCTGTTTGCCAATCCCGATGTGGATGGCGGACTGATCGGTGGTGCTTCTCTGAAGGTGGCTGATTTCAAGGCTATCATTGATGCATTTTAATGGCACGATATAACTTTATCTGAGGATGTGTCAGATTCTCATACATCGGGTTTCCGGCACACCCTCCTGTTTATTTTTTATATATGAGAAATTATTTGTTTTATATATGTCTGTTGCTTTTGTCGGGCAGCTCTTTCTCTGCCTCTGCACAGGATCGCAACATTGTGCGCGACCTGCAACGTTACGAGCCCGGACAAGGCCGTGTAACGATCCATCAGGATCCCCGTCTGGAAGCGTTGGTCGGAAGACAAGACCTGGGAAGTGACGGTGTGTTGAAAGTCTCCGGATACCGGGTACAGGTATACGCAGGTAATAATTCCCGGGAAGCACGTGACCAGGCACAGACAATAGGCAATCGGGTGAAGAATTATTTTCCGGAGATGAAGGTGTATACCTCGTTTATTTCTCCCCGCTGGTTGTGCCGTGTAGGTGATTTCCGTAGTATTGAGGAGGCGGACGCGGCCATGCGCAGATTGAAAAGTACAGGTGTTTTCCGGGAAGTATCTATTGTAAAAGAACAAATAAACGTCCAGCTATAAACCACACTATGTCTGAGAATGAAGAAACATCTCCTGTACTGGGGGAACTGAAAGGACACTACCAAAGTATACTGACACTTCTGGGAGAGGATCCCCGGCGGGAAGGGCTGCTCAAAACCCCTAAGCGCGTGGCTAAGGCCATGCTGACCCTGACCAAAGGATATCGGATGGATCCGCACGAAGTTCTTCGTTCCGCCCGGTTCCAGGAGCCTTACAGCCAGATGGTTATTGTAAAAGACATTGACTTCTTTTCACTTTGCGAGCACCACATGCTTCCTTTCTACGGAAAAGCACATGTGGCCTATATTCCCAACGGATACATCACTGGCCTGAGCAAGATAGCCCGTGTGGTGGATATTTATTCGCACCGTTTGCAGGTGCAGGAACGGCTGACGCTTCAGATCAAAGAGTGTATCCAGGAAACTTTGAATCCGCTGGGAGTGATGGTAGTGGTGGAGGCCAAGCACATGTGTATGCAGATGCGCGGGGTCGAGAAGCAGAATTCCGTGACCACTACCTCCGATTTTACCGGGGCTTTTAACCAGGCCAAGACGCGGGAAGAATTCATGAACCTGATCCGTCACAACGGGACGGCCTCTTTCTGACGGAGGGAAGCATCCCTACGGCCTGAGTTCCTGATAAAGGCCGATCTGCCGGTTGTCAGGAGGGAAGTACTACCCGGTCGCCTAACCGCCTGGCCATCGTATTCTGTATCTCCCGCATTTCCATGTAACGTTTCATCACGTTGTTGCATTTCTCTTCGTCATTCACCACCGCAGGGTCTTGCAGGGCCTGACGCAGGTGGCGCACCTCTTCGGTTACAATGGCACTTTTAAAATTGACCATGAGCATGGGCACCAGCTCTACGAGGCGTTCTGCTTCACTCACTAATGTCTGGGTCTTCGAATGATATTTGCTCAGCTGGTATCTGTTGTCGATCAGATCCGCGCTGAGCCGGCTGATCTCCGGATCGGGATGTGCCAGGAAGTATCTGTGTGCGACAAAACCTTCATCTTTCAGATGTTCAAGCGCTTCCTTCAGGATCTGGCGATGCTGCTTGTGATGGAACGAGAGATCATCTTCTTTCAGGTCGTTGTCGATGTATTCGATCACCGTAAAGTCTCTTTCCCCCTCTTCTCCCTCTACCTTGCATATGACTTTCTCTCCGTGCCGGATAAGTGCCTGTATGATCAGTCGTTCGGCCTGATAAAACTCATGCTTCTCTTTTCCCTCCTGAGGAATGTAGGATTGGTACTCATCCCGGTGAGGTGGGGTCGGTTGTCCGTTCTCCGCCGGAGTGGTTAGTGTCTGTGGTGAAGACTGGGAAGCCTGATACCCTTTTTCTTTCTGATTGGCTATCAGCTTGGCGATCTCCGCTACCAGCAGTTTTTCTTCTACATGCAGCAACTGGCTGCACTCCTTGATATATACCGACCGTACAATAGCTTCCGGTATGACAGAAATACTTCGTACAATATCGTTGATCAGTTCCGCCCGTTTCAGAGGGTCTTTTCCGGCTTCATCCAGCAGCAGATCGGTTTTGAAGCGGATGAAATCCACTTCATGAGCTGTGATGTAGTTCTGGAAGTCGGTCGCGTTGTGTTTCCGGGCAAACGAGTCGGGATCTTCTCCATCGGGCAGGAGCACCACTTTGATGTGCATTCCCTCTTCCAGCAGCATATCAATTCCACGGATGGAGGCCTTGATCCCTGCCTTGTCTCCGTCGTAAAGCACGGTTATATTGTTGGTAAACCGGTGGATCAGGCGTATCTGGCCCGGGGTGAGGGAAGTACCCGAAGAAGAGACCACATTCTCTATACCTGATTGGTGCATGGAGATCACATCCGTGTATCCCTCTACTAAGAAGCAGCGGTCTTGTTTCACGATCGCCTGTTTGGCAAAATAGATCCCGTACAATTCACTGCTCTTGTGATAGATTTCCGATTCGGGTGAGTTGACGTACTTGGCCAGTTTTTTGTTGTCTGTTCCCAGGATACGTCCTCCGAAAGCTACCACTTTTCCGGATAACGTGTGTACCGGAAAGATCACTCTGCCCCAGAACCGATCGCGCATCTTACCCTCTTCCGTCTCGTAGGCCAGACCGGTTTTGAGCAGGAATTCTTTTTTGAACCCTTTTTTCTGTGCTTCTTTAGAGAAAGCGTCCCGTTCATTGATGCTGAATCCCAACTGGAACTTTTGGATCGTGTCGTCGCGAAAACCGCGTTGGCGGAAATAGGCCAGACCTATACTTCTGCCATCGGCATGATTCCTGAGGATGTTGCAGAAATAGTCGCGGGCAAAGTTATTCACCACAAACATACTTTCCCGCACATTCTGTGCCTGTTTTTCTTCCTGGCTCAGCTCTCTTTCCTTGACTTCGATGTGGTATTTCTTAGCCAGGAATTTCAGGGCTTCGTAGTAGGTGAGCTGCTCGTGCTCCATAATGAAATGGACGGCATTGCCCCCTTTTCCGCAACTGAAACATTTGCACAGTCCTTTGGCCGGAGACACACTGAAAGACGGGGTTTTCTCGTTGTGGAAAGGACACAGCCCTACATAGTTGACACCCCGTTTCCTGAGTGTCACAAAGTCCGATACCACATCAACGATCTGAGCGGCATCCAGGATCCTGTCTATGGTGGCCTGATCTATCATATTTCCCGTTTTGCGCACACAAATGTACGTCTTATTTTCGGATAATCAAATCTTATGCCGGCTCCAAAAAACGAAAGAAAGCAGCATCTTTTCCGGCTTGTAAGAAGAGAAGGGACGATTGCCGGGTAAGGAATCCCGCGGATCTCCTGGCAGATAGGGGTTTATTTGATCTGGTGCCGGATGTGTTGTGTATAATCTTCCATCGCCCGCCTGATCACCTCGTATGCTGTCTCCTTCTCATAGATCTCTATAAGTTCCATGCGTGGATGTTTATTAGGTAGCCTGTCTTTATAGGTAGTGAAGTAATGTACCAGCCGGTCGATGACTTTTTCCGGCAGTTGCCTGATGTCGTCGTAGTTTTCGTAGATCAGATCATTCTTCAGTACAGCGATGATCTTATCGTCTGCCTGCTGATTGTCTAAGAGCCTGAGTCCGCCGATCGGCCGGGCTTTGGCTATGATATCTCCATGGGTTACATCTTTTTCCGTCAGGATACAGATATCCAACGGGTCGTTGTCTCCCTGGATATCGGTGCGGCTGAGTGCCCGGTTGGTGAGTTCTGCTACCTGATCTGCACAATAGGTTCTGGGCAGGAAGCCATAGAGCGCAGGGACTATGTTGGAATATTGCTGCGGACGGTCTATGGAAAGATAGCCGGAGGGTTTGTCTACTTCATACTTCACGGTATCGGTAGGTACGATCTCGATGAAAGCGGTGACTTCCTGCGGCACGTTCTCTCCCGGTGAGATACCGTGCCAGGGATGGGCCTTATGTTTGTACATGATGGGTTCGGATTGTAAGCGGGTTACTATATAAGGATATGTGTTACTCTTCAGACACAACAACTGAAAGGCCACATCTGTTTGAAGGTATGAGTGATTTTGTCCGACCCTATGAAAAAAGTCCGGTCTGTGAAAGCCCGGACTTTGAAAAAGGATCAGGCCATCCTGACCCTTGCGTGTATTTCTTTTGTGGTTCTGTCCGATCTATTGCAGGTTGCGGCGTATCTTGGTCAGGTACTTTTTCATACCTTCCGCGTCTTTGTCCCGGATGATCTCCAGCAGGTTCTTCAGCTCCCGGCGTATATTCTCTACCTGTGCCGGGGTGCGCGGGTTGAAGAGGATCTCCTGTAACAGGTAATCATCTTCATTGAGCAATCCTTTCGCGATAGCCATGTGTTTTTTGAAGGTAGTACCCGGAGCCTCCTGATGTTTCATGACCGCTGAGAATACCAGCGTAGAAACAAACGGGATCGAAAGTGAATAGGCTACCGTCTCGTCATGCTCGTCAAAAGTGTACTCAAAGATATTCAGGTTGAGGCTCTGGTAGAGGTCTTTGAAAAAGACTTTTCCCAGGTGGTCGCTCTCACTGATCACAATGGCACTTTCACTGCTCAGGTTGCTGAGGCTGGCAAAGGTAGGACCAAACATCGGATGGGTGGACACATACCGGAAGCCACTCTCTTCGTAGAATGATTTCAAGCCTGTCTTTACAGAAGCGATATCACTCAGGATGCAGTCTTTGCCCAGTGCGGGTATCACCTGCCGGAAAGCCTCCAGGGTATATTTCACTGTGGCCGCGTTGATCACCAGTTCCGGTTCAAATTCCCGGATCTCTTCCAGCGTGGTGAACCGATAGGTGTTGTAGACAAATCTCAACTGATGAGGATTGGTGTCGTACACGGCCGTTTCGTGCTGGAAGCTCAGTACATCGGTGAAAAAGGAACCCATTTTTCCGGCTCCCAGTATCAGGATTCTCATATGATTTACCTTTTTCTACAGTTATTTAGCATTGATGATCTCTATTTGCTGGCGCACGGATTCTTCGTGGATCGCTTCGAATACCTTTTTCATGAAATCCGCGTCCATACCGCAGGCTTCTCCCTGAGCACCTCTTTTTTCGAGGATCTCGTTGTAACGTCCTGTCTGCAGTACGGTGATGTTATGTTCTTTCTTATAAGTACCGATCTCTCGCGCGATGCGCATACGTTTGGCCAGTTCCTCGATCAGATTGTTGTCGCACTTATCGATCTGTTTACGAAGTTCAGTCAGATTTTCTGTGGTCTGTGTCTCTTTCCGGATAACCAGCAGGTTCAGGATATAATCCAGCACATCGGGAGTGACTTGTTGCGACGCGTCGCTCCACGCTTTGTCCGGATCACAGTGGCTCTCTATGATCAATCCTTCGAAATTCAGGTCCATTGCCTGCTGACAGAGAGGCGCGATCAGTTCACGTTTTCCTCCGATGTGGCTGGGATCACAGAAAATCGGCAGGTCGGGATAGCGGCGGTGTAGCTCGATGGGTATATGCCACTGGGGCAGGTTGCGGTAGATCTTCTTATCGTAGCTGCTGAATCCCCGGTGGATTACCCCCAGACGTCTGAGGCCCGCGTTGTAGATACGTTCCAGCGCACCGATCCAGAGTTCCAGATCCGGGTTTACCGGATTTTTGATGAGTATCGGGATGTCCACTCCTTTCAGCGCGTCGGCAATCTCCTGTACGGCAAAAGGGTTGGCTGTGGTACGGGCACCGATCCACAGTATATCTATGCCTGCCTTGAGCGATTCGTATACATGCTTGGCAGTAGCCACCTCGGTAGAAACATACATGCCGGTCTCTTTCTTCACGTTTTTCAGCCAGGCAAGTCCCTCTACGCCGATACCTTCGAAACCGCCCGGCTTGGTGCGGGGTTTCCAGATCCCGGCACGGAATATATTCAGTCCTTTGTCTGCCAGCTGGCGTGCCGTACATATCACTTGTTCTTCCGTCTCCGCACTGCAAGGTCCGGCGATCACGATAGGTCTTTTGGGCTCCATGCCCGGTAATAAGATTGATTCGAATTCCATTTTTATCTGTTTTTTAGTTCATTATTGTAATTGGTTTCCTGTAGAGACGCAAGGCTTGCGTCTCAGCGTACTGCATGGGAATGTATGCTACAGGAATATTTTATTAATATATAGCTTTTGTTGGACATACATCGCGGAGACGCACGCCGTGCGTCTCTACAGGTAATCCCGGTGGATATACTTATTTGATAACCTCTCTGATCCTTCTCAGGGCTTCGGCCAGTTTCTCCTCTTTGCAGCACAAAGAGATCCGGATGAAACGTTTGCCGTTGTCTCCGAAAATAAATCCCGGTGTCAGGAACACCCGCGCCTGATGCAGGACTTTTTCGGTCAACTCTTCCACGTCGGTACAGCTATCGGGTATCTTTCCCCAGAGAAACATACCTACTTGTTTTTCGTCGTATGTGCATCCCAGCGTCCGCATGATCTCTCCGGCCAGTTGCCTGCGGTTGCGGTAGTTGGCGTTGTTGGCTTCGTACCAGTCACGGTCTGCCTCTAAGGCGGTAGTCGCCGCCAGCTGCATGGCACGGTACATGCCACTGTCTATGTTGCTTTTGACTTTCAGTATCCACTGGATAAATCGCGGGTTGGAGGCTACCATACCGATGCGCCAGCCGGGCATATTGTGGCTTTTGCTCAGGGAGTTCAGTTCGATGCAGCACGCTTTGGCTCCGGGTACGGAAAGTATGCTCAGGGGATGGTCGTTCAGAATGAAGCTGTACGGATTGTCATTCACCACTACGATGTTGTTTTGTCGGGCAAACTCTACCAGTTTCCGGTAAAGTCCCGTGGTGGCATTGGCTCCTGTTGGCATGTTGGGATAGTTGGTCCACATCAGTTTCACCCGGCTCAGGTCCATGGCTTTCAGTTCGTCGAAATCCGGCATCCATCCTTTCTCTTCACGGAGGTTGTATGTCACGATCTCTGCTCCGAGCAGGGTACTCAGGGAGGTATAGGTCGGATAGCCCGGATCAGGAACCAGTACCTGCTCTCCCGGATTCACAAATGCCAGTGTGATGTGCAGGATCCCCTCTTTCGAACCGATCAGGGGTTGTATTTCCGTCGCGGGGTCCAGTTCTACCTGATACCAGCGTTGGTACCATCGGGCAAATGCCTGTCTGAGTTCCGGAATACCTATATAGGGCTGGTAACCATGCCCGGCCGGGTCCTGCGCCTGTTCGCACAGCGTTTTCAACGTTTCTTCAGAGGGAGGCATATCGGGGCTTCCGACACCCAGACTGATCACATCTTTGCCTTCGGCATTCATCTGTGCGACTTCCTTGAGCTTGCGCGAAAAGTAATACTCGCTTACACCAGACAGCCGCCGGGCCGGAGCGATCTTATATGCTTGATTTTCCTTCTTCATATTCTCCTAATGTTTTGAGTTGTTTGGTCAGGGGGGTAATGGCCGTAAGCGATTGTTTGAAACGCAGATAGTCTGTGAATACCACATCTACGTAGAACTGGTATTCCCATTCCCTGCCAATGATGGGAAGAGACTGTATCTTGGTCAGGTTGATGTTGTAGAAAGAGAGAATGGAGAGTACCTGCGACAGACTTCCTTCGGCGTGGGGAAGCATGAATACCAGACTGGCTTTGTTGGTCGGGAGGTTGTGACGGAGGTCTTCCACCTGCCAGGGATCCGCAACCACCAGGAAGCGGGTGAAGTTGTGCTTGTTGGTCTCGATGCCTTCCTGCAGGATTTTCATCTCATACAGTTCGGCTGCTGCCTTCGAGCAGATCGCGGCATGTCCGCGCATCTGCTTTTTACGGATGGTCTCCGCGCTCAGGGCGGTGTCTTCTTCTTCCACCACTTTGATGTGTGGGTGCTGATTCAGGAAATCCCGGCACTGCATCAACGCGATCGGGTGGGAGTGTACTTCGGTGATGTCTTCCCAGGTGTCGCCGGGTAGGCAGACAAAACAGTGTGAGATACGCAACTTGCATTCGCCGATGATCTGCGCGCCACTCTGGCGGAGCAGTTCGTTGTTGTACAACAGACTTCCCGCGATGGTATTTTCGATGGCCAGCATGCCTATGACATGGTTGTCTCGCCGGATGGAGTGGAAGACCTCTTCAAACGTGGGGCAACAGATCAGTTCGATCTCTTCTCCTTCGAAATACGTGTGCGCGGCTATGTCGTGAAACGAGCCTAAGGTTCCCTGAATTGCTATTGTTTTCATCTCTTGTTAGGTAATATAAAAAAATCCCGCGTCCGTAACGGAGCGGGATTTTGCTATTTATTGTCCATTTATTCGTTCTTAAGTAACCTGTCACTTGCTACATACAAACTCCCGCTCTACTTTCTTTCCAAAAAAGTAAAAGTAAAAAAAGAAGTAATATGCGTAAGTAAATGGGTTCATCAATTGCTTTTTATTACTAATTCTGACGCAAAAGTAATACTTTTATCTAAATTGCAAATAAAAAATGATATTTTTTTATTTCATTTCCCTGGGCCGCCAAAGAAACGAAGCACAGAAAACGACACCAAGAGAGTTACGATTTACGGATGTACGATTTACGATTGAAAATACATCGCATAAAGTATAATGGATGTCTCTTCTATATTCCGCTTGACGGTACGAAATCCAGTCGGGCCCGATCCTGTGAATGTTTACCTGCAGGAAGAACATGGAGTGGAATGGGATGTGGATAACTACAAAAAAGACCTGCCTCGGATCGAAGCGAATTATAAAAAGTATCTTGATTCCCGACAACTATAAAGGCAGAAACAGGATGATTTACTGATTTACGATTTGTATTCTCAATCGTAAATCATAAATCGTCAAATCGTAAATCTCCTGTGGTTTGTCGGGATAGTTTTTTTTAGTTCCTTTGCAATACTTATCGCAGACTCTGATACGATGTAATTATCAGGTACAGAATTTGCCCGATAAGCTGACAGAGTGAATATTTTGTTTGTAGTATTCTCTCTCTTTCCGGTATTGGAAAATGGGAGAGACGTTTATAGCAGACCTTATGAGAAATCCGATATATGATTTTGTACGTGAGACAAGCAGCCAGCGTATGGCAGTTTGCAGGTATTTTTGTATACTGATTGTAAGTGTATGGGTGGGATTGAGTAGCTGTAAAGGCGACACCTCCCCGGAGATGATCACTGATATCGAACTGGCCGAAAAGGAGTTTACGTTGGGGGTAGGTAGCAGTTATCAACTCAATGTATATCACTACCCGGTAGATATTTCCGATCCTTCGTATGACTGGGAATCTACTGATCCGGCTGTGGTGAGTGTATATGGCGGAGTCATTACCGGTGTATCCCTGGGTGAGGCTTTGGTGATCGTATCTATTGAGCGATTGCAGCTGAGAGATACGTGCAGGGTAACGGTGCGCAATGTGACTGTGGAGAATATAACCATAGAACCGGCCAGTGTTACGATGAAAAGCGGTGAATCGGTGACGCTGACCCCTGTGGTAGAACCTACTCCTCCGGAAGGGATCTATTTCATCTGGGAGAGTCAGGATGAGGAAGTGGCGGTAGTAGAAGATGGAGTGGTTACCGGTCTGAGGGGTGGGGGCGCGCTGATCACGGTGAAAACAGTTTATTCCAAACTGGCGGGGACAGCTGTGGTCACTGTAGAGCGTGACCAGCAGGAGCAAACCATTCACGTGGCCGAACCGGGTACATTCGCTGGGCTGTTTGACCCGGCAGACCGGATCACGGATCTGACACTGACCGGACGCATAGATGCCCGTGATCTCAAGGTACTTTCTCAGATGGACTATCTCTATTTCTTAGATATGCAACAGGTGCAGATTGAGGCTGTTTTGCAGCAGAACGCCTATTTCTCGGAGAATGAGCTGCTGCCGGAGAATTTCAAAGATATGCGCATCGACCGGGTATTGTTGCCGGAGCAGTTGCGTTCTGTTCCTGCCCGGTGTTTCGCGTATTCTTCCCTCTCTTCCATTGATTTTCCCTCTTCCATCCAATATATAGCTGAAGGAGCCTTTATGGGTACCAGCCTGTTGAGTGAGGTGGATGTACCGGAAACGATTACTTCTCTTCCGGATAAATTGTTTGCCGAAAGTGGTGTCGAAAAGATCGGTATTCCTTCCGGAGTTACCTCCGTGGGGTCAGAGTTGTTCCGCGATTGCATCCGTCTGACCTCTCTGGATCTGCCTGCGGGCATACGGGACATGGGAGATGCGCTTTTCAAAGGTTGTACGGCCTTGCGTTCGCTGACTTTGCCGGTAGAGATTGCCCGGATAGGGGATGAAACCTTCTACGGCTGTATTTCTCTGTCTGCTGTGGATCTTCCGGCGGAAGTGCAGGCCATAGGAAATGCCGCCTTCAGAGGATGTACGTCGTTGCAAAGTCTTGATCTTCCCCAGGGTGTGCTGAGTCTGGGAGATGAGGTCTTCTACGGTTGCACGGGATTGACCTCTATCGAACTGCCTGCCGATGTGGAAGAGATCGGAGACAGGATATTCAGCGGGTGTACTTCGTTGCAACACGTTGCACTATCTCCTAAGATCACGGCGATTGGAGAAGAGGCGTTCTATGGTTGTAGTTCGTTGAGCGCGCCGGATCTGCCTGCCGACCTGCAGGAGATAGGACAGTCTGCCTTCAAAAATTGTACTTCCCTGCAAACGATCACTTTACCTGCCGGGGTATCCCAGCTGCTGGCAGAGACATTTTCCGGATGTACTTCGCTGGCATCCATACGTTTGCTTACTGCTTCTCCTCCTCAGGTGGCTCTCACTGCTTTTTATGATGTAGATCTGGAGAACTGTGTGTTGTATGTTCCGGCCGGTTCGCTGGCGGAATACCAGGAACACGAGGTATGGGGAGAGTTCGCGCGAATCGTGGAAGAATAAGATCGGTATAATTGTCATTTTACTATAGCCCTGCCTGACATTCAAGTTTCATTTATACGCGGTGAGATTTACCTTCCTATGTCTTGTTTGCTCAGTGCAGCTGCCGTCAGATCCGGAAACTTGTCCGGTGTGCAGGCAAAGGTCGGTATTCCCAGACCTGCCAGAAAGTCTTAGTGTACGAAGGTATTCCCTCATCGTTTAACGCAGGCAATACGATCCATTGTACGCCTTTGCTCACCAGAGAGACAACCCTCTTGCGCATTTCAGTGGTATTGCCTCCTTCGCATAGATCGTGACCCAACCCCATACTGTATCCTGGAGCTGTGTGAGCACTCCCTGGTAATATCATTGTCCGATTGATCGCTGTATCCCCTCCCTGCTTGATGTGCGTCTCTACCAATGGATGCTATTATTGGGGAATGTGCATTTCTATTTGATTATCAGCATATGGTAAATCGTAAACCAATAAATCTCACTGTGTTTCGTGGGGTATACTGGCTTTATATAGTAGAAAGTGAGTATAATTTCCATGAAACGTTGTTATCAGGACACTGGAAAGGAGTGTGTCCCCTTACAGGTGCCGATCAGCCCCCGGGCAGGGCTGATCGGCACCCGACGGAGGCCATTCGGCCCTGGGCGGGTAACAGACTATATTCCATAGGTAAGCATACTATGTCAGGCAGGAAGAGAAAGAAAAAGACTCTGTAAGAGTCGGTCTTTGCGCATAGAAAAGCTGTAAATCCCGTATCGCGGATTCTTTACCGATTCAGGGTTTTCCGGAATTTTATCTGTCTGTAGCGGTGTTCGTCCGAGAGATGGGAATGTATGTGTCTGATGGGTACTGATGGCTCAGGAGCATGGCCGGAAGCTGTCCGATAGGTTCCTGATAAAGTCCTATTACCCCCTTGCAGTAGTTTTTCTATCCTAAATTGCCCAGTACACTGCTGCTGGCCGGCTGATAGTTGAATTGTCCGGAGATGGATTCCAGAGCATCTGCATTCAGTTCAAGTGCCTTTCTGCTATCTTCTACAGATCCTTCCTTGTCTCCATTCAACAGGCGGAGTTCTCCACGCTGATGATAAAGAGTAGCAGATTCCGGATTGAATTCTATGGCTTCATCGAGAATTTCTATGGCTTTCTGTATCTGTTTCTTTTCGGTAAACATCCGGCTCAGGACGGTATAAGCAGATTCGTTGAAGGGGTTGAGTGCGATCAGTTGGCGGTAATCTGTTTCGGCGGCTTCGGGTGCGTCGGCGGCTTCGTGCCAGTTTCCCCGCAACAGCATAGCAGCTTCGTGTTCCGGATCGGCTTCAAGGATGGTATCTATATCTTTTTTGGCTTCATTCAGTTGTTTCATTTCCAGCAGGATCTCTCCACGGGCTAAGAGCGCGTCCGTATCGTCCTCTTTCAGAGAGAGGGCTTTGGTGAGGTGGGCAATTGCGCCGACCGGGTCTTTCTGAGAGTGGCGGCATTTGCCTAAGAGGTAATGCCCTGCCGGATCGTCGGCGTTCAGACGGATGCCTTGTGTGGCATAGTGTTCCATCTCTTCGTACTTTTCTTCTATGTAACAAAGATGGGCCAGGACCAGATAGGTGGCCGGCAGATCAGGTTCCAGCTTTGTCATACGTTTTAGCAGCTCGCGGGCTTGCTGAGTCTCTCCCAATTGTATATACAGACTGCTGAGGTAGTTCATGGTTTCGAAATCTTCCTGGATCAGCAGGGCTTCCGTGAAGCATTTGACTGCATAGTCGACGCGTCCGACGCGCTGGGCGCGGAGTCCGTCAAATTTAAGGATCTCGAAATTTTTTGTTTCTTTTTTCTGTTGTTGTTCTTCTTCGTTGGTCTTCCCGCCGAAGAGGGATCTCAGGAAACGGGCCATAACTATGTGTGGTATTTGTATGTAGCCGCAAAGATAATGAAAAGTTTTAAGTTCTAAGTTTGAAGTTCTGAGTAACTCAGGGCAGATCAGATGTTGTGAATAGCGTACCTCCCGGGCTGAGTTGTAAACTATGAGTTCTGAGTAGTAAGTTTTAAATCATGGCTTTAAACTTATTACTTATCACTTTAAACTTATTACTTTAAACTTATTACTTATCACTTTAAACTTAAAACTTCTACGTGGGTAGCGAAAGGATACCATCCTGTAAGACAAGGCGTTTTTCATCCAGCAGGTAGCGGACTACCTGGCTGATCTCCTCGGTCTCTCTATCCAGTTTGAGAACCAGTTGTGCCGGACTCAGGGGAGATTCGTTGAGGTATTGCCCGATCTTTTCGGCCATGGACTCCATATCGGCTGCGGATAGAGGTATTCGTTTGCGGAGAGCCAAGCAGACGTCACATTGTCCGCAATCCTGTTCGTGCTGCTCTCCGAAATAACGCAGCAACTGCCTGCTGCGGCATACCTTATCTGTGGTTACATAAGAGACCATCGCTGCAATGCGGCTTTCGTATCGTTTCTTCCGATCCTCATACACCGAAGGGGGCAGTTGCAGGTGGCGTTGTTCCACCCGTTCGCGCGTATATATAATGTACGGTGTCTTTTTGCGGGGAATGTAATCCAGGACCCGTTGTTTGGACAACAGGATGAATAGCTGGTATACCTTTTCGCGATCGAGTCCGCTCCTCAGCGCCAGCAGGGCTTCATTTATATAAGCATAGTCGGTAAACAGTCCGGTATAGGAGCGTAGCAGGGTGCGGATCAGTGTTTCCGTCTCAGGATTGTTGTCGCGGTATTTATAAAGTTCATCCCTGCGCACGGTGAACCGGACGCGGGAGGCGTTGTCCTGTTCATCGGTATATTCGAGGTATCCCGCCTGTGTCAGGATCTTGAGCGCGTTGTGCGCCTGCACCGGGTAGTGTTTGAAGGTACAGCAAAACTCCTCCAGGTTGAACTCGTACATACATCCCCGGCCATCGCCCATAGCCATCTGGTAGTAGTACTGCACATGTTCGTAGATCTCCTTGATGTATTCTTTATCGGGAAAGGTATCGGGTATTCTTTTGTGTAACGACGCTTTGTCGGTAAGGGCATACAAAAGGATGGCGTACGCTTTCTGTCCGTCGCGTCCGGCGCGTCCGGCCTCCTGAAAATAGGCTTCCGGAGAGTCCGGCAGATCATAGTGTATCACAACTCTTACATCGGGTTTGTCTATTCCCATACCGAACGCGTTGGTCGCTACCATCACGCGGCAATCATCGTTCTGCCAGCGTTTTTGCCGGAGGTCTTTCTCGTCGTTGTTGAGCCCGGCGTGGTAGAAACTGGCTGTGAACCCTTCCTGTATCAATAGTTCGCTGATCTCTCTGGCTCGTTTGCGGCTCCTCACATAGACGATCGCGCTTCCTGCGACACGCTGGAGAATGCGTATCATCTCTCCGGTTTTGTTGTCGGTATGCCATATCAGGTAGGCCAGGTTTTTCCGTTCGAAACTCATGCGGAATACATTTTCCGCGCGGAACCGGAGTTGCTGCTGGATGTCTTTGACCACCTCCGGAGTAGCTGTGGCAGTGAGCGCAAGTACCGGCGCGTGGGGGATCAGTTCGCGTATCCCGGCTATTTTCAGATAAGCAGGCCGGAAATCATATCCCCATTGGGAGATACAGTGACTTTCATCTACCGTGAGCATACTCACTTTCATGGAACGCAGCTTGGTACGGAATATTTCTGTATGGAGGCGTTCGGGAGAGATATAAAGGAATTTGTAGTTGCCGAAAATGCAGTTTTCCAGCGCGATGATGATCTCCTGCCGGGTCATACCCGAGTACACGGCTGTGGCTTTGATGCCCCGTCGGCGCAGGTTCTGCACCTGGTCTTTCATCAGGGCGATCAGGGGAGTGACCACGATACAGATGCCCTCCTGTGCCAGGGCTGGCACCTGGAAGGTAATGGATTTGCCTCCGCCTGTAGGCATCAGGCCCAGGGTATCTTTCCCTTCCGATACACTGCGGATGATCTCTTCCTGCAGATCGCGGAAAGAGTCATATCCCCAGTATTGTTTCAGTATATCATGGCAGAGACTCATATCTGGAAAAGAAAGATACATATACCGGCCGGAGCCAACCATTGCTGTATAGTCCCGGCCGGTGTGTATCCGGATTTATTCGGTTGGTTTGATGTCTTCGATCTGCAGTTGCACTTCCCCCCGTTTGTGGGTATTCTCTTCGATGGAGTAGCAGATATCGAAAGATCGTTTGGTTTTGATGTAGCGTACGTGTGAACTCTGGCCGAAGGCGATACCGTTCGTCACATTGTTGGATTTGTTGTCTACCAGTTCCAGTTTGATATGCTCCTGGTCGCGGCCTACCACCTTGCTGGTGCCGTAGTCGTAGACATGGTGTGTGCAGAAGATCGGTTTGGGGTTTTCCGGCCCGAAGGGGTTGAACTTCTTCAGGTCGTGGTAGAACTTCATGGTGATGTCCCGGAAGTCGATCTCCGCGTCGATATCGATCACCGCGCTGGTCTGTTCGGGCAGGATATGTCCGGTCACATACTCTTCGAACCGCCGGGTGAATGTCTCTACGTTCTCTACCTTCATGGAGAGACCCGCGGCGTAGGTATGTCCGCCGAAGTTTTCCAGCAGATCCCGGCAATGCTCAATGGCCTTGTATACGTCAAAGCCCGATACCGAGCGTGCCGATCCGGTGGCCATATCGTCTGTGCGGGTGAGCACTACCGCCGGGCGGTAGTGAACCTCCGTGAGGCGGGAAGCTACAATGCCGATGACCCCTTTGTGCCAGTCTTCGTTGTAGAGCACAATGGAGCGTCGGTCGGCCAGTCCTTCCAACTCCGAAACGATCCGGTTGGCCTCTTCGGTCATATTCTTATCGAGATCTTTGCGGGTCTCGTTGTACTGGTTGATCTGGTTACTCTTTTCCAACGCGGCGGAGAGATCTTTCTCTACCAGTAGATCTACCGCCTCTTTACCGCTCTGGATACGTCCTGAAGCATTGATACGAGGGCCGATCTTGAAGACGATGTCGCTGACGGTGATCTCTTTCTCGGAAAGTCCGCATACGTCGATGATGGCTTTGAGACCTACACTGGGGTTGCTGTTGAGCTGTTTCAGGCCGTGATGGGTGAGGATACGGTTCTCCCCCATAATAGGCACGATGTCCGACGCCACACTTACAGCTACCAGGTCCAGCAGCGGGACCAGTTGGTGAAAGTCGAGCCCGTTGCTCTGAGCGAAAGCCTGCATGAATTTAAAGCCGACACCACACCCCGACAGGTGTTCGTAGGGGTAGGTATTGTCCGGACGTTTCGCATTCAGGATAGCTACGGCAGGTGGCATCACGTCGTCAGGCACATGATGGTCGCAGATGATGAAGTCGATCCCTTTTTCCCGCGCGTAGGTGATCTCTTCCACTGCTTTGATGCCGCAATCGAGCACGATGATCAGACTTACGCCCGTCTCCGCGGCGTAGTCGATCCCTTTTTTAGAAATACCATATCCCTCTTCATAGCGGTCGGGGATGTAGTAATCTAAATTGGAATAATACTGTTGAATGAACTTGTAGACCAATGAAACAGCAGTAGTTCCGTCTACGTCATAATCTCCATAAATAAGGATGCGTTCTTTTTTTCCCATTGCCTTGTTCAGACGCTCCACGGCGATGTCCATATCCTTCATCAGGAACGGATCGTGCAGATCATGCAGCTGTGGCCGGAAGAATTTCCGCGCCTCTTCTACTTCAGTGATCCCACGTTGCACAAGAAGTCTTCCGAGGATCGGGCTAATCCCCAGTTTCTCGGCCAGTTGGCGGCTCGTCTCTGTCTGTTCTTCGGTAATGGATTGATAATTCCATTTGTGGTTCATTTTATATATTGTTTTTCTTTCTTTCCGTTCTCAGGTGTTGAAGAGATGTACTCCCCCATCAAGCCGTAAAATTACGAAAAAAACCTGAGGGGAGGGTGTGTAATTGCTAAAATATTATCATAGTATAAGAATAGCGTTTAAAAATGTGAAATCTGTAGATTTTTATTTATCCCGGTGAGTGGGGTATGGATGAGATCCGAAGGGGTAGAACGGATGTTTTCGTAACCGTAAAATGTGTTTTTCGGATACAGAGCCTACAAAAAAATCCCTGAAAAGGAAGCATGAATAGATGTACGGATGTGTTGTAGTATGCGTATACTCTTCTTTATACTATATATGAGGTACCCTCTGCCCGGTGTCTTCCCGCGCCGGGGCTACATCGGATTCTTTCCCTGTACATAAGGTAAAGGAGTTGACCTTTGCTGATCGGAATTCCCGGAACGCGGAGACTTCGCTTGCTTTTTGTCGGGAAAACGGAAGGAATACCGGTTCCTGTCTGCGGGTAGATCAGGAGTGTGCATTCCGGCAAATAGGGTTTTCAGGTGTGGGATTTCCGGATGGCTACGGTCGCATACACGGGAGGGCGTGGGCATGGGTATGGAGGTGGCACACGCGTCGTTGTTCCGTATTCAGTAACTCACCTGATAATTTGTGTAGTCTGTTAGGACAGTAGCCGACAGGAGCGAGGGTATCGGACAATTGGGAAGATCCATCTTCATTGCGGACCGCATGGATCGGAAGAGACCACTGATCAGCCTTTTTTCTTCCGTACGTCCCGTCTTTCGTAGGCACTGATCGACTCTATCCACTCTTCGGAAATCTCCTGTGATTCGTGCTTTTCCAGATTGAAGGCTACGAGAATAGACTGGCATACACATTTTACCTCACCTTTGTTATCCACTACCCGCTGGATGAGTTTCATACTTTTGGTCCCGATCTCGGCCACAGTGGTCTCCACGGTAATAGGGTCTGTGGCAAAGATCTGTGCCAGAAAATCCACTTCGATATGCACCACAACGATCCCTTCCTTTTCCCAATCCAGATCAGGGCGTACGGTGGTGAAATATTCTGTCTTGCCCAGGTCATAGTAAGAGAAATAAACCGAGTTATTGACATGCCCGAATTTATCTACGTCGTTGAAGCGCAGTTGTATGGGCAGGCTATGACGAAATGTAAGCTCTTCCATATTTTGAATGATTCGTTTTTAATATCGGGCAAAAGTACTACTTTTGTGTGTTAAACTCAATAAATTGACCGCCGGAAATGACGGAAGATATCAAAAAAGCTTGTCAGGTGTTGTGGGAGGGGGGAGTGATCCTCTATCCTACGGACACGATATGGGGATTGGGATGTGATGCTACCAACGCGGCGGCTGTGAAGCGTGTCTATGACATCAAACAGCGGGCCGACAGTAAGGCCATGCTGGTACTGGTAGACTCACCGGTGAAGGTAGATTTCTATGTGGACGAAGTGCCGGATATAGCCTGGGACCTGATCGAATTGACCGAAAAGCCGCTCACCATCATTTATCCCGGCGCGCGTAATCTGGCTTCCAACCTGCTGGCTGAGGACGGTAGCGTAGGCATCCGCGTGACGAAAGAGAAATTCTCTCACCGGTTGTGCCAACAATTTCGTAAGGCGATTGTATCTACTTCGGCCAATATCAGCGGTGCCCCTTCTCCGGCAACTTTCGCGGAGATCTCCCCGGAGATCCTGGAAGCGGTAGACTATGTGGTCTCCTTGCGTCAGGAAGAGACCGGGAAGCCCCGCCCCTCAGGGATCATCAAACTGGGAAAAGGAGGACTGATAGAAGTGATAAGAGAATAAAGAGATTTACGATTGGACGATTTACGATGTACGATTTGAAATTCAGGGACAGGGTATTATCCATCGAAGGTCAACCAAACAATCGCAGTCATACACGTCCGCCATACGCCTGTCACAGGCGTATCGTCGTCTTTGATCTCGGAGCGTTAAGCGGAGTGCAGATGTATGCCGACCTGGGAGTAGGATATGTCTGAGCGCAGCGAGTTTTTTTGCTCGTACCCGGGTATCAAACGAAGTAGTGGAGAGGTATAAATCATATTTTATCCGACGTATTTTCAATCGTACATCGTAATTAGCTTCGCTGACCGTTGGTTGACTTCGTCGACCGTTGGTTCGTCCAATCGTAAATCTCTTCGTTTTTTTGGCGGAGCAAAGAAATGAAGAGAAATTGAAGAATAAAAGTTCTAAATAATATATGCAGAATAAACCATCCATCTATCAACATATCCTTACCTGGCGTGAGGCCCACATCAGGGAGAAACACTTTATCCTGATACTGAGTTTCGTGGTGGGTATCCTGACGGCACTGGCGGCACTGTTGCTGAAATACCTGATCCATCTGATCCAGGATTTTCTGACCAACCGTTTCAGTGATACCGGAGCCAATTACATGTATCTGATCTATCCCGTAGTGGGTATCTTCCTTACCGGGCTGTTTGTCCGTTACGTGGTCAAGGACGATATAAGCCACGGAGTGACGAAGATCCTCTATGCGATCTCCCGCAGACAAGGACGTATCAAGCCTCACAATACCTGGTCTTCCATCCTTGCCAGTTCCATTACCATCGGGTTCGGCGGGTCGGTAGGAGCGGAGGCACCCATTGTGCTCACCGGTTCGGCCATTGGCTCCAACCTGGGGAGCGTGTTCAAGATGGAGCACCGTACCCTGATGCTTCTGGTGGGGTGTGGCGCGGCAGGCGCGGTAGCCGGGATCTTCAAAGCCCCGATCGCGGGACTGGTCTTTACGATCGAAGTGCTGATGATAGACCTGACGATGACCTCCCTGTTGCCTCTACTCATCTCTTCGGTAACAGCCGCCTCCCTGTCTTACATACTCACAGGTACGGAGGCGATGTTCAAATTCCATCTGGATCAGCCTTTTGAGATGGAGCGCATCCCTTATGTGATCCTGCTGGGCATTTTCTGTGGATTGATCTCTCTCTATTTCACCCGTACGATGAACTGGGTGGAAGGGATCTTTGGCCGACTCAAAGGGCCGTACCGCAAACTGTTGCTGGGAGGTCTCTTGCTGAGTATACTGATCTTCCTGTTCCCTTCCTTGTATGGAGAAGGGTACGACACCATACATACCCTGCTCAACGGCAGCCAGGCAGCCGATTGGGATACGGTGATGAACAACTCTCTTTTCTACGGGCACAGGCATATGTTGCTGATCTATCTGGTATTGATCATCCTGTTCAAGGTGTTTGCCACCAGTGCTACCAACGGCGGTGGAGGCTGCGGGGGGATCTTTGCTCCTTCGCTGTTCTTGGGGTGTATCGCCGGATTCGCCTTCTCCTACCTGAGTAATGTCTTTGATATGACTCCTTTCCTGCCGGAGAAGAATTTTGCTCTGATGGGTATGGCGGGGATGATGAGTGGGGTGATGCACGCGCCACTGACGGGAGTGTTCCTGATCGCGGAGCTTACCGGAGGGTACGACCTGTTCCTGCCGCTGATGATCGTAGCGGTGAGTTCTTACCTGACCATCCTGGTATTTGAACCGCATAGTATCTATTCCATGCGTCTGGCGAAGAAAGGGCAATTGCTCACCCATCACAAAGACAAGGCGGTGCTTACGCTGATGAAGATGGAAAATGTGGTAGAGACGGATTTCCTGACCGTACGTCCGGAGATGGATCTGGGCAAACTGGTAAAGGTGATCTCTCACTCACACCGCAATGTCTTTCCGGTAGTGGATAAAGACGATGTGTTGCAGGGAGTAGTGTTGCTCGATGATATCCGGAACATTATGTTCCGTCAGGAATTGTATCATCGGTTCCGGGTACAGAAGCTGATGACCTCGGTACCTGCCCGGTTGTACCATACAGACAGTATGGAAAAGGTGATGCGTACGTTCGACGATACCAATGCCTGGAATCTGCCTGTGGTGGATGAAGAAGGACGGTATATGGGGTTTGTCTCCAAATCCAAGATATTCAATTCGTACCGGCAGGTACTGGTACAGTTCTCTGACGAGTGATCTTACGGAGGAGTAATTTTGCGGAGCCCGGCGGGAATCGGACCTGGAACAAAATTTTAGGAAACTCCTGATCGGTCTGCCGGCCCTCTGAGCTGTTCACTTTTCCGGATTGACTATCTGTTTTTGTCGCATTCCCCTTTTTTCCCACTTCGGAACCTGTACGGGCTGGGCTGCCTGTTCTATATAAGCAGGGTCTTTTATAAAAGTAATTATCTTTTAACTGAACACATATGAATTCAGAAAACATACAGACTTCCGCTACCGCGGAAAAGGGATCACTTCGCATTGTATATATGGGTACGCCCGAATTTGCAGTAGAACCTCTTCGTTGCCTGGTAGAGGGTGGATACCATGTAGTGGGTGTGGTCACCATGCCCGATAAACCGGCCGGGCGCGGACATAAGTTGCGGCAATCGCCAGTGAAGGAATATGCCGTGCGGCAGGGACTTCCCCTTTTGCAGCCGGAGAAGCTGAAAGAGGAGAGTTTTCTGGAGCAGTTGCGTGCCTGGAAGGCAGACCTGCAGATCGTAGTGGCTTTCCGGATGCTGCCGGAAGTGGTATGGAATATGCCTCCGAAAGGCACTTTCAATCTGCATGCTTCTCTGTTGCCCCAGTACCGGGGTGCCGCGCCGATCAACTGGGCAGTGATCCATGGAGAGAGGGAAACGGGCCTGACTACGTTCTTCCTGACCCACGAGATTGATACAGGTGAGGTGATCCGGCAAGTACGGGTACCTATTGCGGAAGAGGACAACGTGGGAGTGGTACATGACCGTCTGATGAAGGAGGGTGGTCCGCTGGTCATAGAGACGGTAGAGGATATTCTGCGGGGAACGGTGAAGAGTGTTCCTCAGAACCAATTGCCTGTAGAAAGAGAGTTGAAACCTGCTCCTAAGCTCTTTAAAGAGACTTGCCGGATCGACTGGACCCGTACTACCCGTCAGGTATATGACTTTATCCGTGGTTTGTCTCCCTACCCGGCCGCCTGGGCAGAACTTGTCAATGGTGCGGGAGAGAGTATCGTGGTGAAGATATTTGAGAGTGAGAAAGTAACAGGTGAAACTCCGCGGAAGCCTGGCACTCTACAGACAGATGGAAAGAACTTCCTGCGTGTAGCTACAGCAGATGGATATGTCGCGGTGACCTCTCTGCAATTCCCAGGGAAGAAACGACTTACCATACAGGAGGTGCTCCAGGGTTATCGGATAGCGCCGGGGGCTTTTATGAAAACAGAGCTATTGACGATTTGACGAACCAACGGTTGACGCAGTCAATCGAAGATCGGCGTAGCCAACCAGGCAGTCAGCGAAGGGAGTTACGATTGGGAATACAAATGCCCTAAGGATCGATCACATCTATTTGTAGAGACGCACGGCGTGCGTCTCCGCGATACACGTTTCATACAGAACGAGGATTCCATTATATTATACATTATCTATCCAACGGATTATGAGATATATAGAATACGCAATAAAGAAGTCTGTTTCATAAAAAGGTCTCGCATAGGAGATATATCCTCTGATGGGTCTCTACCTACATACACACTGATATACACATACCTATGTTGGATGTACACCGCGGAGACACACGCCGTGCGTCTCTACAAGCAGATGCCACCAGATGATTGTATCTTCCAGAGATACGTTTCTTCCGGAAAGGCTGTGAATTTTTAGTGCGGTCCGCCTTAGCTTTTTTAAACCGCAGAACTCCAAACTTTCGGCCTGTCTCCCGTGTTCAGAGAGCAAAGAGCCTGTGAAGTACAGCTTCAGTGGCGAAAAAAGAAGAGCGGCGTAGCCGATATATGTACGATTTTAGTTATTTTTGTAACACGATTCATCATACCTAAAAATACCAAAGATATGAGGCCTAAAATATCTCCTTCTCTGCTTTCGGCAGACTTTGCTCATCTGGGCAAAGAGGTGGAAATGCTCAATTCCAGTGAAGCTGACTGGATACATCTGGATATTATGGATGGGGTGTTTGTACCGAATATCTCCTTCGGTTTTCCCGTATTGAAGTACGTTGCCGAACTGGCCCGTAAACCTTTGGATGCACATCTGATGATCGTCAATCCGGAGAAGTTTATCGGCGAGGTGAAAAAGTTAGGGGCTCATGTGATGAATGTGCACTATGAAGTCTGCCCGCACCTGCACCGTGTGGTACAGGAGATCCGGGAGGCAGGGATGGAGCCTGCCGTCACCATCAATCCGGCTACTCCTGTCTGTCTGCTTCGTGACATCATACAGGATGTATATATGGTATTGGTGATGAGTGTGAACCCCGGGTTCGGTGGTCAGGCCTTTATCGGACATTCGGTAGAAAAAGTGAAAGAACTACGCAGACTGATCGATGAGACCGGTTCGCAGGCCCTGATCGAAGTCGACGGAGGGGTAGATCTGGATACCGGTGCCCGGTTGGTGGCTGCCGGAGCAGATGTATTGGTATCGGGAAGTACTATATTTAACGCGCCCGATCCGACGGAGATGATCCGACAAATGAAACAGTTATAGATAAGACCTAAGTGCCTGCCTCTGTTCAACGGTATCCGATGCTTCGTCTGGTGATTCCTTTGATCCTGGGAATCGTGGCAGGCTATGCGCTGTTTGTACATGGCAATCAGCTATTATTCTCTTCTTTGATCCCTTTTCTGGCCGGGTATGTTATCGTTGTGTGTTGCCTGTGGCTCTCCCATCGCTATGCACTACGCTGGCTTTTCGGAGTTGCCATATCTCTGTTTTTCGTATGGACCGGTCTTTGGCTTTTCCAACAGGAAGTCCGGAAGGTCGTTTTTGATTTTCCCGATGAAGAAACCGTATACTATTTTTGTCTGACCGAAGAACCGGAGCGGAAAGCCCATAGCGTACTCTGCAAGGGCTATCTGCCTGTGGGCAAAGACTCTGTCGGAGAGTTTGCCGTAGAACGGCACGTATTGCTTTATCTGGCGGTTGATTCTCTTTCTTCCTCCCTGGTACGTGGCGACGAACTTTGGATCTCTGCCCGTCTCCGTCCTCCTTCCAACCGGGGCAATCCGGATGAATTTGACTATGCCTGGTATCTATTTCGCTGCGGGATCAGCGGAACCGGATTCGCTGCTTCGGGCAAATGGCAGCTTGCCGGACATTCCGATACGCGCACCCTGTTTCAGATAGCCTCCGATGTACGGGGAAAGGTACTGGAACTGTACCGGAGACTGGGATTTAAGGGAGAGACATTTGCCGTGCTGGCTGCTGTGACCCTGGGATACAAGCAAGAACTGAGCGAAGAGATCCGCAGTACCTATGCCTCAACGGGTGCCAGCCATATCCTGGCTCTCTCCGGACTTCATATCGGTTTTCTCTATCTGCTTTTTTACTACCTGCTGGTGCGTCCTGTACGGCATCGTCCGGGCATCCGTGTGGCAGGAGTTCTGGTATTGATCCTGTTGTTGTGGGGATTTGCCTTTCTTACCGGTCTTTCTCCTTCCGTGGTGCGGTCGGTAGGGATGTTCTCCTTGCTGTCACTGTCACTGTTGTTTCCCGGTCAGGCCATCTCTCTCAATACCTGGGCGGCTGCCGGATTCCTGATGCTGCTGTTCCGTCCCTTCTGGCTGATGGATGTTGGCTTTCAACTCTCTTTCTCCGCTGTGGCCGCCATTCTTTGTATCCAGCCCTGGCTGTATGGCAAGTGGCGGATAAAGAACCCGGTGGGTAGCTATCTCTGGGGATTGACGACAGTCTCCGTAGCTGCGCAGATCGGAACCTTTCCGTTGATCCTTTATTACTTTTCGCGCTTCCCCCTCTGGGGATTGCTGACCAATCTGCTGGTGGTACCTATGGTTTCCTTATGGATATGGACAGCAGCAGGTATGTTGCTGTTGACTCCCTTTCCCGGATTGCAACAGTGGGTGGCGGCAGGGCTGGGAGAACTGATCGGATTCACTCACCGGTTGTTGTCCGGTATAGAGCAGTGGCCTCTGGTTGTATGGGAACAGATTCGTATGACCCTTCCGGAAGTAGTATTCTGTTACCTGCTTCTTTTCCTGATCGGATGGTACGTGGCAGGCCGGCGGTTCTCTGTGTTGCGGAATATGTTGATCCTCTCTCTCTGCTGGGTTTGTTTTCATTTCTGGGAACGCCACCGGAACCATGCGGAGAATAGTTTGTTGTTCTATCATCTCTCTCCGGAATCCGCTGTACATTGTATCTCCTCCGGGGGCGATTCCTGGGTGGTGCTGGTAGGTGCTGGATGGGATGAAGGGCGGATGAAACGTATGTTGGATCGTTATTGGAGCAGGCTGCGGCTTTCTCCGCCACAGTTCCTGTACGAGGCTTATTGCGGAGAAGAGATCTGCTGGCAAGACCCCTTGCTGCATTATGGTGGCAGGAGCATAGTTGTTGTCCGGGAAGATCGCTGGCGCTCCATGCGACGCGCGGAGCCTTATGCGGCGGACTATCTGTATATTTCCGCAGGCTATACCGGCACCCTGGAAGAGTTGCTTCGCGTGTTCCGGGCAGAGATTGTCATTCTGGATGCTTCACTGCCGGAATACCGTCTTCAAAGACTGATCACAGCGTGCGAAACATACGGAGTGGAATACGTTGCGATTTCCCGAAAAGGATCTCTCCGGATTGCCTTGTGATTGCCGGGAATTTTGTAACTTTGTACACTATACAAACAGAACCGGAACACTATGCTGGACAGCGTGCTTCCGGACAGAGAAATTATAATTCAGACTATGTTGACGAAAGTAATTGATCAGGCCCCTATTGATCATTTCACCAAATGGTTTAACCGTGCCGAAAAAATCGTGATTGTTTCTCATACCTCTCCCGACGGAGATGCGATAGGCTCTTCGCTGGGCCTCTGGCATTTTTTCAACTCCCAGGAGAAGGTTGCCAATGTAATTGTACCCAATGCTTTTCCGGACTTCCTGCGCTGGATGCCCGGTAGTAAGGATATCCTGTGTTACGACAGGTACGCGGAGTTTGCCGATAAGCTGTTGCAGGAAGCGGATGTGATCTGCTGTGTAGACTTCAATTCCCTGAAACGGATAGACCGCATGGCAGCGGCTGTGGAAGCCTCACCGGCCCGTAAGATATTGATAGACCATCATCCCCACCCCGAAGACTTCTGTCGCATTGTAATTTCTCATCCGCAGATCTCTTCCACCTGCGAACTGGTATTCCGTCTGATCTGTCGCATGGGCTATTTCAATGAGATCACCCGGCAGGGAGCAGCCTGTATCTATACCGGTATGATGACGGATACCGGTAGTTTTACTTTCAACTCCAACAATCCGGAGATCTACTACATCATCAGTCAGCTTCTTTCCAAAGGGATAGATAAAGATGAGATCTACCGCAAGGTGTATAATACCTATTCGGAGAGCCGCTTCCGGTTGATGGGGTATGTACTCACCCAGATGAAAGTATATCCCGAATGTCATGCGGCACTGATTACGCTAACAGGGGAGGAACAGAAACGTTTCAGCTACATCCGGGGTGACAGCGAAGGATTTGTCAATATGCCTCTCTCTATCCGCAACATGCGTTTGTCATGCTTCCTGCGTGAAGATACGGAACGCCCCCTGATCAAGGTCTCTCTGCGTTCTACGGGAAAATTCCCGTGCAACCAGCTGGCCGCGGAGTTTTTCAGCGGAGGCGGTCACCTCAACGCCTCCGGCGGAGAGTTTTCCGGTACCATGGAAGAGGCTATCCGGGAGTATGAGAAAGCGATTCAGAAATTCGCTCCTTTGCTGAAATAACCGGAAAGGTTAAAAGATAAGCGATAAAGGTTAAAGGATCGGAACTTTGTCCGGCATATGGGAGGTGGTTTCAATAAATTCAGATATTTTTGTGTCGTATTATACCATTAAAGAACAAAATGAAGAAGCTTATATTCTTTTTACTCTCTTTTTGCATACTTGGAAGTGTATTTTATAGCTGTGACAACTCAAAGACTTACGCGGAAAAACTGGCTGATGAACGAAAAGCAATCCATAAATACATTGCGGATCATAACATCCAGGTGATCTCGGAAGAGGAATTCCTGAAAGATACGGTTACGGATGTTTCTAAGAATGAATATGTCTATTTTGATACCGGAGTCTATATGCAGATCGTGGACCGGGGGTCTGAAGAAGTAACTGACACGTTCCGGAACAATGATATTGTATTGGCGCGTTATGTAGAATACAATATCCTGACCGGGGATACGATCATTGATATCACAGATACCTCTAATCTGTTTGGAGCCTATCCGGAAGGATTCCGACTGGTGCGGAGCGGTTCCAGTATATCAGGTCTTTTTCTGTTGACTGAGCCTGGAGTTACCGCGACATTAAACTATATATATTATGAATACTATGGGTATGCTGTAACAGGTGTGATGAACGGTTGGCTGCAGTCTATACAGTTTTTGCGTGACAAGTCACATGTCAAACTGATTATCCCATCCAAAATGGGCCATACATATAGTTCCGCCGCGGTTTATCCTTATTATTACGATGTATATTTCCAACGATATTAATATATCTCAACCTTCTAATTTTGTTTAACCTATGACTCTAATCAAATCGATCTCCGGTATACGGGGTACCATCGGAGGCAAGGCCGGTGAGGGACTCAACCCTCTGGATATTGTGAAGTTTACTTCCGCGTATGCCACACTGATCCGTAGGACCTGTACGGTCCGGAGCAACAAGATCGTTGTGGGGCGTGATGCCCGTGTTTCCGGTGAAATGGTAAAGAATACCGTAGTGGGTACCCTGATGGGTATGGGCTGGGATGTGGTAGATATAGATCTGGCTTCTACGCCTACTACCGAACTGGCGGTGACTATGGAGGGAGCTGCCGGAGGGATTATCCTGACCGCTTCTCATAATCCCAGACAGTGGAACGCTCTTAAACTCCTCAATGAGCGCGGAGAATTCCTGAATGCGCAGGAGGGAGAAGAAGTGCTCCGGCTGGCAGAAGCCGAAGAGTTTGATTTTGCCGATGTAGACCACCTGGGAACGTACAGACAAGATCTTTCTTACAACCAGAAACATATAGACAGTGTGCTGGCACTGGATCTGGTAGATACGGAGGCGATCCGCAAGGCCGGATTCCGTGTGGCCATCGACTGTGTCAACTCTGTAGGGGGTATTGTGCTCCCGCAGCTTCTGGAACAGTTGGGTGTGCAGCAGGTAGAGCAGCTATACTGTGAGCCAACAGGTAATTTTGCCCACAATCCCGAACCCCTGGAGAAGAATCTCACAGACATCATGCAGTTGATGAAGAGCAGCGATCTGGATGTGGCTTTTGTCGTAGACCCCGATGTAGATCGTCTGGCTGTGATCAGTGAAGACGGTAGCATGTACGGAGAAGAGTATACCTTAGTGACTGTGGCAGACTATGTACTGAAACATACACCGGGCAATACGGTTTCTAACCTGAGCTCTACCCGCGCGTTGCGCGATGTGACCCAACGCTACGGCATGACATACAGTACCTCTGCCGTGGGTGAGGTGAATGTAGTGGCCAAAATGAAGGAGACGCACGCTGTGATCGGTGGCGAAGGCAACGGAGGAGTGATCTATCCGGCCAGCCATTACGGAAGAGATGCCCTGGTAGGAATTGCTCTTTTCCTGAGCAATCTGGCCCATGAAGGTAAAAAGGTGAGTGAGATACGCGCTACCTATCCGGCCTATTATATGGCAAAGGACAAGGTAGATCTGACCCCGGATATTGATGTGGATGCGATCCTGACCAAAGTCAAAGAGATCTACTCCAGCGAAGAGATCAATGATATAGATGGTGTGAAGATCGATTTTGCCGATAAGTGGGTACATCTGCGCAAGAGCAACACCGAACCTATCATCCGTGTCTATAGTGAAGCCTCTACACCGGAAGCGGCACAGGAGATCGCTCAGAAGATCATGCAGGTGATCCGTGAACTTGCCGGCTAAAATGTTTCAGATACATAAGGAGAAAGAGGTGGTCCCACAAGTCCGGATTGAACAAATTTACCCTTGCTACCCTATGCTGTAGCGAGGGTGAACGTTCCATTTAGGGACTTTTGAGACAACTCCTTTGCTGTATGCGCGGCAGTACATCGGGTTGAATGGTGCTTACTGAAATTTGTCTTTTATTTTGTAATCAGATCAAAGAGTACACATACACTCCACTTATTAGTATACACATGAAAAAAATGCTGATTGTTGCTTTGTGGCTGTTCCTGCTATGGCCGCTGGTCTCTTGTGGCAAAGACGAGAATACCCCTGCGGAAATTTCTCCGGAAGATGATCCGGAAGTTCCTACTATCAGCGTAGTAAACAATGAGATCCTTATTTCGGGTATCGTAGGGCTGCCGGAAAAGGATTTTTTTGATAAAGTACAGGTGCAGATCAGTGGCAGTTGCTGGGAGATCATTGAGGTGATAGAAGCTGCTTATGAGGATGAAAAGATCACGTTGGTACTTCCTTCTGAATTTTCTGCGGAGCAACTTTCCCAGGTGGTCCGTACCCACTCAACCGATTATTGCGGTTTCTGGCCGGCCACATCAGACGATACGGAAGCGCTGGTTGCGGGTCTGGGAGATATGATCGCTTACAAAGGCGACCAACGTGTAGGCATACTCAGCCTTACAGACTGGTCGGGTGAAGGTTCTGTAGCCGGTAAGTACTTTGTCTATTATCACTATGCCGACCGCCCTTTTACACTTTCCGGATCTAGTTCTGCCTACAAGTATGAAGCCACTTTCGAAAAGGGATGGAACGCCTATGCCCAGGTGTCCCTGACGGAAGAGGGAACCGTTCTTTTTACTACCTCTATTCCGGAGGAAGCTACTCTTACGTGGTATTTTAAATCCTGGGTCTATTAAGTTAGTGATCCGTAAACAAACATCTTTTCTCTTTGGTGTGTTTTATAAAGACAGGTAATCGCTGGTTGCCTGGAGCGGTAAAATGCAGTAAATAAGGAGAAAAAGATATGTATAAAGATCTGAAAGGAAAGGTAGGCGTAGTCACTGGCTCCACATCGGGTATCGGCGCCGCTATTATACGGCGTTTCATTGACGAAGGAATGAAAGTAGTGATCAATTACCTGGACAATGAGCAGGTTGCTGAAAAAATGGTAACGGAGATCAGGCAGAAGGGCGGGGAAGCAGTAGCTGCCTATGCCGATGTGAAGAATGAAGAAGACATTGCCCATTTGTTACATACGACGCTGGAGGCGTATGGAGACCTGGATGTGTGGGTCAACAATGCAGGTGTGCAGAAATCGGTACCTTCTCACAAACTTACCCTGGCGGAGTGGCAGCGGGTGACCGACACCAACCTGACCGGGGTCTTTATCGGTGCCCGCGAAGCCATCAATTACTTCCTGCGTAAAAATAAGCGTGGTAATATCATCAATATATCCAGTGTGCATGAGATCATTCCATGGCCTACCTATGCCCATTATACAGCCAGCAAAGGCGGAGTGAAATTACTGACACAGACGTTGGCGCTGGAATATGCCTCTCAGGGCATCCGAATCAACTCTGTGGCTCCGGGAGGCATAGATACGCCAATCCACACAGAGAGTGTGTCCGGTCCCGGATTATCGCAAAGGAGAGGAAGCGGATATTCCGCTCGGATACATCGGGACACCGGAAGAGATTGCCAATGTGGCGGTATGGCTGGCCTCGGGAGAATCGAGTTATGTCACGGGAACTACCATCATTGCCGACGGAGGACTGGTACTTTATCCCTCTCCGGCAGATAGTGAAAAATAAGAAGAATCTCTTCGCAGGCAACTATACATCCACATATCGTTATGGTGATCGTTTCGGTGCATCCATTCTCGCAACCATCCTTTTTCCGGAAACCGGGTTTCTGCAAAAGTGATTCGGAAGCACTATTTCCAGGCATCACTTTGGCCTCTATACGATTGATGTCTAATGTCTCGAATCCGAATCTTAGGGCTACTGACAGGGTTTCACTCCTATAGCCGCGGTTCCAGTAATCGGCACACAACTCGTATCCGATGTGGGTCCGGTAGTGAGAAGTGAAGTGGTTGTAGCCAATGGTCCCGACTATACCTTCTTCTCTTTTGATCCGGATGCCCCAACGTATTCCCTGTCGGGTTCGGAAACGATCACGGAATCAATCCGGATAGATCTGCCCTTCATCCGGTTTCCGGAATGTACGGATGTTGTAGTACCGGGTTACAAGGGGATCGCCGAAGAGTCGGAACACATCATTCAGATACGCTGACCCGATCTCTGTTACCAACAGCCTTGGAGTCTCTATTTCCGGAAAGAAGATAGGAAATGTATCCACAGAAGAACGGGTTTTTTCAGGAGGGAAGGATAAATAGAACAAAAATGTTTACCTTTGTATCAGATAAGGCAGGTTGTAAGGAGCTTTGATGCTTCTGACCGCCTGTGAAAATATTTACCCAAATCAAAGGAGGATATATGAGAAGTATTTTACTGGGTTATATGCTGTTCCTCGTTTTTACTGCCCTGAGCGGACAACAGAAGAACTTCCATGACTTTACCGTACAGACCATTGAAGGAGAGGAATTTCCTCTTTCGCAATTGAAAGGGAAAAAGGTGCTGGTCGTAAATGTGGCTTCCAGATGCGGACTGACCCCTCAGTACGAACAGTTGCAGGCATTGTATGATATCTATGGCATGAACAATTTAGAGATTCTGGGATTCCCGGCCAATAATTTCCGGGAACAGGAACCGGGCACCAACCAGGAGATCCTGGCTTTTTGCCGCAGTACTTACGATGTCTCTTTTCCTATGATGTCCAAGATCTCAGTGACTGGGGAGGATATGCACCCGCTGTACCAGTGGCTGACGCAAAAATCGGAAAACGGAAAAGAGGACGCCCGGTTACGTGGAACTTTCAGAAGTTCCTGATCGATGAGAACGGCAATTGGGTGGCTACGGTAGAACCCAGAGAAAGCCCTTTCAATGAAGTGATCCTGAACTGGCTGGACAATTGATAGAATAGAGCGACGGTTTATCCGGGAAATACGTGGCTTGATATGCAATCTTCTTCATCCGCTTCTGAAAAAGCGGATGAAGAAGAGGGGGTTGATAGATACTTTGAGAGGTATGCCCTTTTCCTCTTTTCATTCACTATGAATCTTTAATTCTTCTCTGCCGCTAGGGACAGTACCCGTTCTATCTCCCCTTCAAAGTTCGGAGTAAACACCCCTTTACCCAGGTTTTTCCGGATGTAAGTAAGCGTATGGAACCCCCCTCCGTCCAGTTCCTCACTGGGTGTGATAGGACCTGAATATAGTGTTTTATATACAAAGACTAATTCCCGTTCGATCTCCGATTCGAATACATAACTGAACAGGAACTCCGGAGTGAAATCTGTGAGGCCCAGTTCCTCGCGGGCTTCGCGCCGCAGAGCAGTCTCTACGCTTTCTCCTAGATCGATATGGCCGCCTACGGCCGTGTCCCATTTATCGGGTTGTATATCTTTCCAGGCCGGGCGTTTCTGGAGGTATAATTCTCCGGCTTCATTGAATACATGCAGGTGGATCACCGGATGCAAGGGTTTACTTCCGTTGTGGCATTCGCCTCGCGTGGCTGCTCCGATGATATTGCCTTGTTCGTCTACAAGGGGAAACATCTCCTGAGAATTATCTTTCGGCATACATACTATTTTATTATCTGTAAAAAATATATCGTTTCTGATGGATCGGTGATAACCGGTTTTACAGTTGAAAGAAGATAACGATAAATTTTTTCCGTGGAGTGCATCCATGTTCCATAAACAAAAGAACGGAAATCGTAACACTCCATGTGTTGACAGTCTTTTTATTATCTCCCTATGTCTCTTTTTCTGTATCAGTCTCTGTTTGGTATGAATCTCCGCTGAGGAAACAGATCATACTTGGGGGCTTAGCTCACTTTTTCGGTAGCAGCAGAGAGGAATCTCCATAGCTCAGGAAACGAAAATCGTGATCCAGGGCATATTTGTAGATCTTCTTCCAGTCTGTACCCACAAAAGCCGATACCAACAGCAACAGCGTACTCTGAGGCTGATGGAAGTTGGTGATGATCCCTTTGACGATCCGGTACGTATATCCCGGCGCGATGATGATCTGCGTACCGGTATGTAAAGTATCCAGCTGATTGCGATCCATATAGCGCAACACCTCTTCCAGCGCCTCTTCCGGAGTGAGTGCCGGGGTGGTTTCGTAAGGTTGCCATTGCTTTACCTGCAATTCTTCTTCCGTGGCATCCGGATGGTGACGGAGTTTTACCCCGATGTGATAGAGACTTTCCAGTGTGCGTACGGAGGTGGTACCTACCGCGATGGCTCCGGCTCTGTGTCGCAGCAGGGTCTCTATGGTAGAGCGGGAGACAGAGATAAATTCCCGGTGCATCTCATGTCCGGCAATCTCTTCACTTTTAACAGGGCGGAAAGTACCTGCTCCTACGTGCAGCGTGAGTTCTTCGCGGGTGATTCCCTTTTCCCGCAGCCGGTCGAACACTTCCGGTGTGAAGTGCAACCCGGCAGTAGGTGCTGCTACCGATCCCTGGATGCGTGAATATACAGTCTGATAGGTCTCTTTATCCGCTTCTTCCGTCTCCCGGTTGAGATAGGGAGGAATGGGTAACTCACCGAAAAATTCCAGAATATCGGCAAACGTAGTATCGGGATCGTTCCATTCCAGGTGGATGCGGTGGCTGGTACCTTCCGGACCGATGCGTGTGGCAGTGAGGGTGAGCTCTTTCCCTTTTACCTGTAACTGACGGTGTAGCGGCTCCTCTTTCCATTTTTTCAGATTACCCACCATACAGAGCCATTCTACCTGCGTGGTTTGCTGAAAATTGAGCACATAGTTTGCCGGCAACACCGGTTCGAGACAGAAGATCTCGATCAGCGCGCCGGTCTCTTTGCGGAAATGCAGACGTGCCTGTATCACCCGCGTGTTGTTGAACATCAGCAGACTGTTTGCCGGAAGCAGATCGGGCAGGGAGGAAAAACGTTTTTCGGAGATCTCTCCCTGGCGGTAGACCAAGAGTTTCGACTGGTCGCGTTGCGGAAGTGGAAAGCGGGCGATCCGCTCTTCCGGAAGCGCGTAATGGTATGCGCTGATGCGTATATGTCCGGGGTTTTCTTTCATCTGATTTTATTTCTTCGACAAAAGTAACGATATTTGCTGAACTGAAGAAAAACTCAGTCGTTCTGTCTGTGCAGACATTTATCTTTCGCAGAAGAAAAAGCAGATGAGTTGGCCGGGTCCGCGAAAAGAGAGAGAATAGATAATATCGGAAAAAAGCTTGAGCGGTAACTGAACCGAGAACAGATTCTAAAAACAAGATAATGTATGAAAATAGGTGATAAAGTCCGTTTCCTGAGTGAAGTAGGAGGCGGTATTGTAAAAGGCTTCCAGGGAAAAGATATTGTACTGGTAGAAGATGCCGATGGTTTTGATATTCCGATGTTGATACGGGATTGTGTAGTGGTGGAAACAGACGATTATAACCTGAAACGCAAACCTGCACCTGCCCCGGTGTCTCAGGAGCCGGCCAAGCCGGAAAAACCGGAGATTGTGGCTCGTCCTACAGAAATAAAAGGAGGAGATATCCTGAATATTTTTCTGGCTTTTGTGCCGGAGAATGTGAAAGAGATGACTGCTACTCCGTTTGAGGCCTATCTGGTGAACGATAGCAACTACTATCTCTACTATACCTATCTGAGCGCGGAGGGAAAGTCGTGGCACAATCGCTCTCACGGGTTGGTAGAACCTAATACCAAACTGTTGCTGGAAGAGTTTACCAAATCTGACCTGAACGATCTGGAACGGGTAGCGGTTCAGTGTATTCCTTTCAAGACGGACAGGACCTATGCTTTCAAGCCGGCAGTCCATGTAGAGCTGCGTATCGATACCGTGAAATTCTACAAGCTGCATACCTTCCGCTCCTCGGATTTCTTTGAAGAACCGGCCCTGGTATATGATATTGTTCGTAACGATGTGCCCACCAAACAGGTCTATGTGTCCGCGGAAGAACTACAGGAAGCGCTTTTGCAACCCAGGAACCCGGACAAACCCCGGACTCAGCCGATTACGAAGAAAGCGGTTTCTTCCCCTCCTGCGTTGCCGGAGGTGGATCTGCATATAGATGCTCTGCTTGACGATACCACGGGTATGAACAATGCCGATATACTACAGTTTCAGATGGATAAGTTCCGGGAAGTAATGGAGCAATACAAAGGCAGGCGGGAACAAAAGATCGTCTTTATTCATGGTAAAGGAGACGGTGTCCTGCGTAAGTCGATCCTTGACGAACTGCGTCGCAAATATCCTGCCTGCCGCTATCAGGACGCTTCGTTCCGTGAATATGGGTATGGAGCCACGATGGTAATTATGAAATGATTGACGATTGGACCATTTACGATTTACGATTGAAATTACAAATAACCGGATATTATACAATTATCTTACACTATATTATATAACTATTCCGATAGTAGTATTTACATGTAGAGACGCACGGCGTGCGTCTCTCTGGTGTAAGTCCATTAAAAAGTTTGTGATTTCAATCGTAAATCCCTTCATCTTTTCTGTCGGTACACTCCTTTCAATACCCAGTACTGTGTCTTATCATCTTCGATGTTGAAAGGATAGTGTATCCACTCGTTTAGGCTGAGGATGACCTTTTTCCCCTTTTCCCGGTAGATACCGTAACGTATCTCACTGTCCGTACCGATGGAGATGCCCAGACGATGGATCAGCCGATGGGCATTTTCCCGTCTGACCTCTTCACAGACGAGCAGATCACCCTGATTGATCCGGATTTCCACAGGCATCAATTCTTCGTTGGCTACTTCCAGAGCGATCTGCCGGAAGGCTGAATGGGTAGGAAGCACGAGCCGCGGCAATTGATTTATAAACTCTTCGTCCCGGTAGTTGGCCAGATAGTCCGGTAGAGCGGCTGCGGACAGATAAGGTATTTCTGTCAGGCTTCCGGCTGTTTTTAGCTTACCGGCCTCCAGTACCAGACGGGTGTTGTAGTGTAACAGGTCATTGACCGAAAGTTCTTTCTCGATAAATTCCTGTACCGGAATGCCAAAATATTTAGCTATTTGAAGGACGGTCTCTATCCGCGGCTCGGCGCGCATCTCTTCGTAAGAAGATATGTTGCCGCGCGACAAACCAAATAACTCAGCAAATGCCTGCTGGCTTAATCCACGGGTATTACGTAACTTTTTTATGTTTTTTCCTATCTGGGTCATGAAAAAAGCTAAAAAAATTTGCATAAAGAATTTCTTTGTATTACTTTAGCAAAAAGTTTTTGCAAAGCTATCTTTTTATTGGCAATTTTGCAAATAAAAAGTGTGAAAACTGAGAAGAGACAGGGGCCTGTCTGCTGACCGGGAGAGAAAGCAGCGTATCATAGGTATGAATAGCAGTGCCGGATGTTGAAGCAGGAAATAATGTACATAGAATAGTTTTACCTGAAGTGTCTAACCATAAAAACTGAAAGGAAATGTATTTTGAACGTGTGGAAAATTATCTTTCCGAGCTGGGATATACGATCTCTTATCACGATAGAAAAAAAGGGGGGGATCTTTTGTATCGACAGGGAGGAAGACGGGATCAAGAATCTGATTATCGGGGTAGCTCCTCCCATCCTGATCCTGGAACAATTTATTTTCTCTCTGCAAAGTGACGATAAAGAGATCCTGAAATCGCTGCTGATCAAGAACCGTGACATCATACACGGTGCGTTTGTGCTGGATGAGAGAGGAGAGAAGGTGATCTTCCGGTATACCTTGCAGATAGAACATCTGGATATCAATGCGCTGGAAGGGGCATTGAACTCTCTGGGGCTATTGTTGAGCGAATATTACGAACAAATTCTGGAATTTTCTAAAAAAATAGAAACTATGAATATCTTTAAAAGACTGTTAAGAATCGGACAGGCGGAAATACACTCCGCGGTAGATAAGATGGAAGATCCGATCCGGATGACCGAACAGGGTATCCGCGAAATGCGGGAAGATCTGGACAAGGCGCTCGAATCACTGGCGCAGATCAAGGCTTCGGCTATTCGGGTAAAGAACGAGCGCACCAAAAAGCTAACGGCGGCCGGAGACTATGAGACGAAAGCGGTGTTGCTGCTGACTAAAGCTCAGCAAGGCGAACTGTCGCTGGAACAGGCCGAACGTCTGGCCGGAGAAGCACTCACCCTGAAAAATTCATTGACAGCCGAAGCCCAGGCGATGGAAGCGCAACAGATGGAACAGGAACGCGCGGCGGATGAGTTGCAGAAGAATGTGGAGATCCTGCGGTTCAATATCACCCGATGGGAGAATGAACTCAAGACTCTGAAAGCGCGTATCCGTGTGAACCGGGCTACGAAAGAAGTAAACAAGAAGCTGGCGCAGATAGACAGCAACAGTACCCTGAGTATGCTGGAACGTATGAAGGAAAAGGTAGAAGAGGAAGAAGCACTTTCCAAAGCCTATGGAGATATGGCACAGTCGGTACGCTCGGTAGACGAAGAGATCGACAAAGCCATTGGGGACACCTGCAATCCGGTGAACGAGGAGCTGGAAGAGATCAAACGGAAACTGGGCATGTGAATATTCGCATCCGCCTCCGAAACGGATATAGAAGAGCGGTGGACAGCAGGCAGCAGAAAAAATGCGTAAGAAATATGTGTGTGTCTGATTTATTTCTATATTTGGCAGCCTGTTGTAGCAAAACGTACGTACGGTCTGTGGCTGTATCCTTTATACTGGCCTTCCGGACCGGGGTAGGATACGTATAAACAAAAGGCGCCATGCTTTAGGGATAGGATGACAGGCTACATGGGAAAGCCTGGATAAAAACGAATAAATGGACGGATTGAACTTATGCAGGAATTCTTTAGCAATCTGATGCACCCGTTGCCAAATGCCGTTATGACGGTGATCATGGGTATACTTGCCCTCTATTGGTTAGTGGTGTTTTTCTTAGGTGTAGGATTTGAAGATCTGGATCTGGGTTTCGATTTCGATGTAGACGTTCCGGAACCGGATGTGGAGGTCGCGGACGATCTGGATCACTCCGGTCCCGGCGAAGAGGGAGTGGAAAAACAGGAACCCGGATTTTTCACCCGATGTATGACCTACCTGAATGTAGGGCGCGTACCTTTTATGTTGGTACTTTCTATATTTAAATTCCTGCTGTGGGTGTGCACACTGATCACCACACAATTTATCAATGTGACTTCCTGGGGGCTGACTTCCTTATTGATTCTGATCCCGCTGGCATTGGTAGCGGTGCTCTTTACTCATTATGCCACGAATCCGCTGGTTCGCTTTTTCCACCATATCGGTTACAAAGGAGAGGAGGAGATCGATTTTCTGGGAAGGATCGGGAAAATGATCTCTAATATTCAGGACCACAAAACCGGTACGGCCGAGTTTGTAATAGACAAGAACCCCATACGTCTGCATGTGCGGAGCATCGAAGGAAAGCCGCTGAAGTATGGCGAGAAGGTGATCGTTGTCGATGAGACCGATCAGGGTAAAGTCTATTTAGTGAGTCGTGAACTGACTATTGATGATATATAAGTAAGGAACAACATTTCTTTTATACACCTCTACTTATGTACATTACCAGGCAGCAGAGGACGGGTGATTTTCTGCAACCACTTCCTGATGGGTAGAGCAGACCAACACCGGAAATTCCGGAAGAACCGTGACCCGGATCTTCTGCGGAAACGAAAGAATTGGATCAATAAACAAATAAATAGAACACATTACTATGGAACAAATTGTGATTATTACAGCCGGTGCGGCTATCTTCACCATTCTGGTGTTGTTGGGTATGCTTGCCTCATTCTACAAAAAGATCCCGCAGGGAAAAGCCATTGTACGTACCGGAGTCGGAGGTACAAAGGTCGCGTTCAATAAGGGGATGTATGTGATCCCTATCTTCCACAAAATGGAGATCATGGATATTTCGTTGAAGAAAGTGCAGATCGAACGTCTGCAACACGATGGCCTGATCTGTAAAGACAACATACGTGCCGATATCAAAGTAGCTTTCTTTGTACGTGTGAATAAATCGGTCAACGATGTGATCAATGTGGCACAATCTATCGGTTGCGAACGCGCCAGCGATATTTCCACCCTGAAAGATATTTTCGAGGCCAAATTCTCCGAAGCCTTGAAGTCCGTAGGTAAGAAGTTCGACTTTATCGAACTGTATGAAGCCCGCCGCGAATTCCGTGACGAGATCATTGATATTATCGGTACGGATCTCAACGGGTATGTGCTGGATGACTGCGCGATCGACTATTTAGAGCAGACCGAACTCTCTTTCCTGAGTCCGGACAACATCCTGGACTCCGAAGGTATCCGTAAGATCACCGACCTGACCGCGGCTCAGAATGTAAAAGCCAACCTGATTCGCCGGGAAGAGGAGAAACTGATCAAGAAACAGAATGTGGAAGCACGGGAAGCGATCCTGGAACTGGAACGTCAGCTTGCCGAAAAAGAGGAGAAACAAAGGCGTGAAGTAGACAATATCAAAGCGCGCGAAGAGGCGGAAATACAAAAAGTAAGAGAAGAAGAGCGACTGAAATCGGAAGCAGTACGCATTTCTACCGAAGAGGCTCTGGCCATACAGGAAGAAAATAAACTGCGTCAGATCATCATTGCCGAGAAGAACAAGCAGCGTACCGAGGCTGTTGAAGCAGAGCGGGTAGAAAAAGACCGTGCCCTGGAAAGTACGGAACGTGAGCGCATCGTAACGCTGGCGCAGATCGATAAGGAACGCGCCATCGAAGTAGAGAAGAAGAATATACAGGATGTGATCCGCGAACGCGTACAACTGGAAAAAGGAGTGGTGGAAGAGCAACAGAATGTCAGAGATATTGAAGCCTTCCGTTCCATTGAGCGTGACAAACAGGTGGGTATCACTGCCGCCGCACAGGAAGCGGAAGAGAAACTGATCCGTACTACGAAAGCCGCGGAAGCAGACAAAATAGCTGCTGAACAACGCGCCAAACAGTTGCTGATCGATGCCGAAGCACAGAAAGAGGCATCGGCCAAGCAGGCAGAGGCACGTAAGATCCTGGCCGACGCGAAAGCCCGTGAAGATGCTACTTACGGACTGGCAGAAGCAGAAGTGATCAAGGCCAAAGCGGAAGCTCTGGAACAGCAGGGTATTGTAGAGGCAACCGTGATCGAACGCAAAGCCGAAGCAAAGAAAAAAGAGGGTCTCGTGGAAGCGGAGATTTCCAGAGAGAAGGCACTTGCTACTGCCATCGGCGAATCCAGTATCATAGAAAAAACAGCTCAGGCCGAGGCTGCCGGTATCGAAGTGAAAGCTGAAGCCAAACGCAAAGAGGGTCTGATAGAGGCTGAAGTAACGAAAGAAAAGGCACTGGCTGAGGCTGCCGGTATTGAAGAGAAGGCTGCTGCCATGAAGAAATTAGACGGAGTGGGCAAGGAGCACGAAGAGTTCAAACTGACCCTTCAGAAAGAGAAAGAGGTGGAGCTGGCCCAGATCCATATACAGAAAGACATCGCCGACGCGCAGGCACAGGTACTGGGCGAAGCACTCAGGAACGCGGATATCGATATTGTAGGTGGCGAAACCATGTTCTTCGAAAATATAGTGAAACAGATCTCCAATGCTAAGGGTATTGACCGCTTAGTGAATGAAAGCGACAACCTGAGCCAGGTGAAACATGCTTTGCTGGGGAAGGACGGAGCGGAAGGTGATCTGATGGAGCGTATCCGTGATATCGCCGGGCGGCTCAACGTCTCTACGGAAGATATCAAGAACCTGAGCATTGCTTCTCTGATCCTGAAAATGCGGATGCAGGCGGATAATGAAAAGGATAAAGGATTTCTGGATGATCTGATGTCTGTGGCCCGGTCGATGGGACTTTCTGACCGGAAGCTCTGAATCGATACGATGGAGTGATTTACGATGTACAATCGCAGACATTCCGCTATTTAAAATGGGACGATTTATCATTCAGTATACAGACCTTCCAACGTTGTCGTCCGGTTCTTTCTATGCGATTATCAGGTAGAGACGCGAAACAGGCGTCTCTACAGGCGGAGGATCGTATCGGAGTAGCTGCGTAACGTAACGTAACAACGTCCGGATATTTGTCTTTCCAACATGCCTTATCGTTAGTAATCTGATGATGGGAATGACGAAGGAATAGATCGTACATCAAATGATATACAACTTTTATTCTACGCTGATCATATATGAAGCCGGATAAACATATCGAAACCCTGGAGTCAGGTACGTATGAAATCATACGCAAGCGTTTGCTGGCACAGAAGGAACTGCTGACCGGGCGACTCAATCAACTCAATGAGTCGCGCAAAGAGGTGTTCAGCTCCACAGACTTTACATTGGTAGCCAACCAACGCATTTCTACGGACAACAATTGCGTGGCCCGGGGAATCATGGCTCTGGGCAACTACTGCATCTTCGGATACAATGTACATTTCGGACTGCGGTCGGAGATAGAGCTAAGCGATGTATTCAGTATATACACGTTTGAGAACAATCAGTTTGTTCCTCATTCGCTGGATCTGATCCGGGACCCGGCTTTTGTCAACGATTACAAAAATCTTTATAAATACTATCGCGACTCTATCTTCTCCAAGTTCCGCAAGACAGAGAATTATCTCTACATGATCTTCCAGACCAGTCGAAATGTAGAAGATCTGAAAGCCTTTAAATGGCTCATCAAGGACGATAAGCTGCATTATATAGACGACCGGAGCATACATGAGGTAGTCAAAGCCCCTCAGCACGAATTCCAGTGGATAAAAACTACCCTGGAAGACCGGCGCATGGGAGAGTATCCGCATGTCTCCATCCTGGACAAAGTGTTTATCGAAGCCACCGGAGGAGACATTACCTTCAAGATCGAAGACAATACGCAAACCGGCAGGGGTATCTATGCCGAGGCGGTGGAGAACAAAGATCAGCAGCTCGATGACGCCGAATATTACTATGCCGATCTGGGAAATCTGATCCTGATACGTATCAAACCCTATCAGGAAGGCTTCCGTTCGTTTGTATTCAATACCCGTACCAAAGAGGTGGTTAATATCCGCATCCTCAATGATGCCGGTATCCTGTTGCCCGACAATCACGGGGTCATTTTCCCGAACGGCTATTACCTGCAGAACGGGGAGTATAAACTCTTTGAAAGTGACCTGCACGGTCTGGAGTTTCTCCGGAAAATACAGTCGCCCAACGGAGAAGATTATCTGTATGTCTTCTATCAGTATGCCACCAATACCTATGTACTGATGTCGTACAACATCATCCGTCAACAGATAGAGACACCGATCATCTGCAACGGTTTTACCCTTTTCCCCGACGGCACACTGATCTTTTTCCGTTCGGAGAAAGAGGCAACCCGGCATCACCAGGTGCAGATCTGGCAGACACCCTATCCGGTAGAGATGATCGAGCATCCGGAGAAGGCAGATAATATCCTGTATAAGATCGGCAACAAAGACATTGTAAAGGCCATGGCCGAATGTCAGGAAGTAATCCAGCTGATCAGCAAAGAGGATACATACGAAGGGCTCTATGAAGACATCCTGAAGAAGTCCGGTGATATCTTAGATACCTATTTCTGGATCGCCGATGATTCTACCTGCGCGCTGGCCGACCCGCTGCGGCAGATCAGAGACATAGCCAATACGGCTATCGATGAGTTTGTCAAGGTAAAGCAGCAGAAGAAGCATGCTGCCGAGGTACTTGAGACAGTGGCGGAGAAGGTAGACCAACTGCTGCTGATCGTAAAAAATGTGCGGAACGATTCGTTGGAACAGTTGGTACGGTTGCTGGCAGATACGCGGGGCATGCAGGGACAACTGATCGAACTGGCGGATGTGAAGTATATAGATGCCGGACGGATCGGAGAGATGAAAGAGGCACTGGCTACTGCCTCTGACAGGCTATCCGAGCGTACGGTGCAGTTCCTGCTCCGTGACGAGGCACTCGCTCCTTACGAACAGAAGGTAGAACAGCAGCGGGGGCAGGTGGAGGATGTGGTAAAGGTGATAGATGCACGGAAGATCGAAGAGAAATGCAAGGAGATCTCTGCCGAGCTGGAATTGCTGATCGACATTCTCAACAGCCTGAAGATAGAGGATACTACACATACCACACGCATCATAGAGAAAATATCGCTGATCTTTTCTTCACTGAACGAGGTGCGTGCGCAACTGAAGAAAAAGGTCGATTCGCTCCGTAGCAAAGAAGCGGTAGCCGAGTTCCGTGCCCAGCTTACCTTGCTGGAACAGAGCATTGTGAATTTTCTTGAACTGGCTACTACCCCGGATAAGTGCGACGAGTACTTCACCAAAGTGAGCGTACAGGTGGAGGAACTGGAAAGCAAATTCGCGGATCACGACGATTTCATCCTGGTGATCGCTGACAAGCGCACCGAGGTGGTGAAGGCTTTCGACGGACGCAAGGCGCAACTGATTGAGCAGATCAACCGACGTACCAGCTCGCTGGAGCAGATCGGTCTGCGGGTGCTGAAAAATGTAGAAAACAAGGCGCAATCTTTCCGGACTAAAGAAGAGATACACGGGTTCTACTCTACCGATCTGATGGTGGACAAGGTGCGGAAACTGGCTGAGGAACTGCGCGGGCTGGGAGACGTATCGAAAGCGGAGAATCTCGAGAATTCCCTGAAAACTTCTCAGGAAGACGCGTTACGCATTCTGAAAGACAAGACCGAACTGTTTGTCGATGGAGAGAACATCATCGCTCTGGGTAGTTATAAATTTGCCGTGAACCGCCAGTCGCTTGACCTTACCGTAGTGCGCCGGGGTGAAAAATTGTTCTATCACCTGACGGGTACCAGCTTCTACAAAGAACTGGCCCACGGAGAGATAGACCGCTACCGGGAGATCTGGGAACAAGAGGTAGTCTCGGAGAACAAACAGGTGTACCGTGCCGAATACTTAGCCTGGCTTACTTTCTGTGAGAGTCTGGTACAGCCCGGTCTGGATGCCCGGGCATTCATTACCCGCAGGGTAGAGCAGAGTTATTCGGAATCTTACCTCAAAGGAGTGCACGACCAGGACGCGCTGACTCTCTTTCTCAGATTCAGGGAGGCACACGGGCAGTTGGGCGTACTGACATTCGCACCGCGTGTACGTGTAGCTGCCCAGCTATTCTGGAACAGCGTGCAGGATCAGGAAAAAGATCTGCTCTACAAACTGATCCTCTCTGCCCATAACGTATTGCGCGCTTTTCCGCATTCAGACAATTATCAATATGTGATCCGGCAGATCCGGGAGATGTATGAGAAGTGGAACAGGTATTTTTCCGGTACTGACGTGGATCCGGGAGAGGTAGCCTTGTATCTTTTCCGGGAATTTGCCGGAAACCACTCATTCACTGTCAGTCAGTATGCTAAGGAACTGGAAAAGGAATTTACCGGCTACCTGCGTCGTCAGAAATTGTATGATAACTTCAGCAGTGACGTAGCCGATGAAACGTTTGGTGCAGTAGAGCGTTTCTATCTGGTGGGTAACTGGCTATCGTCTTTCATCGAATTGTCCGGATCCTACGCATATCTCCGGAAGTATATCGGAGAGACGGCCTGTCTGTTGCTGTTGCGGGGACAGAGTTTTGAGGTACGAAAAAGTTCCGACCGCATCGAAACAGAGGAACTGCGCGGAAGCCATCCGTTGATAGAGAAAAACCGGTACAGTGCAGACTATCACGAACTGGTAGCGAAGATGAAGTATTTCACCGAAACCGATGTCCCTGCTTATAACGCCTTCACACACTTGAAAGAGCAGTTGATCCAGGAATACCGCAAGACGTTGAAGGTGGATGAGCTCAAACCCCGGGTGCTGACCTCTTTTGTGCGCAACAAACTGATCAATGAAGTCTATCTGCCGCTGATCGGGGCCAATCTGGCCAAACAATTGGGAGTGGCCGGTGAGAACAAACGCACGGCCCGCATGGGGATGTTGCTACTGTTATCACCTCCGGGATATGGAAAGACTACCCTGATGGAGTATCTGGCCAGCATCATGGAACTCACGTTTGTGAAGATCAACGGTCCTACCATCGGACACTCGATCACCTCCATCGATCCGGCGGAGGCGAAAACTTCGGGCGCGCGGGAAGAGTTGAAAAAGATCAACCTCTCTTTCGAGATGGCCGATAATGTGATGCTCTATCTGGACGATATACAGCATTGCAGTTCGGAATTCCTGCAAAAGTTCATCTCACTGGCAGACGGTCAACGCAAGATGGATGGTATCTTCGAAGGAGAGAGCCGTACCTATGACCTGCGGGGCAAACGTTTTTGTGTGATCATGGCGGGCAATCCTTATACGGAGAGCGGAGAGAAATTCCAGATCCCCGATATGCTTGCCAACCGCGCGGATGTCTACAACCTGGGTGATGTGATCGGAGATGCCGACGCGCTGTTCCGCCTGAGCCTGCTGGAAAACGCGGTGGTTGAGAATGAGTGGTTGCAGCGGATCGCCTCGAAGAGTTTTGCCGATTTCTACAAACTGGTAGACTATACAGAGAGTGGCAGTGAGGTACTGCCCGATCTGGAAGGGAATTATACTCAACAGGATATAGACGATTTTGTAGCTGTACTGCGTAACGGTCTGCTGGTCCGGCAAACGGTCCTTGAAGTGAATCAGCAATATATCCGGAGCGCGGCTACGCAGGATGCCTATCGGGTAGAGCCAGCCTTCAAACTGCAAGGCTCGTATCGCGACATGAGTAAGATGATCTCCAAATTGGTGCCGTTAATGAACCGGGCGGAAGTAGACAGGCTCATTCTGACACATTATGAAAATGAATCGCAGACCCTGACTTCGGACAGTGAAGCCAATCTGCTGAAACTGAAAGAGATGTCTGGCTTGCTTTCTCCGGAGGAACGGGAGAGATGGCAGTATATCTGTCAACAGTTTATGAAGAACAATAAGTTCGCGGCCATTCAGACCGATAGCCAGACCGGGCTGGTGATCGCTCAACTGGCCGAGTTCAATGATAATCTTCAGGGCATACGCCAGGTCTTGGGAGAGAAATAGTCAGAATCGACTTTTCTGACGGATACACAGGCCGGAGCATAGGTTGTTTCCGGCCTGTGTATGTATATAAAACAGTAGATTTGTGTAGGTTTGTATGAATTGAACTTAACTTTTACGCGGAAAAGAATGTTTAAGTAAAATAGATATAGAATAGAAAAATAGATATAGAATAGATAGGTATGCTTAGAGGAGGCTGTCTCCCGGGAAAGAATAAGCATACCTATCAGATACAATTCATCGTAACCATGGAAACACCCCGGAGAATAGCTATCAGTGGAGCCAGTGGATTTATAGGAAGCCACCTGAGCCGGTTCCTGACAGAAAAAGGATATGAAGTAGTGCCTCTGTCCAGGCAACATTTTCAACCCGCCGCTTTCCGGCAACTGACAGAGATCGTGGCCGGATGTGAGGGGGTTATCAACCTGGCCGGAGCGCCTATTATCAAACGCTGGAGTAAGTCTTATAAAAAAGAGTTGATCAGTAGCCGTGTACAACCTACCCGGGCGTTAACAGAGGCTATATCCCAGGTAGCTGAGAAGCCTTCTGTGTTTGTCTCTGCTTCCGCTGTGGGATACTACCCGGCACGGGGCTGTTTCGATGAACACAATTCCCGCAAAGGAGATAGTTTCCTTTCCGAAGTGTGTGAACAGTGGGAAAAAGAGGCTTTGCGTGCCTCCGGTGTAGTGCGTACAGTGATCACGCGGTTCGGGATCGTGCTTGCTACAGACGGAGGAGCATTCGGAAAACTGGCTCTGCCCGCCCGTATAGGAGTCTCTGCCTGGTTCTCTCCCGGAGATCAGTATCTCTGCTGGATCGCTCTCACCGACCTGATGCGTGCGATGGAGTTCGTAACAGATACAGCCGATATAGAAGGAGTCGTAAATTTCGTAGCTCCCCAGTTGCTCACCAACAAACAGTTCTGTCAGTTTGTAGGAGCACATTACAGGGCTCGTGTGCCGTTTAAAATACCAGGCAGCCTGCTGAAATTAGCTATGGGAGAAGCTGCTGTCAGCCTGATGGAGGGACAATGTGTACGCCCTGCCCGCCTGACGGAGCAAGGGTTCTCTTTCGGGATCCCCGATCTGCAACATTTCCTGTGTACACTGGGCACATAGCTGTATGTGCGAACACACGATCGTTTGCCGGAAGATGCGGGACGTACAAGGCTCCTGTAGCCTTTCGCGCGACAGCTATCGGCACAGGTCGAAATACGCTACCGCGCATATCTCCTGATCATTCGAATGGATAAGCTTACTGATGCGGTAGTGTCCCGGAGGATAGGCGATCTCTTGCGGATTAAAGAACAACGTATCTGCTTTCGTTTCGCCAGCTCCCAGCAGAGTAAGCGGTGAAGTGAGCAGGTCGTTGGAGGGGAAGTAGACAGGATGCCAGGCTTCTCCCTGCTGGTATTCCAGTACGTAGGAATTTCCGTATCTCACAGACGTTTTCGAATGGTTGGTAACCAGCAGCAACATGAGGTCCGATGAGGCATAAATTCGTTGCGGTATGGTTTTCAGCTCCACTTCGGAGGTCGGATAGACTTTTTCCCAACTGCCGTCCGCGGAATGGTAGCGCAGGTTGTAAGGAGATCTGCCACCTACAAACGTAAGTGTAAAGGTCTGATCCGTTCCGGTTTCGTAGAGTGGCCACCAGGATCTGTAAGGACGTATCGGATTGAGTTTCTCCAACGTACGTTTGTCTGTCTCGGCAGGGAGTTGATGGTACTGGTGATAATAGTGGGTGATATTATCCGCAAACACATTCCCTTCTTTCATTTTCCGCCGGTAGTGTATGTTGCGCGGGCTGGCAATCAGTACCACTAAGATCAGAATGATCACAGATACTATCGGGATCCATATTTTTATAAATCTCATAAAGTTCTTTATTCTGGAGATAAACCATAGTCAGATACGTATGCGCTTTCTCTTACGTAACACGATCTGAATATACATATAACATCTGAAACGGATTTGTGTTGTCCGGAAAAGAGGAGTGAGCAAAGAAGAAATGTATCACATGGAGCCTTGCCTGGCAGAAAACCAGGCATACAGACACATAAAAAAGGTGAGATCCTCCAGGGGTCCCACCTCTTTACTATTTGATACTACATCCTCTTATTCCAATACGATTCCTTTGTTGTTCAGAGTTACGTTGATCAGACGGATGTACTTTGAATACTGCTCTTCAGTGAGCGTCTTTTTCATCAGTTTGAGATTTCCGTAAACCGCGTTGTGCAGTTTCACATCTTTGTTTTTCTTAGCGCTGTTGGCGCGATTCATCTGTTCGGTAAAGAAATCACAGATATTTGCCACTTCTTCTACCTGATTGGAAGAAAGGTTAAGGTATCTGCTAAGACCCTTTACGTTGATGTTACTATCCCATTTTGCAGTTGTAGGTTGATTTCCTGCTGCAAAAGTCGAAGCAGCTAAGCAGATGGCTGCCACCAGTGTTAATCCTAAACGTTTCATAATTACCTACATTTTAATTTGTTATACCTAAAAAACAATCTGAAAACTAATACCTGTTGAAAACGGTATTTTACTTCGTTTTTTTCTTTTTACCGATGCAAATATAAATACATGTTGTACAACATACCAAATAAAAACGGCAAAAAATGTGTTTTATAACATATTTCTTGATCTATGTCAAGTGCGATGTGATAAAAAGACGGATTTTGGTCGCTAATGAAACGTTTTTGTAACATCCTGTCCCTGTATTTGTATCACAATGATCTTTGATTTCCGGAATATATAAACTAATTGTTTGTTTTTTATAGTCTCTGATGACTCTCGGACAGGTAAGTATACAGATACATCAGACATACGCTCAGGAACCCGCCAGGTATCTGACACAGGTTCCTTAAAGGATAGGAACGCGGGAGTATATCTACTGTGAGATGTATTATATCCGTTGGTGCGTGTAGCCTGTAGTGGTGGTGCGGGGAGAAAACTCTATATAGATTCGTAGGGTAAACGGATCATACCTATATCCGGAGATCGTTGCTGCGCGGGAGTAGCGTTTGGCCTGTATGTTGCGGGTAAATGGGAGCTTTACCGGTACTGAAATAGAGGCAGACTGTCTTTTTAATGCAGGAAATGAGCCACTGACAGAGTCACCACAAACAAAAAAAGTCACCAGAAAAGGAACACTGAGATCTACGACAAACCCGTGATAGATAGATACGACCACAAACTGCTGTCCCGAGCATCGGGTAATGATGGGGAGGGTCGTATCCATAGTAGTAACACCTCCTACGGAGATAGGAGCCAGTTTTCCGAAATACCGTACCAACAGTGGGGCAGTCAGCAAGACAATGATCTCCCTGGAGATATTAGAAAGCAATCCTACGGTTCCCAGTTCGGCTCCTTTGTATCCGGTAATAAACACACTGGACAGCGAATAGTACCCGAATCCCGATCCTACTGCCATACATTCCGCTACTGTGCGGTGAGGCAGCAGCCCACTTACTGCCCAGCACCCGGCCAGTGTGCCCACAAGGGTCATAAAGGGCAACAGCAGTAATCCCGGATGGAGCGAACGAAAACTTTTCAGTGTTTCCGGATGGTTACCTATACTTATCCCTACACAGAAGATCAGACCGCATAGCGCGTAAAAACTGAACCGGCTTTCGGTGATGGCCGCGGGAAGCCAGTGAAAGAGTCCGCACAACACCCCCAAAATAAAGAACAGGATGATGATCAGGCTGCCTTTCATACGTTTTTCGGTCTTTGTAGTCTGTTTATTACATACCAGAGCAACCAGGAGAGAACGATACTGCCGGCCACTGCTCCCAGGGTCAGGATCAGAGCTTCTGTTCCCAGTTGGCTCAGGCTGTTGATAAGTGTCTCATTGTTCCCTACTTCTATACCGAGGAGGAAAAGGAGGAGCCAGATACAAACCGTGATGGCTGTGGAGATGAAACTTAGTTTTTTACGACGTAAGAGATAGCCGGTGCCTATGCCGGTAAAGAGGATGGCAATAATAAGTAACATATATCTATGGTTTATCGGTGCAAAGATACAGCCTTTCTTTCAGAGCCCGGACGGATAGAGAAATAAAATAGGGAAAAGTAAGAAAAATAAAAGTGTTCGACCAGGCACGGACAAGAAGTGGAATCCAGTGTCGGATAACTGCCTCTCCCCGGAAACAGGATATAAAATATGCGACCGGATCTCTGTTGTACCGATAAAAGGCAGTCTATGCGGATGGGTTGTTCTATTCCTCTTCTTCTATATATAACAGATCACGCATAATGGCATCTGAAATAAACATTCCCCGGCGGGTCAGTCGTATGTGATCCTGAGCCAGCTCTACACACTCCTTTTGTAGATAAGGTTGGATCTGATCCCGGAAATACCGGTCATATTCCTTTCCGTATCGTTGCCCGATCGCATCTGTCGGAATGCCTTTGCGGGTACGCAGGCGGGTAAGTATGTATTCGTTGTAGGAGGTCGCGAGCGAACGGGGTTCGGTTTCGAACAGCCGTCTGCCTGTTTTCCATCCCTGTATATACTCCGTCAGGGAAGATACGTTCCATTCACGTGACTCTCCGTTGAAGGAGTGGGCCGATGGGCCGCATCCCAGGTAAGGGACTTCTTCCCAGTAGGAACTGTTGTGGCGGGAGTGGTAACCAGGCAGTGCGAAATTGGATATTTCGTAATGCTCGTATCCGGCAGCCTCTGTTTGTTCCATCAGGCGGCTGAAGTATTGCAGGCTGATCTCTTCCTGCTCTTCCCGCACGGTTCCCTCTTCCAGCATCCGGTGCAGGGGGGTACCCTCTTCATAGGTGAGATGATAGGCCGACAGATGTTCGGGGCGTAGTAAAAGAGCTTGCCGCATATCCTGTTGCCAGGTTGTAAGATCCTGCCCCGGCAATCCGTACATCAGATCTATGCTGATATTTCCGAACCCGTATTCCCGGCAGCGGTGCAGCGCCTCTATGGCCTGGGCCGCAGAGTGTCTTCTGCGCAGCTTCCGCAGCAGCGTATCATCGAATGTTTGTATACCGATGCTGAGCCGGTTGACAGGCAGGTAGTTCAGGGTCTGGAGATAAGAAGGGGAGAGATCGTCCGGATTGGCTTCTAAGGTAATCTCCGCCTCGCTACTTACCTGGTAATTCCGGTAAATGACATCAAAGAGGCGTTCCAGTTCACGGGGAGACAGTTGCGAAGGAGTGCCTCCTCCCAGGTAGATCGTTCCGATTTCCTTGTCGGGGAGGTAACCGCTCCTTGTCGTCAGTTCGTCCGATAAGGCCCATACATACTCCTGCTTCCTCTCCTCATGGGTAGAAGAGTAGAAGTCGCAGTAGATGCAACGTGTTTTGCAGAAAGGAACATGAATGTAGATACCCGCCATACACAACCGATCAATCTGACAATCTATAAAACAACTCCACTATTCCGCCGCATCCTGTACGGCTTTCATAACGCGCAGAAAGTTTCCTCCCCAGATAGCGGCAATCTCTTCTTCGCTGTATCCTCTTTCTAACAATTGTACGGTGATCTGGATCAGATCGTTGTTGCCGTTACATCCTTTCACACCCCCTCCTCCGTCGAAGTCAGTACCAATGCCTACATGCTCTACACCGGCCACCCGGATCATGTGCTCCAGGTGATCTATGGCATCAGACAGAGTAGCCGCCGCCGGATCGGCGTGTAAAAATTCATCAACCAGACAGAGTTGTGCCACTCCGCCATTGGCAGCCAGCGCGCGGAGCTGGTCATCCGTCAGGTTACGGTCATGCGGCAACAGAGCCGCGGCAGAAGAGTGAGAAGCAATCACCGGAACTGTCGAAAGAGCCATCACATCGTAAAAGGTCTTTTCCGAAGCGTGTGACAGATCCACCATGATACCTAAACGGTTCATCTCCCGGATCACCTTTTTCCCATACGGGCTCAGTCCGCCCCATTCCTCCTTCGGATCGGAAGAACTGTCGCATACATCGTTATGGCGGGTATGACAGAGGGTAATATACGTTACCCCCCTGTCGCGGAAACGGGCTATGTTGGAGAGGTTCTTTCCGATGCCATACGCATTTTCAATACCCACATAGAATGCTTTCTTACCGGACTTCTTCAAGGTTATCAGTTCTTCCGGAGTGGCAGCTATGGCGCATTGTTCCCGGTTCAGTTCTACTTCTCGGCAGATGTGGTCGATCAGCTCGTCGACCCGCGCGACGGCCTGTTGAGTGGTTTTCTTATCCCTTCCTTTTTGCGCTACCCAGGCAGCCAGGTATTGTCCGTCTAATCTGCCCTCTGTCATTTTAGGGAGGTTCACCTGGTTCTTTTCCCAACTCCCCAGGCTCAGTCCTTCGGCGAAACGCAAAGGAGCGTCGGTATGAGAGTCGATGGAAAGGATGCGGTTGTGTATCTCTTTGGCCTTTTTGAAAGCAGCAGCCTTTCCGATCAGGTAATCAAAAATCTTTACCATCACTGTATCTCCGGCGTGGGTATGACCTTCCGGATGGAACTGCACCCCCCAGATCGGACGTTCTTCAGCAGATTCTATCACCTCTATGATACCGTCTGCTGCCCACCCGGTGGCGCGGAAGCCCGGTGCAACTTCTTTAACAGCCTGGTGGTGGTGTGTGTTGGTAAAGATCAGTGTATCCCCTAAGATCTGTGCGAAGAGCGATCCAGGTAGCAGATGTACGCTATGAGTGGCTTCGCTGCTGGGTTCCTCCTGATGGTGATTGACGGTGGTGTCGGGATATTGCGTAGGGATATCCTGATAAAGGGTACCTCCGAAAGCCACGTTGATCAGTTGTTCGCCCCGGCAGATACCCAGCATGGGTATGTTGCGGTCGGCAGCCAGGCGGATCAGTGTCATGTCATATACATCCCGTATGTCATCCACTTCTCCTATTTCGTCGACAGGCTCTTCACCGTAATAACAGGGAGCTATATCTCCTCCGCCGATCAGTACGATCCCGTCTACCAGATCGACTAAGCGGATCAGTGCTTCTTCCTCTTCCAGGACAGGGATCAGCAGGGGAATGCCTCCTGCTTTCAGGACCGACTCAGTATAGGTGCGACGTACGGAAGAATACTCATTCGGGTGTGAGTAGGAGAGGCCGATCAGGGGGGGCAGATGGTCTCTGCTGGGCTTGTCCGCCCGCCGGACAAAGCAGAAAAAGTGTTAAGAATAAAAAAAGGTGTTTTCGCATGTTGTTTTCTTTTTGGGTGGTTTTCTGCAAACAAAGGTAAGAAAAAGGTTTGTTAGAGTCTGTGTATAGCTTGCATGTTTTTTTATTCAGATCTGTTTGAGCTTCGCTGACTGTCTGGTTGACTTTGTCGGTCTGCCATTCAGGTTGTTTTTTCGTTTGTTAAAGCGAACCCCAACGGTAAAAGCAGTTGGCTCACACTCAACACAGTGAATCGGGTAGGATGTGGAGACACACAGGTGCGTCTGAAAAGAGAAAAACAGACTCCCAACGGTCAGACGAAGCTAAAACAAGGATGAAGAAAAGACGCAGGTAATCTGTAGTACATCTTCCGTGAAACCAGCGGCCGGCAGAGCCTATCGGAGATCGGCGTTGTCAACGCGGCACTCACTATGGGCAACACAACGGATTGTGGCACCCACCTATACACGCGCTTTTCATAGGGATATGTTGAAGAACAATGTTTTGTAACAGGATTAAATAATTGTTTTTGACACTATAAATTTTTAATTTGCGCCTCACTTTAAGTTAAAGGTATGTATACACATGCCCGGTCATTTATTTAAATCTTATATATCATGAAAGTATATCAGACTAACGAAATTAAGAACATTGCTCTTTTGGGTAGTTCTGGCTCTGGGAAAACCACTCTCGTGGAAGCGATGCTTTTCGAGAGTGGAGTTATAAAACGCAGAGGTTCCGTCGCCGCCAAGAATACAGTGAGTGACTATTTCCCGGTAGAGCAGGAGTATGGGTACTCTGTATTTTCGACCGTATTCCATGTAGAGTGGAACAACAAAAAGCTTAACATGATCGATTGTCCGGGTTCGGATGACTTTGTGGGAGGTGCGGTGACGGCATTGAATGTGACCGACACGGCATTGCTGGTGATTAACGGACAATATGGCGTAGAAGTGGGTACACAAAACCATTTCCGGTATACGGAAAAATTAGACAAGCCGGTGATCTTCTTAGTGAATCAGTTAGACAACGAGAAGTGCGATTATGACAATATACTGGAACAATTGAAAGATGCCTATGGCTCCAAAGTGATCCCTATTCAGTATCCGGTCAGTACGGGTCCTGATTTCAACGCGGTGATCGATGTCTTGCTGATGAAGAAATACTCCTGGAAGCCGGAAGGGGGCGCGCCTGTGATTGAGGATGTGCCCGCGGAGGAGATGGACAAGGCGATGGAGTGGCACAAAGCACTGGTGGAAGCCGCCGCGGAGAACGATGAAGAACTGATGGAGAAATTTTTCGAGAAAGACTCGCTCACAGAAGATGAAATGCGTGAAGGTATCCGCAAAGGCCTCATTGCCCGGGGCATGTTCCCGGTGTTCTGTGTATGTGCCGGAAAAGATATGGGTGTACGCAGACTGATGGAATTCCTGAGCAATGTGGTTCCGTTTGTCTCCGAAATGCCCAAAGTCGTGAATACCGATGGTCAGGAGGTAGCACCGGATGTGAACGGGCCTACTTCCCTGTATTTCTTCAAGACCAGTGTGGAACCGCACATCGGTGAAGTTTCCTATTTCAAGGTGATGAGTGGTAAGGTGCGTGAGGGAGATGACCTGGTAAATGCCAACAGAGGTTCCAAAGAGCGTATCGCGCAGCTGTATGTGGTAGCCGGGGCCAACCGCGTCAAAGTAGAAGAATTGCAGGCCAGAGATATTGGTGCCGCGGTGAAACTGAAAGATGTGAAGACAGGCAATACATTAGACGGAAAAGAGTGTGAGTATAAGTTCGACTTCATCAAATATCCGAACTCCAAATACTCACGTGCCATCCGGCCGGTCAACGAGTCCGATACGGAAAAGATGATGGTTGTGCTCAACCGCATGCGTGAAGAAGATCCGACCTGGGTGGTAGAGCAGTCTAAGGAATTGAGACAGATCATTGTACACGGTCAGGGTGAATTCCATTTGCGCACCCTGAAATGGCGTCTGGAAAACAACGAGAAGCTTCAGATCGTATACGAAGAGCCGCGTATCCCTTACCGGGAAACGATCACCAAAGCGGCGCGTGCGGACTATCGTCATAAAAAGCAATCCGGAGGTGCCGGGCAGTTCGGTGAAGTCCATCTGATCGTAGAGCCCTATCAGGAAGGTATGCCCGTGCCCGAAACCTATAAGTTCAACGGGCAGGAGTTCAAGATCACTGTAAGAGGTACCGAAGAGATCCCGTTGGAGTGGGGAGGTAAGTTAGTCTTTGTTAACAGTATCGTCGGAGGTTCCATCGACGCGCGCTTCCTGCCTGCTATCCTCAAAGGTATCATGGCCCGTATGGAACAGGGACCGCTCACCGGTTCGTATGCCCGTGACGTACGCGTGATCGTATACGATGGAAAGATGCACCCGGTAGACTCTAATGAAATATCTTTTATGCTCGCGGGTAGGAACGCGTTCAGTGAGGCCTTTAAAAATGCCGGTCCGAAGATCCTCGAACCTATCTATGATGTAGAGGTGTTCGTGCCCTCCGACAAGATGGGTGATGTGATGGGAGATCTGCAGGGCCGCCGGGCCATGATCATGGGTATGAGCAGTGAAAAAGGTTTTGAGAAACTATCCGCCCGTGTGCCTCTGAAAGAAATGGCTTCTTATTCCACAGCCTTGAGTTCGCTGACCGGAGGACGCGCTTCCTTCATCATGAAATTTGCCAGCTATGAACTGGTTCCTTCCGATGTACAGGACAAGCTGATCAAAGAATTCGAATCCAAACAAACAGAAGAATAATTTGTTACATCCTATGAAATTACCGTTGCTTCCTTGGTGGAAGTAACGGTATTTCTTTTAACAACAATTAAGGTTTAGCCCAATTTTAGAAGGAAATATTTAATTTTTTATTAAATTTGCAAACCAAAGTCTTTGTGGTTTTGTTATAGTCGTCAGAATAAGACCTAAAAAATATCTTTCGGTTAATTAACAAGAACTGGCGGTTAAATCAGGTTAATTTGTTAGGTGTGTTAATTAGGCAGTGTTAATTTTGTTGGTATGAAGAAGTCAACAATCTGGATATTAGGTATAGTAATGGGTCTTTCATTCCTCAGCCTACTCTATCTGCAGGTTAGTTATATAGAGGAGATGGTGAAGATGCGCAACGAGCAGTTTGACGAATCGGTCAAGCGCAGCCTTTATCAGGTTTCTAAAAATATTGAATACGACGAGACCCAACGTTGGTTGGAAAGGGATATTACGGAAGCAGAACGCCGGGCCATGGCTCAATCTTCTGTGCAACAGCAGGGTGGCGATCTGGGTCAGCAACGATACACGATCACTCCGGATGGAGAAATCGCCCCTTACGAGTTGAAGGCGATCCCCAACAAGCCAACCGAAGTACCACGTGCGATGATCTCACGCCGGCATGGCAACAATACCATTCCGCAGACTTCACGCAACCTGGTAGAAGCCATGAAAAATCGTTACCTGTATCAGCGCGTGCTGTTGGATGAGGTGGTGTGGCAGATGATTTACAGGGCCAGTGACAAGTCGATCGAAGAGCGGGTCAACTTCAGGAATCTGGACCAGTACCTGAAATCAGAGCTTATCAATAACGGTATTGATCTGGTTTATCACTATATGGTGATCGATAAGAACGGAAAAGAGGTACACCGTTGTTCGGATTATGAAGAGAAAGGGAGCGAAAGTTCGTATACACAACCGTTGTTCCAGAACGATCCTCCCGCGAAAATGAGTATTGTGAAGATCCATTTCCCGGATAAGAGAAGTTATATCTACGATTCCGTAAGCTTCATGATCCCCTCGATGGTCTTTACACTGGTCTTATTGGTAACGTTTATCTTTACTATATATATCGTGTTCCGTCAGAAGAAGCTGACAGAGATGAAGAATGACTTTATCAATAACATGACACATGAGTTCAAAACACCTATCTCTACTGTTTCCCTGGCCGCGCAAATGCTGAAAGACCCTTCTGTAGGCAAATCTCCGCAGATGTTCCAGCATATATCCGGGGTGATCAATGATGAGACCAAAAGATTGAGGTTTCAGGTAGAGAAGGTCTTGCAGATGTCTATGTTTGATCGTCAGAAGGCCACGCTGAAGATGAAAGAGCTGGATGCCAATGAGCTGATAGCGGGAGTAATTAATACATTTACGCTGAAAGTCGAACGATACAATGGGAAGATCACCTCTGATCTGAAGGCTACAGATCCGATTATCTTTGCGGATGAGATGCACCTTACCAATGTGATCTTCAATCTGATGGACAACGCGGTCAAGTATAAGAAACCGGATCAGGATCTGTTGCTCAATGTCAGGACCTGGAACGAGCCGGGCAAACTGATGATCTCTATACAGGACAATGGGATCGGAATCAAGAAAGAGAACCTGAAAAAGGTATTTGATAAGTTCTATCGCGTGCATACAGGTAATCTGCACGATGTGAAAGGGTTCGGTTTAGGATTGGCCTACGTGAAAAAGATCATTCACGATCATAAAGGAACCATCCGTGCGGAGAGTGAACTGAACGTCGGAACTAAGTTTATTATTGCATTACCTTTATTAAAAATTTAATCATATGGACGAGAAACTGCGTATTTTACTATGCGAAGATGATGAAAATCTTGGCATGCTTCTCAGGGAATATTTACAGGCGAAAGGATATTCTGCGGAATTGTATCCCGATGGGGAGGCCGGTTATAAGGCTTTTCTGAAGAATAAATATGACTTGTGTGTACTGGATGTGATGATGCCTAAGAGAGATGGTTTCACACTGGCACAGGAGATCTGTGCTGCCAATGCGGAGATTCCTATCATCTTCCTGACCGCGAAAACGCTGAAAGAGGATATTCTGGAAGGATTCAAGATCGGCGCGGATGACTATATCACCAAACCGTTCAGTATGGAAGAACTTACTTTCCGTATTGAAGCGATCCTCAGGCGTGTACGTGGTAAGAAGAACAAAGAAAGTAACATCTATAAGATCGGTAAGTTTACGTTTGATACCCAGAAGCAGATACTTTCTATCGGTGACAAGCAGACCAAACTGACAACCAAAGAGTCTGAACTGCTGGGTCTGCTTTGTGCGCATGCCAATGAGATCCTGCAGCGTGACTTCGCGTTGAAAACCATCTGGATCGATGATAACTATTTCAACGCGCGTAGTATGGATGTATATATCACCAAATTACGTAAGCATTTGAAAGAAGACGACTCCATTGAGATCATCAATATCCATGGGAAAGGGTATAAGCTGATCACTCCCGAAGTAGAAGGATGATAGAAATGTAGACCACCATAGCTTATAAATAAAAAATGCCGGGAAAGCCCGGCATTTTTTATTCTACGTTTTCTGATCAGTCTGTAATCCTCTTGTTTATCACAATATAGGATATAAGACCTGCCACCACCAGAACGGCGGATGTCAGAAGGAGGCTGTTGTTATTCACGTTACCTGTAAATGAGCAGGCCAACAGAATACCCACTCCAACAAGGATCAGTATCAGTCCCAGATTCTTTAATAAAACTTTCATTCTGTGTATTTTTATAGATTATATTTTCCCTGTCACAAATTAAAGCATAATTCTTTAACAAACGAAATTATTTCTGTGAAAAATCTATTATGCCTTGCGAATTAACTGGATTCTAAAGGGGCAGAGCCTCTTCCAGTCAGTCTTTCGTATTATAGAATATCTTTCTTAATACCTCCTGGCTCACGCTGAGTTCCTCTACACTGATCCCTTGTAACGCTTCGCGCAGGGTCTTGTTCACGGTCAGTCTGGCTTTTTCCTCCAGCTCTTTTCCGGTGCGGGTCAGATGGATCAGGTTGGTACGCCGGTCTTTCTTATCCGATATCCTTACCACTAAGTGCTGACGTTCCATGTGATCGATGAGGCGGGTCATACTGGGCTTGTCTTTAAAAGTTGCATTGCACAACTCTTGTTGCGTCACCCCATCCTTTTCCCACAGAAAGATCAATACTGTCCATTGTTCCGGACTGATCTCCAGCCCGTTCTGCCTGAAGTTCCGATACAGCTTCCGGTTGATCGCAGCCGATACTTTCCCGTTGAGGATAGCAAATATAAGTCTGATATCGAAATTAAATTGTTCCATCATGAAATTATTGCTTAAACAACTGTGTAAAGATAAGAAACTGTTTTGAATTTCCACAGAATATGATTAAGGTTTCTCAGGCCTTTTCTTCCGCGCTATTTTTTCTGTTCCTTCTTTTTGGGGCGACTCAAACAGCCTGCTATTATCGTCTTAAGAAGAAAACAAACAGCCGAAAAATCATACAAAATACAAGAACGAGCAAATTCAAAGCGGTTTCTACATCTTCTGTCACGCTATACCTAACGTGTTCATACAAAAAAAGATGAAAACTTTGTCATTTCTAATAAAATCCCTACCTTTGCACTCACATTTTTTAGAAGAATTATTTATTTCATTAATTAATCAAGTATGAATCAATACGAAACCGTTTTCATTTTGACTCCCGTTTTGTCTGATGTTCAGATGAAGGAAGCGGTAGAAAAGTTCAAAGGCATTCTTACTGCCGAAGGAGCTGAAATCCTCAATGAGGAGAACTGGGGCCTGAAAAAACTGGCTTATCCTATCCAGAAGAAATCAACCGGATTTTATCAGTTGGTTGAGTTTAAAGCTGATCCGCAGGTCATTGACAAGCTGGAGCTTCAATTCCGTCGCGATGAGCGTGTGATCCGTTTCCTTACTTTCAAGATGGATAAATACGCTGCGGAATACGCTGAGAAGAGAAGAAATGTGAAATCAACTAAAAAGGAGGAAAACTAATTATGGCACAGCAGACTCAATCGGAGATCAGATACCTGACTCCCCCTTCTGTAGATGTAAAGAAGAAAAAATACTGCCGTTTCAAAAAGAGTGGCATCAAGTACATCGACTATAAAGATCCTGAATTCCTGAAGAAATTCCTGAACGAACAAGGTAAGATCCTTCCGCGCCGTATCACAGGTACTTCTCTGAAATTCCAGCGTCGGGTTGCTCAGGCTGTCAAGAGAGCGCGCCACCTGGCTTTGCTTCCTTATGTAACTGACATGATGAAATAATAGAAGGAGGATAAGTATGGAAATTATATTGAAAGAAGACATAGTGAACTTGGGTTACAAAAATGACATTGTAACTGTGAAATCAGGATATGGCCGTAACTTTCTGATCCCTTCAGGTAAGGCGGTTATCGCTTCTCCTTCCGCAAAGAAAATGCTTGCTGAAGAACTGAAACAGAAAGCTCACAAATTAGAGAAGATCAAAAAAGAGGCGGAAGCACTGGCGGCTAAGCTGGAAGGTACATCGTTGACCATTGCTACCAAAGTCAGCTCTACCGGTACGGTGTTTGGTTCGGTAGGTAATATCCGGATCGCTGAAGAACTTGCCAAACTGGGCTATGACATCGATCGTAAGATGATCGTTGTGAAAGACGCGGTGAAAGAAGTAGGTTCTTACAAAGCGGTGGTAAGGCTTCACTATGAAGTTTCTGTAGAGATTCCTTTCGAAGTGATTGCCGAATAAGAACAATCTATAGTTATATAAAATAAGGTGATCAGAAAGGGTCACCTTATTTTTTACATACATCCGGCCTTATCTTGTTTGCCGGCTACCGGGTCAGAAAAGAGAAAGTATACCTTCTATCTGCCGGGCACATTCGTCAAATATACTTTCCAGAGCAAGGTGTATGGCAAAAAAGTGGAAAAGTTGTCGGAGCCCGGGGCGAGGCTGTTGACATGGACTTTTTCCTGTTCCAGCAGCGCCTGGACGGTGCTGTTCATTTTTCTGGTCATGTACTTGTCACTCTCGTGCTGGATACTTTCCGGTTTTAACTAATTTTCCAGCATAGACTTCAACAAGGCCTTGTTTTTGATCAGGTAGATGCTGCCAGCCTCTTTCGGCATATCAAACGCACTCTACGGGTAGGTAAATGTAAAAAAGCGGGAGGTGATGTGATATGCTTCCTGTATCTGGATCCGGTAGGCCGAATCCGGCGGCAGGTTTTCCTGTTTGTCAGCGGATAAATCATGGGCCAGTCTGGCTGCGTGCTCCTCACACTCAGTTTTCTCTTTTATAAGGAGCATATTTTCTTCTCATTCCATGCTTACCGCTTCCAGGTAGGGATGGAGTTCTTTTTTTCTTTCCGATGGCTGATGCAATCGCTGACCAGAAAGGTGATGGCGATACCTGTTATAACTGCAGAGAGCTCACGGGAATAGGTGATTCCTTTTTTAGGAAAGTCCTGGTTCTCTTGTTCGTTGGATTTTCATTTAGTGGCTGTTTGTTTTCTTCTTAAGACGATAATAGCGGACTATTTGAGTCGCCCCAAAAAGAAGGAACAGAAAAAAATAGATTCTTTTTGTGCGGATACCTTTTTGTTGTGTATGCCAAAGAGGGGAAAGACAGGAAAAAAGCAGCTTATCTGAAAGCATACGAGCCTCTCTTTATGTATACTCTGTCTATGAAGGCTGATAAACAGGTCTGTACGATCATACTGCCTGTCAAAAAACGGATTGCTTTTCCGGTACCTTCTGAACACCCGTCTTTCAGGGCATGGAGCGTACGTAATACATACCTCTCTATGGGAAATAGCTACCTGTTTACTGGCTGTTTACTGCATCGACCCGCGGGATTCAGGACGTAGGAATGATACGCAGTCTATCCGACTGTTCTTTAATTAAAGTAAAGACACCCCCAAAGATATAGGATGAATGGGATAGGCCGGCACTTTTGACACATGCTTTGCCAGTGGGTTAGTCAGGTGTTGCCAAGAGGTTGGCAAGCTTTTGCCAGGAGGCTGGCAAGGCTTTGCCAATTAGGTGGCAAAACTTTGCCAAAGGCCTGACAAGATGTTGGCAAAGCCGGAGCACCCCGGACTGTATGCTCGCTTCATAAAAATATATGTTCTATGGAAACCTCCTATACAAAGTATCTGGTACCTGCTTCTGAGAAAAGGGCCATTGAAAAGAAATACCTAAGAATTCAATCTACAAAGAGCAGCAAAGAAAAAAGGCTGTCTCCATACTCTGTGGAGACAGCCTTTTGCCCTTTCTGAAACGAACAGCAGAGGTTGTTATTCAGCAACTTCTTCTTCTGTTACTGTTTCAATGCTGTCGTTGAGTTCTTCTGTTTCGGGAACTTCCACTTCTTCTACAACTACTACTTCGTCTGCTTCAGCAGCAGGAGCTTCCGTTGTCTTGTTTCCACCGCAAGATGCGAATGAAATAGCGGCAACCGCAACAAACATCCAAATTAATTTCTTCATTTTCTTTGCTTTTTAATTCTGTAATACAATCATTGCTTATTAAAACGATGCAAATTTATACACTTTTTAGATAAGTTGTATTTCAGAAAGCCCTTTTTTGAAAAAAACCATAGTTCCTTTTTTAGGTTGGCCTGCAACGGTTGGGAATGAAATTAACTTTCCGCGATGCTGTTGTACAAATAACGTTTGATACTACGTTTGGGAGTTTTTTCGAATTCATTGGGATAAAGCTGGATCTTGCTTACCTTTTCGTAGGCAGCCACTGCTTTATTCAGGTTTTTCAGATTTTCTCCCATGATCGTGTTTAGTTCCGCTTCCTGATTCAGTCCCAGGGAGTCGAGTGCTTCGTAATCCGGATAGACCAACGCTACTAATTTCTTGTTGCGTTCAATGACTAGACTTTCCAGTATAAAGGCAGGTTATTGAGTTTGGCCTCTATTTCTTCCGGAAATATGTTTTGCCCGCTCGAACTGAGGATCATGCTCTTGATGCGTCCGCGTATAAAGATATTTCCTTCTGCGTCCATCGTACCCAGATCGCCGGTACGCAGCCATCCGTCTTTGGTGAACGCGTCACGCGTCGCTTCCGGGTTTTTATGGTAGCCAACCATTACATTTTCGCCGCGTACCTGGATCCCCCCCCCAGAGAATCGTTGGGATTCTCTTTGTAGATCCTTGCTTCCATAATATCTAATATTTTTCCGGAGGAAGTCGGGATAAATTCATTCCACGGCGCGTAGCTGATCAACGGCGCGCATTCGGTCATCCCGTATCCGATGGTAAAAGGGAATTTGATCCGGGCAAAGAATTCTTCCACTTCCGGATTCATGGCTGCCCCTCCGATAATCACTTCCTTGAAACGCCCGCCTAAAGCGTCGATCAGTTTTTTTCTTATTTGTGCGTAGATCTGTGAATCTAATAACGGTATGCTCAGTGCCCAGCGCATGCCTTTTCTGTTGATCAGTGGCTGGATCACATTTTTGTATATCTTCTCAATCACTAAAGGAACCGTGATGATCAGGTTAGGCTTCACCTCTTCAAAAGCCTTCATGATGATCTTGGGAGAGGGAACCTTGCCCAGTAAAGTGACGTGTGTACCTACGGCCGTAGCAGTAAGAAAGTCGAACGCGCATCCGTAGGCATGGGCCAGAGGCAGGAAAGAAAGTACCTTATCTTCTCTTTTCAACAGGCCGGTACGTATGCCGAAGGTCACATTCCCGGCTAGGTTATTTCCTGTCAGCATCACTCCTTTGCTGAAGCCGGTGGTTCCGGAGGTATAGTTGAGCAACATGACTTTGTCGTTGGAGAGAGTCGTGTATTGTACATCTTCCTGCCTGAATCCTTCCGGATATCTCTTCAGCATCTCTTCAGGCAGATGCTTGAGGAACTTCTGCACCGTCTCTCCGTCCCGCTGGTGAAGGCAACGGAAATCCGTCAGGGAGAAGACCCCGCGGATACCCGGCAATTTCTCTTCTTCCAGGTTCTCCCAGATCAGATCGCTGGTGAACAGGAAAACCGATTCCGAATGGTTCACAATATGGTGCACATCGTTGGGATTAAAGTCCTGTAAGATCGGGACGATAATGGCCCCGTACGTAACTGTGGCCATATAGGCAATGCACCAGTGGGCATTATTCTTGCCGATAACCGCGATTTTATCGCCTCTGCGCAGGCTACAGTGTTTGAATACCAGATGCAGTCTGGCTATTTCCCAGGCTACTTCTCCGTAAGTGTATATGTTGTTCTCTCCATAGTCTGTATAACAAGGCAGATCCCAGTTTTCACGAAAACTATTCTCGTATAGTTTGATGAAGTTTTCTTTTATCATTGCACGTTTTTTCAGAATTTGTGCAAAAATAGGAATAAAGTTTTATCTGCGAAAATAAAATCGAAGAATAAGGACCTTTTAAAATTTTGCTCGTTTCACTGTTGGCTTTGCTGACTGTGGGTCGTGGTTTATTTTTACACTGATTTTCCCTTTAGCGACGACGAGCGCGGGCTATCTGAATCGGGAAAAGAGGAAAACGGGACACATACAAGACTATAGAAAAGGGAGCGAACAGGTATCCTGCCTTTCTGGTGCCATCAAAGACCGGCGTAGCCCGGACAAGAGTCGACGCAGCCTCCATTTAAAATAGACGCTCACTACTTTTTAGCAATAACAGGTTTTAATTAGATTATTGCGTACCTTTGCGGCATATATATGTTTTTGAGAGTATGACAGATAATACCGTGTTTCAGAATAAGACAGCGGTTTACTACACATTGGGTTGTAAACTCAACTTTTCTGAGACCTCTACCATAGGGCGTACGTTGCGTGAAGCAGGGATACGTACGGCACGCAAAGGAGAACAGGCAGATATTTGCGTGATCAATACCTGTTCGGTCACAGATACAGCCGATAAGAAATGCCGTCGGGCCATTCATCGGCTGATCCGTCAGCATCCCGGAGCTTTCGTTGTAGTGACAGGTTGTTACGCGCAGCTCAGGCCGGAAGAGGTTGCTGGCATGGAGGGAGTAGATCTCGTGTTGGGTGCGGAACAGAAAAAACATATGCTTACTTATCTGGGAGATCTGCGGAAAAAAGATTCCGGTGAGGCGATCATCAGTAAGACCACTGAGATCCGCTCTTTTGTTCCTTCCTGCTCCCGGGGCGACCGGACCCGGTATTTCCTTAAAGTACAGGATGGCTGCGATTATTATTGTTCGTATTGTACCATTCCTTTCGCGCGGGGGCATAGCCGTAACGGCACTATTGAGTCTCTGGTACGGCAAGCTGCCGGAGTGGCGGAGGAGGGAGGAAAAGAGATCGTATTGACCGGAGTGAATATCGGAGATTTCGGTCGCTCTACCGGAGAGACGTTCGCGGATCTGATCCAGGCACTGGATCAGGTAGAGGGTATTGAGCGCTACCGGATCTCTTCCATTGAACCCAATCTGCTCACAGATCACATCATCCGGTTTGTAGCCGGTTCCCATCGGTTTATGCCTCATTTTCATATCCCTTTGCAGGCTGGCTGTGACGAGGTGTTGAAACTGATGCGCAGGCGATACGATACGTCACTTTTCCGGACGAAGATCGAAACCATCCGTCGTTACCTGCCCGATGCCTTTATCGGTGTAGATGTGATTGTAGGTACCAGAGGAGAGACAGACGCGTATTTCCGACAGGTTTATGATTTTATACAGAGCCTGGATATTACCCAGTTGCATGTATTCAGCTATTCCGAACGACCCGGTACACAGGTGTTGAAGATCGGGCATCAGGTATCTGCGGAGGAGAGGCACGCGCGCAGCCAGAAACTATTGGCCTTGTCCGAAAAGAAAACCAGGGAATTTTATGCCCGTTTTATCGGGCAGACCTATCCTGTATTGATGGAAAAAGCGAAAGCCGGAAGTCCCATGCATGGTTTTACCCCTCATTACATCCGGGTGGAACTGGAAAACCGGGCAGAATGGGACAATTGCATCTTACCGGTGCGTCTGACCGGATTCAACGCAGAGGAGACGGCACTATCGGGAACCCCTGTATGCTGAGAAAGACTCTATACAAATGAAATAGATACATATTGGATATGGATCGTGTGGCAGTTGTTATACTGAACTGGAACGGACGGGATATGCTGAAGCAGTTTATTCCGCGTGTCCTTGACTGTTCCGTAACGGAAGGTATAGCCGTATATGTCGTTGATAATGGCTCTACGGACGACTCTGTAGATATTCTCCGTTCTTTTTTTCCCGGCGTTCGCCTGATCGTTTTTGATGAGAACCTGGGCTTTGCGGGTGGGTACGACCGGGCTTTGCGACAGATAGAAGCTACCTATGTGGTGTTGCTTAATTCGGATGTGGAGGTGACTCCAGACTGGTTATCCCCTCTTGTGACCTATATGGAGACGCATCCGGAAGTTGCGGCTTGTCAGCCCAAGATACGCAGCTGGAAAGAGAAAGAACGGTTTGAGTATGCCGGGGCCGCGGGAGGCTTTATAGATCGTTACGGTTATCCTTTCTGCAGGGGCAGGATACTGAACACGGTGGAGACAGATCGGGGCCAATACGACACGGTGGTCCCTGTATGCTGGGCTACCGGCGCGGCACTCTTCATTCGCCGGGCAGATTATCTGGCTGCCGGAGGCTTAGACGAACGTTTTTTCGCACACATGGAAGAGATCGATCTGTGCTGGCGGCTCTGGACCGCGGGCAAGGAAATAGTCTGTATACCGCGGAGTGTAGTGTATCATGTGGGAGGAGGGACCCTACAGGCAGATAGTCCTCATAAAACTTTCCTGAACTTCCGCAACAATCTTCTGATGATCTATAAAAATCTGTCTCCGCGGGAGAGCAGGAACGTATTGCGGGTTCGTTTCTTTCTGGACCATCTGGCTGCTTTGTCGTTTGTCTTCCGGGGAAAGTGGTCTCAGGCCCGTGCGGTGTATAAGGCCCGCAGATCTTTTAAGCAGCTGAAACCGTTATATAAAGAGAGAACCGATCTTCCCTGTGAGGTTTCCGCGCTTCCTTCTTCTGTCAAGTACAGAGGGAGTATCTTGTGGAGTTATTACATACAGAGGATCAAACGTTTTTCTGAACTTCAATTTTAAATAAAATGGAAAAACTAATCAGGAAAATAGGACTGGTGGCGCATGATGCCATGAAAAAAGACCTGATCGAATGGGTAGTCTGGAATTCGGATCTGCTTATGGGGCACACATTCTATTGTACAGGCACTACCGGTACACTGATCCGGGAAGCATTGAAAGAGAAACATCCGGATGTGGAGTGGGACATTACGATCCTGAAGTCCGGACCCCTGGGCGGCGACCAGCAGATGGGTTCGCGTATCGTAGAAGGAGAGATCGATTATCTGTTTTTCTTCACAGATCCTATGACCTTACAGCCGCATGATACAGATGTCAAGGCACTTACCCGCCTGGCAGGGGTAGAGAATATTGTGTTCTGCTGCAACCGTTCTACCGCAGATCATATCATATCCAGTCCTTTGTTCGGAGATCCCTGTTACGAACGCACGCATCCGGACTACTCAGGATATGCGCGCCGGTTTGAAAATAAACCAGTGGTTATGGAAGCCGTAGAATCCGTACGTAAACGCGAACAGGGAGAATCCAGAGAGAACTGTCCGGTCGACTACCTGGAGAAATCCGTTAAAGAAGAATTGCCCGATTGATAGTAAGATAGGTACTTGAATCGGGCGTTGCCTGTAGACTCTTTTATCTGTATGTCTGTAGACCTGTTTATGGATGCCGGGAACATTGCATACTTATCCCGGCACGGCGTATATCTGCTCCCATAGGCGGATTGCGCTTGTAGAGTTCTATACAGATCCCCTGTACAGGGATAAACCGGTCGAACAGACGGGTTACGATACGTCCGCAAACATGTTCCAGCAACCGGGAAGGAACAGCCATTTCTGCTTCCACGGCTTGTGTCACCTCCGCGTAGCTGACAGTATCTTGCAGCTGATCGCTTTCCGATGCTTTTTTCAGATCCAGTTCCAGCTTTAAACAGACGGAATATTCATTCCCTATCTGTTGTTCCTGCGGAGACACTCCGTGATAAGCGTAAAAACGAAGGTCGTCCAGAATGATGTGACTTTTTTGTATGTGCATACAGAGTGACTGTATTTGTTGTCGGGCAAAAATAAACAATAACCCGATATATACAACCGGTCGGAAGAGGAAATATGTACTCCGTCCTGCGTTTAATCACAGTTTGTGATCCGGATCAGGTTCTTCTGTGCTACTACCTGAGGGATGAGTTTCAGAAAGACCGGCGTACTTATCAGAGAAATAACCAGGACCAGTCCCAGCAGTCCGAACGCCTGCAACCACTCGTTGTGCAGATAACGTACAGCTATCGGGTGGGCAAAGTGCAGGATCGGTCCGTGGATACTTAACGTGATGATCGAATATCTGCCCAGGTAAGAAACGATGGGGATATGCCTGATCTTTTTGCACAATAGCATGATCGAAAATATACCTGCAAACGCTGCTACATACAACTGGAAGATATTTCCGCTGTAATGATTGGTACGCATTCCCGGTGAAGAAGAAAAGAAGTAAAGGATACACGCTGAAAAAGATCACAATAACCGGAATGAGTTTATCCAGCCGGTGAGGGAACAGGAAGAAGTTGTACCGGCGTATCCAGAAGCCTCCGGCATAGAAAGGGAGGGCAGTCATGGCAATGTCTGTATACAACGGGAGCACAATCTGCTTTTTCCCCAGGAAAAAGCCTGTAGCCCCGATCAGAAGGATGGCTATGAACATCAGCCCGACCCGTTTCCTCAGGTAATGGACCAGATAGAACAGGATGTTACAATTGAACAATGCGACCAGGAACCAGATCGGCGGATTGAATTTGATCAGACTATGTCCCTGGAAGATGAGAAGGAGTTCGCTCCAGCTGACCGGTTGCTGAAAGGTTCCCGGTGCCACTATCCAGATGGTATATTTAAGTAAAAAAGATCCTACATAGAAAAAGAGAAAAGGGATCAGCAGTTTGTTCACTTTCCGGAGAGCAAATCCCTGAAATCCTTCGTAGGATTTGAAAAACAATCCGGAGATAAAAAATAGAGTGGCATCCGGAACGCGGCTAACATCGAGTGGCTGTCGAGTTTGTCGAGTGCTCCGCCAATGTGAGACATAACGACGAGTATGATGCAGATCCCTTTGGTGAGGTCTACGAATTCAATACGTCTGTTCCGGGGATCTGTCATGGTTCTTTTTAATTACGCGCACAAAGATACATGATATGCAAATAAGATGGTTGCTCAAATGTTTTATTCGGGGATATGAAAAGTTAAAAAAAACCTCTGTTATTCCCGGTTGACAGGGAAAACAGAGGTTTTTCTGCGTGGAGAAAAAAAATTATTTTTGAGGATCTCTGTACGTAGTCCGGATCAGGTGCCTGATCTTTTCATTCAGACTATCCGCTTTCAACAGTTCTTCCAGTGTAATGTGCATGCGGTATCTCCAATAGTGTCTGGGGCTGGCAGGTACATTGATACGTTCTTCCTGCACATCCGGGTTCCGCCATACGGGATCTATAGAGAGCCAGTCCCGCCAGGCAAGTATACAAAGCATAGAGTTGCTGTAGAGATGATTGCGTACGATCTCTTCGCAGATCTCCGCGGGCGCTACCACAGGAGCTTCTCCGTAATGTCCCATCATCTGGTTATAATACCGTTGGGTCTGCTGGTGATCTTCTTCCCACCATCCTCTCAGTGTAGACATATCGTGGGTCGAGATCGTGCATACCGACCGGTAAGGATACCGATCCAGGTGTCCGAATTCCTGAGTCGGATCTTTTGGCATGCGTTGGATCTCCAGGCTCAGGATACGCAGGTCGTTCATCACCCAGGGCACACAGTCCGGGATCATACCCAGGTCTTCCCCGCAGACAAGCATACGGGTTGATTGCGTCAGCTGAGGCAGTTTTTTCATTGCCTGTTCGCGCCAGAATTCATTGTGCCGGTGATAATAGTACTGATCGTACAGCCGATTGAACGCGGCTTTTTCCCAATCGTTCAGGGCCTGGTAGATAAAGTCATGTTGTACACCGATACGTGGATGGTACCTGTTCGGATCTTTGTGGTCAGGAACGAAGAGTACATTGCTGATCAAAGCATACAATCCGTCCCTGATCCAGATACTGTCCGGATCGGTCTTGCCGGCGAAGTAGGTTTCCACTTCCCGCTGGGTATCGAACTGCGGACGCATCCGGTATACCTCCCAGGTGTCTGTGGTTTCGATGAACGTTTGTTTTACGTAATCGGTATGCGGACCGAACAAGTGTCCCAGGAAATATTCATGTATATAGGGTTTGAGGTAGAAATCTTCCCGGAAAGGAAGTCCATATCCTTCGATTTCCTCTTTAGACATGGGCAGGGCAGGTACGAACTGTCCGAGCAGGCCATGTACGGCATGCATAGGGATCTGCCAGATCCGGAAGAAGCCCAGAATATGGTCGATACGATAGGCATCGAAATATTCCGCCATTTTCCGGAACCGCTTCATCCACCAGCTGTATCCGTCTTTCTCCATGACCCCCCAGTTGTAAGTCGGAAAACCCCAGTTCTGTCCGTTCACCGAGAAATCGTCGGGAGGGGCACCCGCTTGCCCGTCCAGATTGAAATAATGGGGTTCTGTCCAGGCTTCTACGCTGTTGCGACTGATCCCGATGGGAATGTCTCCCTTCAGTACTACTTCCTGCTGGCGGGCATACCGGCTCGCTTCGAGCAGTTGCAGATGCAGGTTATACTGTATGTAGTAATAGAGAGCGATCTGAGGATACGTGGAAGAACCGGGCTGACAGAGGGCTTCGATCTCTTCCGCTTTATAGGTAGAGTAGGCAGGCCAGTCCCGGAAACTGGGAGTGTGATAGATCTCACGCAGGTAACTGAATGCCGCGTAGGGTTGCAACCACTCTTTGTTAGTTGCGAAGAATTCACGGAAGCCTTGGGAGGCCAGGACCTTTTTTCCTTCCTGTTCGTAGATCAGATGAAAATAGTCCCATTTGGTCTGGTTCACTGCTTCGTAGTCGATGGCCGGCAGTTCGTTGAGGGCTTTCTGTTTCTCATGGAACTCATTCATCCGCTCCTTGTCTTTCAGCTTGCCCAGTTGACTGAGATCCGTATACATCGGATGGAACGCATAGATGGAGATGCTGTTGTAAGGGTAGGAATCGGTCCATGTACCGGTCATTGTTGTATCGTTGATCGGTAATATCTGCACCACTTTCTGCCGGGTACTTACCGCCCAGTCGATCATTTTTTTCAGGTCTCCGAAGTCACCCACACCCCAACTGTGTTCCGATCTCAGTGAGAAGACCGGAATAGCGACCCCCGCTCCTTTCCAGGTAGGTAATTCCGGGAACTGCACCACTCTGTCGGAGAGTACGTAGACCTCGTTGGGTTGCAACTCAGGAACGGTCAGGTAGCGATTGGGATTATTTTCCCATCCTTCTGCCCGATTTTCTTTTTTGTTATAGAGAACGAATTTATATTCCAGCGGGAAGGTGAGTTGGGTAAAATCCAGTTCTGCATACCATTCCGGAAAGAACAGGTCACTCATCAACCAGGCTTTTTCCGGATCCCAGTCTCCCAGCATTTTCTGGTTGCCACAGATAGCTAAGCAGTAATCCTCTTTCAGACGGGGCGCGTATGCTTTGATCATAAGTCCTTTTTCATAAGACGCTGGGGCTTCCGAACGTTGATGGTGAGCCAGGAGTGATTCCGTGAAAGCCGAACTGTAGAAATATTGGTCTTCCGGAATGGTCTTCCAGCTATCGTATACGTCGTATTTTCTTTTCGGATCACCACAAAGACAAAGCGTGCGGGGCAGGTTGTCCCATTCTTTACGGATCAGTTGACCGTCACGGAAAATTCCATACGCGTAGGTGAATGTGGTATTGCCGGTCACCTGGATTTCTTTTTCTGCAAACCAGTGTATGCCATCTACTGTTGTCAACGGCAACGCGTGCGAGGGATCGTTGCTGCCTGTTTCGGCAGCCGAACCGATCAACCGTACATCTTCTCCCCAGTTGGTCCGGTATTCGATATGAAATGATAAGGTCATATATTAGATTTAATTATTACTATCCGTCTCTGTTTGTCACTGTACTGCAAGTATAAAGATATTATTCAGGAATTTGTTTATTCTGCTTTGGCTAAATAGTTTAAATCGTATGCAAACGTTTGTGTATAAGATGTTGTTAAACATACAGAGGAGCTCCGGAAGCTCCTCTGTATGTTCTCAAACGGATAGAAAGGATGGTATGTTTTTACAGATTTTTATCCGCAACGCGACGCGCCACATGTGGTACAGATGAGGCAACCTTCCTGATAGACCAAGGTCTCGTTTTCACAGTTGGGACATTTTTTCCCTTTGGCTTCTGTGCCGTCCTGAATGTATTTTTTCAGCGCGCGTTCCACACCGTTTTTCCAGGTATTGATATTTTCACTGTCTAACTGCAGCGATCCTACTAATTTGATTACCTGTTCTATGGGCATTCTCCAGCGCAATACCCCGGAAATGAGCTTGGCGTAATTCCAGTATTCTTTGTTGAATTTTTCGGACAGACCTTCAATGGTCGTTTTGTATCCGCGTTTGTTCTTGAACTGGAAATCATACCGTTTGTTGCCATTCTCATCTACATTCTTGATAACGTACCCGCTGTTGACACTTTTGGGCAGCAAGATCCCTTCGTCATCATCCTGCAATCCTGTAAATATCTCATACGGTCTTCCGTCCAGCAGTCCGATGAAAGCTACCCATTTTTCTTTGTTATTCTGGAATTTGACCACGTCAGCCTCCAGTACAGTCGGGCGAACTTCTACTACGGTGGGTGGCTTGCAGGGAGGAAGTTCTTCTTTTTTATCGGATTTGGCAGAGATCAGTACTCCCGAACGGGAGCCGTCGCGGTACACCGTACATCCTTTGCAACCCGATTTCCAGGCTTCTACGTATAAGCGGTTGACGAGTTCTTCGGAGACATCGTGGGGCAGGTTGATCGTCACACTGATCGAATGATCTACCCATTTCTGGATACGTCCCTGCATTCTGACTTTCATCAACCAGTCTACATCGTTGGAAGTAGCCTTGTAGTAGGGAGATTTTTCTACCAGGGCATCAATCTCTTCCTGTGTGTATCGCCGTGCCGGATCATAGCCATTGGCCTCCATCCAGGTAACGAACTTGTGGTGGAACACAATGTATTCTTCAAAAGCGTCTCCGACCTCATCTACAAAGTCTACCCGTACCTGGGTATCGTTGGGATTGACTTTCCGGCGACGTTTGTAAACCGGCAGAAAAACAGGTTCGATCCCGGAAGTGGTCTGTGTCATCAGGCTGGTGGTCCCTGTCGGAGCGATCGTCAGGCAGGCAATGTTACGCCGGCCGTATGTTGCCATTTCCTGATAGAGTTCCGGATCTGCCTCTTTCAGACGGTTGATAAACGGATTGTTCTTTTCCTTTTCCGTATCGTATATCTCAAAAGCGCCCCGTTCTTTCGCCATCTCTACGGAAGAGCGGTAGGCAGCCAGAGCCACACTCCGGTGTACTTGCTCAGAAAAATCCGTAGCCTCTTCCGTACCATAGCGAAGCCCCAGGGCAGCCAGCATATCTCCTTCTGCGGTGATCCCTACGCCTGTGCGTCTTCCCTGGCCAGTCTTTTTATATATTTTTTCCCATAAGACACGTTCGGTGCGTTTCACCTCTTCTTCTTCCGGATCTTCATCGATCTTTTGCAGGATCTGCTCTATCTTTTCCAGTTCGAGATCAATGATGTCGTCCATGATCCGTTGGGCCAGTCCGACATGTTTGCTAAACAGTTCAAAGTCGAAATATGCGTTTTCTTTGAACGGATTCACTACATACGAATACAGATTGATGGCAAGCAGCCGGCAGGAATCGTACGGGCAAAGCGGGATCTCGCCACACGGGTTTGTAGATACGGTCTTGTATCCGAGATCCGCGTAACAATCGGGTACGGATTCCCGGATGATCGTGTCCCAGAACAACACTCCCGGTTCCGCGGATTTCCACGCGTTGTGTACGATCTTTTTCCACAGGGAAGTCGCGTCGATCTCTTTGGAAGTCATCGGGGTTTCCGCGTCGATCGGATATTGCTGTGTATAGGGTGTATGTTCGATAGCCGCCTTCATAAAAGCATCATCCAGCTTTACCGAAACATTGGCACCTGTTACCTTACCCTCTGTCATTTTGGCATCGATAAAGGATTCGGAATCGGGGTGTTTGATCGACACACTCAGCATCAGGGCACCGCGCCGTCCGTCCTGTGCTACTTCACGGGTGGAGTTGGAATAGCGTTCCATGAAAGGTACGAGCCCTGTGGAGGTAAGCGCTGAGTTCTTGACCGGAGAGCCTTTGGGACGAATGTGAGAGAGGTCGTGACCGACACCTCCGCGTCTTTTCATGAGTTGCACCTGTTCTTCATCCACTTTAATGATCGCGCCGTAAGAGTCTGCCTCACCGTCTACACCGATGACGAAACAGTTGGACAGGGAAGCGATCTGATAATTGTTTCCGATCCCTGTCATGGGGCTGCCTTGTGGAACAATGTATTTGAAATGATCCAGCAATTCAAATAATTCCTGTGAGGTAAGCGGATTGGCATACCTGGCTTCTATGCGCGCGACTTCATTGGCTATGCGCCAGTGCATGTCTTCCGGAGACTTTTCATAAATATTTCCGAAAGAATCCTTGACTGCGTATTTGTTGACCCACACGCGTGCGGCAAGCTCATCGCCCTGAAAGTATTGTAAAGATTCTTTAAATGCCTCTTCGTAAGAATACGTTGCTGGTTCCACGGTGTTTTTTACTTTAGATTGAGTTATTGAATGTGAATTACGGGTAGAAAGAATATTTAGTTTCAAATGTTGCTGCAAAACTAAAAAGGTTTTCTGTGATAACAAAATAAATATCCTATAATTTATCAACAACTATAAAGTTTTCCATTTATTGTAGCTAATTCGTTGATTATTAAAAAATAATATTTTTTATGAAAGTAGGAAATTTTCTTTTCTGAAAACTAAAATATAAGAGGGATCTGACAAAATAATCATACTTTGTGTTATCTTTGCAAATAAAAACGATGTTTCAATCCGTAAAAGAACGTAGAACCATAAGGAAGTACCTTCAAAAAGATATTTCCGAAGACTTGTTAAATGATTTGCTTGAAACTTCTTGTCGTACGGCAACGGTGGGGAATATGCAGGTATATAGTATAGTAGTAACCCGCGACGCTCTCATGAAAGAAAAACTGGCACCTGCCCACTTCAACCAGCCGATGGTGAAACAGGCACCTGTTGTGCTTACTTTTTGTGCGGATTTCAACCGTTTCAGCCAATGGTGCCGGGAAAGGAACGCGGAGCCGGGCTACGACAATCTGCTGTCTTTCCTGAATGCCGCTACGGATGCTTTATTAGTGGCGCAGACGTTTTGTACGCTGGCTGAAGCGGCCGGATTAGGGACCTGTTACCTGGGAACTGCCATTTATAATCCTCAGCTGATCATTGATACCCTGGGATTGCCGGAACTGGTATTTCCGGTGATCGCTGTCACTGTGGGTTATCCGGATGAGCGTCCGGACCAGGTAGACCGTCTGTCTGTAGAAGCTGTTGTACACAGGGAACGCTATCATGCTTTTTCTCCGGAAGATATAGATCGGTTGTATTGTACGAAAGAATCGCTGGAAGAAAACAGGAAGTATGTGGCAGAAAATAAAAAGGAGACCCTGGCCCAGGTGTTTACAGAGGTACGCTATACCCGGGAGGTGAACGAGGCGTTGTCGGCCAATCTCCTGGAGATCCTGAAACAACAGAAATTTCTGTAAGCAGATGTTAGGGCCGGGCAGGAAAGAGAAGATCTTTGGATCTACTGACAACAGAGCCAGGCAGGTATACGCTCTGTTCTCTGTGACGGAATGATCAAAAATAAAAAACCACAAAAGCCCGGGGAGAGTACTCCTGCTTTTTCGGTTTTTCTTTCCTGAAATGGATGGGAAGTTGTTTATCTTTTTTTGAGTATGTTCTCAATGTGTTCGATGTCACTGCGGAAATTCTTATCTACATCGCACTGCCCTTTTACAGTCTTACAAGCATGCAATACGGTCGCGTGGTCTTTGTTGCCGATAAATTTCCCTATTTTGGATGTTGAGAAGTCTGTGTGGTTTTTGGCCAGGAACATAGCCACCTGGCGTGCCTGTACCACCTCTCTTTTGCGGGATTTGGTATGGATCGCCGCCAGTTCGAGATCAAAGTGTTTACAAACTGTTGCTAAGATCTTATCAATGGTGATGGTCCTGTTCTCGTTATGTACCACTTTGCGTACGATCCGTTGTGCCAGCTCCAGATCTATGTCTTTGTTGTAGATCGTGGAATGTGCCATGATCGAGATCACGATACCTTCCAGATCGCGTACACTTTCATTTACGTGCTGCGCGATATACTCGATCACTTCCGGCGGAAAATCCAGTCCGTCGCGGTTGATCTTGTTTTTCAGGATGTTTTTCCGGAGCTCTACTGTCGGCTTTTCCAGTTCGGCCACCATACCCCATTTGAAGCGTGTCAGGAGTCTTTCTTCCATTCCCTGCAACAATACCGGCGGTCGGTCGGAGGTCAGGATCAGTTGTTTCCCGTTCTGGTGGAGGTGGTTGAATATATGGAAGAAGGTATTCTGTGTTTTGGTAACACCGGCAAACTCCTGTATGTCATCAATGATCAATACATCAATGGTCTGATAGAAATTGATAAAGTCATTGGTGGTATTGTTGCGCACCGAATCAGTATACTGTACCTGGAAGAGGTGTGCGGATACATACAGTACTCTTTTCTCGGGATAGCGTTCTTTGATGCGTGTGCCGATGGCATTTGCCAGGTGAGTTTTCCCTACTCCCGAAGATCCGTGCAGGAACAACGGATTGAATACGGTTTTTGCCGGATTTTCTGCCACAGCTTCTGCCACACTGCGTGAAAGTTTGTTGCTGTATCCTTCAATAAAGTTTTCAAAATTATAGTCCGGATTCAGGTGTGAATCCAGATCCTGTACAGCCGGTGCCTGTAACAGATGAGGGGCTTTGTTGCCTCTGGGTACTATCGGTTTGGGAGAAACGGCAGTAGAGCGGTTGGTCGCTTCCAGGTTTACTGTCGTACTGGAACTTTTGTCCACCATGACGTTGTACATCAACCGGGTCCCTTCTCCCATCACCTTATATAAGGTATGGCGCAGCAGATCCACAAACTTGTCTTCCAAGAATTCATAGAAGAACTGGCTGGGGACCTGTACGATCAGGGTTTTGTCCTTAAAATTCAACGGAACAATAGGGACGAACCAGGTTTTGTATGTCGATTCGGGAACATTATCTCTAATGATTTCAAGACAGCGGTTCCATAACCTGACATGATCAGATTCAGTCATATGGGCTAAAAAACATTATAAATTAAATAAAACTTCTACCAATGCAAAATTGAGAATGAAATTTTAAAAAAACAAATGAACAATTCCTTGGATTGTATTCAGAAAAAATAAGTGTTTTAGTTTCAGATACTTATCTGATCGGGTATTTTTTTGCTGATTTTGTCGTCTGAACAATTTTGTTTCGTCTTGTCAATCAGTATATTAAAATCGGGTTAAACCGGATTTCTATTTTGTATTCGTTTCGTTTATAACTTTTATTTTCACTTAAAGGAAGGCATTCAGGGGTTTTTTAATCCCCTTTGTTATTTGGGTAAAATCTAAATTACCAGACTTAACGATTTTTATTTTCTTCCAAATAAAGAGAAATGAACGTATCGTTTCGGATTGGTCTGCAGGTCTTCCAGTAAGCTGGCCGCGTTGGCTGTAGTTGCGTTCAGATTGTTGTAGAAATCCGGATCATTCAATAGAAGTCCGATTGTATTGTCTTTTCTGTTGAGTTTATCCGTTAGCAATTTTACATTGTTCAATGTCTGCTCCACCTGTTCGAATGTAGACTGATAGTCCAGATCTTTCAACTGATCGCTCATTGTTATGAAGTTGTCTCCGATCCGGTTCAGCTTTCCTGTCAGTTCGGGTATATCTCTGTTCATCAGAATGCGTAGCTGGTTGCTGGTGACCGCGAGGTTGGCTGTAGTGGTTTCCATCGAACGGAATGTGGCCGGGATGGCCGGATCGGCAAGCAGACTGTTCAAAGACCCTAGAATGGAGTCCAGCTTGGGCAGCATGCTATCCAGTTGCGGCATAAGGGTAGCTATCGTTTCCATAATACCATACGACAGATTGCCGGGCAGGGTATCTCCGACCTGATACAGATCGGATGTGTTGTTTCTGTTTAACAACAGATTCATACGTACTCCTCCCAACATCTCTGCTTCCAGTTGCGCCTGGCTACCTTTGGGTATTTTCAGTTCTGTATCCAGTTCTATTTCTACAGTGATATTGCCGGGTTTGGTGTAGTCATAGTGCATGTCACGCACAATACCGACGCGAAATCCGTCGCTGAATACCGGACTGGATTTGGTCAGACCGTTTACATTGCTGAAATGTACATAATAATAGGTAGAAGGTTTGAACAGGTGTATTCCTTTCAGCCAGTTGATACCATATACCAACAGACACAGCGCGACGATACCTGTGAGTCCGATCTTAACTTCTTTGGTAAAATATTTCATGATCCTGTTTTTTTTGCAGACTATTTTTTATTTTGTTTTTTGAAGATCTCAATGGCTTCTTTTACATCCATTTTGGTATCTCCCCGGAACGCGACTACGAATGCGTCTTTGAACTGGGTCGAGACGGACCGGCGGGTTTGTTGTACCTGGTTGTAATCGGTTGAAGCCCCGTAGGTGTATTTGTACGTACTTCCTTCTCTGTAATGATCTACCCCTTGGAGGCCTTTGAAACTTTTATCGTTGGCCGGTAGCAGACGGTTGGCACTCAGTATCTGTACCTTGAACACAATTTCTTCTCCGGAGTGGGAGGAAGCACTCTGGGAAGCGACAGCAGTCTGTTGGGAAGAAGCGGCAGATACCGGTTCTGACGTGGCAGGCGGTAGCACGATCTCACTCACTCCTGTCAGGCGCAGCTCCTGTTTTTTTTTGTATTGCAGAAATCCGCGATAGATACCATGGGCCAGGGTGTTCATACCTTGTTCACTGTTCAGATACCGCTCTTCTTCCGGCGTAGAGATAAAACCCAGCTCGATCAGAATGCTTGGCATGGCACTGGCTTTGAGCACTAAGAATCCGGCCTGATGCACGCCCCGGTCGACCCGTTTACAGGTCGTCCTGAATTCTTTTTGCATCAATGAGGCCAGATGTACACTCTGTTCCATGTATTTGTCCTGCATAAATTCAAAAATGATATAGGACTCCGCGGAGTTCGGATTAAAACCCGCATAGCGTGTCTGATAATCACTTTCATACAGGATCACCGAATTCTCTCGTTTCGCGACCTCCAGGTTCGCGTCCGACCGTGCCAGACCCAATGTCCAGGTAGAGGCTCCTTTGGCGGTTTTTGAGCCGGATGCCGCATCTGTATGTATAGATATAAACAGGTCGGCTTTGGCATTGTTTGCGATCTGTGCTCTTCGGTCTAATGCTACAAATACATCTGTACTGCGGGTATAGATCACTTGCACATCTTTGCAGTTCTTCCGGATCAGGTCGCCTACTTTCAGTGCTACTTTCAGATTGATATCTTTTTCTTTGGATATTCTTCCTATGGCTCCCGGGTCACGACCTCCGTGTCCGGGATCAATAACGACTACAAAATCCTTTGCCCACAGGCTACCGCTACTAAGCAGGAAGGCCCATAGGCTGATACAAAGTAGTCTGGACAAAAGAAAATGTGTACTCAATCTCATCATTACGCGTGCAAATTTAGCAGATTTTTGCAGAAAACTCTATAAATCAGGTTAAGTTTTGTGTTTTTTAGGTTCATCCTGTGGTGGCTTGTCTGAAAAAAGGACAAAAGGCGGATGGATTTACGATGTCGGATTAGGAGTACCTCCTGTTCATCTATAGGAAGGTTCTTTGTATGCCTGAATCGAAGATCGGCGCAGTCCACACAACGGTCCATAAAGTCAGTCAGAGATCGGGGTGATCAAAAGCTCTGTTGACCAATGTCGTTGTGAGACCGTTGATCAGGGAAAGGGTAACTGAAGATCAGACAGGTTCTTATAAACCCTCCTTTACCTGTTACAGCACAGTACAGATAAAGGAGGTGTGAATCTGTCTTTGGTTAGATCAGAGAGAGAAGGTATAATTTATGCCCGCGCGGAGCCAGAATCCCGGTATGTCGCCGAAATCGTAGTATGTACGGTTGAGCAGATTATTTGCTTCGGCGAAGATCTTTATTTTCTCTGTATCCCAGTGTAACTTCAGATCTACCAGTACGTAAGAAGGGTAGGGGGTGAGTATGCCCGAAGAACTTCCGTTCTCTTCGTATTTATCATATCCTCCCATGCGGTTCTGCCAGCGCAGGCTCCAGCTTCCACAGAGTTGTCTCCATATCCGATGATTCAGTCTGGCGATGAATGTATGTTTCAGATACTGGAACGCGTAGTTGGAGCGGTAGAATGCGATGTCATCGTGGCGTTTCTGGTAGATGTACGCATAGCTTATCTGTAAATTGTCGAGCAGGAAATTTTCCCGGACTATCTGCCGGAACCTTATTTCCGTGTTCAGTTCCACTCCCATATTATCTAATTTGAAATTCCTGGAGTGGAATTTATCATCAGGTTCATACTGGACCCAGTCGATCATATTTTTCCCGCGGTGATAGAATATACTTACATCTGTACGGAAAAAGTATGTTCGGTAGGTACTGCCTAAAGTAATCGCCTGTGTCTCTTCCGGGCGCAGGCCCACATTTCCTTGTAAAGTCTCACTCTGGTAATACAGGTCGGTGAAGGTAGGCATACGTAACGCTTTGTTCCAGGAGGCATATAACTTCCATCTGTCTTTGGGCCTGAATGAGAGATCCACCCCTGGATAATAACGGTATCCGGTTTCCAGAGCGGTATTCATATGTGCCAGTATACCCAGAGAAAGGGTCCAGTTCTCCAATAGCAGGTTGTGCTCCAGGTAGTAACTGATGTGGGTACGATTGTCCTGTTTATCGAAATAACGATCTTTTCCAGTCACTTTTACATACTGTTCTTCTTCTAATGGCTTACCCAGGTTGGTACTTAGTATGCCTTCGTTACGTATTTCGGCACCGAAGGCCGTTTTCCCTAAGACGGAAGTAAAGTAAGCGTTCAGATTGGCTCCGAAGACATCGTTCCTATGGAAGTTCTCGCCAAAATCATCTCCCCTTATCAACTGATAATGATCCTGGGAACGTTGCCAGTAGATGGTCGGGGTCAGCCGCAGCCACCCTTTGCTCTCAGCCTGTACGGAGATCAGGTAGCGTCTGAGTTCTTCATACTGGTTGTCGTATTTAGGTGTATAAAAGGTATTGGCACCGAATTTCTGGTCGCTGAATCCGAATTGCCAACGGATATCTGCCTGAGAAGAGGTATATTTTCCCTGATAATAGGCCCTTCCGATCCTGAAGTCACTATTCTTCGTTGCCCCGTCGCTGCGGTGGTAACTTCCGGAAGCCTGCTGGGCGAAAGCAGGTGTCACATAGTTGATCCTGCCCCCTCCGCCAAACAGACCGTAGCCGCCTGTTGTCAGATGTACATTGCCCTGATTGTCTTTGTCACTTCGGGTGATGATGTTGATGGCACCGGTGAAGGCCGAGGTCCCGAATACCCTGGCTGCGGGGCCTTCCAGGATTTCAATACGTTCGATGTCGTTGAGAGAGACGGGGAGGTCGGCAGTGTGATGGCCGGTCTGAGGATTGGTGATGTTTACCCCGTTGAGCAGGAGAGTTACCTGGTCGAAAGTACCTCCGCGTACGGAGATGTCTGTTTGTACTCCAAATTCGCCACGTTGCCGGACATCGACCCCGACGGCGTATTTAAGAAGATCGTTGATACTTTGTACCGCCGCCGCCTGAATGTCCGCGCGCGAAAGTACAGTTACCATTTTTGCCGACTCCAGTTCGGTCAGCGGGACGCGGGTTCCGGTCACTTCAATCTCTTCGAGTTCGTAGTTCTTTAGTTGAACAGGTGTCTCGTTTTGCGCGGAGACAGATTCCATATTCACAAAGGTCAGCGTCGAGAACGCCAACACTCCGATCTGGAATTCCTTTTTCAAACTGCAGAACACAGCGTAACTCTTGCGATTGAACTGTTTCCAGCGAAACGCGTCTGGTCTGGCACACTTGTTTGCTTTCATGTTTAAAATAAGTTTATAATAAAAAAATACGCGCCAAAGGTAACATTATTCCCCTATTCGGCGTTACTTTGCAAAAAAATAAATGACAGCTTCATGTTGAGATTCCTGAAAAACTGGGCATTACCTGTAGCCATGCTTGTGGGAGCCATAGGCTATCCTGTGCTGATTCATCTCTCCTTTCTGACTCCTTACCTGCTTTTTGTCATGCTTTTTGTGACGTTTTGCAAGATGTCTTTTTCGGAACTCAGGCCCAAACCGCTGCATGGCTGGCTGTTGCTCATTCAGGTGGTCGGCGCGATCGGTAGTTATTTGCTGCTTTACCGGGTAAACAAGATCGTAGCGGAAGCAGTGATGGTCTGCCTCTTGTGTCCTACGGCTACTGCCGCCGCGGTGATCACTTCCCGGTTGGGCGGCAATGCGGCTACCCTCACGACCTATACGTTATTAAGCAATATCATGGTTGCTCTGATCGTCCCTGTACTCTTTCCGTTGGTCGAGCATCATCCGGATATGGATTTCTGGAGATCTTCCGGATTGATCCTGAGTCGGGTATTCCCTTTACTTATTCTCCCCTTTCTGGTTGCGTTTGCTCTGAAAAAGTGGATGCCCCGGTTGCATCAGCGTATAGCTGGTCTGCAGGATCTGGCTTTTTACCTCTAGGCCTTTTCATTGTCTATCGTTACCGCGCAGACGCTGTCTCCTTTATTAAATGATCCTACGGATGGAAAAATAAAATTAGTGATTGCTCTGGCCGCGCTGCTCTGTTGTGGGGCACAATTCTTTATCGGGAAAAATCTGGGACAGGTCTGGGGCGAGCGCATCAGTGGCGGGCAGGCATTGGGACAGAAGAATACGATCTTAGCTATCTGGATGGCACATGCTTACCTCCAGCCCCTGGCCGCGGTGGGACCGGGAGCCTATATGCTCTGGCAGAATCTCATCAACTCCTGGCAGTTGTGGAAAAAGCGCAGACGTGATTCCTCACACCACTGAGGGCTCCGTTGTTGCGCGGTTCAGCGATAGAGCAGGTAGGCAGAGCGCATTTTCTTATACTCATTCAATTCTTCTTCCCAACCTGCGGCGATCTCTGTTTCCGTTTTGCCAGCTATGATCTCTTTGCGTACCTGATCTGTTCCCATCAGCAGGTCAAACCATCCGGCACGGGAGAAGAAACCGGCTCTCTGGCCCGACCGCTGATAAAAATCCAGGAAATAGTGCAAAGTAAATCCGGTGTGTAGTTTTTCTTCTCTCAGGTCTGTGCCGTAACAGGTCTGGTCTTTGTGCAGGGGATTTTTATCAAATCCCGGTAGCGAACAGGGCGTGAAAGTGAACTCTCCGTATTTTTTATCCGGCGCTCCTATTACCTGAAAAGGAAAAGTGGTGCCTCTTCCTACACTGACGCGGGTAGCTTCGAACAGACACAGCGAAGGATACAGACGTATGGACTGATCGTTGGGCAGGTTCGGAGAGGGTTTTACCGGCAGTGAATAGGGTTGTCCGTGTACCCATCCCTGCACAGGGATCACCGTCAGGTCGCATCCGTCTTTGCTCTGGCCGATCCACCCTTCTCCATGGAACATACGGGCCAGTTCGCCTACTGTACATCCATGCAGCACAGGTATAGGTACGATCCCTACAAAACTTTTGTAAGCAGGTCTCAGCACAGGTCCCTGCACATAGTCGCAGGGATTGGGGCGATCAAGGACAAGCATTTTTTTCCGGTGTTCTGCGCAGGCTTCCATCACATAATACATGGTACTTATGTAGGTATAGAAACGGGCTCCTACATCCTGAATATCAAATACCATTACATCTATCTTTTCCATCTGCCGGGCAGTTGGTTTCTTGTTGTCTCCGTACAGAGAGAAGATCGGGATCCCGGTCCGCGTATCTTTTCCGTTCCGGATGGTCTCTCCGGCATCGGCATCTCCCCGGAAACCATGCTCCGGAGCAAACACAGCTTCTACTTCTATCCCCAACCGGAGGAGTGTATCTAATACATGCGTGTGTTCTTTTCCGAGAATGGAGGTATGATTGACCACCAGGCCTACGCGCTTCCCTTCCAGCAGCGGAAGATATTCTGAGAGGCGTTCCGCCCCTGTAACCACCGGTTGGGCAGAACCAGGCAACGTGCTCAGACAGGCCGAAAAGAAAAGTAAGAGTAGAAGCATGGGTTTCATAGATAAAATTTGAAAATCTGTAGACAGACTTTTGATTCACTGTATATTTTTTGTATCATTGCACAAATATAGTGAGAGCCGGAAGCAGAGCGAAATTTATTCAGTTATGCCAAGGTACATCCTATATGCTACAAAAATACGGAATTCTGACAAGTAATACAACTTTTATTTTCGCATGGATACCCGTGAGTGGATAGATCGTTTCTATAAAGAGGAGAGCCCTTTTCTTCGCTCCGTATTGATGAGTCACAGCCGTTCGGTGGCAGACAAAGCGTTGTGGATCGCGGAGAAGCATCCGGAACTTGACCTTGATCGGAAATTCCTCGAAGAAGCGGCTATGCTACATGATATCGGCATTTTTCGTACCTATGCTCCCGACCTGCATTGCTATGGAGAACAGCCCTACATTTGTCACGGTTATCTGGGTGCCGGTCTGTTGCGGGAAGCAGGACTGCCGCGGCACGCGCGGGTCTGTGAGCGACACACAGGAGCAGGTATCTCACTGACGGAGATCGTGGAACGTAAGTTGCCTTTGCCTCTGCGGGATATGCTTCCCGTCAGCATCGAGGAGCAGGTGATCTGTTTCGCGGATAAGTTTTTTTCCAAAACCCGTCTTGAAGAAGAGAAAAGTATAGAGGCTGCCCGTAGGAGTGTGGCTAAGCATAGCGAAGAAGGAGCGATACGTTTTGATAAGTGGTGTGAATGTTTTTTGTAGCCTCTAAAAATAATTAAAATAGCTCGTTCGTTCCGCTATTTTAGGAAGAATGTGTACTTTTGTGCCTCCAAGCGTAAACAAATAGTTGATGCCTCGATTGAAAGCAAATACGATCATATCATTCTTATTTTTGTTTGTTTTATTTGTGCTTCCTGAGGACGTTGTAGCCCAGCGTCGCAGCAGACAGGCATTGAACACCGATTCCCTTACTCTTATTCCGGATTCTTTGCATATCCTCTCTTCCGTACCTGTGGATAGTCTCCGGCAGGATACACTGACGATGGATTCCCTGGGCAGTGACAGTCTGCTGGTTATAGAGCCGGTACAAAAAAAACAACCGTTAGATGCTCCGGTGATCTACGAAGCAACAGATTCCATTGTTTTTTTGCAGGGAGGATTTGCGCATTTGTATGGCGACAGCCAGGTAAATTATGAAACGATCGAACTCAAGGCTGAGGTTATTACCATGAACCTCGATAGCAGTACGGTCTTTGCCCGCGGTGTCACTGACTCTCTGGGGGTATTGCACGGTTCACCGATATTTACCGACGGCGATACTCCGTATGAGACCAAGACCATCCGGTACAATTTCAAGTCCAAGAAAGGATTTATCAACAATGTGGTTACCCAACAGGGAGAAGGGTATGTAACAGGGCGGGATGCCAAGAAAGGAGAAGGAGACGAATTGTATATGATAAACGGCCGGTATACGACCTGCGATCATCACGATCATCCGCACTTTTACCTTCAGCTCACCCGGGCCAAGGTGCGTCCTAAGAAGAATGTGGTCACCGGTCCGGCCTATCTGGTTGTGGAAGATGTGCCGCTTCCGATCGCGGTCCCGTTTTTCTTTTTCCCGTTTTCCAGTAGTTACTCTTCCGGATTTATCATGCCTTCCTATATGGATGATTCGAGTCGTGGGTTCGGTCTGACAAACGGAGGCTATTATTTCGCGATCAGTGACATGATGGACCTGAAAGTGATCGGAGATATCTTTACCAAAGGTTCCTGGTCGCTGGGAGTAGAATCGAATTACAACCGTCGTTATAAGTACTCCGGCGCGTTGCAGGCAAGTTATCAGATCACCAAACTGGGTGAGAAGAATCTGCCAGACTATTCGGTAGCCAAAGATTTCAAGGTCGTGTGGAGCCATCGTCAGGATGCCAAGGCCAATCCCAACAGTACCTTCTCGGTCAGTGTGAATTTTGCCACCAGTAGTTACGAACGTACCAATGTGAACAACCTTTACAACTCGCAGTTGATGACGCAAAATACAAAGACATCCAGTGTGAGTTATTCCCGTAGCTTTCCGGACCAGAAACTGACTCTCTCGGGTACGGCGAATATCGCGCAGACCATGCGCGACTCTTCGATCGCTGTGACGTTGCCTGACCTGAATATCTCCCTGAGCCAGATCTATCCGTTCAGACGGAAAAACGGAGTAGGTTCCGAACGTTGGTACGAGAAGATCTCTATACGCTATACCGGCCGTCTGACCAACAGCATCAAGACCAAGGACGATCAGTTGTTCAAATCCAGTCTGCTCAAAGATTGGGAAAACGCGATGAACCACAATGTGCCGGTCAGCGCGACGTTCACTTTGTTCAACTACTTCAACCTGACTCCATCGGTCAACTATACCGAACGCTGGTATACACGTAAGGTGATGAGAGAATGGGATCCGGATTTTTATGAGGAAGTACAGGATACGGTATATGGATTCCATCGGGTGTATAACTACAACGCGAGTCTCTCTTTAGGTACTAAATTGTATGGGATGTACAGACCTCTCTTTGCCAAAGAGAAAGAGATACAGATCCGTCATGTGTTCACTCCGCAGCTCTCTATCAGTGCCGCTCCGGATTTCGGAGCATCCCGTTATGGCTATTGGCAAACCTATGAATATGACAATCTGAGTACAGGTAGAAGAGATACAGTCTCTTATTCTCCTTATTCCGGGCAGACTTTTGGAGTGCCCGGGCAAGGCAGAAGCGGGACTATATCTCTGGATATTTCCAATAACCTGGAGATGAAGTTCAAGTCCAAAAAGGATACTACCGGGTATAAAAAGGTCAGTCTGATCGATGAACTGGGCGGTTCCCTCTCTTACAATACAGCCGTTAAGGAAAAGCATTGGAGTGACCTGTCGTTGAGGTTGCGTATGAAACTGACAAAGAACTATACACTGAGTATGAACTCCACGTTCGCGACCTATGCTTATAAATTTGATGAGACTACAGGACGTGTAGTAGTAGGTAATCGCACGGAATGGTCGTACGGGCGTTTCGGGCGTTTTTCGGGCTGGGGTTCTTCTTTCAACTACAATTTCAACAACGATACGTTCCGGAAATGGTTTGGCAGAAAAGACAAGGATGATAAAGAGGACGACGGTCCGCCGCCACCTTCCGCGGAAGAGGGTGCCGATGAAGAGGATGGGTTGACCGCTCTTACCAAACGCGTGGAAAAAGCACAGGCAGACTCCGACGGCTATCAGGTGTTTAAAATGCCGTGGTCACTGAATTTCAATTATTCTTTCAACATCCGCGAAAATACATCGGCCGAGATCAATCCGAAGACCATGCGCTATCCTTATCGCTATACTCACAATCTCAGTATGAGTGGCAATATCAAGCTCTCCAGCAACTGGTCCTGTAGTTTCAGCAGTGGATACGACTTCGATGCCAAACAGATCACACAGACCTCCTGTAGTATTTCCCGCGATCTGCACTGCTGGACAATGACTGCCAGTATTTCTCCTTTTGGTGTATATAAGTATTATAACTTTACCATCCGGGCCAGTGCCAGTATTTTGCAGGATCTGAAGTGGGAACAACGCAGTCAGACGCAAAGTAATATTCAGTGGTATTGATCTCTGTCTTTCGCAGGACGTTAACGGGGGGGGAATAACAGGCAACTGCAGGGGCATATCCATACCTGTAAGGAGGTACTTTTAACCAGATGAATGAATATCTCTTATCCAAGGACAACATCCGGAAACACTTGTTTTACATCCATGCGCAGGTCCGGTCGGAACTGATCAGTAAAATCACAAGAGCGGTGAATCTCCTGAGGTTTTTATTCTCTGTATGCATCGCTATCGCATTTATCCATATTCCCGGTCTGTGGGTAGCTGTTACTCCAGCAGTTCTGCTTTTTTGCAGCTGGGACTTCCGGTAAGTTCTTATTTTATACTGTGCTTCCTGCCCCTGAGCTTATGTAGCATGAAAAAGAGAAGATGGGAAACGTTTTGGTTTGAAATATATGCACATTATTTTACACCCCTCCTGCTGCATCGATCTGAAGATAATTCAGCTAAGAAATATATATGACCAGACGGAAGTAAAAGCTTCCGTCTGGTCATATATATCCTTCATCCGGAAACAGGGTAGAATTTATAAGGGAATATTGTTGTACATGGATCAACTACTTCCTGTTACCACCTGATCTCTTTCTGACCGTGTGCTTTGAGGTATGCATTTGTCTTGCTGAAGTGGCCGTTGCCAAAGAACCCGTTGTGTGCAGACAGGGGAGAAGGATGTGCGGATGTAAGTATCAGGTGTTTGTTCCTGTCGATAAAGGCCCCTTTCTTTTGCGCGTATGATCCCCATAGAATGAACACCAGGTTTTCTTTCTCTTCCGCCAGTACACGGATAGCAGCATCTGTAAAGGTCTCCCACCCTTTACGTTGATGAGAGCCTGCCTGATGCGCGCGTACAGTGAGTGTCGCATTGAGCAACAATACGCCCTGTTCTGCCCAGCGGGTCAGATTGCCGGTAGCAGGCGGATCAATTCCCAGGTCACTTTTGATCTCTTTGAATATATTGACCAAAGAGGGTGGAAAAGGGATCCCGTCATTCACCGAAAAACAGAGTCCGTGTGCCTGTCCGGGTCCGTGATACGGGTCCTGACCGATGATCACTACTTTTACTTTGTCAAAGGGACAGAGGTTAAAAGCGTTGAATATCAGTTTTCCCGGAGGGAAAACCTGATAATGTGTGTATTCATACCTGACAAATTCTGTCAGCTGGCGGAAGTAGTCTTTGTCAAACTCCGGCTGTAAGCGTTGTTTCCAGCTCTCTTCAATCTGTACATTCATATTCAATCAGATAAGGTGTATATTCAGTGACTTGCACTCTTCCCGCATTTCTCCGGCCATATACTGGCCTGGATCTCTCCGATGTGGGCTTTGCGCAGGTAGAACATACAAAGTCTGGATTGTCCGATACCTCCTCCGATGGACAGGGGTAGGGTATCTTCCATCAGTCTCTTATGGAAATAGAGATCCAGCCTTTGTTCTTCGTTCTCTTCTTTCAGTTGTCTTTGCAAAGCTTTCTTATCTACACGTATACCCATAGATGAAAGTTCCACAGCTCGTTGGAGCACATCGTTCCATACCAGCAGGTCGCCATTCAGTCCGGGTAATCCGTTCATCCCTTCCGTGGTATAATCGTCATAGTCCGGAGCGCGTCCGTCATGCTTCTTGCCATCGCTGAGTTTGCATCCGATACCGATGATAAAGACTGCGCCGTATTTTTTTGGCAATCTCATTTTCCCGGCATTTGGGTTCCATATCCGGATAGAGTTGCAGCAATTCCTCCGCATGAATAAAGTGGAGTTCCTGTGGCAGGCAGGGACGGATCTGCGGGTAACTTTCGTATACCATATATTCCGTGCGGGTCATAGCGGCATAGATACGCTTGACGATCTCCCGGAGGAAATCCAGGTTGCGTTCTTCCGCGGTGATCACCCGCTCCCAGTCCCATTGGTCTACATACAGGGAATGCAGATTGCCCAGGGTCTCGTCGATCGTATGGCATTCATATCCGTATAAATACCGTATCCGGACTCTATGCCGTAATCTGCCAGGGTCAGTCTTTTCCATTTGGCCAGCGAGTGTACCACTTCGGCCTGTGCGTCGTTAAGGTCCTTGATCGGGAAAGAAACCGGCCGTTCTACTCCATTCAGATCATCATTGATCCCCATCCCTTTCAGTACAAAAAGGGGAGCGGTCACTCTTCGCAGTCTCAGTTCTGAGGAGAGATTCAGTTGAAAAAAATCTTTGATCTGTTTGATTCCCAACTCGGTTTGCTTCAGATCAAGTAAAGGTGTATAATGCTGAGGTTTGATAAGATAGCTCATATACGGTTATGATATGTTTTTGATCAACAAAGATAGGAATAATATTTATCAATGTATTCTTTTTTAGTTAAAATGCAATCATTTTGTTTCCCGAACAAGGATATTGTTTTCAAAATAACATTCCACTTTATCGATTCAAATCTAAGCTGTGATAAAAATATAAAATCTTTAGGTAGTTCCGAAGTTTTTTCCTAATTTTGTCGTCGCAATTGGCTCCGTAGCTTAGTGAATAGAGCGTCAGATTCCGGTTCTGAAGGTCGTGCGTTTGAATCGCACCGGGGTCACACAGAAAAAGATCGCAAAAACTCCCATAAAGAGAGATTGCGGTCTTTTCCATTTTTACTACCCGTAATTTATTCTGCGTTCTACCTGAGATCCATAGTCTGGAATTGTTTTCAGTAACAGGGGTGGTTTTTGCCGGGATCAGATGTGGATCTGTTGCAATTCTTTAAAAAGGATCGGCCACTGGTCGCAGAGTACCTGCATGGAAGGGAACAACAGATCCGCACCTGCATCCAGCAGTATCCGGTCTTCCAGAGGACCTGTGTTTACGGCAATGGTAAATATCCCCGCCCGGTGTGCAGCTTCTACTCCCAAAGGAGCATTTTCGATGACTATGGCCTCATGGGCTTGTAGTCCTCCTTTCTGTAACGCCATCAGGTAAGGTTCCGGATCGGGCTTGCCATACGTTACATCGTAGGCGGTGACCATCAGTTCCTGGCGGAATGTGCCGGGAAAAAAATGTTCCAGTTTGCCCAACAGGGAATCTTGTGCTGATCCGGTGACCACCGTTGGCACCAGTCCTGCCGCTTTTACCTGTTGCAGCATTTCCCGGGCACCGGGCAGAGGCTCTGCCTGCGGGTGCTTGTTGAACTCTTGTGTTTTGAGCCGGTAAAGGGATTGTATCTCTTCCGGAGTAGCATCACGGTGGTATTCACGGTTGTAGATGATATTAATCGTACCTGCGCCGGTACGTCCTTCGTGCAGATAAGCTTCTTTATGGCTGAATGTATGTCCCTGAGAAGTCATGGCATGGTACCAGGCTTCCGCGTGATAGGGCATGGAGTTGAACAGTACTCCATCCATATCGAACAGTACCGACCTGAGTGATAAAGAGGTGTATGGAGAATGGCGAAGGTAATTCCTGATAGCTTCCTGATACATAAGATAAATGTTGTTTTTATGAAATGCAAAGATACTATTTTTGCGCTTTAAAATATAATACTTATTTTTGCATCACAATCAACAGGTTACATGAATAAAATATTGCTGATACTGAGTCTGTTCACGATCACTGGGCTTTCGGGCTGCACAGATTCGGATGTAGATGATACGCCACTGATCAGTGTGCTGAGAATTTATCTGAATGAGGGTGAAACGGATTATTCTTATAATTCGGAAGAACTACCTGTTCTTACTCAGGATGATGTACTCACTGTGGTGATGCGGCTGGATGGAAAAGGCGCGGAACTGAAATCTTTTCACGCTTCTTTAGTTGGAGGTGAGGGTGAAGAGATGAATAATGTGATCAGGGTTACTATCGTCGATTATGACGAGGACGATGTAGCAGATGATTCTAACTTAGCCAAACCGCAGGATGGATGGGTTGGTTTTGTGGATGGGGTTACAAAAAGTGAGATTACAACGCAGGTGAAGGTCTATACTTCGGAGCAGATGGAGGCTGAGGTAGGATTTTATCTTTTTTCCAGAGCCAAGCCTGATCAGGCAGGAGAAGTAAAGATGGTGTTTCAGACGGGTGAAAGGGTAGAAGCAGAGCCGGAGGAGGTAAAAGAAAATATGGAAAGCAGGATCTGACCCCTGAAAAGAGATACAAAAAGGAGTTGTCTCAGAAGTCCCTGAGTTTGATAAATCACGGCTTTTGGGACAGCCCCTTTTTTAGTATATAGACATGTGATCAGAGTTTGGCGCGTATCGCTTTAGACTCTTCTTCGTATCCCGGTTTATTGAGCAGAGCAAACATGTTTTTCTTGTATGCTTCTACGCCCGGCTGATCGAACGGATTCACTCCGAGGATATATCCGCTGATGCCACAGGCTACTTCAAAGAAATAAAGCAGCTCTCCGAGGGTATATTCGCTCAGTTCCAGAACAACAATGCGTATATTAGGTACTCCGCCGTCTACGTGTGCCAGCTGGGTACCCAGTTCGGCCATCTTGTTCACTTCGTCTACACGTTTACCGGCCAGGAAGTTCAGCCCGTCTAAGTTGGCTTCGTCCGAAGGCACAGTCAATATGTGATTCACCTTTTCTACAGAGATCACGGTTTCGAAGATCGTGCGTTCTCCTTCCTGGATCCATTGTCCCATAGAGTGCAGATCGGTAGAGAAGTCTACAGCCGCTGGGAAGATCCCTTTGTGCTCTTTTCCTTCCGATTCGCCATACAACTGTTTCCACCATTCACTGACGTAGTGAAGTTTGGGATTATAATTGACTAAGATCTCGATCTTTTTTCCGTTTTTATACAGTTCGTTTCGGGTAGCCGCGTAGATCGAAGCAGGATTCTCTGCGAAAGGGGTATGTACGCCACAGGTTTTCTCCATATCCACAGCTCCGGCTACTAATTTTTCAATATCGAATCCGGCAATGGCGATAGGCAACAGACCTACCGGTGTCAGTACGGAGAAACGTCCGCCTACGTTATCCGGTATAACAAACGATTTATAGCCTTCGTTGTCGGCGGTAACACGGGCAGCTCCTTTGTGAGCATCTGTAATGGCCACGATCACCTTCTGAGCCATCTCTTTGCCACGCTGATCCTCACATTGCTTTTTCAGCAGACGGAAAGCCAGCGCGGTTTCGGTAGTTGTACCTGATTTGGAGATATTGATGACTCCGAATTTCTTATCTTTCAGATATTCGGTCAGTTCATACAGGTAGTCCTCACCGATATTGTGTCCGGCATACAGGATCACCGGATTTTCTTTTTTCTCCTGCAACCAGGTGAAACTATTCGACAAAGCTTCAATGACGGCGCGTGCGCCCAGGTAACTGCCACCGATACCGGCCACCACTACCACTTCGCAATTCTCACGCATCACCTGAGCCGTGGCTTTCAGGTCTGCCAGTTGTTCCGCGGTAATAGAGGAGGGCAGATGAAGCCATCCCAGGAAGTCATTTCCTTTTCCTGTACCGTTCTCCAAAGCTTCGCGCGCGGCTTTAGCCTGGCTTTCATAGCCATAAATTGCTTCTTTGGAGATAAACCCCAATATTTTTTGAATGTCTAAAGTTATCATATTCTTTATTTTTAGAGAATAACTATTCTGATGATGCGGGCTGATCACCGGTCAGCCATCAGCGGAATGAGTCGGTCAATAATTTGATCTCGATCATGGGGGAGATCCGCTCATACAATATATTGTAAACAGCGTCGAGGATCGGCATGTTTACGTGGTGGTGCTTATTTATCTCTTTGATACATTTGGTGCCGTAGTATCCTTCGGCAATCATTTCCATCTCTATCTGCGCGCTTTTTACCGAATACCCTTTGCCGATCATCGTGCCAAAGGTGCGGTTTCGGCTGAAGTTCGAATAGCTGGTCACCAGCAGGTCTCCCAGATAGGCCGATTCGTCTACATTGCGGTTGAGCGGGTGCATGGTATTCAGGAACCGGTTCATCTCCTGTACGGCGTTAGACATGAGCACAGCCTGGAAGTTGTCTCCGTATTTCAGGCCGCTGCAGATACCTGCCGCGATGGCATATACATTTTTCAGCACCGAACTGTATTCGATCCCGGCAATGTCGTCTGTCACGGAAGTTTTGATAAAACTGCTTCCCAGCCTGCGGGCGAAGATTCGGGCCTTGTCCTTATCGGGACAGGCAATGGTCAGGTAGGAGAGGCGCTCCAGAGCCACCTCTTCCGCATGGCAGGGTCCGCCCAAAACCGCAATGTTCTCCGGTGGAACGCCATATTCTTTGGTAAAGTATTCCGAGATGATCAGGTTGTCATCCGGCACAATCCCCTTGATGGCCGTGATGATGAATTTGTCACGGATACGGGTCTTGAGTTTCTTCAGATGCGACTTCAGATAGGGCGAGGGGGTGGCGAAGATCAGCGTATCCGATTCTTTCACAATATCGTTGATATTGGAGCTGAACCGGATCTGCTTGGTGTTGAACTTGACAGAGGTCAGATAGGCCGGATTGTGACCCAGGCGTTTGAAGTCTGTGATCCGGTCGTCTCGTCTCATATACCAGCATATGCTGTCATCGTCCTGGGTCAGCACCATTTTCGCAATGGCTGTGGCCCAGCTTCCTCCGCCGATGATCGCTATCTTACCGGGTAGTTTCATTCCTTATGAGTTAAGTTTTTCCACCCATCCGGATACGTCATGGACTGACGGGCTGATCAATTCGAGTTTGTATTTCTTGTTGATCCCGCAGATCTCCTGGTGAAGTTTCTGCGGATTCACACCTTTCATATCTTCTACTAAGTGATACCCGGCTTTCTGGATCACCTGTACCCATTCTTCCGGAATACCCAGTTCAATATATTTCGATACATGATCTTTTTTGATCGTCTTCTCCGGGCGCATCTGCGGGAAGAAAAGGACTTCCTGTATGGCCGTCTGACCGGTCATCAGCATGGTCAGTCGGTCCATCCCGATACCCATTCCCGATGTAGGGGGCATACCGTATTCCAGGGCGCGTACAAAGTCCATATCGATGAACATGGCTTCGTCGTCTCCCTTTTCGCTGAGTTTCAACTGATCCTGGAAACGCTCCAGCTGATCGATCGGGTCGTTCAGCTCGGAATAAGCATTACACAACTCTTTGCCGTTTACCATCAGTTCGAAACGCTCCGTCAGTTCCGGATTGTTGCGGTGTTTTTTGGTCAGTGGAGACATCTCTACCGGGTAGCCGGTGATGAAGGTGGGCTGTATGTATTTTCCTTCGCAGAATTCTCCGAAGATCTCATCAATGAGCTTGCCTTTGCCCATGGTATCGTCGATCTCCATATTCAGTTGGCGACATATCTCGCGGATCTCCTCTTCCGACTTGCCTGCCAGGTCGTATCCGGTATGTTCCCGGATAGCTCCCAGGATGGTCACCCGTTTGTAAGGAGCCTTGAAGTCGATCTCGTTGTCTCCCACCTGTACTTTCGTAGTGCCGTTCACATCCATACAGATCTTTTCGAACATATTTTCCGTGAGTTCCATCATCCAGTTGTAATCCTTGTAAGATACGTAGATCTCCATACAGGTAAACTCCGGATTGTGCGTGCGGTCCATCCCTTCGTTGCGGAAGTTCTTGGAGAATTCGTATACCCCTTCAAAACCACCGACGATCAGTCTTTTCAGATAGAGTTCGTTGGCGATACGCAGGTACAACGGCATATCCAACGCGTTGTGATGTGTGATGAAGGGGCGCGCGGCTGCTCCGCCGGGTATGGCCTGCAACACCGGGGTCTCTACCTCCATATAGCCTCTGGTATCGAAATATTCGCGCATGGAAGAGTAGATCTTGTTGCGTTTGATGAATATATCTTTGACCCCTTCGTTCACCACCAGGTCTACATAACGCTGGCGGTAGCGCAGTTCCGGATCTTCAAAAGAATCGTATGCCACACCGTCTTTGTATTTCACGATAGGCAGCGGTTTGATGGATTTGGCCAATACAGTGAGTTTTTGCGCGTGTACACTGATCTCACCCATCTGTGTACGGAATACATATCCTTCGATGCCGATGAAATCGCCCAGATCGAGCAGACGCTTAAATACGACATTGTACAGGTCTTTGTTCTCTCCCGGACAGATATCGTCACGGGTGATATACACCTGGATGCGTCCTCTGGAGTCCTGCAATTCCACGAAAGAGGCCTTGCCCATGATGCGTCGGCTCATGATGCGTCCGGCGATGGTTACCTGCCGGGGTGTTTCCTCGTCGTCTTTGAATTCGGATTTTATATCGGTTGAAAATGCGTTGGTCACATATTCGGCCGCGGGATAGGGATCGATCCCCAATCCGCGCAGTTCATTCAGACTGTTCCGCCGGATAATTTCCTGTTCACTTAGTTCTAAAATGTTCATTTTGTTAGATATTGACTCAAATTTGCGGGCAAAAATACGAAACATTTTTCATTTTTCGGCATGATAGCTCCCCTATTTCATGTGAAGGAGCTTTGTAAACGTCGGTTGTCCCTGTCTGTTCCTTTTTTCACATAAAAATTTAAAGGTTTCCCTTTGCTTGCCGGAATCTGAAGAATTGGCTAATTTTGCACCCTCAATAGTTGATAGGTATGGTTGGAAATAACGCGCCCACGGAACTGGGTACTCAGAAGATCGGTAAGCTGCTGACGCAGTATGCGATCCCGGCGATCATTGCGATGACCGCTTCCTCTCTTTACAACATGGTAGACAGCATTTTCATCGGGCACGGAGTCGGTCCTCTGGCTATTTCGGGACTGGCTGTGACTTTTCCGCTGATGAATCTGGCAGCCGCTTTCGGTTCGCTGGTAGGGGTAGGAGCCTCTACGCTGATCTCTGTGAAACTGGGACAAAAAGATTACGATACGGCACAACGCGTATTGGGTAATGTGGTGGTACTCAATCTGATCATCGGACTGGGGCTCACGGCAGTGGCCCTGATGTTTCTCGACCCGATCCTGTACTTTTTCGGTGCCAGTGAAAGCACCATCGGGTATGCCCGTGATTATATGCAGGTGATCCTGTTGGGAAATGTGGTTACTCACCTGTATTTCGGCCTGAACGCGGTGCTCCGCTCTTCCGGTCATCCGCGCAAGGCGATGGTGGCTACTATTGTCACGGTGACTGTTAATACCGTGCTGGACCCGATATTTATCTTTGGATTCGGCTGGGGCATACGCGGAGCGGCATATGCTACCGTTCTGGCACAGATCGTTTCGTTGATCTGGTTGCTGAAACTATTCAGCAACAAAGAAGAACTGATCCATTTTCGTCCCGGTATCTTCCGTTTGCAACGGAAGATCGTACAGGCCTCTTTAGCGATCGGGCTGTCGCCTTTTCTGATGAACCTGGCCTCCTGTTTCATTGTGATCCTGATCAATAACGGACTAAAACGCTACGGAGGTGACCTGGCTATCGGTGCTTTCGGTATTGTGAACCGGATCATTTTTCTATTTGCCATGGTGGTGATGGGACTCAATCAGGGTATGCAGCCCATTGCCGGTTATAATTTTGGTGCCCGGCAATATCAGCGGGTCACCCAGGTCCTGAAAATAACCATTTTATGTGCAACCGGGGTCACTACTACAGGTTTTCTGGTCGGATTGCTGATCCCTGACGTTGCTGTTTCCGCTTTCACTACCGATCCGGAACTGATCGGACTGGCCGCCGGGGGGATGAGGATTTCCGTACTGGTTTTCCCGATTGTCGGATTTCAGATGGTCACTTCCAACTTTTTCCAGAGTATCGGTATGGCAGGAAAAGCTATCTTTCTTTCACTTACCCGTCAGGTGATCTTCCTGATCCCTTGCTTGTTGATATTGCCACGGTTTATTGACAACGGGATCTGGTGGAGTCTGCCAGCTTCCGATCTGATGGCCAGTCTGGTATCTGCCTGCCTGCTGATCTGGCAATTCCGTCAGTTTAAGAAGATGGCTCAGGAGAATAGCCTGGCTACGGAGATGTAGAACTGTTTCCGTCATAGCAATAAAGGGGAACTGTCTGCATCTGTTGGATGCTTTTACATAGGGTTCCGGATCTGGACAAAAGCGTGTAAGTCCATGTCTTTATGCAAAACATCAAAAAATGATAGATAGTTGTACGGCTGTAACAGGGTGAAATCCATCATTTTTTCTATGAGAAACTCCCTTTTTCTATGGATGCTGACCTGTTTGTGTACAGGTTGCACTCAGCGTGGCAGTTCTTCCGGTCAAATACCCAGAGAACCCGTATTCGTGGGACTGAATGGTAAATAGAGCACAGTGGAAGTCAGGCATTATTATGGTTCGGACGCTTTGCGGCAGATAGAGGTGCGTTCTTTTGACGATAAAGGATCTTTGCTGGAAAGATGGGGAGAGGATGATCCGGAGAAAAAAGTGTTGATAGAGAAAGATACCTATACGCGCAATAAAGAAGACGACTTGATAGAGGAGTACAAGGGTTTCCATCTCCGTGACAATCACTACATCGGTGAGTTGCTCTGGCGCGGAATTGAAAAAGAGAAAGGTAAAGAACGTTGGGAGAAGATAGATAACAACTGGTGGACAGACTCTTTCAGAGAGATCTCGTACGATAGAGATAAGAAATGGATCTATGAGTATGTCATACAGAAGAACGGAGAAACTTTCCATAAGAAACATAAAACGGCAGTACTGAATCAGCGGGGGCAGACCATCACCAGTATAACCTATGAATGCAGACAAGCTTCCGGATATATTATGACCTGGACCTACAACGATCACGGGCATCTGTTGAAAGAGGAAACGGAGCAGATCCGGAAGGATGGGATTTCCGGCAGTACAGTGAAAGGACCCTATACTGTCCAGGAAGTAGGTGACTGCCACCATCCGCTGCAGGTATCAGATGAACAAGGGTATAAGAGGGTATATACATATAGAAACTAATTTCCGGATTCTAAATAGGGCGTGTTACATGTCATTTTATATAAGAATTGGCGAAATGATTCTTTGATCCTTTTTACTATAGCTATTTCCGGATCTGTGAGAAAGTATGACAATAAACCTGTTTGACTTTCACCAAACAGGTTTATTTTTTGCGTGGGTACTGGTGGGTAGCTGTCTGTATGGTAGTCGGCTATCAGGTAGTGAAGATGTTTTGTTTTATTGGAGAATAGAAAATACTGTTGCACTTGTATTTTTGTAGCTTCTGAAGAAAAAAAACATCCTTTTGGGTTGAAAATAAGCCCCTCTCTGTAAGCTACCGGTACTTTACCAATAGGCTGACGATTGCCTACGCGCATCAATAACCACTTGAGAGGAATTTTTCCATATATGGTTACGCTCTTGACTGTACGGATGGATATGCGCTTTGTCTGCTATGTGTCTGTCATTCCCGAATGTAAAAATAAGTAAATCATTGTTCTTCTGATCAAAAGGATTTTATATTTCGCTTTTCGTTTGCAGGATCTTTTTATATACCTCACTTGTTCCTGAGAAATTTAAGAAACAAAAGAGAGGTTGTTTATATAAGGATTGCGCGAAAAGGAAAACTCTTTTTTCGGGCAAAATCTGTTTTTTACAGAAAAAACACGTTTTTATTTAAACAGTTTTTCAATAATTTCCTTATGTTTGTAATAAGCTAATACGATGAATATGACAGATTCGTATGTAATAAATATCGGCCGCCAACTGGGAAGCGGTGGTAAAGAGATAGGTGAGAAACTGGCGCAGCGTCTGGGAATAGACTTTTACGACAAGGAGTTGATCAATCTGGCTTCGGAAGAGAGTGGTCTCTGCCGCGATTTTTTCGAAGAAGCCGACGAGAAGGCTTCCCAGAATCTGATCAGTGGGATGTTTGGTATGCGTTTTCCGTTTATGAACGACGGGGCGATTGGATACACCAATTACCTGAGCAACGACTCCCTGTTCAAGATCCAGAGCGATGTGATCCGTAAGCTGGCTGCAGAGAAGTCGTGTGTGTTTGTAGGGCGTTGTGCCGACTATATCCTGCGTGAGCATCCCCGGTGTGTCAACGTCTTTATATCGTCTCCTGCGGAAGTGCGTATACAGCGTTTGTGCGATTCGTTACATATTTCCGAAAAGGAAGCCGAAGGGCTCATCTATAAAATGGACAAGCGGCGCGCGGAGTATTACAACTATTACAGTTACAATACCTGGGGCGCCGCTGCTACGTATCATCTGTGTGTCGATTCTTCGTTGCTGGGCATCGACGCTACAGTCGATATGTTGGAAGACTTTGTCCGCAAGGCACTACATCAGAAGAAGTAAGATCATCTGCCCGGCCAGGATGCGCAGGAACATCGTCAGCGGGTACACAGTGGAATATCCTACCGATGGCGCGTCGTTGTTGGCCGCCTGGTTGGCGTATGCCAGTGCTGGAGGGTCTGTGTTACTCCCCGCGATCAGTCCCATCAGGATGAAATAGTTGATCTTGAAGTAAAGACGGGCAATGGCACCTATGATCAGCAGGGGCACAATGGTGATCAGGAAACCGACTCCTACATACAATAGTCCGTCGCCCTCTACCACTGTCTGCACAAAGTTGGCTCCTGCTTCAATACCCACACTGGCTAAGAACAGCACGATCCCTATTTCCCGTAACATCAGGTTGGCACTCTGTGTAGTATAGGTCACTAACTTCAGTTTATGACCGAAGCGTCCGATAAGTATCGCTACTACCAGTGGCCCTCCTGCCAGACCCAGTTTCACCGGAGTGGGTATCCCCGGGAAGGCGATGGGCAGACTGCCCAGCAGAATGCCGAGGAAGATCCCCGTAAATATAGTAACGATGTTGGGATGGTCCAGTCTTTTCAGCGAGTTGCCCAGTACCCGCGCTACCCGCTCTACCGCGTCCAGTTCGCCCACTACCATCACGCGGTCTCCTACCTGCAACACCAGGTTCGGATCGGCAAAGAGGTCTACTCCCGAACGATGGACACGTGTCACGTTCACTCCATAGATGCTACGGAAGTGCATGGCCCCCAGTGTCTTTCCGTTGATCTCCGAACGCGTCACTAAGATACGGCGGGATACCATCGGGGTGTCCTGCTTCTCCCAATCCACTTCGATCCGCTTGCCGATAAACGCGGTGACCGCTTCGGCATCCTCTTCCGAGCACACCACAAAAAGCTGGTCGCCGCAGTGGAAGATGGTCTCATGATTGGGAATACTGACATGGTCGTTGTGGCGGATCCGGGAACACACAAACGGTTGCCCCAGGAAGTTCTTCACCTGGATCAGGCTCTTGCCGTGGATCGATTCGTTGCGTACTTCCAGGTGCATCATGTGCGGTTTGTGATGTACGTCGTCGTTCTGGCTTTTGAGTACTTCTTCTTCTTTATTCAGATTGATACGGAAAAGGTAGCGTACCGCAATGATCGAACCAATGATCCCTACTACTGCCAGCGGATAGGCACAGGCATATCCCAGCGCGATTTGCGGCCCGTCGTAATGGAGTTGATTGAGTGCTTCCTGAGCTGCTCCCAGCCCGGGAGTATTGGTCACGGCTCCGTAGAGGATACCCACCATCATCGGCAGTCCGATGCGGCCGTCCAGACCGTAATAGAATCCCAACGCCATGGCAATGTTCAGCAATACGATGCCTACAGCCAGCAGGTTCAGTGTCATCCCTCCTTTCTTAAAAGAAGAAAAAAAGAGGGACCCACCTGTAGCCCGATACAAAAGACAAACAAGATAAGCCCGAAATCACGAATGAAGTGTAAGATATGATGATCGGCCGAGAAACCGAAATGCCCCATGAATATCCCCATAAACAAGACGAACGTAACCCCCAGTGAAACCCCGAAAATCCTGATCTTCCCCAGTAGAACTCCCGTAGCGATCACAAACGCGTAAAGAAATACGATATGTGCCACCGAACCGGGATTCCACAACAAATCCTGTAACCAGTTCATAACAATATTAAAGTATAGTTAAAATTAGGGTGCAAAAGTAATCATTCCATCCGCATGAACAAATTTTTCGGAGACTTTAAAAGAGGGCCGGTTTACGGAGGGACGATTTACCATTGAAACTACAAATAAAACTCTCCGGAAAGGGGAGGAATTTTTCCCGAAAAAAACCTTGTATGAAGGATTTACGTATATTTGCACCTCAATTGTGTTACGATTTACCGATTTGCGAAATGTATAGGGGGACTACGATAAGGCAGGGGTTGCCCATCGTATCAACTGATATGTGTAATGCGCTGATCTGTAGATCGTAATTTGTGTACTATCTAATCTTATTTTAATTTTAAATAAACTATGGCAGACAGTAAAGAAAAACTCTTCTCGGATTTTCCTTCCGTGAGCACCGGGCAATGGATGGAGAAGGTCACAGCCGACCTGAAAGGGGCCGACTATGAGAAGAAACTCGTTTGGAAAACAAACGAAGGGTTCAAAGTAAAACCTTTCTATCGCAGGGAAGACCTCGAAGGCCTGAGCACTACCGACGCTCTTCCGGGCGAATTCCCTTACCTGAGGGGTACGAAGAAAAACAACAACTGGCTGGTGCGTCAGGAGATCTGTGCGAAATGTCCGAAAGAGGCCAATGCCAAAGCATTGGACATTCTGATGAAAGGAGTAGATTCGCTCTCTTTCCATATCCGTACGGAAGAACTGAATGCCGGATTTGTAGAAACTCTCCTGGAAGGCATTGAAGCAGCAGCTGTGGAACTTAATTTCACCACCTGTCAGAGCCAGGTGATCGATCTGGCCGAACTGTTAGTCGCCTATTTCCAGCATAAAGAGTACGACGTGAAAGAGTTACGGGGCTCTATCAACTTCGATCCTTATAACAAGATGTTGCTCACCGGTAAGGAAAAAGGTGATATTGTACAGACTGCTAAGACATTGATCGAGATCACTCAGCCTTTACCCTTCTACCGGGTGCTGCATGTGAACGCGATCACGTTGAATAATGCAGGTGCTTACATCTCTCAGGAATTGGGCTATGCCCTGGCATGGGGAAATGAGTACCTGAGCGCGCTCACCGAACTGGGTATACCTGCCGCGCTGGTAGCCAAGAATATCAAGTTCAACTTTGGCATCAGTGCCAACTATTTCTTAGAGATCGCCAAGTTCCGCGCGGCCCGTCTGTTATGGGCCAATATCGTATCTTCGTACAATCCCGAATGTCTGCGCGACTGTGAAAACCAGGGACCCGACGAAGAGTGCCGCTGTGCCGCCAAGATGAAGATACACGCGGAGACCTCTTCCTTCAACCTGACGCTGTTCGACGCGCATGTCAACCTGCTCCGTACACAGACCGAAGCCATGAGTGGCGCGCTGGCCGGAGTAGACTCACTTACAGTGACTCCGTTTGACAAAGTATACCAGACTCCGGACGAATTCTCCGAACGTCTGGCACGCAACCAGCAACTGTTGCTCAAAGAAGAGTCGCACTTCGATAAAGTAGTAGATCCTGCCGCGGGTTCTTATTACATCGAAAACCTCACCGCAGCTATCGCCAACCAGGCGTGGGAGATCTTCTTAGGTGTAGAAGACGCGGGTGGATTCTATGTCTGTCTGCGCAACGGTTTGGTGCAGAAAGCCATCAACGAGACCGGTAAGGCCCGTCACGATGCGGTAGCCCGTCGCCGGGAGATCTTGCTGGGCACCAATCAGTATCCCAACTTCACAGAAACCTCTGCCGGAAAGAAACCTGCCGGTGTATGTTGCGGATGCGGAGAAGCCGGAGAGACAGATGTGGATACCCTCAATATGTCCCGTGCCGCCAGCGAATTTGAAGCACTCCGTCTGGAGACCGAAGCTTCCGGCAAACGTCCGAAAGCCTTTATGCTGACCATCGGTAACCTGGCTATGCGTCAGGCCCGCGCTCAGTTCTCATGTAACTTCCTGGCATGTGCCGGATACGAAGTGATCGACAACCTGGGTTTTGAAACCGTGGAAGCCGGAGTAGAAGCCGCACTGGCTGCCGGTGCCGATATCGTAGTGCTCTGTTCCAGTGATGAAGAGTATGCCGAATATGCGATTCCCGCTCTGAAAGCTGTGGACGGACGCGCGATGTTCATCGTGGCCGGTGCGCCAGCCAATATGGATGAGCTTAAAGCCGCTGGTATCGGGAACTTTATCAACGTTCGTTCCAATGTATTGGAAACATTGAAACAGTACAATGCCCAACTGTTGAAATAAATAGGACGAAGGTTTATTAAAAAGTAAAGAAAAACATGAGACCCAATTTTAGAAATATAGATATATACGCCGCTTTTCAACCTGTAGACGGTGCGGAGTGGCAGAAAGAGAACGGCATCCGTGCCGACTGGGAAACGCCCGAACACATCGGGGTGAAACCCATTTATACCAAAGAAGACCTCGAGGGAATGGAGCATCTCAACTATGCTGCCGGATTGCCTCCTTACCTGCGCGGACCCTATTCCGCGATGTATACCCTTCGTCCCTGGACCATCCGTCAGTATGCCGGATTCTCTACGGCCGAAGAGTCTAACGCCTTCTATCGCCGCAACCTGGCCTCCGGCCAGAAAGGGCTTTCCGTAGCGTTTGACCTGGCTACGCACCGCGGGTATGACCCCGATCACGAACGTGTGGTGGGCGACGTAGGTAAGGCCGGGGTATCTATCTGTTCCATTGAGAATATGAAGACCCTGTTTGATGGCATTCCGTTGAATAAGATGTCCGTATCCATGACCATGAACGGCGCCGTGTTGCCGGTGATGGCATTCTATATCAATGCAGGACTGGAGCAGGGAGCTAGGCTGGAAGAGATGGCCGGAACCATTCAGAACGATATTCTCAAGGAGTTCATGGTGCGTAATACCTATATCTACCCGCCCGCGTTCTCCATGAAGATCATCTCCGACATCTTTGAATACACTTCGCAGAAGATGCCGAAATTCAACTCGATCTCTATCTCCGGATACCACATGCAGGAAGCCGGTGCTACTGCCGATATTGAGCTGGCTTATACCCTGGCCGACGGTCTGGAGTATCTCCGTGCCGGAGTAGCCGCGGGTATCGACATTGACGCGTTCGCGCCCCGCTTGTCGTTCTTCTGGGCCATCGGTATGAATCACTTCATGGAGATAGCCAAGATGCGTGCCGCCCGTATGTTGTGGGCGCGTATCGTGAAGCAGTTCAACCCGAAAAACCCGAAATCCCTGGCGTTGCGTACGCACTCGCAGACTTCCGGTTGGTCGCTCACCGAGCAGGACCCGTTCAACAACGTCGGACGTACCTGTATCGAAGCGATGGGAGCTGCCCTGGGACATACCCAGTCCCTGCATACCAACGCGCTGGATGAGGCTATCGCATTACCTACCGACTTCTCCGCGCGTATCGCGCGTAACACCCAGATCTATATCCAGGAAGAGACCTATGTATGTAAGAACGTGGATCCCTGGGGAGGTTCTTATTATGTGGAGACTCTTACCGATGAACTGGCTCACCGTGCGTGGGAACTGATCCAGGAGGTAGAACGTCTGGGCGGTATGGCCAAGGCTATTGAGACCGGTATTCCCAAGATGCGTATCGAAGAGGCGGCTGCCCGTACACAGGCCCGTATTGACTCCGGTTCGCAGACCATCGTAGGGGTAAACAAATACCGTCTGGAAAAAGAAGATCCGATCGATATTCTTGAAATTGATAATACCGCTGTACGTCAGGAACAGATCGAACGCCTGAAAGAACTCAAAGAGGGTCGCGATGAAGCCAGCGTACAGGCTGCGCTGGAAGCCATCACCCGTTGTGTGGAGACCGGCGAAGGCAACCTGCTGGAACTGGCAGTAGAGGCCGCGCGGGTACGTGCTACGCTGGGAGAAATCTCTTACGCGTGTGAAAAGATCGTCGGACGTTACAAAGCAATCATCAGAACCATATCAGGCGTGTATTCAGCAGAAAGTAAAAACGATTCAGACTTCAAACGGGCCTGTCAGCTGGCCGAGGAGTTTGCGAAGAAAGAGGGTCGTCAGCCGCGTATCATGATCGCTAAGATGGGACAGGACGGACACGACCGTGGTGCCAAAGTAGTAGCAACCGGGTATGCCGACTGTGGGTTTGACGTAGATATGGGACCGCTGTTCCAGACTCCTGCCGAGGCCGCGCGTGAGGCTGTAGAGAACGACGTACATGTAGTGGGTGTTTCCTCCCTGGCGGCCGGGCACAAAACACTGGTTCCTCAGATCATTGACGAACTCAAGAAGCTGGGACGTGAAGACATCATTGTAATTGCCGGTGGTGTGATCCCCGCGCAAGACTATGATTTCCTCTTCAAGGCGGGTGTCGCTGCCATCTTTGGCCCTGGTACACCGGTAGCGAAAGCTGCCTGTCAGATCCTGGAGATCCTGATGGACGAAGAATAAGATACAGAGATTCGTATCGTGATATAGGTGCCGGGACTGATGCCATCAGTCCCGGCACTTTTTTGTATCCTCTCTTTTCTGCATACAAGACTTATCGGTCGTGGCTATAGTATCCTGTAAGGTAAAGAACAGTTAAATTTCCGGATAGTTACCTGAGAAATAAAAGTTGATCTTGTTTGAATAATTATGCGAGACAGCCACAGGGGATTAAAAATAAAAAACTATATTTGCAATCCACATTATATTTGTACTGTAATATAATCACTTAATACATAATAAACTATGAAGACAAAAGCACAACTGGCCGGGGAATTGGAAACCCTTCAGGGATGGAAGTCCATACGTCCGTTTAATCTGTTAACTATCTTTTTCACCAAAAAGAACTGGAAGAGATATGTAAACGGAGATTGGAAAGGAATAGCGGATAGTCTGGTTCTAAGGATCGAAGAACATGAAAACTTCCATTACGCGGTAATTGTGTTTTCTACCAAAGGATCTATTCCGAAAGATACCTTTGATACTTTAAAAGAGAGAGTCAATGAGTTCCCATTGAACAGTATACGTTATGAATCTCATGGAGATTGTGGTTTTTATCCGATGGTTTCAGATGAGGGAGAATATTATATGGATGATTATGAATTGCATCGGGTAGCAGAAGATTATGAGGGGGTATATGTAACCGCATTCGCAGTTGCTGATAAAAGTAAATTAGATTGTCCATGGATCATCTACACACATTTTGAAAAAATGCTGTATATATATCATGTAGGAGCGAGATTTTTGTAAGACAATCTTGTCTTTTATCTGAAACCGAAAACAGAGGGATTGTCCGGAAAACAGGCATCCCTTCTGTTTTTATCTGTATGGCAGTTAATAGAAAGTCCTTTTCGGATAGGTTGTACGTATTAGGATATATACATTTTATACCTTTATCCTTTTTGATTCTAATTCTTCTTTTATCTTGAAAAGATTTACAGAGAGGTTGCTGATCACATTCAATACAGCCCAGGTGGTTACGGTAAATAGCAGATTCCGTATTGTTATTCCAAATCATGTAGTGCTGAATTCTTTTTCATCAATGAGAAGATCTGTCTGGGTCCAGACCATACTGAATAGTAGAAATACAGTTCCTAATAAACCCAGGACAAGTACGATCGTAGCAATTATCTTGAGCATATCTTCCGCTTTATACACAGTATTATTCTCTAAGTTGACAAATCTCTCAGGCTTTTCCTGTAGTTGTGTTTTTATATCTATGCTCCCATTCAGGGATTTATATACCCTCCCATATTGCTTGTCGAATAAGTCAAAATAAGCAGTATTGTTCAGGTGTCTGTAATGGAACATTCTGAAATTTTGTAGTGCTTCCGGTTTTTCTTTCAAAAGTTCGCACATTTCGTCGTAAAGTTTTTCTTTCAGACTAATAGATATTGAATGGTTAATATAAAATGAAAAGTTCTTATCGGTGAAGGAGTATGTAACAGCGTATGTATGTTTGAGTAGGTAAAATAGTTTGTTTGTCCTTTGTCTGAATTCATTTTTCGGAAAATAGCCTTTTTCAACAACGTGAATAGAAAAGTATAGTGCAAGAGGGTCATATTTGGGGATGTAACCAAACAAAATTTGATTTATGTATAGAATACACACATATTTGGTATAGCCTACAAATAAAAAGAGAGCTTTCTCCAATGAATACCGGTCCTTTACGCTTGTTTCAGATAGAATATGCATTTCTCCCATAGCAGCACCTTACTATGATCAGAAGATCCGTTTTTAGGGACTTACATCACTTTTTATCCCGATAAAAGGCTGTGTTTTTATTTAAATGTCCCATATTTGCAGGATGAATGATTCTACTATAGACAAATACAGTGTTTATAACGCGACACCTACTTTAGGATATAAAGCATTCAGATATTATGTACGGCTGTTTCATGATAACTTTTATTATAGCAAAGTCTATTATATAGATATGCAGAATATCCCTTACGATGTGCCGGTAATGCTTGTTTCCAACCATCAGAATGGTCTTTCCGATGCGCTCGGGTTTGCCGTCTCTGTGCGTCATCCCCGGCGCAGATTGCGTATGATAGCGCGTGCCGATGTTTTTACACCCCTGTTTGCTCCGGCGTTGAGGTGGATGGGAATACTTCCTGCTTACCGTTCATTATATAACGGTATAGGTTCCACAGTCCGCAACCGTTCCACCCTGGAGCAGGCAGAAGAAGAATTGATGGAAGATGGTATAGTCGGGATCTACCCCGAGGCAGGCCATCAGGATAAGCATTGGTTAGGGAAATTCTCAGTAGGGTATCTTCATATCGTATTCGAAGCTGCCCGCAGAACCCACTTCGAAAAAGAGATTTTCCTGATCCCTTCCTGCAATCACTATTCAGATTATTTTCATATGGACGAGCAGATGCTGGTTCTATATGGGGAGCCCGTTTCGGCGAAGCCCTATTACGAATTGTATCGTAAAGACCCTATACAGGCCCGTGTACAATTGAACGAGGTGATCCGGGAGAAGGTGGCCGGGATGATGCTCAACATTACCGACCTTGACAATTACGATGCCATCGACTATCTCCGCCTCACCTATGGGGTAGAGTATGCCCGCAAACTGGGGTATGATCCGGGGAATCTGCCACAAAAACTGATGGCCGACAAACAATTTTTCACACAGCTCAATGGTGTGAAAAAAGAGAAGAATGACTTCATCCAGCAGATCTACGACGATACCATACGTCTGAAAACGGCTATGGAAGAAAGGGGCATACATGACCAGGATTTTAATCGCGCACTCGGCTGGGGAGGTACAACACTCTGGGCCGTTGGGCTTGCACTTCTGGCACCCTTGTTCCTCGTGGCCTGTATTCCAAACGCTCTGATCTATTACATCCCGCGTAGAGTCACCTCCCGTGTGAAAGACGAAATGTTGCATAGTGGCATTCATTTCGGTGCCGCGGTACTCTTCCTCATACCGGTATTGTATCCGATCATCTTTGTGCTGATGTGGACGTTCTTTTCGTTCCCCATAGCACTTGTACACTTGTTCAGCCTTCCCTTCCTGGGGGTATTCGCGTGGAGGTATTCGCGTTCGTGCCTCCGGTGGATCGGTGCGGTAAGGTTTTTAAGACTTCGCGCGGATAAAAGCCTACAGCAACTTATTGCCCTGCGAAAGAATATATATGACAGGCTCAATGACGTTTTATCTTAGGCTATTTTAAGAATAGACCAAAAAAGTCTGATTGTTCTTAGTAGCCGTAAGGGTGGGATACTCTTACGGCTACTAAGAACAATCAGACTTTGCCGGTAAGAAAATTACCAGGAGACGACCTGTTTTTTACTTAATTATTGGGTAATCCGTAACCATTCGTTACATTTCCTTTCGACTGATCAATTACCGTAACCGGCATACAGTGGAAATAGCGGGGCGCGAGGTTTTCGCGACCCACTACACCATCTAAGATCGCGCCGTCCAACATCGCTCTGGAGTTCTGATCATTCCAGAGGGTAATCCCCCAATCTACTCTTGTATATCCGTCGGCTTCCAGAGCTGCGGCTTCGGCTCCATCGGGATCAATATACTCATATAAACCTTTTATAGCCAGGTTTTTTCAGCGATAGTATGGGCCGATGATCCCCACTCGTAAATACCACGCCAACCCGGATAGAGTGCCGGATCACTTTCGTCGGTAGCTTCCTGGGTAACAACAGCGGTGGTGCTTCCGGCGATCTGTACATGCTTTGTCCAGATATAGTTAGAAATGGTTCTGCCGCTTGGGAAAGTATAATAACCGTTAGCTTCCAGGCCTGCGATCATGTCGTTCATCTCCTGACGAACGGCAATTGCTCTTTCATTGAATTTACCCGAACGAATCATATCCCAACGAATATCTCCTTCGCCCAATAATTCCAATTTGCGCTCAGCATAGACAGCTTCCAACAGTGCTTCGCCGCTGAGTCCGGAAATATTGTTGTTCGTATGACCAAAAGCCCTTTCGCGGATCTGGTTTACCAAAGCGATCGCGCCGGAGTTGTCGTTTCCCAGAATAGCTTTGGCTTCGGCAAGCATCAGCATCGCGTCGGCCATTCTCATCACGGTGTAGTTCATACCTGACGAACGGTTTCCCGCGTCCGGGTAGTCGGGATTATCTCCTCTGTTCTGGTCCCATTTATTGATACTGGGGCCACCGCCACCAACGCGGGTACCTACTCCCATTGGCATTAATACTTCCTGTCCGGTCGCGGCTTCACTTCCGGTTACTACCATACTTACGTCCCGGCGTTTGTCGCCTGGTTCATACGCATTATAAAAGAAGGTAGGAATAATCCGGATGGCAGCAAATGTGTTTAAAATGCTTGCGTTAGAGTTATTGGAACCGGGACGTCCCATACTGTAAGGATGTTCACAGTTCGAAACCCCTGCTACACAACCTATCTCAAAAAGCGACTCTTCACTTACGCGTCTGGAGTTGATTTCCTGCCAGTGTAGCTGGAACGGGTTGTTGCAACTCCTGGTATCGGTCGTATAAAGTGTTGCAGTTCCATTATGTGTATTTACAGCCGCGTTGAGATATTGTTCGGCTATCGTAATATAGTCCCGATAATCTGTTCGGCGCGCGTAAACACACAAACCGTCATCAGCGCCCTCATATTCGAATGTTACATCTCCATACAGCCCGCTTACATCGGTACGGATAGTCTGCCATCCGCCTGCGTGAAGCGCGATCTCACCGATCAGCGCGTTTGCGAATGTGCGGTTAAGACGTTCTGCCGTGATCGGACCATTCTTGTTTACAGTATACATCTGACCTTCTACAGCTATCAGTTCATCCATAATCTGGTCCATAATCTCAAAGCGGGAAGTAAGCGTGTACTCCTGTATATATTTGTTCTCATAACCAAACGGAACATCGCCGAAGTGACGTACCAATTCCCATGCGCACAGTGCCCGCAACGTCATAGCTTCTCCATAAAGTTGCGTCCAGTCAGTTGTGTTACCGGCAGCGATATCCGCCTGATATTCATCTTTCTCCTCTATCAGTCCGGCGATACGGGAAGAGAGAGCGAGAGTAATGTTCAAACTATTGTATTGGGTTGCCATAGCACCGATTGTGGTGGCGGAGGGTTGCAATCTTGCGATCACATTATTAGCCGTAGGATATTCACTCATATATTCCGCGTCAGAGCCTATTACATCCTGATAGAGGTAGTTCCCTCCATGCGCCGCGTTCTGACGATATTCGGCATAGGCATTACTCAGTGTTTTGAAAGCTTCATCCACACTTGACATCACAAACTCATCATCGGACTGGCCTGAGTTGCTTACATTCAAATAGTCACTACATCCGGCAAGTACACCAACCGCAAGCGCCAGAGACATATATATTGCTATTCTTTTCATTGTTATTGATATTAAAAGATAATTATTCATTCTCAGGAGTTAAAAAGTCGCGTTTACTCCGAGTACAAACTGACGGGAACGAGGATAAGTTCCCCAATCGAAACCAGGAGTCGGATAACGGGAGCTGTTTGAGCTGGCCTGAGCATTTACTTCAGGATCAAGTCCGGAGTAACCGGTCAGGGTAAATACATTATAGATGGTTCCATACACGCGAAGATTACTTATTCTTGCTTTCTCCACCGCCGATTTTGGTAAGGTATATCCTAAAGTCAAGGTGTTGAGGCGAAGGTACGAACCGTTTTCAATACCAATTTCAGAAACATATCCCTGTTTCAGTAATACCGACGGTAACTTCGCTTTGGCATTGGCCGCGTCTAACTGCTGCGGTGTAGTAATACGGTTCAGATTTCCGTCCTGAATGTCATAATAGGTATAAGCATCATTTACGATCGACAGTTTATTTCCAAACAAACCACCACTTTTTTCACCCGTATAAAGGGTTGCCAGTTTATTGGCATTGTAAATATCATTGCCGTAACTCCAGTTAAAGTACATACCCAGATCGAAGTTCTTATAATTAACATTGATATTGAAACCACCTGTATGTTTAGGGTTCATGTTGCCAATCTGTACATAATCTTTTTCATCTATTACGCCGTCGGGTATGCCATTGTCTCCACTCACATCCTTAAATTTCGGCATACCCGGATAGGCCTGTTGTCCGGTAGGAACTATTCCTCCGTGAGCTACCACAAACGCGGACGATATATCAGGAACACCATCTTTCAACGTGTACATACCTGTGGAAGAGTCATAATTGAAATCGTCTGTTGTATAATATCCTACACCATCTAATTTATATCCCATGACAATACCAACGGGTTTACCTTCCAGTAAAACGTAATCACCATTCGGGATATTCTGTTGCAGGAACTGGGTTCCATAAGAACTTTGTACACCCTCCGCCAGTTTGTCAATTTTGCCCCTGTTAAAGTTTATGTTGGCCCCTGCGGAGATATTCCAGTCCCTGTTTTTGAAGATCATACCCGAAAGAGAAAATTCCAGCCCTTTGTTACTGGTTTGTCCGATGTTGGCGTAACTGGTTGTAAATCCGGTAATGGAAGGAATATCCGTAAGCATCAAGAGGTCTTTCGTCGTATTTTTATACACCTCAATAGTACCCCATAAACGACTGTTCAGAACGGTAAAATCAAGACCGATATTGCGGGTAATAGTGGTTTCCCATTTCAGATCCCGATTGGCCATCTGATCGGAAGCCAGTGCGTAAGAGGCTTGCTTTTCATTATTAATAGCATACTGATAACGTGCATCCGATTCGGCAGCCCACAGCTGCGACCACTGGTTGGAACTGATAGCGTCGTTACCTACCTGGCCGTAAGAGAGGCGGAGTTTCAGATCATCCAGCCAGCTGGCATCTTTAGCAAAAGACTCTTCTGAAATGCGCCATGCCAAAGCAGCCGCGGGAAAATATCCCCAGCGATTTTCCGGAGAGAAGTTGGAAGATCCGTCGGCGCGGAACGTAAAAGTAAACATATACTTATCCATCAACGAGTAATTCGCTCTGCCGAAATAGGAGAGAATACGGTTTGGAGTAGTAACTCCCGTAGAAATAAGGAGGTTCGAACCGTATTGTGACATCATGGCAAAAGCGTTCGCCTTGGTAAAATTAGCAGGGAATTTCTCGCCGCTGATCCTCATTTCCGTTCCACCTGAATTTGTCATTTCCTGACCTGCCAGCAGGTTGATCCGGTGAATGTTGTTCAGTGTCATTTCATAATTCACCGTATTGGACCAACGCAAACTCCATGCATCGTTTTTTCTGTAATCAGCATCACCGGCGTACAACAACGTACCGTCAGCCTCCTTATAACTCTCCTGGTTCGGACCGAAAGGTGTCGGACCTCTCCATATCTTCCTTTGTGTATAATCGCGGGTAAGGGTCAACTCCGTACGGTAATTCAAACCTTTGGTGATATTCCAGTTTATACCTGCCGTACCACGAATAGACTGCTTGGATGTGAGGTCGTCATGATCTTTAATCACAGCCACAGGACCATATTCATCAAGCATTGTGGCGTTGTCATCACCAAAAATAGCGTTCGATAAATAGCTTAAGTCTCCTCTTATATCCGCAAGGCTGATCGGGCGGAAACGATAGGCCGCAGACAGGGATGAACCGTAACCATTCGAAGTACTTTCACTGCCCATCGTTTTTCTGTCGGTATACCGCACATCGAGGTTAAAACTCAGATTGTCATATATCTTCTGGTCCAGCTTGAACGAAGCGGAAGCTCTTTTGGTATATGAATTAAGTTTCATCCCGTCTTCATCTATATAATTGAATGCGAAAAGGATTTTTGTCCGATCCGTTCCAGCCGACAACGTAAGGTCGTGGTTGTGTGAGAACGAACTGTTATAAACATCCTTTTGCATGTTGTACGCCTTTACATTTTTATAGGCATCAATACCATTGTCTACCGCATAATTTCCAATGCCATACAGTTGCTGGAACGGAGTCGTATAAGAAGTACCAAAATAAGCATCGGCCACTCCCCATTTATGTACTAAATAGTCGTATGGGTCCATTGTTTTCATATAGCCGGTAGGAGTATTAAATTTCACATACCCGTTATAGCTTACACTGATTCTTCCTTCTTTCCCCTTTTTAGTGGTAACAAGGATAACCCCATTTGCTCCGCGCGCACCGTAAATTGCCGTAGAAGAGGCATCTTTCAGTACATCAATACTTTCCACCATATCTCCGGGAATATCACCAATATTTCCCGGAATACCATCGATCAGAACAAGCGGATCATTGCTCTGAGAGATCGAACCTCCACCACGTACACGAATAGAGACCTCGGCATCCGGGCGTCCGTCCTGGGAAATAATATTCACTCCCGGTAGTTTACCTTGCAACGCCTGGGCCACATTGGTAACCGGTACGGCGGCAATGGCATCTCCCTTGACAGAAGCTACAGAACCTGTAAGGTCTCTACGTCTGACTGTCTGGTATCCGATCACAACCACTTCATCCAGTTGTTCGGTATCTTCCAGTAGCGTTACATGCACCGACTGCCCGGGGACCACGTTTATTATCTCGGTCTTATGGCCGATAAAACTTATTTCCAACTGCTTTGCTGTTTCCGACAGGGAAAGGGAGAACTTGCCATCCAGATCGGTAATCGTGCCCAGATGGCTTTCTCCTACTATTTTGATATTTGCTCCGATCACGGGATCACCCCGATTATCCAAAACAACACCTGAAACCGCACGAACCTGTGCAAAAGAGATAAGGCATAGCATACTCATCAAAAAAAGTAGCTATTGTTCTTCCAAATAGTCTTTTTGAATTCATAAATTTAATGTCGTGTTTTTTATAGTTATTAATACGAATGAATCACTGAAATTTTTGATGTGCCGGAACTAATGTACTTTATATAGAGTAGAACCGGCTCTTGACCGTTCTCCCAACAGAGATAATCCATGGTTTCAACAACAATAAAAATATCTTTGCTGCTGAAATTTACTCATACTTCCTTCCCGTCCGGGCAGGAACAAAGAGTAAATACATTCACTCTTGTAAAAGCCGCCGGAGGAATAAGAGACAAAGATCTGTTTTCGTTTTTCAAAAAAAAATACTTAAATTTTAAGAAAAAAATGTTAGACAATGATAGAGATTAAGTGAATCAGATAGGTGGATTTTTTGATTAATTAAGGGTAATTTTTGATTGAAATCAGGTGAGAGGGAGGGGGTAAGGAAGTGTAATAGGAGAGAAAAACAGAGAAGCGTACAACATCCTGGCAGTTACTTAGAGTTTTTACGTTTTTGCCTTCACACTTATCTATAAAAACTATTTATTAGTTTATTAAGTGTAAAGGCATACGATATGTTTGCTTTTCACTGGTTTTGGTGTCTTCACTTGGGGTCAGTATAACTAAAAAGAAGACAGAAGGAAGAGCGGACTGTGATTGACGTGGGCAAAAATTACTCTACTAAAATATTTGTGGAAACTCCAAACACACTCTACATAGACTCCACACAGGCTCACAGAGAGGCTTTGTGTTTTCACTTGTAAATATTTTGTTCTCTTTTGCCATTTATCTATATTCACTCGGCGACGTTCCGAACTGCTTCTTGAAGCTTTTCGAGAAGTGGGAAAGGGTATTGAATCCGGTCATATCCGCTATTTCCGAAACGGTATATTTCCCTTCCGAGATCAGCTCCGCGGCACGGTTCAGCTTATAGGTCTTAAAGAACACGCTGGGGTTTTCACCCGTCAGACCTTTTACTTTATAGTAGAATTTGGTCCGTGAAATTTTCATCATTTCCGTCATACGCGCCACGTCCAGTTCCGGGTTAGAGAGTCCATCCTCCATGAGCCGGTAGAGATCGGTCATAAAAGCATTGTCCTGCGGAGAGAGGATATTCTCCTCTATGTTATCCGTTTGTGTAGCTTTCCCCAGGAGGTTGCGTACTTTTTCCCGGTTCTCCAGTTGCGATCGGATCAATGCCATCAGATAGCTGGGTTCGAACGGTTTGGTCACATAGGCGTCCGCTCCGCAATTCAGACCCTCCACCTGGTTCTGCACGGTAGCTTTGGCCGTAACTAATACCACCGGTATATGGCAGAGTTGCAGGTCCTCTTTGATCTCCCGGCAGAGCTGATAGCCGGTTTTGTCCGGCATCACCACGTCGCTGAGCACCAGATCGGGCAGCTCTTCACCGATCGCTTTCAGAGCACTGTTGGCGTCGAAGCGGCAGATCACCTGATACCAGGGAGACAACAGGGTCTTCAGGTAATGAGACACCTCCGTATCATCGTCTACCACCAGTATGGTTTTCTTTTCCTCCGGATCCTTTTCCGGAGCAGGGGTCACGGGGTTTCTTCTGTCCGGCAGCGGGAAGGCCTCCGGCTGGTTGTATCGTTCGGGTGTACGTTCCTCTTCCGTATAGGAATCGTCACTTACCGGAAGGATAAAAGTGAACACCGCTCCGCTGCCTTCTTCCGGAACTCCGGCTTTGATATATCCGTGGTGCAATTCGGTAAGGCTGCGGGCATAGTACAGACCGATACCCGTGCCCCAGTTGTATTTGCCTTCGGTCTGATTGTCTACCTGATAATAGCGTTCGAATATCTTTTCCCGTTGGTCTTCCGGGATCTCTTTTCCCGTGTTGGACACAGATACCTGTACATACGAGGCAGCCGTGTCCTTTTCATTCAGCGGGAATGAACAGGCAGCCTGCTGACGGGTGACGACATCAAAACAGACACTGATCTTTCCGCCTTCCGGAGTGAACTTCAATGCGTTCGCCATCAGGTTGCCAAATACCTTGTGCAGCTTGTCTTCATCCAGCCACAGCAAGAACGTATCTTCCAGCCCGTAGGTATGCAAGGCAATCCCTTTGTCCCGGGCATTTACCCGGAATACCTCTGACTGCTGTTGTATACAGGAGATGATATCCATGCGTTTTACCTTCAGTCTCAGCGTATCGTTCTCCAGCTTGTTGAAGTCCATCAACTGATTCACCAGTTTCAGCATACGTTCTACACTGCGTTGGACAAGGTAGAGCAGATTCTTATTTTCTCCGGCCATTTCCTCACTGTTGCACAACTGTGCCACCGGTCCGGCGATCATGGTCAGCGGCGTACGGAATTCATGCGAGACATTGGCAAAGAAGCTCATATTCATCTGGTTGACACGTTGTTCCTGCTCTTTTTCCAACCTGGCCCGGCGGGCTGCTTCTCTCTCGGCTTTGATACGCGACATCGCGCGCAGAAACAGCAGCAGGATAGCGGCAGCTACCAGGAGGTAAAGGCAACAGGCCCACCAGGTAAGCCAGGGAACAGGGCTGACAGTCACCAAAAGCGCATTCTCAGCTTCCACAATGCTGTTGTCAGTGTTGGTGATCTTCACCCTGAACGTATATTTCCCGGCAGGCAGGTTCGAATAATACGCTTCCCGGTTGTTACGGGCATGGATCCAGTAGGTGTCAAATCCTTCCAGTTTGTAGTGATAATGCACCCGCTCATATTCGCCGTAATCCAGTGCGGCAAATGAGATACTGAAACTGTTCTGATCGTGATCCAGGTGAATATCCGGCCCATACGATAAATACCTGTCGATCTGTCCGGCATCTTGCGGGCGTATAAATTTGTTGTGTATCTTCAGATCTTCGAAGAGCAACGGGATATTCCGTTTCATAGGAACATCGATCGGATCGAAGAAGGTCAGCCCGTGTGTACCGCCAAACACCAGTGTACCGTCTGGCAGCCGGCACGAGGCGCGGTCGTAGAACTGATTGCCGCCGATCCCATCCGCCGCGTAATAATTGGTAAACCTTTCTGTGGTACGGTCGTATTTGCTGAGACCGTACAGGGTACTTATCCACAAGTGTCCCTGGGCATCTTCTTCTATGCCCGATATATCCGTACACGCTGTGCCGGGCACAGGACGCAACCTTCCGGTAGAGGGAGTGTAGCACAGCAACCCGTTGGTGATGGTACCCAACCAGATATGGCCCTGTGAGTTTTCATACATGGTGGTAGGGATCAGCACGGAGCGGCGTACGCAGGCTTTCATATCCTCTTCCGGGATGTTCATTTCCTGCACTTCCCCACTTTCCGGATCGATCCGTTTCAAAGGCTGGTAGAAAGCCGCTGCCATCAGCGTGTGATCGGCCAGAGGCAACAATCCGGAAATGAACGTAAAATAATCAAAAGCTTTTATCTGCCGGAACTCCTTCTCACCGGGACGCAAGGCATATATAAATACAGAGGTAGTTCCTATCCAGATGGTCCTGTCTGCTCCCTGGGTAATGGACATCGGCATGTATATAAAATATCTCTCCTCCACACGCAGGTTTCCGTTCGTATATCTGCACTTCACCACTTCGTTGTTGGTCGCCGTCATCCAGATGGCATTGCTGTCATCGATAAAGATCTGATTGACATGGAAGGCTTTCTGTTTCTCCTGGGTAAAGAATTTCTCTATATCGATCGTCTGCATGTGCTGGTTCCGGATGTCATATACATACACTCCGTCCATCAGTGTAGAGATCCAGAGATGCTGGTCTGTCGAGGCAGCTATGGCAACCACCGATTTCTTTTCCAGGCCCAGGCGCAGGTAATTGTTGTTGTTGAACCGCTCCTTGTAATGATAGCGCACGGTGTATCCCTGATCTACAGAACCTATCCACAGGTTTTTCTGTGAGTCGGTAAACATCTGGCTGATCTTAAAACCCGGCGCTTCGAAGGGAAACCCGTTCTCACTCTGATGGATCACCACATCCTCTATGTAGTTGTAACAGAACATACCGTTCCTGGACGTATTCAGCAGCAGACTGTTGTTCGCGTACGGGTGTATGTAGCTGATATCGGCCTGAACCAGTACAGGGTGGTTCCTGATGGCTTCGGGTATCTCCCTGAACTGCCGGGTACGGATGTCGAAGAGGAAAAGGGTGTGATTGCCTGCCAGCCACAACTCATGGTTGTGGAGATACGAACAGTAGGGATAGCCCTCCACCTCGATGGAGTATTTCAATTGCAGGTCGGAAGTCTGGTAGCAAAGCAGCCCCGTGAGGGTAGTTACCCAGAGGTTGTTCTCCGCGTCTATGTGACAGTTCAGGTGGAAGTTACGTTGCGGGTCCGGATTGGTGAGCGCCAGATCCACTTCCCGTGTCTCCGGATTATACATATAGACCTGCGACGCGGTATTCATAAAGATGCGTCCCTCCTGGTCTTCTATCAGTTGCGTGACATTCTTGTTTGAGAATCTGACCGGAATACGCTGGAAGTTATCCTTGTCCGTGTAAAGACATACCCCGTTGACAGTGGCTATCCACAAACGGTTTTTCGAGTCGGACAGGATGTCATTGATCTGGTTGTCCGGTAGTCCCAAGGAGTCGTCTGTGCAGAAATATTGATGATATTCGTGTACATTGAATTTATTCAGTCCCCGGAAACTCCCCAGCCAGATATACCCTTGCGCGTCTTCGGCGATGGCGTTGATCTTCTGATTAGAAATATCGTTGGCAACGACAGGACTTTCCATTTCGGTACCGGTATGCAGTCCGGTCCCTGTCTCCTCCGGCTGGCAGGAGAAAACGATGCAGGAGAGCATCCATAAGAGAGTCCGGGTAGTGGCATTTCCGGGAAAAAGACCGGTTCTCAACATAGTTGTTTTGTCGGGTTTATATGCGAATATAGAGATAAAAAACAAATTAAAAGTTGTTGTACAACAGAATTTGAACCGGTAGACAAATATTTGAACACAGGGAACAGCCGTTTTGAACCTGTGTACAAATCATCTGTACATACTAACCACTCTCTCCCGGAAGGATATAGTAATATTGCAGGTAACAAATTCATAATCTGAATACGCAAAATGAAAAATCAATTCTTATTCGTGCCGGCATTCGCTATCGTCTTTCTTTCCGCTTGCGGCGGTACAGCGAATATCCGGAAACAACATGTACCGGGAGCCAGTGAGATCATCGCTTCTTCAGAGACAGCGATCGCAGAGACCGAATCCGGTAAAGTCGCGGGCTATCTGGAAGACGGTATCTATATATATAAAGGTATCCCCTATGCCAGCGCCGAACGTTTCTTACCTCCCGTGCCGGTAGAGAAGTGGGACGGCATCCGTAGCAGCAGGGCCTACGGTCCTACCTGCCCACAGGCCGATCGCATGGGGTGGTACAGCGACGAACAGGCTTTCGCGTTCAATTGGGACGATGGTTTTGCCAACGAAGATTGCTTGCGTGTGAATATCTGGACACCGGGAGTGGCCGACGGGAAGAAACGTCCTGTGATGGTATGGCTGCACGGCGGAGGCTATTCTGCCGGTTCGGGGCAGGAACTTCCTTCCTACGACGGTACGAACCTGGCTAAGGAGGGCGATGTGGTAGTGGTCACACTCAACCATCGTCTCAACGTACTCGGCTTTCTCGACCTTTCCGCCTATGGCGATACATACGCGCGATCAGGCAATGCCGGTCTGCTCGATCTGGTAGCGGCACTTCAATGGGTAAATAAAAATATAGCATCGTTTGGGGGCGATGCGCGCAACGTCACGATTTTCGGGCAGTCGGGTGGAGGCGGCAAGGTCTCTACACTGCTTGCCACGCCAGTGGCGGAAGGTTTGTTCCATAAAGCCATTGTACAAAGCGGATCTATGCTTCGTACCATGGAGTCGAAGTATTCCCGCCGTATCGGTACAGCGGTAGTAGAAGAACTGGGTCTGAAGGCTTCCCAGATCAACGAGTTGCAGAAAATCCCTTATCCACAGCTTCTTGCGGCAGGTGAGAAAGCCGTGGCGAAAGTAAAAGCGGAAGCCGGGAAAGAGGGTATCTCTACATTCATTTTCGGCTGGGCTCCGACCGTAGATGGCGATGTGTTGCCTGTACAGCCTTTTGATCCGCAGGCCCCGGCACAAAGCAAGGACATTCCTTTAATGATCGGTTCTACTTTGCACGAGTTTACCATGAGTACGTATGTGCCGGCTTTCCGCCATTTGACGAAGGAACAAGCGGTAGAGTTCCTGCGACAAAGGCACGGAGAACGTACGGAAGAATTCCTTCTACTCTTTGAGAAAGCCTATCCCGGTTATCAGCCCAAAGACCTGGTGGATGTAGACTTTATCTTCCGACCCGGCACGGTAGAGCAGGCTAAGCTCAAGGTTGCCCAGCAGGGAGCTCCGGTCTATATGTATATGTTTGCCTGGGAGTCTCCGGTGATGGACGGGATGTTACGTAGTACCCACTGTATGGAAATTCCTTTTGTCTTCAACAATGTAGCGCGCCACGCTACCATGACCGGAGGAGGAGAGGAGGCTGAGGCTCTCGGCAGGAAGATGAGTGCTGCCTGGGTCAACTTCGCGAAGACCGGCGACCCGAATGCCGGAGGATTGCCTCATTGGGAACCTTATACAGTGGAGCAGGGAGCTACTATGTTCTTCGATACAACCTGTGAGATCAGACACAATCACGACAAGGAACTGTTGGAAGTAGTGAGATCATTTCCTGCACGTGGTTTCTGAAACCAAACGATGATGGATGTACAGATTTACGATGCCCCGCATCCGGAGATAACCCTATCTGACAGATAACCAGATAGGGCACATGGGAAAGGTAAATATCCCGGTACTATTTGTCCCGTCCGGCACCACTTGTCTGCCTGTAAGCAGGTACGGTGTGCGACTGAGGCAACGGTTGTAACCGGAACTGTATGCCGTAATGAAGTATATCCTGTCAGCATCTATACTATAAAAACACGTATGTATGAACACACACGCATGGAACACACACTTCTGGTAGACCTGTATCGCGCAGACACACCCCTGGTGTGCGTCTCCGTAGGTGGAAGATCGCCTCTCTTTTCATTCTATCTGACTACTACAGGATATCTGATTCCTTCAAACCATGGGATATACAATCACTCCATGTGATTTCAATCGTAAATCAGTACCTCGTAACTATCTTGGCCTTTTAATTAATAATACTAATGAAAAAAATTATGAAAAACAATTCCGTGAAAAAGCAGTTGCTGGCAGTCTTTTTTCTGTTGGCGGCTGTGCCTTTCCTCTCGGCACAGGGACCGGTGAACGTTTCCGGTAAAGTGGTCGACGATCTGGACGATCCCATGATCGGTGTGAGCGTATTTGAAAAAGGTACCACCAATGGGGTGATTACCGGTATGGACGGTAGTTATAGATTGTCGGTACAGCAGGGAGCGACTATCGTTTTCTCCTACATCGGATATGTCACTCAGGAGAGAAAAGTAGTTTCCGATGTGATAAACGTTGTATTGAAAGAAGACAGCAAGACGCTGGAAGAGGTAGTAGTCGTTGGCTACGGTGTGCAGAAGAAAAGTTCAGTCACCGGAGCCATCTCACAGGTCAAAGCCGAAGATATGGAAAACCGTACCATTACCAACGCCCCCGCTGCCTTGCAGGGTAAAACGGCAGGTGTACAGGTGATCCAGACCTCTGCCGCTCCGGGTGCTTCGCCTACGGTGCGCGTGCGTGGATACTCTTCTAATATATCTTCCGATCCGTTGTATGTGGTAGATGGTATCCGCCTGAGCGATATCAGCGGGATCGACCCCAACGATATTGCCTCTATGGAGGTGCTCAAAGATGCCGCTTCCGCTGCTATCTACGGTGCCGAAGCCGGCAACGGTGTGATCCTGATCACCACCAAAAAAAGGAAAAGCCGGTCAGGGAAAGATCACGTACGACTTTCAGTGGTCTTCTCAATCGCTGGCGCGCGTTCCCCGGATGCTCAACGCTGAGCAATATATCGATTATATGGTGGAGTCCAATACCTTCACGAAAGATTATTTGCTGAAAAACTGGGACGGTACCACCAATACGTCATGGACCGATGTCGCTTTTGAGAACGGTCAGATGCAGAAGCACAATGTCGCTTTTACCAACGGTAGTGAAAAGGGCAACTACTACCTTTCACTGACCTATCTGGACAATAACGGCATTGTCAAAGGCGACGCGGATGTCTACAAACGTCTGACCGCCACGATCAATTCCGAATATGAAATAAAGCCCTGGCTGAAGGTGGGTACCACCAACCAGATCGAGAAGTACAACGTGCGCAGTGTATCTATTAACAATGAATACGGCAGTTTGCTGACCGCTATTCTTCAGCTGGACCCGTTGACCCCCGACACGTATTCGTACGAAAACCTCCCGTCTCACATGCTTAGCGCGCTCAACGACGGGAAACATCTGCTACAGGACTCGAACGGCGACTATTACGCCGTATCCAGGTTCTATTCCGGAGAGCAGTATCACCCCATGATCATGCGTGACAACGACATCGGCAGGGACAGCGGTTTCAATGTCAACGGTTCCGTGTACGCGGATTTCAAACCTTTGAAAACCCTTACCTATACTTCCCGTTTTGGCTATCGCCTGTCCGGTACCCGCTCTTCCAATACCAATCTGCCTTTCTACGGCAATTCGGTGCAGAGCCGCGACTATGTCAGTCAGAACAATACCTCTTCCACCACCATTTATTACCAGTGGGAGAACTTTGTCAACTACGCGCAGACATTCGGCCTGCATACCGTCACTGCCATGGCGGGTATGTCTTATCAGGAATCTACCAGCGACTTTGTCTACGGCAGCCTCTCTGCCAATGAAGAAGACGGGTTGATCAAGAATGATCCTTTGTTCTACTATCTCAGCTATGGAGCGGCATCCGCTACCAAAGGGGTAGCCGGAGAGAAGTTACGTTCGGCAAAATTGTCCTACTTTGGTCGCGTAGGCTATGAATTCGCAGGTCGCTACATGGTGCAGGCCACCCTGCGCGCAGATGCCGCCGATCTTTCGCTGCTCCCTGCCACCAACCGGTGGGGATACTTCCCGGCCGTATCGGCAGGATGGACGGTATCGGAAGAAGCGTTCTTTGAACCGCTGAAAAAACACATCTCCAACCTGAAACTTCGCGCGAGCTGGGGACAGAACGGTAGTCTGGCCGCGCTGAGTGGCTATCCGTATAGCACAGACATGGCCACGGGAGGTGTATATCCCTTTGTACCGGGCAATACGTACGTGACAGGTGTATCTCCTTCTACCATGGGGAACGACAAACTCAAGTGGGAGACTTCCGAACAGATCAATGTAGGTATCGACGCGTGTTTCCTGAACGACCAGCTGACCTTCGGGATGGATTACTTTGAAAAAAAGACTAAGGACCTGCTCATCAACGGTACGACTCCCTCTTTGGTCATCGGCGGCACAACGTCTCCTATGAATGCCGGTAATGTAACCAACAGAGGTTGGGAGTTCGAACTGGGATGGAGAGACCGCGTCGGAGATTTCAGTTACAGTATCCGTGGTAATCTGGCTACGCTGAAGAACAAGGTCACTTACGTAGATCCTTCCATTACCCGCATCAGTGGTGTGAACTTTCATACCAGTACCATTACCTACTTTGAAGAGGGCTATCCGGTATATTACTTCCGCGGATATAAATTCCAGGGAATAGACCCTGAAACGGGTAATCCTACCTTCTACGATCTGGATGACAGTGGCGACCTCAACGACGGCGACCTGACATACATCGGTGACGCGATTCCCGATTTCACCTATGGCATCACCCTGACCGCCGCCTGGAAAGGCTTTGATCTTACCGTTTTCGGAACCGGTTCGCAAGGCAATGATATATTCAACTGTATCAACCGCCCCGACTATGCGGCTTCCAACAAACTCAAAAAAGTGTTCTATGACAACCGCTGGACAGAAAGCAACAGATCCGGTACAGTGCCTCGCGCGGGTGCCGACCATATGGATAAATACATGACTTCCGACGCGCTGGTCTATGACGGTTCCTTCTTTAAGGTCAAACA